>WNEZ01003755.1_pt1 | contig 13120 bp, 14 predicted proteins | sample 5400521 | NCBI WGS metagenome assembly WNEZ01 (sample SAMN13153339, study PRJNA577476) | soil metagenome | isolation source: 120 cm saprolite under Douglas fir tree site 2 hole 1 replicate 1 | place: USA:California | collected 2015-04-18 | reverse complement strand
TGTAGATGCCACCTCGTCCCTGGGCGTCACCGGGGTACCAATTCTGGACCGTGGAGTACTTGATCTGGGCGTCGTCGAGCGCCACCAGCTCCACCACCGCGGCGTGAAGCTGATTCTTGTCGCGCATCGGCGCGGTGCACCCTTCCAGATAACTGACGTAGGCACCTTCTTCGGCGACGATCAGCGTGCGCTCGAACTGCCCGGTGTCCGCGGCGTTGATCCGGAAATAAGTGGAAAGCTCCATCGGACAGCGGACGCCTTTGGGCACGAAGCAGAAGGACCCATCGCTGAACACGGCTGAATTGAGGGTCGCGAAAAAGTTGTCGGTATAGGGCACCACCGAGCCGAGGTACTTTTTCACCAGCTCGGGATACTTGTGTACCGCCTCGGAGAAGGAGCAGAAGATGACGCCCTTCTCGGCCAGCTTCTCCTTGAACGTCGTCGCCACCGAAACGCTGTCGAACACCGCGTCCACCGCGACCCCGGCGAGCATTTTCTGCTCCTCGAGCGGGATTCCCAGCTTGGCGTACGTCTTCAGAATCTCCGGATCGACTTCGTCGAGGCTCTTGAGCGCCGCCTTCCTCTTGGGCGCGGAGTAATAGATGATGTCCTGATAATCGATCGGCGCGTATCGCACGTTCTGCCAGGTCGGCTCTTTCATCGTGAGCCAGTGGCGGAAGGCCTTCAAACGCCACTCCAGCATGAACGCGGGCTCGTTCTTCTTCGCCGAGATCAGCCGGACGGTGTCCTCGCTCAATCCCCGCGGCAGAGCGTCGTCCTCGATCACGGTGACAAATCCGTGCTCGTACTCCCGCTCGGTCAGCTTTCGGACTTCATTTGTCGTGCTCATGGCGCTCTAGACCTTTGTTCGAGGAAGGGACCATCCGGTGGCTGCCGGGCCGGATTGAGGCGGAGTCGAGTTGGTGTTCGGATGGGCGATGTCCTGCAAGCTCAAATTCTCCAGGGTGAGGCGAATGGCCTGGCTGATGTTTCGCCAGCCGCTCCGGTTCGGGCAGATTTGCTCGAAGGTGCAAGCGCCGGTGGTGCTGCTGCACTCGGTGATTGCAATAGGTCCCTCGAGCGCGCTGATCGCTTCAGCGACAGATATTTTTCCCGCGTCCTTCGCCAGCGTGTACCCGCCGTTCACCCCTCGGTGCGAAGTCAACAACCTCGCCTGAGAGAGCTTCTTCAGCAGCTTGTTGACCGTGGGCGCTGGGAGGCGCGACGACTCCGCCAGGTCTCGAGCGGAATGGAACGGGTTCCCACTCTCGCGCGCCAAATGCGTTAGCAGAACAATTCCGTAATCGGTCAGCTTGTTCATTCGAATCATGCGTCCACCACTCGCTCCAGCCGGACAGCCCGGTAAATCTCATGAGATGCGTGCATTGGCTTCAGCCGGCTAATCAGTACCGCACTAGTCCTATATAGACTAGGCCTTCCCGAATCAAGCGCCTACAGCATCGGCAAGCGCCTACTTTTGTTCCCATTTTGGCGTCACTACGACCCTAGTGACCCGGGGGGCAACCCGCCGAACGCATGACTTAACCTGTGGCTTCCGAGAGGGTCTTTCTCAGTGATTCCGAGCATCCAAAGCGTCGTCGTCGGCCTGGTCGTGCTGGGCGCTTTTTTCGCCGTAGTGCAGAGGCTTTGGCCGGCGAACCCCGCCCAGCCCATTTGGCGCTCGGGCTCGCGGACAGATCTCTTGTACTGGTTCTTGACCCCGCTGGTCACCAAGGCTGCCACGCGCGCCGTCATTTATGCGTTGTTCGCCCTCGCAGCGATCGCCCTGGGCAAAGCGACGGTCCAGCAATGGATCCACCCGCATGGGTGGGTGGCCCGGCAACCGAACTGGATCCAGGCGGTGGAGGTCCTCCTGATCGGAGACCTGATTGGCTACTGGACCCACCGCCTCTTTCATCGGCGCCCATTGTGGGCATTTCACGCCGTCCACCACAGCTCGACCGAATTGGACTGGCTCTCTTCGGTCCGGCTGCACCCGGTGAATGACACGCTGTCTCGGCTGTTCCAGACGATCCCCTTCATCGCGATCGGCTTCAGCCCCAAGGTCATGCTCGCCTACGTCCCCTTCTTGACCTTCTACGCGCTCCTCCTGCACGCGAATGTCCGGTGGTCCCTGGGGCCCTTGGGTCGCGTCATCGCCAGCCCGGCATTTCATCGCTGGCACCACACCTCCGAGCAAGAAGGGCTCGACAAGAACTTCGCCGGTCTGTTCGCCTTCCTCGATATCCTCTTCGGAACGTTCTACCTGCCCAGAGGTAAACAACCGGAACGCTTCGGTCTCGAAAACGAGCGCATTCCCGCGACGCTCTGGGGCCAGCTGGCATACCCGTTTCGGGGGCGAGGCGTTCGCGCGTCCGAAACCTTCGCCGCTGGCGCTGGCTGAACGTTACCGCTGCATGAAGGAGCTCGCCAAGAGCGAGGGAGAAACGAAAGCTCCTTCCGGATTATGGCCCGGGCCATAAAACCTCGACCTCCACCCTTCGCGATTATGGCCCGGGTCATAAAACCTCGACCTCCACCCTTCGCGATTATGGCCCGGGCCATAAAACCTCGACCTCCATCCTTCGCGATTATGGCCCGGGCCATAAAACCTCGACCTCCATCCTTCGCGATTATGGCCCGGGCCATAAAACACAATCACTTTGCGATGGGAGCAACTCGGTGGCGGGTCCGCCGACGAAGCACGGTCGCATAGATCGCCGCATTGGCGACCAGCACGACGACGCCAAGCACCCAGTGAAGTCGCGGGCCTATGCCGATCGGGTACAGAACCGGCAGGACATGGTGCTCAACGAACCCTTCCCGGTACGCCGCGACTCCGCCGCGCTCGCGAAACCAGTTCTCCAGCGGAGTCAGGGGACAAACCCAGGACATCCATTGAACCACCACGCCCCAGATCGCCAACGGCAGGTGGACCCACGCCATTCGCGGCCAGAAGAGAGCCAGCAGTCCACCCAATACGATGAACGCGATGAACAGCAGATGAAACAGAACCGTCGCGTTGGCCAGCAGCCGAAACACGAAGGCTCAGCGGAGCATCGCCCTGACCTGCTCCGCTATTCCGGGCGCGTCCATCTTGTGCTTGGCGAGCAGCTCATCGGGGGAACCGCTTTCTCCGAACACGTCCTTCATCCCGATCCGCAGCAGCCGGCGACCCACGCCAGCTTCGGCAATCGCCTCCGCGATCGCCGACCCCAGTCCGCCCGTGATCTGATGGTCCTCGGCGGTGACCACCAGATTCGTCCGACGCGCCGCTTCGACCACGGCCGCGCTGTCCAAAGGTTTGATGGTGTGAATGTTGATCACGCCGACGCTCAAACCCTGCTTCTGGAGCAAGTCGGCCGCCTGAATGGACAGGTAGACTTCTCCGCCCGATGCGAAAATGACGGCGTCCTTGCCGACCGGCCGCAGCTCCACCGCTTTGCCGAAGCGAAATTGGTATCCATCGCGGTTGACGCGCTCGAGCTTCTGCCGCGTCGTTCGCAAGTATGCCGGCCCCTGGTGGCTGCAGAGGTATTCCACCGCGCCCTCGGTCTCGAGGTCATCGGCGGGCTGGATGATCGCCATCCCGGGCAGGCTCCGCATCAGGGCCAGATCCTCCAGCCCTTGCTGCGAGTAGCCATCCTCTCCAATGGCGATCCCAGCGTGGCTTCCCACCAACCGGACGTTCGCTTGGGAGTACGCCACGGAAATTCGAATCTGATCGAAGCGGCTGCTGACGAAGCAAGCGAATGAGCAGGCAAACGGAATCTTACCGGACAAGCCCAGTCCGGCGGCAGTGCTCACCATGTTCGCTTCGGCGATCCCAAACTCGAAGAAGCGATTGGGAAACTTCTTCGCGAAGATCTCCGACTTGGTGCTCTTCGCCAGATCGGCGTCCAGCGCCAACACTTCCGGATAGCGTTCGCCCATTTTCGCGAGCGCTTCTCCGAAGGCATCCCGGGTCGCTTTGGCGGGCATCGATCAACGCCCTCCCTTCAGACGTGCATATTGCGCGCGAAGCTCGGCGAGAGCCTTCTCCGCCTGCTCTGGGTTGGGCGCTGTACCGTGCCAGGCGATTTGATCCTCCATGAAGCTGACTCCCTTTCCTTTGACAGTGTGCGCCCAGATCAGCGTTGGCCTGCCCCTGGTGGCGGCGGCCTGCTTCAAGGCTTCGAGAATCTGCTGAAAATCGTGCCCGTCGATTTCCAGAACGTTCCAATTGAAGGCTCGCCACTTGGCGTCGATCGGATCGAGGGGCATCACCTCGGTGACGTGCCCGTCGATCTGCCCGTTGTTGTTGTCGAGGATCACGGTGAGGGTGTCGAGCTTGAATTTGGGAGCGCTCATCGCCGCTTCCCAGATCTGCCCTTCCTCCGACTCTCCGTCGCCGATCATGCAGTAGACGTGGAACTTGTCGCCCCCCAGCTTGGACGCGAGCGCCATTCCCTGCGCGATGGAAAGTCCCTGGCCCAGCGCTCCGGTGCAGGCCTCGATGCCCGGAAGGGCGGTGTTTACCGGATGTCCTTGAAGCCGGCTGTTTATCCGCCGCAGCGTCATCAGCTCCTGCCGCGGAAAATATCCGGCCTCCGCCATCACAGCGTACAGCGCGGGCACCGCATGACCCTTGGAGAGGACGAATCGATCTCGATCCGGCCAGTCGGACTTTTTCGGATCGTGTCGCATCTGGGAAAAGTAGAGGCAGGTCAAAATGTCGATCGCCGAGAGCGAGCCACCGGGGTGACCGGACCCCGCCTTCGCGAGCATCTCGATGATGTCGATTCGCAGTCGCGCCGCGATTTCCTGGAGGCGCGGAATCTCTGAGGACGTCGTGACCGTTTGAGCGACCGCCATGCCTTGGGCTCCGCGGGGGAAATACCCCTTCATGGGTGCACTGCCCCATGTAGCGAAACCCTCCGATTGCTTCAAGCAGAGGATTGCTTCAAGCGGAGGATCGAGCGATCAGTCTATTGATCGCCTTCGCCCGACAGATAGCTGAGGATGACCTCGTCCAGGCTCTTTTCAGAAATCAGGTCCTCGCCGAACAGATTGTCCACCCCGCCTTGCTTCTTCGCCGCTGCCCGGGCCGAGACTTTGGGCATGGACGGCGGAACATTCGCGGGTGCCTCGGTTGCCGGAGCTGGACTCGCCTCTTTGGCAACGATTTGTCCGAGCCCATAGTGCTTGGGCACGGCTCCCGATTCGAGATCGTCGAATGCGCCGGCCATCAAATTTCGCAGCATCTCCTTGTGCTGCTCTTCCATGAGCTCGCGGACGATCTCCGGCAGGTGCTCGGCGCTGACGATGTCCGCGTAGGACGTCTTCTTCGAGGCCACGATGTTTCCGCCGACAAACAGGTGGGTGATGATGTGAGGGTTGGACACGCCCGAGTCCTCGGTCTGGACGTGATACATCTTCCCCCGGTGTTTGAGGTTGTGGTTGAAACCGGTGAGAACTTTTTCGAAGTTCCGGGCCATTGGGGCGGTAGGAAAAGTATCGACCAGAGATCCCAACAGATCAAGGAGCGGTGGTGCCGAGGTCGGGCAGTTGCACTCCAAAACGGACGAGATCCTCCGGGGTATTGATACTCACAATGGCACGCATCCCGGGATCGACTGTTTTGAGCTTTTCTTCCGAGAGCAGCGTGGTGCGAAACAGCCGAAAGAGATCGCGGAAAGAGGGGTGCGAAGAAAGAGCACTCCGCCAGGTCTCTGCAATTGCACGGCGATAGAGCGCCAGGAGGGGTTCGAGCCTCCCGTTGATCTCGAATGCGACGATGTCTGACTGATCCGCACGCGCCGAGAGGAGAAGCTCGACCGCCGGTCGGGCCACGAAGGGCATGTCGCAACCCACCGCGAGAACCCATTCGGTCCGTGCGTGCGTCAGGGCTGCATGCACACCCCCGGGCGCACCGCGGTCGGGGATGACGTCGGCCACGGTGCGCAGAGTATACGCTGCATAGGGTAATGGTTCGTTGGCGACGAGCAGCACCTCGGCCAGGGCGGACTGCAAATCGAGCAACCGCGAGAGGAGGGGTCGTCCCTCAAAGGTCAGGAGCCCCTTGGGAGTCCCCGCCAGGCGGCTTCCCTTTCCGCCGGCGATCACCGCGAGCGCTACGTTGGAGTGCCTTTCCATCTTCCAGAAAGCCGTAACAGCAGCGTATACGGAATTCGGACGTATATGGCAGCCATGGTCCCACTTGACCAAGCCAAAGCCCTCGCGCTCGAGGTCATCGAGATCGGCAACCCTTCTGAGGTTCCGCTCGAGGCGGCGCATGGGCGTTTCCTGGCGGAACCGGTGCGGGCAACGCGGTCTTTGCCGAACTTCGACAACTCGGCCATGGATGGCTATGCCCTGAAATGCGCTGACACCTCGGGGGCGAATCGCGATCGACCCGCGCGGATGCGGGTGATCGAGACCATCTATGCCGGGATGCTTCCGCAGCGAACGATCGGCAGCGCGCAGGCGGCCCGGATTTTCACCGGCGCGCCGATGCCCAAAGGCGCCGATTGCGTGGTGCGGCAGGAGGCGACGCGCGCCGAGGGTGACGAGGTCCTGGTCTTCGTGGAAGCGGCGCGCCAGAGCAACATCCGTCGAGTGGGAGAGGAGCTGCCGGAAGGCGAGAGGGTCTTCTCCCCCGGCCAGCGCCTGGATGCGTACGCGCTGGCATTGCTCGCTTCACTCGGCCTGGAGAAGGTCGCCGTTCGGCGGCAGCCCACCGTCTCCATCCTCACCCTGGGCGATGAGCTGGTCCCGCCCGGCCGGCCCGCCGCCGGACCTCAGATCTACAATTCCAACGCCGCGCTTTTGGGCGCTCTGAGCGTTGAGGCCGGGGCGAAAGTGGTCCGTTCCGCACACGAAGGTGACCAGGAGGCCGCGCTGCGCGCCGCCTTGGAGGAGCTGGCGCCGATCGCGGATCTGCTGATCACTGCCGGGGGGGCTTCCGTCGGAGACAAAGATCTGGTGAAGCGGGTGCTCCGGGGGCTCGGCGGAGTGACGGTTTTCGATGGCGTGGCGCTCAAGCCAGGTAAACCGGCGGGGGTGGTGATGCTCGACAAGCACCCGATCTTGATTCTCCCTGGAAATCCCGGCGCAGCCGCGGTCGCTTTCGATCAGTTCGCTCGGGCAATGCTGTTCAAACGACAAGGGGTGACCGAGATTCGGCAAAGAATACGCGTGAGCCTGGGGTCTTCACAGCACAAGCAGGCAGGGCTGACGTATCTCTTGAGCGCAAAGCTGCGGCAAGATGACGACGGAACAGGGGCGACTGCGACCATCCGGCCCCAGGGATCCGGCCAATTGCTGCAAAACGTCGGTGCGGACGGATGGGTTGTGTTGCCGCCCGGTCGCGCCGATTTCGCAGCCGGAGAGGAGGCGGCAATGGAGCTTTTTGCCAGGGCAACCTTCGACGCGGTACCACCGGCGCGCGAAGGAACCTCGACCGACGGCCGGAGCGCAAATCGATGAAAGCGCCCTGGGTCAGCGTGATCGGGTGGTCCGGAAGTGGAAAAACGGCATTGCTCACCCATCTGGTGAGGGTCCTTCGACAGCGCGGGCTGACGGTTGCGGCGGTCAAGCACTCGAGCGACAGCCACGGGCTCCACAAGCCTGGCTCGGACACCGAGGGGCTGGAGAAAGCGGGCGCTGCCCCGGTGGGACTTTCCACCCCGGCGGGAGTGCAGTTGACGTTTCCAGGAGAGACCGCGGCCGCCCTTCCGGCGATGTTGGAGAGCCTTGCCCCCGAGGCGGATCTGGTCCTGGTCGAGGGTTGGAAGGATGGCCCGTTTCCCAAGATCGAGGTGTGGCGCAAGGAGCTGGGTCCGCTGATCGCCACTGGGCGCAGCGACGTGCTCGCGGTGGTCACCGACGAGCCGCTGCCTCATCATTTTCGGCGTTTCAGCGCCGCGGCGGTGCCCGAGCTTGCGGATTTTCTGACCCAATGGGTCGCCGAGCGCGTTAGAGCTTCGCACCAAGATTCGGCCGAGCGGGACATTTCCCATCTGACGTCCGAGGACTAGGGTGCGCCTTTGAAGGGAATCGTCGAACGCAAAGTGACGCAGTTTGCTGGCGAGAGCGCCGAGCGCACCACCCGGCTGGACTGGATCGCGGTCGAGGAGCCCCTCGAGATCCGGGTCGCAACCGATCCGGTCGCGATCACGATGCGAACCCCCGGCGACGACGCTTTGCTGGCGCTGGGGTTCCTCCTCTCGGAGGGAATCATTCGATCGATCGACGATGTCGGCTCGGTGGCCCATTGCGGTCGGCCCGGCGAAGAGGGATTCGGCAACGTGATCGACGTCACCGCGGCGCCCGGAGTCTCGCTGGACATCGACAAGGTGCAAGCGACCCGGCGCGGAACACTCACCACTTCCGCCTGCGGCGTTTGCGGCCGGCGAAGTGTCGATGACCTGTTTGCGATCTGCGGCCAAGTGCCTCCGGGGCCGATCCTGGATCTGCACGTCGTGGCCTCGGCGACCGAGCAACTGAGGAATGCTCAGCACAATTTTTCGCAAACCGGAGGGGTGCATGCGGCGGCGGCGCTGAATGCCCAGGGCGATATCCTTGCCGCCCACGAGGACGTCGGCCGGCACAACGCGGTGGATAAGGTGATCGGCGCCCTGATCCAGAGGCGGCTGGTGTCGGCGGAATCGGCGATTCGCGTCGGGAACCGACCTGCCATCGCACCGGACAGCGCGCCTGCGCTGTTGGTGGTCAGCGGAAGAGCGAGCTTCGAGATCGTGCAGAAAGCCACCGTGGCTCGAATCCCGATCGTGGCCAGCGTTTCTGCGCCCAGCTCGCTCGCCATCGATCTCGCCCAGCGCTCGGGGATCACTTTGGCGGGGTTCGTACGCCACGGGAGCTTGAACGCGTACACCCACCCCGAGCGGATCGCCGGCCTGGCCCGTTAGGCGGTTCCACTCCGTCCGGCCTGAAGATCCGGGCCCTTCAGTCCAACGTTGCGCGTCCACCCGGCGCCAAATCCGATTACCAGTAGAGTTGAATTTTGGATAGTCTAGTGTGACGCAAGGACCGGACTCGGATGGCAACTTCCCGACACCCTCCCTGGCTTCGACAGCGAGAGGCGGCGAGCCTCGCCCGCGGATACTCGCGACCTTTCAGGCTGGTCGAGGTGAGCAGCATTCTCGTGTTTTTCGGAATGCTTGGATGTCTGTTCGCCCGGCTGTGGCATCCCGCCAAGGCCAACCCCTGGCTCGTGCTCACCGCGGTGATGGTTGGCTACCTCGCGGCGGATTTCCTCTCCGGCCTGGTACACTGGATGGGGGATACCTGGGGCTCTGCCGACTTTCCGCTGCTCGGCGCTTCGGTGATCCGGCCTTTTCGCGAGCACCACGTCGATCAAACTGCAATCACCCGCCACGACTTCATTGAAACGAATGGCGCGAATTGCCTGATCTCGCTTCCCGTCGCCGCGGCGAGCCTGCTGATACCGGTGCGGACAAATGAGGACGTCGGGCTTTTCGCGGCAACCTTTCTCGGTTCGCTGATCCTCTGGGTCTTCGGCACCAACCAGTTCCACAAGTGGGCGCACCTGGCAAATCCACCCACCCTGATTGCCACGATGCAGCGGTGGCACCTCATTCTTTCACCGCAACACCATTCGATTCATCACGCCGCTCCATTCAGAAGCTACTACTGCATCACCGCCGGATGGTTGAACTGGCCGCTGACCAAGATCCGGTTCTTCCCGATACTCGAACAGATCATCACCTCCTTGACTGGAGCGCTGCCGCGACGGGACGACATCGGAGAGACCGCCGCGCGAATCGTCGCTGAAGCACAGCGCGAAGAGTCAGGTGTGTTGGCGGTCGCCTCGGTGAACGCCGCATCGGATTGCGCGACCACGCGCATCTGAAAACGCCCCGCCCGGGCACTCGAAACGCTTCCGGAAGCTTGGTCAGGCGATATCCACCTGCTCCGACGACCGGATCGGGCGTCCGAGGAACCGTTCGCCCACGCGGGCAAAGTCTTCCGGTACGTCGGTAACGTAGTACCGATGGACGGGTTCATCGACTCCGGCTGCGAGCTGCGCCCGGGATGAGAGCATCTCGACCACCGCCGCGGAGCTGGCCTCCGCCGAATCCACGAGCGCTACCCCGGGACCGATGGCCTGGGCGATCACGCCTCGAAGGACCGGGTAGTGAGTGCAGCCGAGAACCAGCGTATCGATGCCGCTTCCCGCAAGATCCTCGAGGTAGCTCCGGGCCACGCGGGCAGGCACTTCTCCCTCTACCCATCCTTCCTCGGCGAGCGGAACGAAGAGCGGACAGGCCTTGTCCAGCACCGTCACCCCCGGTCTTGCGCCCTCGAGCGCGCGCCGGTAGGCCCCCGAGCGGATGGTGCCGAGGGTGCCGATGACTCCGACCCTCCCGGAACGCGAGCGCTCTGCCGCGAGTTTGGCACCGGGCTCGATCACCCCGAGCACCGGAATCGGCAATAGGGCCGCCAGCTTCGGCAGCGCAACCGCGGATGCGGTATTGCACGCCACGAGCAGGAGCTTGATGTCGCACTGGAGCAGAAACCGCGCGTTGGTCAGCGAGTATCGCGTCACCACCTCTGCGGACTTCGTGCCGTAGGGGACCCGCGCGGTGTCGCCCAGGTACACCGTGCTCTCGCGCGGCAATTTCTCGATCAGCGCTTTGAGAACGGTGAGTCCACCGACGCCGGAATCGAATACGCCAATGGCCCTCTCATCGCCCACGCTCATGAACGAGCTTGGTATCACGAAATGGCGCCCGCGCACGGCGACCGCTGCGGCACGGACGCCTGAAAAGGGGCGAACCCTCTCGAGTCCGCCCCGCTTGAATCGCAGTCAGCCCCGCCGAATCACGGGTGCAAGACGCTGCCGATCGTCCGGGAGTCGGAGAAGACTCCGGCGGTGATCACGACGGGAGGGAAAGGGCTGTTGGTAAAAACCCCTCCCCCGAACGCCGGGCCCTGCAAGATGAGGGAGTAATTTCCACCGGGCAGGTAGTTGTACCGGATTGCGCCGCTGGGAGCCAAGCCATCCAAGCAGTTCTGCCGGTCACCGCTACCGGGATAGAGGAAGCGTCCGCTGGCATCGCTGAAGTTGACGTAGACGCTGGGGATATTGGAGCAATCGCTGCCGTTGATCTGCCACTGGACGGCCACCCCGCCGACCGCCCATTGCAGCCCGTACGAGGCAGAAACGGGGGTGCCAGCGGTCGTCTGCAGAGAGCTGACCAATCGATAGTAGGGGTAACCCACGCTCTGGTTCGAAGCGGCGAGCGTGATGCTGTGCGTGCCGGGGTTGAGCGGAATGCTGACCACTCCCGGCTGGACTTGACCCGCGTCGCAGCTATAGCGCTGGGTCGCGCCTTGATCGATCGCCACATCGACGACGTCGACCCCGGCCTGCAAGCACGTCGGGTTCGGGCTTTGACTGTTGGCCGGAAAAGACCAGGTCAAATACGCAGGCACGGTCGCCGCCGAAGTGGGCGAGAGATCGACGCTGACGAGGACATCGCCGTTCACCGTGAAGCTGCCGTCCGCGGCGTACAGCGCCGTTCCGTTGGCATCGAGCCCCTGAATGGTGAAGCGATACGTGCCGGGCAAGAAGTCGTGGAGGACAATTCCGGGATAGTTGTTTGTCAGGCAGGGGAACACGCCATTGTTCTGCAATACCTCTCCCGGAATGTTGATCGCGATCGAGGTGACTTGCGGTACGTTGGAGCAGGTCAGTCCACCCAATGTCCAGGTGAACTGCACGTTTCCGTTGTAAGACCCGTTGCCGTTGATGACACAACCACTCAAGCTGGTGACCAAGAGAAATAAGGCGAGAGTTTTGGTGTTCATAAGGTGTCCCGAATGCGCTGGGCGGCCGGCCAGTAGCTTGGGCTCCAGACGCGCCGCGGGCAATCGCATTCAATAGGGTCGAAGCAACCCCGGCGAGGAGGGTACACGCAGTCGGACACCGCCGCACGCTCGCCTGGGCTTGGGGATGGCGGCGGAACAGGTATGACACCCGCGGCGGAGGAATTCGCCGGCGGAGGAACTGCGGGATAGTTTGACCCACTCCACGCCCGAAGGTATCGACTTACCCCATGACTTTTCTCGAATCTGCACCGCTGGCGGCGCTCAACTACGTTGACATCATCCGAAATGGATCGGTGGTCGAGCTGGCAGTGCTTGCTCTGTTGGCTTGCGCCTCCGCTTTTTCCTGGGCGCTGATCGCCGTCAAGCTCAGGCAGCTGTCCCGGGCGCGCCACCAGTCACTCGCCTTCCTCGACATCTTCTGGAAGGCCTCGCGGCTCGACTCAATCTACCAGACCGCGCAAACATTGACCTCGTCTCCGCTTTCGAAGGTCTTTTGCGCGGGGTATGAGGAGCTTTCTCGCCTCGCCCAGTCGAAGACTCCGCAGGAAGGCGCGATGGCGGAGAGGCTGGGGGGAATCGAAAACGTGGAGCGGGCGCTCAATCGCGCATCCACCTCCGAGATCACCCACCTTGAATCGAAGGTCCCCTTTCTGGCCACCGTGGGCTCGTCCGCGCCTTTCGTGGGACTGTTTGGGACGGTGATGGGCATTTTGAGCGCGTTCAACGAGATCGCCGAGAAGGGCAACGCCACGTTATCTACGGTGGCCGCCCCGATTGGAAACGCGCTCTTCGCCACCGCCGCGGGCCTGTTTGCCGCCATTCCGGCGGTGGTCGCCTACAACTCGTTCGTTTCGCGGATTAAGATCTTCGACACGGAGATGTCCAACTTTTCGTCCGACTTCCTGAACATCGTGAAACGGCACTTCTTCAAATAACCCATGGCGATGGCATCTGGAAAAGAACCCGGTCGCACCACGATGAGCGAGATCAACGTCACGCCCATGGTGGACGTGATGCTGGTGCTCCTCATCATCTTCATGGTGACGGCTCCGTTGATCCAGCAGGGAGTCAAGGTGAATCTGCCCTCGGCCAAGGCAGCGCCCATCGAAGCAAAAGAGACGAAGGTCGTGCTGTCGATCGACAAGGGCAGACACGTCTTCATCGGCGAAGCGGAGGTACTGATCGACCAACTCGAGGAGAAGTTAAAGACGAATGCCAAGGTGCAGGCGGACAAAGAGCTGTATTTGCAGGCGGACACCGACGT
>WNEZ01006793.1_pt1 | contig 13121 bp, 11 predicted proteins | sample 5400521 | NCBI WGS metagenome assembly WNEZ01 (sample SAMN13153339, study PRJNA577476) | soil metagenome | isolation source: 120 cm saprolite under Douglas fir tree site 2 hole 1 replicate 1 | place: USA:California | collected 2015-04-18 | reverse complement strand
AGAGCATCGCAAGCGCGCCGCTGGCGGGCGGCGCGGCGCGCGGGCAAGCACGAGCGGGGATTGAAGCGGTTGGATCTCGGGCTGCAAGACAGGGTCGCGGTCGTCACCGGCGGGACGTCCGGCATCGGGCTCGCGACCGCCCGGCTGCTGCTGGCGGAAGGCGCCGCGGTCGCGATCTGCGGTCGCGACGAGAAGCGGCTTGCGGCGGCCCAATCCTCGCTCCTGGGAAATGCGCCGGAGAAGCAGCTCCTCGCCATGCCATGCGACGTGCTCGACAAGGACGCCGTCGGCCGCTTCGCCGCCGCGGTCGAGCGATGGATCGGTCGCTGCGATATTTTGGTCAACAATGCCGGCCAAGCCCGCATGTCGAGCTTCGCGGACACCAGTGACGAAGCCTGGCGCGAGGAGCTCGAGCTCAAATTCTTCAGCCAGATTTTTCCGGTGCGCGCCTTCAAGCCGCTGCTCGACAAGAGCGACGCGGCGGCGATTCTGGCGGTCAACTCGCTGCTCGCCTATCAGCCCGAGCCCTACATGGTCGCGACCGCGGCGGCGCGCGCCGGCGCGCAGAGCCTGGTCAAATCGCTGGCGCGCGAATTCGCGCCGCGCATCCGCGTCAACTCGGTGATGCTCGGACTGATCGATTCCGGCCAGTGGGAGCGCCGCTTCGCGGTCCGCAAGGACCCCGCGCAAACGCGCGAGGAATGGTACGCCGAGATTGCCCGCACCCGCCAGATCCCGATGGAGCGGCTGGGGCGGCCCGACGAGGTCGCGCGCGCCATCGCCTTTCTCTGCTCGCCCGCCGCGGGCTTCATCACCGGCGCCCAGCTCGAGATTTCGGGCGGCACCTCGCGGCATATCTGACGGGATGGCACCATGACCGCGCGCTCGCCCGAAGCGGCCCCGCTCGCCGAGCCGGTCGGCGACCTCCTCGCCCATGCGCTGGCCGAGCTCGGCGTGACGACGGCGTTCGGCGTGATCTCGATCCACAATATGCCGATCCTCGATGCGATGGCGCGGCACAACCGCATCCGGTTCGTGCCGGCGCGCAGCGAAGGCCGGCAACGCCGCCGGCTCGCAGCTCGAGGCGCTCAGCGCGGGCTCGCCGGTGCTTCACGTCACCTCGCAGATCGACCGTCCGTACCTCGATCGCGACCGCGCGGCGATCCACGACGTGCCGCGGCAGGCCGATATGCTGCGCGCGATCTCGAAGGCGTATTTCCGGGCCTGGGAGGGCCGCAGCGCGGTCGCCATGCTGGAGGCGGCGGCGCGCGCCGCGCTCGCCGCGCCGCGCGGACCGGTGTCGCTCGAGATTCCGATCGACGTGCAGCGCGAGAAGATCCCGCGTCCCGACCACGTCGGCCTCGCCGCGATCGCGCCGCCTTCCGCCGATCGGCGGCGGCTCGATGCCCTGGCCGAGCTCGTCGGCCGGGCGCGGCGCCCGATGCTGTGGCTCGGCGGCGGGGCGCGCGAGGCGGGCGCCGCCGCGCTCGATCTCGCCGAGCGCGGCTTTGCCGTGGTGTCGAGCGGCAATGGCCGCGCGGTCGTTCCGGAATCGCATCCGCGTACGCTCGGCGCCTACAACATGACCGCCGAGGCGCAGGCGATCTACGACCGCGCCGACCTGATGATCGTGGTCGGCTCGCGGCTGCGCGGCAACGAGACCCACAACAATACGATGCGGCTGCCGCGGCCGCTCGTGCAGATCGACGCCGATGCCGGCCAGGCGGCGCGCAACTACGCGGTCGACCTGTTCATCGAGGCCGATGCCCGATCCGCGCTCGACGGGCTGCGCGAGCGCCTGCCGGCGAAGCTCGACGCCGACGAGAAATTTCTCGCCGACGTCGCCGGCGCGCGCGCGCAATCGCAGTCGAAGCTCGCGGCGGCGCTCGGTCCCTACCGGGTCGTGGCCGACGCGCTCAACGCGCGGGTCAAGGAAGACCGCCATCCGTTCGTGCGCGACGTCACGCTGGCGAACAGCACCTTCGGCAATCGCTATGTCGAGCTCGCGGCGCCGCATCTCGGCGTGCATGCGCTCGGCGGCGGCATCGGCCAGGGCGTGGCCATGGCGGTCGGCGCGGCGCTCGCCGGCGTACCGGCGAAGACGATCGCGCTCCTCGGCGACGGCGGCCTCATGGTCAATCTCGGCGAGCTCGCGACGGTGGCGGAAAACAGGGCCAACATCGTGTTCGTGCTGATGAACGACCGCGGCTACGGCGTCATCCGCAACATCCAGGACGCGCAGTTCGGCGGCCGGCGTCACTACACCGACCTGTACACGCCCGATTTCAAGCTGCTCGCGGCGGCGCTCGGCCTCCAGCATCAGAAAGTGTCCCGCGTCGACCACTTCCCGGCCGCGCTCGATCGCGCCTTGCTGGCCCGCGGTCCGCAAATCGTCGAAGACGCAATTTCCGTAAGAGGATGGATTGCCGGGTCAAGCCCGGCAATGACGGGAGAGGCTGGAGCACGAGCATGAATTCCGTACTGGCAAAGCTCGCGCACCCGCTGCGGCGGGGCGAGGTCGAGGATTTGCGCGGGCTCGTCGTCGAGGAGCCGCTCGAGCTCGAAGGCGCCGCGCTGCCCCATCTCGACTTCACCGGCACGACCTTCAATGCCCCGGTCGCGCTGCGCGGCGTTCAATTCCAGGGCCTCGCCTGGTTCATCGACTGCACCTTCAACGCGACGGCGAGCTTCGCCGCCTTTCTCGATCGAATGACCTGTTACGGCAATCTCTCGCTCGATCGGACGCGGTTCGCCGCCGCGGCCTCCCTGCAGGACAGCGAGTGCTTCGGCGGGCTCTGGTGCAACCGCACGATCTTCGCGGGCCGCGCCGACATGCGCGGGCTCGAGGTGCACGGCCGCACCTGGCTGGTCGGCGCCGCCATCGCCGAGGAGCCGGCCGATCGCCTCATCGGATCGATTCGCAGCTACGGCTATCTTTGGGTCTGAGGCGGCCGGAAACCCGGTTTACGCGGCGGCCGGCGGCCTCTAGAATCGCGCCCACAGGAGAAGCGGGCATGCACATCATCGATTCCCATTTCCACTGGTGGCCGCGGTCGGCGTCGGAGCGGCTGTGCAAGCGCAAGACCTATCCCCGCGCCGAGGTCAACCGCCAGGGCGGCTACGCCTATCTGCGGCAGGACGGCGGAGATTACGTCCTGAACAGCTGGGGCGAGTGGTTCGACCTCGACAAGGAGCTCGAGCACATGGACGGGCTCGGCCACCGGGTCGATGTGGTGTGCTCGATCGGGCCGCTCTCCGTCTTCTTCTCCGACCTGCCGGCGGAGGAGGGGCGCGACGCCGCGATCGAGTGGAACGAGGAGATGGCCGGCGCCCAGCGCAAATATCCCGGACGGCTGTGGGCGAGCGCAGCGGTGCCGCTGAGAGATACCAGGATCGCCATCGAGGTGCTCGACGACGCGGTCGGTCGCCTCGGGCTGATGGGCGTCAATCTGCCCGGCAGCATCGGCAGCGACCCCCACATCGATGCGCAGCGCCTCGAGCCGTTCTACGCCCGCGTCGAGGAGCTCGGCCTGCCGATGTTCCTGCATCCGACCGATGCCGTGTTCGTCGACATGCTCGACGGCTACGAGGGCGCGCTGCACCTGAGCCTCGGCCGGGTGATCGAGGTGAGCGTCGCGGCGATGCGGCTCGTGCTCTCCGGCATCATGGAGCGCCGTCCCAAGCTGAAGATCGTCATGTCGCATACCGGCGGCGCGCTGCCGTATCAGTCCGGCCGCATGGACAAGAATTCGGGGAAGGCGCGGCTGCCGCGGCCGGCGAGTGAGTATCTCAGGCGCATGTACACCGACACCGTCTCCCCGCATGCGGCGGGAATGAAATTCGCGATCGATTATTACGGCATCGATCACGTGATGTACGGCACCGATTATCCCTGCTGGGATCCGGCGACGGCGCTGAAGCTGTTGGACGAGCTCAAGTTGTCGAAAGCGGAACAGGAGAAGCTGTTCTACGCCAACGCGCGGCGTATTCTCGGGCTGCGCGATCCGGCGGTGGCGAAATCGGCAATCAGCCAAAGCGCCGCCTGAGCGCGGCCGGGCTGCAATCTACCTCGCCGCTATCGGCGTGCAGGCGCGCGCGCCGTTTCAGGAACGGGTCGCGCCAGCCGCGCGCGGCGTGCCGGGCTCGCCGAGGTCCCAGAACAATCCGGCCATTGCGCCGAGCCCTTCGCGCGCGATCGGCGCCAGCAGATGCTCGTCGGGGGCGTGCTGCGAGCAGCCGGCATAGGAGTGCGGCAGCCAGATCGTGCGCAGCCCCAGCACATCGGCGAAGCAGTCGTTGGGCAGCGATCCTCCGAAGTTCGGCAGAATGGTCGGCTTGCGTCCGGTGGTGCGCTCGATCGAGCGCGCGGTGAAGCCGACCCAGGGATCGTCGGGATCGAGCCGGCTCGCCGCAAAGAATCCGCCGCCGCCGCGCCGCACCTCGACTTTCGTAAAGCCGTGGCGGTCGAGATGCCGGCGCAGCGCCGGGATGATGTCGTCGACGTCGGTGCCGACCACGTAGCGCAGCTGGCAGTGCGCGCGCGCCGCGCCGGGAATGGCGTTGACCGGCTGGTCCGGCGTGCCGGTAGTGAAGGCGAGAACCTCGAAGCTGTTCCAGCCGAAGACGCGCTCGGCCGGCGTGAGCTCGCTCTCGCCCCAATCGCGGTCGACGGTGGGACCATTGCCGCCGCCGTCGACCTCGGCGCCGGCGAGCAGCCGCCGCACTGACTGCGGCAGCGGCGGCCGCCATTCCGGCACCTTTATGGTCCCGCGGGCGTCGGTGATGCAGGCCAGCGCATGCGCCAGGATGATTCCCGGATTGGCGAGGAGGCCGCCCCAATTGCCGGAATGGTGCGCGCCCTCGCGCAGATCGATAGTCAGGTCGATCGGGTGGCCGCCGCGCGCGCCGAGAAAGATGGTCGCCTGCTCCGGCGCGATGCGCGGCCCGTCCGAGGCGATCAGCAGATCCGCCTTGAGGAGTTCTTGCCCGTGCTTGGCGCACAGCTCGCGCAATCCGGCGGAGCCGACTTCCTCGCCCATCTCGATCAGAATCTTGACGTTGAAGCCGAGCCGTCCGCGCTCGGCGAGCACCGCCGCGAGCGCCGCGATATTGACGCTGTGCTGTCCCTTGTTGTCGGCGCTGCCGCGGCCGTACCAGCGATTGCCCTCGACGGTGAGCGTCCAGGGCGACAGGCCCGCTCGCCACTGATCGTCGAGCCCGCGGACGGTGTCGCCGTGTCCGTAGAGCAGGACCGTGAGCAAGGCCGCATCTTCGCCGCGTTCCGCGACCAGGAACGGCGGCCCGAGCGGGTTGTCGAGAACGCGCGAGGTGAAGCCGAGCGGGGCGAGGCTCGGCACCATCTCCTCGTCGAGATAGCGGCGCAGCGCGCCGGCGCGTTGCGGCTCCTGGCTGGTGCTCGGGATCGCCACCCGCCGCCGCAGGTCGGCAAGGAATGCGCCGCCGTCGAAATAGGCGTGGGCGCGGGCGATCGCGGCGGCGCGGCTCATGCTGAAAACCCTTTCCGCCGCCGCCCGCGCTTGAGTCCTTGCGGGCGGCCAATTACGGTCGGACGATATTGCCCGCGGACCCGCGCGGCGGCAAGGACGGCTGGAGAGCAGCGCGTGTTCAAGATCATGAACCTGGATGAATGTCCAACGAGCCCGATGGAGCCGGGGCGGGGCGAGCAGATCAAGCTGGTCAATCCGAGCCTCGGCACCGAAAAGCTCGACGTCCATCTCAACCGGCTCGTTGCGGGCGGGCCGCGCGGCAAGCTGCATCATCACAGCAACGCCGACAACGTCTACATCGTGAAGCGCGGGGAGGGAACGCTCACGGTCGAAGGCAAGGCCTACCGCGTCCGCGAGAACGACGTGGTCTACATTCCCGCCGGGATGAAGCATGCCCTCGCCAATCTCGGCGCGGGCGTGCTCGAGATTTTCGAAATCTACGCGCCGTCCGGCCGGCATTTCGATTTCGTGGTGGACGAGTGAGAGGCCCCAGCGCCGACCAGCCGGATTTCGCATGACCGAGAAAAAAGGCGTCCTGTTCGTCCCCTACCAGGACACGCTCGGCTTGCTGAGCGTTGAGGATGCGCTCGCCGTCTGCGAGCAGGTCTATCTGATGCATGCCCGCGGCAGCGTGGTGCTGTCGAGCCCGCCGAGCTTCAAGCTCGATGTGGCGGACGGTTTTCACAACCACTGGCACGTGAAGTCGGTGTTCCTGCAAGACCTCCCGGCGACCGGCGTGCGGCTCTACAACTATTTCGACGACGGCGTGCGCAACACGGTCGGCGGCCTCGGCTGCACGCGCTATATCGTGTTGTCCGATCCCCGATGCGGCGAGCCGATCGCCATCGTCGACGAGCACTGGAGCTACGCCATCCGCAGCACGGCGGCCGCCACCATCGCCTGCAAGTGGGTCGGCCCCAAAAATCCGAAAATCCTCGGGCTGGTCGGCATCGGCACCATGGGCACCAACTCGCTGCGTTGCCTCGCCGCCATGTATCGGTTCGAGGAAATCCGCTGCACCTCGCGCCGGCCGGAGACGCGGGCGGCGTTCGCCGAGAAATGGTCGAACGAGCTCGGGATTCCGGTCGTGCCGATGGATTCGATCGAGGCGGTCGTGCGCGGCGCCGACATCGCGGTCGGCGGCACCACCTCGGGCGAGGTGGTCAGCCGCGAGCCCTGGCTCAAGCCCGGCTGCACCTTCATCTCGCTGGCACGCCGCGAGCTCGATCCCGCCGGCTGGTCGAAGATGGACAAGGTCGTCATCGACAGCTGGGAATTCAACCTGCTGCAGCGCGAGTTCAAGCGCATGGTCGAAGGCGGCCTGTTCTCGCGCGATCGGCTTCACGCCGAGATCCACGAGCTCGTCGCTGGCACGAAAATGGGCCGTGAGCGCGACGATGAACGCATCCTCGTCCACACCACCGGGCTTGTGTCGCAGGACGTGGCGCTGGCACACTTCTTGTATCGGCATGCGCTCGAAAAGGGCCTGGGGATTTGGTTGCCGACGGCGCATTGAGCAAATGGCGTAGCCTCTCGGGGCGAAGCGCGATCCAGGGGCCCCGCCCGACGGCCCGGATTGCGCCGCGCCCCATCCGAGCTGGCGCGAGCTGAAGGAGCAGGCGATGGAGAGCAAATCGGGAATCGACCGCCGCATCGTCCTCACGAACGCGGGCAAGGCCGCGCTCGGCCTCGCCGCCGGGAGCGTGCTCGGCTCCGCGGCACGGGGAGAGGAGAAGTTTCCGGCCCGTGACGTCAACTGGATCATCTATCAGGCGCCCGGCGGCTCGATCGACACCACGGCGCGCATCATCCAGCCCTACCTCGAGAGGAACGGCGTGAAGACCAGCCTCGAATATGTGCTGGGGGCGGGCGGGCGCGTGGCGCGCACCAAGCTCTTCACCGCGCGGCCCGACGGCTACCTGATGATGACGGAATCCGCGCCGGGCGGCGCCATCGACGAGATCATCGGGCGCGCCGGCTACAAGGCGAGCGAGTTCATTCCGATCTACGGCTGGAGCGTGGTCAGCTGGCAACTCTGCGTGAGCAAGGATTCGCCGATCCGCACCTTCCGGCAGTTCGTCGACGAATGCAGGAAGCGCCGGGTAGTGGTCGCCAGCATCGGGCGCTCGGGGTCGAGCCACATCCAGCTCGCCGCGTTGCAGAAGGAGCTGAACCTGCCGTTCGGCATCGTGCATTTCGAGGGCTCGGGCAAGGCCTATCCGGCGGTCATGGGCGGCCACGTCGACGCGGCGATCAGCGGGCCGGGATCGGGCTCGCGCATGCGCGAGAGCCTGCATTTCCTCGGCGTCACCGGGGCGGAGCGCGAGAAGGCGCTGCCGGACGTGCCGACGCTCAAGGAACAGGGCTTCGACGTCACGCCGATCGATCAGCTCTGGTACGCGATGGCGACGCCGAAGGTGCCGGACGACCGGATCGCGCTGTTGTCGAACGCTTTCGCCAAGGCGTTCGAGGACAAGATGCTGTGGGAGCAGATGCAGAAGGCGGGCGAATACCTCAAGCTCTTGACCCGCGCGCAGATCGAGACCCTGGTCAAGCAGCAGGCCGAGGTGATCGAGAAATACAAGGAGCTGTTGGGTTGAGCGGGCACTACCGACGGATCGGGAGCTACTGGCGCGAGGAATTCGCTCTGATCGCGATGCTGCTCCTGTTTTTCCTCGGCATCGTGGCGTTCTCCTACGACACGCCCTTCGACGCCCGGCTGTTTCCGCTCGTCGTCGGCAGCGCCGGCATCGTTCTCACGGTCCTCGTCGCCGTCGAGCAGGTACAACGGCGCGCCGTCGATGCCGGCTCGGCGCTCGGCGAGAACGATCCGGCCGACAAGGCCGATTGGCCGCGCTACGCCACCGCGCTCCTGTCCGCGCCGGTGTTCGGCCTCCTGTTCTGGCTGTTCGGATTCATCGTCGCCTCGCTCGCCGCCATGCTGCTCATGCCGGTGCTGATGGGCTATCGGCATCGCCGGCAGCTCCTGATCACCGCGGTGGTGACGGTCGCGGTGCTCGCGCTCATCGCGCCCTATCTCCTGAACGTCGATCTTCCGCACGGCCTCGTCGGAGAGTGGCTCGTCGACCGATTGGCTCTGCGCCCGAGCTGAGCATGCTCGATCACCTCGTCATCGGCCTGACCGCGGCGCTTCAGCTCAAGCAGTTTCTGTTCATGGTGGCAGGCACCGTGATCGGGCTGTGGGTCGGGGTGCTGCCCGGCCTCGGCGGCCCGGTGGCGATGGCGATCCTGATCCCATTCACGTTCTCGATGGACCCGCTCTCGGCGCTGCTCATGCTGGCATCGATCTCGGTCGGCGCGGCCTTCGGCGGCTCGGTCACCTCGATCCTGCTCAACATCCCGGGCGAGGCCTCGTCCGCGGCCACCGCCTATGACGGCTATCCGATGGCGCAGCAGGGCAAGGCCAAGGTGGCGATGGGATTGTCGGCCGGCGCCTCGATGGCGGCGGCGATCGTCGGCGTGCTGATCCTGATGTTCGCCTCCGGGCCGGTGGCGAAGGCGGCGCTCGCGTTCAGCCCGGCGGAGTATTTCGCGCTCGCCGTCCTCGGTCTTACCGTCGTCGCGGTCGCCGCGCTCGGCTCGACCGTCAAGGGCCTGGCGATGGGCGCGCTCGGCATCGCGATCAGCCTGATCGGCATCGACTCGATCCTGGGAACGGAGCGCTACACCTTCGGCTTCGTCTATTTGCTCGATGGCATCAGCTTCGTGCCGGTCATGGTCGGGCTGTTCGCGATCACCGAGCTCACCACCATGATCCTCGAGGGCGGCACCATCGCCAAGGCCGGGCGGCTCGAGGGATCGCTGTGGGACGGATTCTGGGACACCTTCCGCTATCCGTTCACGCTCATCCAGAGCACGGCGGTCGGCGCCTTCCTCGGGATGATTCCGGGGATCGGCGCGACCGCGGCGAACTTCCTCGCCTACAGCGTCGCGCAGCGCTCCTCGAAGCATCCGGAAGCGTTCGGCAAGGGGGCGCCGGAAGGCGTCATCGCGCCGGAAGCCTCCAACAATTCCTGCATTCCGACCAGCTTCATTCCCGCGCTCACGCTCGGGATTCCGGGCGGAGCCCCCTCCGCCATCCTGCTGGTGGCGGTGACGCTGCAGGGGCTGCGGCCGGGGCCGATGCTGTTCACCTCGAACCCGGAGTTGATCTGGGGCTTCTTCATGGGCCTCCTCCTCGGCGCGCTGATGGCGACCGTGCTCTATCTCGTCATGATCCCGTGGTTCGCGCTGATCACCATCGTGCGCGTCGAGCTGATGGCGCCGATGCTGCTGATCGTCACGCTGTTCGGCGCCTACGCCAACGAGCGCAACGTGATGGACGTGTTCGTCGCCATCCTGTTCGGCCTGCTCGGCCATTTCCTGCGGCGGCACGGCTATCCGCTGATCAGCCTGGTCATCGGCCTCATTCTCGGCAAGCTCGCCGAGGGCTCGTTCCACCAGGCGCTGATGATCTCCGATCACGACTACTCGGTGTTCATCCTGCGGCCGTTGTCCGCGACGATCTTCGCGATCTGCCTCCTTCTGGTGCTGTGGCCGGGCGTGAAGCGGCGCCTCGGCCACGGCGGCGCCGAGGTAACGTAGGGAAATCGCTGATGAACGAAGCCGACATCAAGCAGGTCGTCAACGATCGGATCTCACGCGAACGCGCGAAGGAGTTGCTGATCGAGCTCGTCAAGGTGCCGAGCCCGCAGACCGAGCTGCTCGAGGACGAGCCGCTGCTCAAGGAGTTCATCAGGACCGCGGTCGAGCCGCGTCTGCGCGCGATGGGCCTTGCGGAAATCCGCTACGACGCGATGGGCAATCTGATCGCGACCTACGGCGCCGGCGCGAGCGGCAAATCGCTGATGCTCATCGGCAACGCCATGAATCAGCCGGCGGCCACGATGCGCAATGCCTACGACGGCGACGTGGTCGACGGCGCGCCATACGGCTTGCCCGGCGAATGCGTGATGGGGAAGGGCGCGAGCGAGCAGAAGGCCAATCTCGCGGCCATGCTGCACGCCATGGAAGCCGTGATCGCGAGCCGCGTTCCCATCGCGGGCCGGCTCGTCTTCGTCTGCTGCCTGTCGGGCGAAACCGGCAAGCACGACGCCATCAGGAGCGTGGTCGAGGGCGCGGGGGTGCGCGCCGACATGGCGGTGCTGGGCGGCACCGGCCTCACGATCACGCTCGGCAACCGTGGCCGCATCGACGTCTTCGTGACGGTCAAGGGCTCGCCCTGTCACTCGGCGCGGCCGTCGGACGGCGTCAATGCCGTCACTGGCGCGACCGAGGCCATTCGCCTGCTGCTCGGCAAGGTGAAGCTCGATCGCAGCCATCCGCAGCTCGGCCGGCCGACGCTGACCGTCAACCACATCCGCAGCTTTCCGGACTCGACCCACACCGTGCAGGAGCGCTGCGAGCTCACGCTCGATCGCCGCCTGTTGCCGGGCGAGGATCCAAGCGAAGCCTTCGCCGAGATCGAGCGGATCGCCAAGGAGGTCGAAGCGCTCGCGGATCCGGTCAGCGGGAAGCGCTACGGCGTGGACGTGCGGCTCGGGGCGTTCATGTATCCATCGCTGGTGACGACGGAATCCCCGATCGTGCGGGCGCTGCTGCGGGCGAGCGAGTCGATGCTGGGCAAGCCGGCCGAGACCCACTACTCGCCATCCGCGTTCGACCAGGGCTATCTCAACCACGTCGGCATCGCGACGGCGAATTTCGGCGCCGGCGAGCACCAATACGCGCACACCGATTACGACATGGCCTCGGTCGAGCGCACGGCCGATGCCGCGCGGGTCTACGCGTTCATGCTGCTGGATTATCTGGCGTGATAATCAAATCCGGTTGATTGGCTCCCGCATCAATCGCTGTCGTCCCCGCGCAAGCGGGGACCCAGTAACCACCGGCCGCTCGATCAGGAGAAACTATCGCCGCCTCGGCGTGATCGGCACCGCCTCTGGAATACTAGGTCCCCGCTTGCGCGGGGACGACGGTCACGGAACTCATCAAGAGTGATTCCGTAATGAGACCCGGATCCAGTGCAAGACGCGCAGGCTCGCAACTCGGGCGCTCGCTCGGCCGGGACACGAGAAGGTGCTACTCCGCTGCGACCATCTTCGCCGCCGCCTGCTCCTCCTGATGGAGCCGATCGAGGATGCGGCGCGCCTGGATCACGCCGGCGTCGGCGTTGATGTCGGTCTGCGGCGGATCGGCGATCAGGAGCAGATTGCGCTGCTGCGCCTCGAACACCGCCACGTCCTCGAGGAACGCGGTCCTGATCTGCTCGATGAGCATGTCGGTCGTCTTAGCATTGCCGACGTCGAAATCGTGCGCCTGGCCCCAGAAGTAATGGCTGGTGGTCTCGGTTTCCGGCGTGATGGCGTTGAGATTCCACATGCCGATGTCGCCGATGCGCCGCCCTTCCGGCGCCCCGGTGCCGGTCGGGGTGGCGCCGACGTCGAGGCGCAGGAACGCCGGCGGCGTGAAATTGATGACCTGCCAGCGGTCCACGTTGGCGGCGAAGCCGCCGGCCTTCACGAATGTGGGCGGCGCCGGCGCGTCGACGATCCAGCGGGTGACGGTGACGGTGTCGCCCGAGCGCTGCACCTTCACCTGCGCCTGATCGACCAGCGCCGAGTTTCCGATCGTGGTGTCGTGCACGAAGGCGAGATGGGTGAGATCGAGAAGGTTGTCGACGATCAGCTGCCAGTTGCCCTTGACGTGCAGATACTCGCCCTTGGCGCCCCAGCCCGGATCGTCGAACCAATGGAAATCGGTGATCTTGCCGGGGTCGGCGAGCGCCGGATCGCCCATCCAGATCCACAGCCAATGATACCGCTGGACCACCGGATAGCTCTTGACGCGGGCCGAGCGCGGAATCATGTCCTGCCCCGGTATCCGCACGCAGGCGCCGGTCTTGTCGTAGCGCAGCCCGTGGTAATGGCACTGCAGCGCGTCGCCGACGAGCTTGCCCATGGAGAGGGGCAGATGGCGGTGCGCGCAGCGGTCCTCGAGCGCGACCGGCGTGCCGTCCTCCAAGCGGTAGAACACGATCGGTTGCCCGAGGATGGTGCGGCCGAGCGGCTGCCGCCCGATCTCGTGGTCATAGGCCGCGACGTACCAATAATTCCCCTCCTCGGGCGCCGCCACGCCCCAGCGCTCGTACATGCGCGCGACGATCGCCTCCCAGTCGCGCTTCTCGCGCTTGACGATGGTGACCCGCTCGAGCGTGTGGCAGACCGCGCAGCGCGTCTCGACCAGCTCCCGGCCCGGTCCGTTCGGCAGCGTGACCGTGCCGGCGGCGGGGACGCCCGGCCCGAAATTCGCGGTCAGGTACGCAATGACCGTGTCGGCCTCGCGCGGCGTCAACTGCGCGCCGCGCAGCACCATGTTGTAGACGTGGTGCTTCCATCCGACCGGGCCGTCGCGCCCGGCGGTGATCACGTTCAAGGCGTGGCATTGCGAGCAGGCGGTCGCGACGAGGTCGCGGCCGTCGCCCTGCGGCAAGGCGGTCGCGGTCTGGGCATTGAGCGGCGTGCCCGCGGCAACGACGAGCGCCGCGAGCGCGGCGGCGACGGCGAGCAACGATGACAGGCGCGCCATGGCCTA
>WNEZ01034586.1_pt1 | contig 13123 bp, 12 predicted proteins | sample 5400521 | NCBI WGS metagenome assembly WNEZ01 (sample SAMN13153339, study PRJNA577476) | soil metagenome | isolation source: 120 cm saprolite under Douglas fir tree site 2 hole 1 replicate 1 | place: USA:California | collected 2015-04-18 | reverse complement strand
CCACGGCAGATATGCATCCCGAAGGTCACACCTGGGTGGCCGCTGATGATGGCATTGTCCATCTCAATGCATACATCGATGAGTTTGTCCGGGTCGCTGCCGCGCTGGCGGTAGCCTTCTCGCATCTCGGGATCGAGTAGAGCTGCGTACTGGGGCGCGTCGATCTGGATGTAGGTGCAGCCTAAGCGAACCAGTTCCTCCACTTCACGGCGCGAGAAGTCCACGATATCGGCCAGGTAGGCATCGCGCGACGCATACGCCGACCGCGACTTCTCTGGATCGTAGTAGGCTGCTGCTTGCTGTGCGCTGATCATCGTCACCTTCCCCACATGCGATTTGCGCGATCGGAGGTAAACCCATTCCTCCGAACACATACTCCTGCGCCACCTGAGCCGCTCCACCACCACAGGCCGCTTGAGCACAAGTTGTTCGCCGGTCTCGTCCCTGAAGGGGATCGCCCAGCCGCCATACTTATCAAAACCATCCAGCGCGTCGACCAGGTGGCCGTAGAACGCGTAGCGCCGCAGTTCACCGTCGGTAATCACGTCGATGCCGACTTCTTCTTGCAGTGCAATCGCCTCATTGACCGCCCTATCCTCAATCACCTTAAAGTCGGCCGCACTAAGCTGCCCCGATTCGAACTGCTTGCGTGCGTCTAATAAATAGCTTGGCCTGAGCAGGAGCAAGGTCCAGCCCTGTCATGCTGAGCGCAACGAAGCATCTCTCTGCCTATCGAGACAGACCCTTCGCTACGCTCAGGGTGACACGGTGTGACTGTTCAAACTGTCAAGTACTTTTCTTCAAATTGAACCTTGCCTTAAAAAATTAACCTGGATATGGGGCTGGTTTGCGGAGGCCGATAAATCGGCAGTGGGCACGATAAATCGGCCCCTACAGACGTGCCTTCGCCGTTCGTGGTGTTCTGGCTACTTTGTTAAAGTTCATCATTGTGGTGCAGGAGGCGGACCCTCCTGCCAGAGTTCAGGGTGTCCCCGATAATGAAAAGAAGCCGGGATGTCTAATCGGGTGGTAGCACCTGGTAGATCATCTTGGTATTGATGCCGCGGCTGTTGTTCACCGCCTTCATCACGAAGTAGATGGCAATGGCTATCACGATGATCCCGATCGCCCAGCTAATACCAGAAGTGTTAGAGAACGACACGAAGTCGCTGGCACCTTTCGACGCCTGAATTGCCTGGATAACCGGCCAGACGAAAGCTGCCAGGTAGACCGGTATGATAAAGATCAGCCAGACTATCCCGTACCAGACGAGGCGAGGAAGGCCCAGGAACTTGCCTGTGTTGTTGGTTAACTGAAACAAATCGGGACGACGATACGGTATCAATATGGCGTTGAGCCCTGGCATGATCCAGGTGAGTGCTGCCAGCAAAACTCCAAAGAAGGTGGTGCTTGCCAGCGTTAAGCCAAAGAATGTCAGTACACAAAGAATGTCAGTACATAGAAGACTGCTCCCAGCAGCACCGCGAGAATAATCACACGGAGCGGTGCGTTTGTGCGCTCGTTTACCACGCTGAACCACTCTGGTACCTGGCGGTCGAGGGCCCATGCCAGTACAATACGTGAGAGGAAGATCGCGTATACGGGGCAGAGCAACACGTTCAGCGTAATGTTGCCCAGCGCCACGATCAGCCACAGCGGCCAGGCTCCTGGATGAACTGCTGTCGCCATCACAGGAGTGAATGGTGGTTGGCCATTGAGCGGTGCGTTGCTGGTGAACCAGTAGAGGTATCCCCAGGCATTCGTCAGATTAAATCCGAAGTGGTTGCCCAGTACATCGATGTAGAGCGTGTTCATGAACACTGCAAAGACGAGAGCCCCCATGACGGCGAAGAAGACCGAGCGCCTCACATTGCCCTTGACCTCACCGGCGATGTATGAGGAGAATTGGAAGCCAATGAACTGGAAGAGCACAATGCTCACCAGGCCTGCCAGGGCAACCAATCCAGGTAATGTGAAATCAGGGGTACCAGGCGCATAGCCTGCTTTTGTGGCCGCTTGCAGAATTGCGTGGGATGAGGTGCCGAGGGCGGGTAGGGCAGCATTCATCGATGCAGGATCAATCGTGAATGCACCAAAGAAACTGATTGCTACTGAGATGATAGCGAAGATGGTCAGGCCGGTCACAACCTTATGGAAGGTGCGTGTGCGCAGTATCGAGATACCGGCGATGACAAGCAGGATGATAACCCCGGTAATTGCTTTGCTGAAGTTGTCCTGAAGCCAGTTCTGTGCATTCGCAAAGACACTGCCGGGAAAGGCTACACCCAATAAGATGCCTGTGAGTTGGATATTGTGTACAGCGACAATGATTTCAAAACCGATGATAGTGAGTGCCGATCCAACGAGCGTCCAACTCTCCAGCCAGCCCAAGAATGGGCTGATGATGCGAGATGTGAAGACGTAATCACCACCACTACGCGGCATGGCGGTGGTGAGGCTGGCGAAGATCATCCCCAGGAAATAGCAGGCAATACCTGTGAGGATAGCCATCCAGGCGTATGCCGAGATGCCTAACCCCTGCCATTCTGGAAAGAGCGCGTAGAAGACAACTGCCCAGCCTACGGCAGTGCCTACAAAGGCGGCGATGTTGAAAAAGAGCGCGTTAGCCATACTGACATCGCGCACCAACCCCGACGCCTGCCTGACGAACAATCCGCTTGGTGAGACGGATTTTTCCATAGATGCGAACTCCCTTTCTGGTCTGGCGACACGTGCTCGATAAATCGGCTGCCTACGGCAGTGCTCGATAAATCGGCACCCTACTGCGGTCGCCGCTAGCCCTGGACACGAAAAGATCGTTCCAGTTTGTCCTTACCAAGATCAAAGACAAAGCCGCGCAGGATGCCCTGGTTGGCCTCGCTTCCAGCGTTGAAACAGGTAGTTCGACCTATCTTGCTCTGACCAGGGGCTTCATGTACATGGCCATGTACACTCACCAGAGGCTGAAGTTCCTGCAAGGCACGTCGCACTCCTGTACTTCCCACGGGGATACGCAACACATCACCCATCGTCACTTTGGGTCGCAAATTTTTGTCAAGTTCGGGAGCAGTATCTAAACCGCTATCATAGGGTGGAACATGAATTAGAAAGACCGAGCGACCAACGTTTTTCAGCTTGCTTGCGCTCGCTTTAATACGTTCATAGTATTCATCCTCGCTCCATTCACGCGGGGTGTGCCAGGGGGTTGGATTGGCATAATCAAAGCTAATCATCTCATGGTATTCGTCCAGTTGCACCGTCTTGCCAACCGGATTGATGACGTAGCTTGATTGTGCAATCATGGCATCAACACCTGTGTCGTCGTCATTGCCAGGCATCATGTAAAATTGTACACCGCTCTTGCCAATGCGTTCCTCGGCCAACGCTACCCATTCTCTCACCCGCTGGATCATTTTCTGGCGAAACAACTCCTTCATCTTCGCAGCATCTGCCCGCAGTGCATCCACCTCTTCTTGATCCGTCACATGGGGGTAGTAACCGATGTCGGAGATATTCTGCTGAAGATTGAGTAACTCGGTCTCGGTTTCAATGGCGTATTGCTGGTCCAAAAACGTTGCGGAGTAGCGTCCATTGCCCTGTGCGATGATGGGCACGATCGCCTTGCCTGTCAGGTCGCCCGCAATCAAGACAATGTTCGCATCGTACACGTTCATCTTGATAGCATTGAGCAGTTTACGATACGTACGGTTTGCGGCATGCAGATCGGAACACATGTAGCAGCGAAGGTATTTTGCCATGATCTCACCTCGTCCTTTATTGCCGGGCTTCTTCTGGAAGCTCATACCAGCGCACACGCTCGCCTATCATTGCACGTGCCTTCCACCCCAACGATTTGGGGCGTGCTTCCATAGCGGCAACTAATGCATCGATACGTTCAGAGACGTGAGCAGGGAAGCCACGCTCAAGCGCAAACGCCTGCACCTTTTTCAAATTCAGTTCGAGCGTCTTTTGCAATCCCCAATCATTGGCACCCAACCCCGAGATATAGTTGGCATTAATACCCCGCTCGTTGTCCGTAACATCATGGTCATGAAAGAGGGTGATCACGTCTATGATATCTTTTTCGTTGATCTCGACGATCTGCAATTTTGTCAGTACGAGATCAGCGAGCGGTATTGTGCGCTGGTCTATAGAGAGGCGATTTCGAAAATCGATGATATGGCACATTTGCATACGATCGATAAAAATGTCAATCTGCATTAAACGTCTTGTTCCCTGTATACCCAAGCTTCGTTAACAAAATCTTGGTTTTCCCACCCCATTTAGAGAGGGTGACAAAATCCATATCATGGTATGTGCGCTGCAATCGTTCATCAGATTTGGCACCAGGGCATTGGAAATAGATCGCCAATCCGCCAAGCAGGCGCAGAGGAATGCCTTCCGCATTGGCAGCTTCAATAATGCGGGCAGCTTCATCCTTGATATCAGCGATTGGACCTGTAATATCGTTCATAACTGCAATGTTTACGCGACGCACAATACTGTTGGTGAATAGCGTCGCTTCTCCTTTCAAATGCTCCAGCAGATTAGTTGTGCTTTCTTAACATGATACCAGAAAATATGGGGAAAAGTTACGCTATAACGTCTTCGGCATAGATTTGAGCACCCGCCGGGCCGTCTCCAGCGTCCGCTCGATATCGTCGTGCGTATGAGCGGCGCTTACATGGCTCCGCCTCAATGGTGTCGGGATCATGAAGATACCATGCTCACACATTGTGCGGCGAAACCACACATCACGTCTGGTGTCATTGCTCAAGAGGTCGGTGTAGCTTTCAACCGGTCCTTGCATGAAGTATGGCACAAAAACAGACCCGAATACAACTACGTTCAGAGGAATACCAAGCTCATCGCCAATTTGCTGCAAGCCATAGCCGACTTGGCGGGCGAGGGCGAAACAGTGCTTGTGGACCGAGCCATCCTCAAGTTCTGCAATCGTTGCCAACGCCGCCGCAACTCCCATAGGATGGCCGTTGTAGGTTCCGGCGAAGACTACACCACCACCTGGCCCAAAGCGGTCCATGAACTCACCCTTGCCGACCAGTGCAGCAATGGGATACCCATTCGCCATAGCCTTGGCAAAGGTGCTCAAATCGGGCGTCACGTTACAAATTTGCTGGTATCCCCCGAGCCCGTGGCGAAACCCCGTGATCACCTCGTCGAAGATCAACACAGCGCCATATGCACGGCTCAGATCGCGCAGGGCGCTAAGGAACTCTGGGCGTGGCAAGACACAACCGATGTTGTGCGGGATCACCTCAACCAGAATCGCAGCAATTTCGTTACCCCGTTGTCTAAGTACCTCAGCAACCGACTCGATATTATTGAAGGGCAACACAATTGTCTGCTTGATCACCTCGGGCAGCATACCCAGGGACAATGGATCATGCTGGCCAATCTTTTCTGCCGGGCTGGCCACATTCATGAAAACCGCGTCGTGCCAGCCATGATAGCTTCCCTGAAACTTGATGATCGTGTTCCGGCCGGTGACAGCCCGCGCCAAACGGATCGCGTTATAGGTCGCGTCCGAGCCAGATGTGGTGAGCAGCACGCGTTCAGCCGAGGGGACATGGCGCACCAATGTCTCGGCAAGTTCAACCTCGATGCCGGTAACGCCCGCGCCGGTAATATCCAGTCGCTCCATCACTGTGCGTACGGCAGCATTGACGCGGGGATGATTGTGGCCCAGGATCAGCGGCCCAAAGGCAGCATTATAGTCCAGGTAGCGCTTCCCATCGGCATCGGTAAAGTAAGCCCCTGATGCTTCTCTGACTGCCAGTGGCCACGACACTGCCCGGTGCGAAGAGTTGACACCTCCAGGAATGACGCGCCGTGCGCGTTCGGTGAGATCGAAATTGCTCATGGGTATCTCCTCAATTGTAATTTGACATGATATCCTGACACATGGTCGAGAAACAATGGCGAAGAGACAGCGACGAACACCCACTACTGCTTGTTTGGATTATCGGCTCCCTTGCGCATATTACACTGGCGGCATGCAGGAATGCAATTCTCGGCGGTCGTGCCTCCACCTGCTGAGATGGGTGTGTAGTGCTATAATACCTCGTAGGGGTGCTCCTGGCAATAAACTCCCCAGGGCTAGTAGGCGTCAAGGGGCCCAGGCAGGGCTTTCTCCGCCTTCTCTTCCAGTTTCTGCTCGTTACGCCACACGAGGACCAGCGACGCGATGATGATGAGGGTGGCCAGCACGATGGTGATCGTGCCGACCGGTCCTGCCAGACGGTGGATATTCTCGCCCAGGAAGTAGCCTCCCAACCCGTACACCGTAGCCCATGTGATGCCCCCCAGAGCGTTGAAGAGCAGAAAGGAAGGCCAGGGCATGCGGTTGGTCCCTGCCAGGAAGGCTGCCCAGGCACGCAGCACGGCGACGAAGCGCCCGAAGAAGACGATCTTGCCGCCATGCTTGCGGAAGAGGTACAGCCCCAGTTTCAGCTTGCGCTCATTGAGGCGAATGTAGCGCCCGTAGCGGCGCAGCAGACGGAACCCGCCCTCGCGGCCCACCCAGTAGCCGAGATTATCGCCCAGGATCGCCCCGCTGGCGGCTGCTGCAATGACCAGGGGAATAGACAGCCGGTGCGTCGTCCCGCTATAAATCGCGGCGACCAGCAGCATGGTCTCGCCCGGGAATGGAATGCCCGTGCTCTCGATGGCGACGAAGAGCAGGACCGCCCAATAGCCGTACGTCGTCAGGAAATGTGACAGATCCGATGTAGCCATATGGATCATAGGACAGCGCTTTCTCTCTTCATGACGAACCTGTCAACCTATCTTGAACGGGAAGATAAGTTCACGTCGACAGCATCAAACAACACCTATCCCCAAGTCCGTACAGAGTGTAGCACAGGCAGATGTCACTATCTAGGTGCGTTTGTCATGTGCTACCGTCATGAACCCCACAGCTAAAGCCGGGGCTTGTCACTAGGCGCGTCCTGCGACAATAGGCTCCATGACCGAAGCCCTGGATATGTTGATCGCAGCGTTCCAATCAGCAGGGGCAGCGAACCCGCACCGGATGCATTTGAACTCAGCCTGACTCTTGCGATTGGCCTTCTCGCAATGCCCACACTGCTGGCACGTACGAGACGTATTGCGCGGGTCGACCGTATGCAACGGGACACCCGCAAGAGCGGCTTTGTAGGAAAGGAACGAACGGAGTTGTCCAAAGGCCCAACTGCTATGGCGATTGCGCTGCGAGCGTCTAACCGTGCTATCGGTACGTTTCCGAATGTGCCTAAGCTCTTCAATCGCTATAGCTTGATGGTTGGTCTTCGCTTTCTGGACAATTCGTTTGGAGATCATATGATTAGAGTTGGTTCTGAACCGACGTTCTTTGCCGGAAAGCTGTTTGAGGTGCCGTTTTGCGCTCTTCGTCCCACGCTTCTGCAAGCGTTGACGCAGGGCATGCATCCGCTTGCGGGTGTGCTCAACCTGCTCACCACTGAAGGTTTCACCTTCCGAGTCCGTGGCAAGGTTGACAATGCCCAGGTCTACACCCAGGGTCCCGCTTTCGGGCATATCGGGTGTGGGTTCAGGCACCTCAAGTGTCACAGCCAGGTAGAACGTGCCTTTCCGATAGAGCAAATCGGCTTGCCCCTTGATGGCATCCATGCGAGCCGCTTGATAGCCACCGACCTGGAAAGGAACCAGCACACGACCAGAGAGCGTCAAGAGGGAGACAGAAAGCAGGCCCTTAAAGCTCATGACGCGTTCGTCATAGACGATGGCCCCCTCTGGCTTGAACGTGGGTTGGATGCTCTTATCGCGCTTGTAGGCCTCGACTGCCTTGCTGATGGCGCGGATCGCCAATTGAGCCGCAAGTGTGTAGGTGGTACGCAACTCGCCATACACCACTTTTTGCAGTGCAAACTTGTTGGCTGTTTTCTGCGCGTAAGCAATGCCTGCGACATAGTTGCACGCCGCATTAAACGCGTGCATCGTCTCAAGCAGGGCTTGATGCTGTTCGGTTGTGGGAACAAGCTTCAAGAGCATCGTTTGTTTCATGGAACGAGTGTACTATGTGTTGTGTGTCTTGTCAATGAGTATGCGGATACCCATCCCTTACCCCAGATAAGGAACGCCGCATTCCTCCTCGTGGCTGAAGCCAGGGGCATCCTGCGGCGGTTTTGGTGAAATCCAGTTAACCTGTCAAACCACATCAATCACCCAAAAAGGAAAGCTCCTCCTTAGTCGGCGGGTGCAGCACCAGTTCCTCCACTAAAGACAGAACAGCAGCTAGATCGCGCAGGTCAAGCATCTCGACGGGCGAGTGGGAGTAACGGCGTGGAATCTTCACTTCCAGCGTGGCGATGCCACCGGCAGCCAGGTGTGCAGCCGCCGCATCGGTTACACCTCCGCCCGTAACTGCAAGTTGGTATGGCACACCAGCTCGCTGAGCTGCTGCAATTATGACCTCGCGAGCAGCCCGTGGTAGCGGAGTGCCAGCGGCCGGGAACGTATCAACTACAATCGCCACGTCTGGCTTCAAGCGTGCGAAGGCCGCTGTTGCTCCGCGCAGGCCGACCTCTTCTTGTACCGCCACCAGTGCCGTGAGGCGACAGGGAAGAGTACGCTCACGCAGGCGACGCAAGAGGTGCAGGAGCACGACGCAACTGGCACGATTATCGATAGCTTTGCCGACCACGCGAGTCCCGGCCAGATTCCGCAGTTCGGAGATGACTACCACCGGGTCACCGATACGGACACCGAGCGCCTCCACCTCTGCTGCATCGTCAACTCCGAGATCAACGTACAGGTCCGCCATAGAGGTACCCCGGCCATGCTCCGATTGCGCTGTCAGGTGACCAGAGCGAGCACCGATCACTCCAGGGCGTCCGTTGACCCATACAGCGCGTCCCTCCAGCAGCCGCGACTGTACTCCACCAAGCGGCAACAGCCGCAGGAACCCCTCAGGCTCTACGCTTGCCACGATTGCCCCAATCTCATCGGCATGCGCTGAGACCACCACGTGTGGCGTACCTTGTGCTCCCTCGCGTGTAGCCGCCAGGTTGCCCATATGATCTACGGCCACCTCATCGACCAGTGGAGTGAAAAGATCACGCAACCGCGCAATCACTGGCTGCTCTGAGCCGGAAGGAGCATGTAGAGCTGTCAACTCTGATAGGTCCGCACGCAGGGCATCGATCACATCATGGTCTTGCTGCATTCTCTTCTCCTCACTGATTGATGAAGTTAACATATTAATCCGGTTATAGGGTGGGTTTCCGGGGGCCGATAAATCGGCGGTGGGCACGATGAATCGGCCCCTACGGACGTACTGTCGTCGCCGTTTTCGCTGCGAAGCCATTGGCCACCACCTGTGGGCACGATGAATCGGCCCCTACGGACGTACTGTCCCCGTTCATGATGTCCGGGTTATTTTGTTGACGTTGATGAATAAGTATACGACACAGACCGACTTCACTTCCTTGCGCTTCTCTTTTCGAAGTGCTATAAGTCATTTTGGGCTTGACAAGCAAATAGCTATCTGTTATATTGTGAATAACAAATAGCTATAAGTATGAGACATAGTTAAGAACGCCTTAGTCCTTACCCGTTCCTGAAGGAGGAACATAGGATGCAATACCGAAATCGACGAAACCGTTGGGGCGCAAGAGGTTTCCCCTGGATGCTGTTCTTTATTATCCTCTTCTTCACCCATTCCTGGGTTGGGTTTATGATCAGCATAGGGATCCTTGTGTTTCTCGGCATCATCATGCAAGCCATCTTTGCAGCGTCAACTGGCGTAGGCAATCAGTATGGAGTACCGATGGCAAACCAGCAACCACAACCACATGAGGAGCCATACCAACAGCCTTACCAGCCGTACCAGCAAGGATACCAGCCTATGCCAATGACATATCAAGAAGGCGAGCAGCAATCCCAATACCAGCGACCTCAGCCAGAGTACGAGCAGCCGCAGGTCTCCTATCCAGAGGAAGAGTTGCCACCAATGCAACAGTAACTACAGCTAACCCGATGTGCAGGTGGTACGAGAGCGAATCCGTATCGGGTAGGGGCAAGGGATGCGGCGTGTGGCGGGGCGGGCCCTTGTGAAACCCTATCTGGGGGACAGGTAAGCCCTGAGAGCTAGCCCCGTATCAGCGGTTCCACCAGCTGCACAATCTCCTGGTGAACCTGCTGTAGTGAGTGCGAAGCATCCACTACCTTAATACGATCGGGATGCGCGCGAGCAAGCAAGCGAAAACCTTCCTGTACACGGCGATGAAAGGGTTCTGCTTCCATATCAAAGCGAGTCTGCTCTTCACGCAAACCGCGTTGATCAAGGGCAGTGTTGGTCCGCACATAGACTTGTCTGGGATCGAGGTCAAGCAAAATAGTCAGGTCCGGCACGCGTCCCTGCGTTGCCAGCAGCGAGAGTCGCTCCACAAGTTCGACGCCAACCCCGCGTGCATAGCCCTGGTAGGCAATACTGGCATCCAAACAGCGGTCCGTGATAACAAGCGTCCCAGCCTTAAGCGCAGGCAGCACCACGCTCGCAAAATGTTGTGCGCGGTCGGCCTGGAAAAGAAATGCCTCTGCCAAAGGCGTGATCTCCAGTTCAGGACGATTGAGCAGTAGTTGCCGTATCTCAATCCCTAGCGGCGTTCCTCCTGGCTCGCGTGTGCGCAGATATTGAATATGCTGCGAGTCCAACCAGCCACCCAGCAACTCTATCTGTGTCGTCTTGCCGGCACCATCAAGCCCTTCAAATGAAATCAGACGTCCTGGGTCCACAATCCACCTCCGCCGTCGGTACGATACACATCGTAATCCCAATCAAACTGCGGTTTGGGCAACATATCCTCCGGCGTCCAGATCTGCTCAACCTTGCCATATTTCCCATGATACTCTTTGAGCGTCTCACCAACATACTCAAACGTCATCTGGCAGATGCGGAACCCCACGGGCACCCAAATAGTAGTCTGGGTATGATTGCTTATCTCCATCGTCCAACGGCTGATGTAGCCGACATCACCGACACCTGCACAACGGCATACCGATAAGCCCGAACGTGCCACCGTACTGCGTGAATACATCTTCGCCAGGTACCCATTGTGACCACCAATGATTTCCTGTGTATGCGCCAGAATAGTCGTACCGGGACGAATAGCAATCTTCCCATCTTTGGCTTTGCGTGGCTCGCCCCAGTAACGCCGGATCTCCTCCGGGTTATCCAAATGCATCACCTCTACATTGGCATCTCCTACGAAGTAATACTCTCCAAGCCTGCAATCATAGGAGTTGGTACCTAAATGCCGTTGGTCGAATGGTTCGATGACAATATTGCCTCGCTCTACCTCTTCAACAATCCGCTTGTCAGAAAGTAACATCTCGTGCGGTCTCCTTACGAAGCTGTTCCATTGCTTATATCAACAGGGTCTGTTTCGTCTATTAACGCACCGCCCACGTTGGCCCCACTGAAGTTAGCCCCTCTCAGGCTGGCCCTGCTGAAGTTGACCCCTCTCAGATCTGCATCACTTAAGTTCGCCTCATTCAAGTTCGCCTCACTCAGATTCGCCATGTACAGATCGGCTTTGCTGATATCTGCTCCACTCAGGTTTGCCCTGCTAAGGTCTGCCCCACTCAGATATGCTGCGCTAAGATGCGCCCCGCTGAGGTTGACCTCGCTCAGATTGACCTCGCCCAGATTGGCCCCACTCAAGTCTGCATCGCTCAAATTAACCCCTCTCAGATCTGCCCCACTCAGGTCTATCCCGTTGAGCTGTGCCACATGCAGGTCTCTCCTACTCAGGCGCGCCTCACTGAAAGTTTTCCCCTGCATGTTCACCTTTCGCAAAGGCACCCCATTGAAGTGTGCTCCACTCAGTTGTGTCCGCCTGAGGTCCGTTCCGCTCAGGTTGACTGCATAGAGGTTTGCCCCATAGAGCTTCGCCTCATTGAGGTCTGCCTCGCTGAAATTTGTCTCGCTGAGATCCGCTCCGTTGAGATGTGCCTCGCTCAAGCATGCCTTCCTGAAATCTGCCCCGCTCAGGTCTGCACCTCTGAGGTCTGCCTCGGTGAGGTCTGCCTCGCTCAGGCATGCTTTCCTCAAATCTCCTCCTCTGAGGTCTGCCCCACTCAGGTTCACCCCGCTCAAGTTCCCGCCGTTCAGATTCACCCCGTTGAGCTTTGCCCCGCTCAGGTTGGCTCCACTTAGGAGTGCCCCGCTCAAGTCTGCTCCGCTCAGGTCCGCCTGCATCAGGTTGGCTCTATACAGGTTCGCTCCCCGGAGACGTGCTCTACTCAGGTCTGCTCCGCTCAGGTCTGCCTGCATCAGGTTGGCCCTAAACAGGTCCGCTCTGCTCAGGTTCACTCCGTTCAGAATTGCTCTGCTCAGGTCTGCCTGACACAGGTTCATCCCATTCAGGTCCACCTGGCTCAGGTCTGCCCCACTCAGCTTCGCTTCATAAAGGTATGCCCCGTAGAAGTTCGCTTCTCTGAGGTAGGTCTTGCACAGGTTGACTGCGTAGAGGTTTGCTCTGTAAAAGTTCGCCCGGTAGAGGTTTGCTTCGCTCAGGTTCGTCCCGCTCAGGATTGCCTCGCTCAGATTGACTGCTTCCAGGTTCACCCCCCTCAGGTGTCCACCGCTCACATCAGGTTGTATATCAAAATGTCTATCTCTCCAGGTATTCCAGGTACGTGGTCCCTTCTTGAGAAGATTGACATGGTGCTGATTTGCCATAGGATCTACCCTTCTTGATGATCCACAACTCTATTCCTCACCAAAACCGCCGCAGGATGCCCCTGGCTTCTAGCCACGGGGAGGAATGCGGCGTTCCTTATTTGGGGCTTGGGTTGGGTACCCCCTTGCCCATTGACAACTTCTCTCAATGATAGTATCCTAGGGGTATGAAACAAACGATGCTCTTGAAGCTTGCACCCACAACCGAACAGCATCAAGCCTTGCTTGAGACGATGCACGCCTTTAACGAAGCGGCCAGCTATGTGGCTTCCGTAGCATTCGCTGAAAAGACGGCCAACAAATTTGAGTTGCAAAAGCTTGTGTATGGCGAATTGCGCACAACCCACAAGCTTCCTTCGCAATTGGCTATCAGGTGTATTAGCAAGGCGAGCGAAGCCTACA
>WNEZ01003752.1_pt1 | contig 13126 bp, 14 predicted proteins | sample 5400521 | NCBI WGS metagenome assembly WNEZ01 (sample SAMN13153339, study PRJNA577476) | soil metagenome | isolation source: 120 cm saprolite under Douglas fir tree site 2 hole 1 replicate 1 | place: USA:California | collected 2015-04-18 | reverse complement strand
AGCACGCTGACGGCTGGCTTGAAGGACGACAGGTGAACGTGTGCGTTACGCCGGAAGGAAGTCCGGCCGCAAACTACGGGTTCGACGTTACACCTAGACATTTGGTGACCGGACTGATTACCGAGCGAGGCGTGTGCCAAGCAAACGAGAAAAGCATCCGCGCGCTTTTTCCCGAGCACGCGCCGTGAGCGAATACATAAAGTTCACGTGCGAATCCCGCCGTTGCGGGACGGAGATCACCCCTTTCGACGGATTTGCCGAGTTGAACGCCTACAGGCGGAAACTTCTCCAGCTTCGACTGATCGGTCTGGGTTCAAACGGCACCGGGTTCGGCAACGTGAGCATAAGGGACGGCACAACCAACAATTTTTACATCACAGGTTCGGCGACGGGCGGAATACCCGAACTGACACTGGCGGATTGCGCAAGAGTGGTGGCTTACGATTTCAAAAAGAACTGGCTCCGATGTGAGGGGTCCGCGATTGCTTCATCCGAGTCGCTGACGCATGCCGCGGTTTACGAATCGGATGCAAAGGCCGGGGCGGTTATTCATTGCCACGACTCAAAGTTATGGGAAGCCCTTCTAAATCAAGTTCCGACAAGCTCGAAGGCCGTTGAGTTCGGGACGCCCGAGATAGCCTACGAAGTAACGCGTCTCTTCAAGCTTACCGACGTGCAAAGCAGAAAGATTCTTGTCATGGCCGGACACGAAGGAGGCATTATAGCTTTCGGAAGAGATCTCGAAGAGGCGTTCGCCGTCCTAATGCGCGAGTGGAAGGAAAGCAGAAGATAGAGCCTAGTCTTACGCTGCCAGCCTCGGTTTAAGAAGCTCCCCAGCGACGGGGGCAGGTCGCCAGTTTGTCATGGAAAATGAATGATTCCTGGAGCCTTTAGGGGGTTGGCGTAGGAGTGGCAGTCGGCGTAGCGGCCGGAGTGGGAGTCGGACTAACAACGACCACAGTAGTTGAGCTGGGTGTGCCTTCGTTTGGCTCTTTCCTATAGCTTATGAAGAGCGTTGCACCAACTACCGGTACAACTGTCGCTTGAGCCGGACCTGCTATTATCACTCGATTGATGCTTTCCGGCGGATTTTGCGAATCGGTCCCGGTGCTCAAATCGATCCGGCTGGCGGCGAGGACATTAGCCGTCCCACCAGTTTCATCATTTAACGTCACTGTAAGCACGCCGCGATCGACGCCCCCTTCCTGCGTAAAATTCGTGACCTTAAGGAAGTGATTGTCGGGGACTGTGATTACCAGCGGCGAACTGGTGATGACTTTGCTTTTGAATTCCCCGGCAAAGACAAAGGTTGTGGCACCCAGAATACAAAAAGCAACCATGCATCGGCCCAAGAGAATTTTCATCCCTTACGATATACGCGATCAATGTGTAGGCGTGAAGCAAAATGTCAAGCCCCCAGCCTCGTCTTTGCTTTCCGACCGGCGCTTCACTTTTTAGTAAATCGACGGGTTAAACCATCCGATCTTTTTTCGTCGGCAAAACGAAAAACAAAACGTGCGACTCTCGCCTCAGTTTGAAAAAGCGTTGATATACGCCACGCGAATTCACGGCGGCAAACTGCGGAAGAAGACCAGGATTCCCTATATCGCGCATATTCTCGGCGTCACCGCAGTCGCGCTGGAGTACGGTGCGAACGAAACGGAGGCAATCGCGGCGCTGCTGCACGATGCGGTAGAAGATTGCGGCGGCGCAAAACGACTGCGCGATATCGAGCGCAAATTCGGAAAAAAGGTTGCGAGAATAGTCGAGGGTTGCACCGACACCGACCAAATCCCAAAGCCGCCATGGTTGGCTCGAAAGAAGGCTTACGTCGAACACGTCCGGCACGCGTCGATGTCAACAAAACTCGTGTCCGCTTCGGACAAACTTCACAATATCCGCGCGATCTTAATGGATTATCGCCAGGAAGGAGAGAGACTCTGGTCCCGATTCAATGGTGGTAAACAAGGCGCTCTTTGGTATTACCGGGCGCTCGTACAGGAGATCGATCGCACTCTGACCAAGCTTGAATTGCTCTCGAATAATGGAGAGCAAGTGCACCACACGCCAGCGCGAAAATAAAGCAGGCAGAATTTACGGCTGACAGTCGCACTGGCGAAAAGTTAGTCCTAGAGCTACCTTCGACATTATGAAATCAAGACGTAACTTCACCACCAGGCTCGTCGCCGCGTTTGACGGTGTCCTTAATGTTGCGGATCCCCTGTTCTGTAAACTGAATAAGACTGATATACCTGGCCATAATGCTTGATCCTTTCGTGCGGTTTTTCCTTGAAGATTATTGCACATTTGGTTATGCGCAAAAAGAAGCGAATCGGCAGGCTCATTTCGAATAAGAACTTGAAAATCCTCGGGTCGGGGAGTTCGTTTGCGGTATAATTTGAAACCGATGCAGACCACATTTCATCAGTCTGAGTCTGACCAGCCGCATCCGGGCCGTGCGAGAGCGATTATAAAAGCGCATCCGGCAGTTCGGCAGTTAATGGTGCGCAATCCGTACACGGCCCTGATCGCTGTGTTGCTGGCGGTCATGCAAACGGCGATCGCCTATTGGATTGGCACACTGGGATTCGGCTATTGGTGGCTCAGTCTTCTGATCGCTTATTGCATTGGCGCGTTCGCTAATCATGCCAATTACGTGATCATTCATGATGCCACCCACAACCTGATTTTCCGGAGCAAAAGCTGGAACAAAATGGTGGCCATTATCGCCGATCTTCCAAACCTCGCGCCAGGCGCGATGGGTTTTCGCGTTTATCATTTGAAGCACCATTCCCATCAGGGGGATTACGAATACGACGCTGATCTGGCGAATCATTGGGAGGCGCGCCTAGTCGGAAACAAATGGTATCGGAAAGCGCTCTGGCTCATGCTCTTTCCGTTTTTCCAACTGACCCGGCCGCCCCGATTGAAAGCCATCACCATGTGGGACCGGTGGTTCTTCGGGAATTTCGCGTGCGCGGCAGCGTACGACGCAGCAATTGTTTATTTTTGCGGTTGGCCCGGATTTCTTTATCTCGCGTTCGCGTTTTTCTTTTCCATTGGGCTGCACCCAGTGGGCGCTCGTTGGATCCAAGAGCATTACACCTACGATTTCGACCAGGAGACGTTCAGCTATTACGGACCGATCAATCGTGTAGCGTTGAACATGGGTTATCACAACGAGCACCATGATTTGCCTTCGATCCCATGGAACAATCTGCCGGAGCTGCGCGCGATGGCGCCGGAATTTTACGATAATCTGAAATGTCACACGTCATGGACGCGATTACTCTTCCAGTTCATTTTTGACGAGCGGTACAGTCTCTTTTCCCGGGTCGAGCGAATGAAACAATCCCGCAGTCGCGGGACTGCACGGCCTTTAGACGGGACAGCCGATGCGGCGAACGGCGTTGCTCTCAGCGCAGAGCTTAATAATGTCTAAATCCATGGAGCGGCTTTACGTCTCGAAGAAAAACGAAACGATTCGAATGTTCGAGAGCGATTTCGTGGAGTTCTTTTCGCGCGTGCATCCGGCAACACCGCTGTTGTACCTCCCAGTCATCGGCTTCATGCTTTACGTCGCGCTTTGGCAACGCAAATTGTCGATCGTGGCGGTGGCGGGCCTGTTTTTGCTCGGCATTCTCCTCTGGACGCTCCTCGAGTATGTCATCCATCGGTACGTATTTCATTATCAACCGAAGAGCCGTTTCGGGAAACGACTGCACTATGTTATTCACGGTGTTCACCACGATTATCCAAATGATGCTCGACGGCTTGTCATGCCGCCAAGCATCAGCGTCCCGCTTGCGTTTCTCTTCTACGGCCTTTTTCTGCTAGTTTTCGGGCGTTTGGCATCGGGTGTATTTGCCGGCTTGCTTTTCGGTTACGTTTGCTACGACATGCTCCATTACGCGACGCACCACTTCCCCATGAAGCGAGGATTGTGGCTCTGGTTGAAGCAGTACCATCTCCGCCATCATTACAAGGATGATCACGTTGGATATGGCATCAGCTCGCCACTCTGGGATTACGTTTTTCGGACGACGCGAAAGTAGAATCCGTCTGCGAAACTGGCTGCGCTCGGCGCCGGGCGGCCAGTCTCACTAAAAGTCTTGTCCAGAATCCGAAAATCGGTAAAATGGCTGCCCCGACACGGAACTTCGTGCGCGCAGGAGGCGGCCCGAACTTCGTAAGGAGTCTAGTGAAGGACCGAGAATCTCAATTTTGCTGGAAAGCGCCGCTCGACGCGCTCGCGTCGATCATTTTATTGATCCCTGTGGCGCTTTTGCCCCCGATAGTTGTTAGCGCGATAATGGGATCTGCTGGCAGGGAGCATACGGCCTGATGAACGAGGACCCGGCAAAACTCAGTCTAAGCAATTTCCTGGCGGGCGAGAGCAACGACCCGCTGCAAGCTCCAGCGAGCTTTACAAACTGGATGCGTGTCGGGGCATGGGCGGTCGAATTGTATGAACCCGAGCTCCTCGCCACGGCAGATGCGCGCACCATGATTACGTACGGCGGCAAACCGCGTCCCGTCATTAATCTCTGTTCCTACAATTATCTCGGCCTAGCCAATCATCCCGAGGTGCTCATCGCTGCGCACGAAGCGCTCAGGACCCATGGGCTGGGCGCATGCGGTTCGCCGATGCTCTCCGGAATGACCGATCTGCATCGGGAACTCGAACGACGCGTAGCGAAATTTCTCGGCCGTGAGGATGCGATGCTTTTTAACAGCGGATTTGGCGGCGCGCTGGGCACGATCTCCGGGCTGCTTCGCAAAACCGACGTGGCTCTTCTCGACAATCGCTCGCATCTCAGCCTTCGTGATGGAGCGGTGCTGTCGCGATGCCGCACGGAGAAATTCGAGCACAACGATCCGATCTCGCTCGACACAGCGTTGAGCCGTCAAAAAGGACGGCGTCAGCTCGTCATCGTGGAAGGCATTTATTCCATGGATGGCGATTTCGGTAATCTGAAGGAATTAACTGATGTTGCACAATCTCATGGCGCCAGTGTTTTTATCGACGAAGCACACTCCATGCTGGCTTGTGGCGAACATGGTCGCGGCGCGGCTGAGAAATTTGGCGTGGAAGACCGCGTTCCGCTAGTTTATGGGACATTCTCCAAAGCTTTCGGCGCACTGGGAGGCTTCGTTGCCGGTTCGAAGGAGACGCTGCAATATCTGCGTTTCTATGCGCATCCGTATGTTTACTCCTGTGCGCTGCCGCCGGTTGTGATCGCGGCGATTCTCAAAGCGCTTGAGATCGGCACGACTCAACCAGAACTGCGAACGCAACTTTGGGAAAACGCCGATTACTTTCACGCGCAACTTCGCCGCCTCGGCCTTGATACCGGAGCATCTACAACATACGTGATGCCCATTGTCATTGGTGATCGGGAGCGCATGTACCGGCTCGGTCATGAACTCCGACGACGCGGTCTGTGGGTTGCACCGGTGGATTACCCCGCCGTGCCGCAAAACCGAATCTGCTTCCGCGCTTGTGTGACGGCCAAACATACGCGCGCGGATCTGGACGAAGCACTCAATATTCTCGAGGACACGCTCGCCCCCGCGGCGCTTCAGAGCGCTCACGCTGAAGTTTGATGCCGGAACTCAACGAGGCGCCGCGTCCGCACGTCGAAGGGACCTACAAGGCTCGCGAAGTCGAGGGAGTTCTCGATCTCTATTTTTACAGGCCGATAGGATTTCGGCTGGCTCAGTTTTTCGAGAGGCTCAAAATGACGCCGGCAGGCGTGACTTTGTTCGCCGGCCTCTTCGGAGTCGTTGCGGGACATCTTTATTATTATCGCGATTTGCGCACCAACATTCTGGGCATGGCGTTTCAGGTTTGCGCCAATGCGCTCGACAACGCGGACGGTCAGCTCGCACGCCTGACCCACCGGGAAAGCCGCGAAGGCCGCATTATTGACAGCCTTGCCGATCACCTCGGCTTCCTGAGTATTTATGTGCATTTGACTCTCCGTTATCTCGTCGAAGGGTCATCGCCTGCGATCTGTGTTCTCGCTCTGGCGGCCGGGATCAGTCACGCCTTGCAAGGCGCTGCGGCTGATTATTACCGCAGCACCTATCTTTATTTTGTCACAAATCGAGCGCGCCTGGGATTAGATTCTGCCTCGTCCCTTCGATCCGATTATCAAAAGCTCAGTTGGCGTTCCGAACCATGGAATAAGTTCCTCCTCGCATCGTATTTGAACTTTACTCTCCAACAGGAAATGCTCGCGCCGCATCTGAAAAAGTTGTGCGATACAACCAGCAAACTGTTCCAAGGCGAAATCCCGAACTGGCTGGGCACGCGCTATCGAAACCTGGCCAGCCCGATGTTCAAGTGGTGGAGTTTATTGATGACCAACAGCCGGATGTTAGTCTTGTTCGTCCTCCTGTTCATCGGCCAGCCAATATACTATTTCTGGTTCGAACTCATCCCGCTTAATTTACTGTTCGTCTATCTAATCATCCGCCAGGAAAACATGTCCGAATCACTGCTGGAAGTGGCTATGAAATGGTCCGACAGCTGCCGGACGGCCTAGATGGTCTTTTACAGTCGTGTCGGAGATCGAAATTTCAGAAGTCAGCTCGCGCCGGGATCGCGATGCGTTCATCAAATTTCAATGGCAAATTTATGCGAATGATCCGGTCTGGGTGCCGCCGTTAATCATCGAACGGAAGACATTCCTCGATCGGCATCGGCATCCGTTTTACCAACACGGCGACGCCGCATTATTTCTCGCCTGGAAAAACGGTGAAATCGTTGGCCGCATTATGGCGAGCGACGATCCGAACTACAATTCGCTGCATCGAGCGAATGTCGGCTGTTTTGGCCTCTTCGAATGCATTTACGATATCGATGTTGCGGCGGCGCTGTTTCAGGCTGGTGAGGATTGGCTCCGCAAAAAAGGTCGCACCGAAGTGATAGGACCGATCGACTATTCAACCAACTACGTCTGCGGCCTGTTGATCGAGGGATTCCAGTTCGCACCGACCATCTTGACCGCACATAATCCATCCTACTATCGGGAGCTGATCGAGTGCTACGGGTTTACAAAGACCAAGGATTGGTACGCCTGGTGGTTTGGGGACCCGGCAAAAGCGGCGGCGCGTTTGCGACCACTGGCCGAACGTTTTCAGAAGCGTTGGCCGGTCACGATTCGGGCCGGAAATCTCAAAAATATTCGCGAAGAAAGCAGGCGGCTCCGGCAGATTTATAATCAAGCGTGGGAAAAGAATTGGGGGTTTGTGCCGTTTACGGAGGCCGAATTCGACTTCATGACGCACGAGCTCAAGCAGCTCGTCATTCCGGAGTTCACGCTCATCGCGGAGGTGGGCGACGAGCCGGTGGGCTTCATTCTATGTGTGCCGGACATCAACGTCGCCCTGCGTCATATCAACGGCCGCCTTGCGCCTTTCGGATTGCCAATCGGCCTTGTGAAACTCCTTTATTACAAGAGCCGCACGCGAACCGCGCGGCTTATCGCGCTTGGCGTCATCGAAAAATATCGCCGGACCGGCATTGCCGAAATGCTTGTGCTGCGAATCATCGAAGACGCAATGATCAAACGTGGATTTAGCGGAGAACTCAGTCTCACCCTTGAAGATAATTTCATGGTCAACCGCTTTGTCGAAGCGATCGGGGCGCAGCGCTACAAGACATATCGAATCTTCAAAAGGACACTGACCTAATGAGCAAGCCCCAAGACGGTTTCGTTTCACGGTTCTTGAATCGGCCGATTTCGCGTCGCATATCGCGTTTTCTGCTCAAGTTTCCGATTCATCCCAACGTGTGGACGATATCGATCTTTGTTTTGCCGCTAATCGCAGGTGTATTCTTGGTGCGCGGCGATTACGTTAGCATCGTCATTGGCGCGGCTATTTTTCAGGCGTTTAGTATTCTTGATGGTTGCGACGGCGAAATTGCGCGCGCTAAAAATTTGGAATCGAAATTTGGGGAACGTTTGGATAACTTCTGCGATTTCCTTTCAAGCCTTCTCTACGTTCTCGCGCTTGGGTTGGGACTTCATCATTCAGGTGAAGGAATTATTTGCGCCGCCCTGATTACAGCTAACGAATGGCTTATACGAGGTGGCAAGAGCGGAATGTGGATTGCTTCGTCAAGGTTGCATGAGTCGTTTTACGCGAGACACCGAGGAATGATCGGGCATTCGGGTTTGCTCAATCTGGGCGAACGATTTGTGTGGTGGCTTTTTCAGCTAACCAAGCGAGACATGGCTGTCTTCGCTTTTCTCATGCTTGCGTTACTCGGCCTGGCTGACTGGATCCTCCATCTTTGGACGATCGTTGCCGGCGCGAGCCTGGTTCTCAGCGCGATTGCCGCGATCAGGTCCGGCATTGGCCATGGCGACGTAATTACGCGCGAGCCGCGATCGTAATGTGGGCTGTCCGCCAGAATGACGAATCGATGCCCCATCTTACTTTACTGAGCGTAACACGCGCTTAATCATGTCTTCCTCGGCATACTGCAACATTTGCGGAGTATCGACGTCGTGCCACCGCGCACCGCCGATATCAACTGCGCTTACCATGCTATCGGCTGCCATCAACCGAACTCCATCAGCCAGGCTGCAATCACCGTTCTGCTTTGCTTGCTCGAGATAATCGAAGACTTCAACTGGGCAAACGAACAGCCCAGTATCGATCGCGTCGTAGTCGCGGAGATTTTTACCGATTGCGACGATCTGATCCCCGACCGTTTGCACCTTCATCGCATCATCCAAATCGTAAATTAAATCGAGTTTTCGATCCACCGCGATGTTAAGGAAACGTGGATCTGCAGAATCGATCAGAAGATCCATCATCGCATTCTCAAAAAGATGATCGCTCATGGTCAGGAGAAACGGCCCGTCCACATCGTCGGCTGCCGCGAGGAGAGAAATGCCGTTTTGTTTTTGCCAATCGGGATTTTCGATGAAACAGGGCTCGAGCTCGGACGGAATCAATTGTCTGACCGCCGCGATCATCCGTTCGCTTTGGTAACCAGTAATAAAGTGCGCCCTTTTGATTCCCGCGTGGATCAGCGCGTCTACCGTGTAACAAATCAACGGACGACCAAGCAAGGGCACCAGCGGCTTCGAGAAAGTTTTGTCGGAGCCGCGCAGACGCGAACCCGATCCCGCCATCAAGATCACTGCATCGGAGATGGCAGTCATATGCCGTAATATCTCTTGAGACCCCAAATCCTGACGCGCTGGGGGAGAAATCTAAAAATTAACGGTGCGACTTTTGCTTGAAACGCATCGCCAACCGTTATCCGCGGCGGCGGATGGACATCGTTGATCAATTTGAGAACATGGCGCGCGACGAGATCGGGTTTCGGAGCGTTCTTCATGTTGCGTTCAACTGCATCCCAAGTTTTGGCGAACTTTGCTTCATATCGCGGGTCGTTCTGCCCGCTCTTCATCACTGCTTCGTTGAAGTCGGTACGGATATCGCCGGGTTGGAGATCGACGATGCGTACTCGCGCATCTGGCAACTCCAGTTGGATTGACATGGTGAACGACGCCATGGCTGCTTTCGCGGCGTTGTAGGCCGCCATGAACGGAACGGGAAGACGGCCAGCCAGCGATGTGACGTTGATGATCAAACCTTCTCCTCGTGCTTGCATCATGCGCAAGGCAAGCCGCATTAACTGAACCTGCCCGAAAACGAGAATTTGAAACTGGCTCGCGATTTCTTTTTCGGAAAGATTTTCGGTCGGACCAAAATGCCCGCTCCCGGCGTTGTTGATCAAAACATCGAAATGTCCGGCTTCGCTGAGCGCAGCGTTGAAAGCTTGATCGATGGAGCTCAGATCGGATAAATCCAAGGTGACACCATGCATCCGCGGCGCCGTTGGAATCCGCGCGGCTTTTCGGGAAGTTCCCCAAACTTCGTGACCTTGCGCAACGAGCATCTCGGCAATCGCGCGACCGATGCCTGAGCTGGCGCCGGTCAAGAATACTTTCTTCATGCTGTTTCCATTCATTCCAACTTGTAAATTGCAATTATCCTATTGAAAGCCTTCGCTACAACCAGGCTCGAAAAGTAACCTTCCTGCACACATAATGTACCGAGGTCCGCCATTTCGCTCCACGAACTCTGCGCGAGTCGCCATCGACGCGCGATACGTCCGCGAAAAACCGAGCGGCATTGGTGCTTATGTGCACGCTTTGGTGGACCGGTTGCCGGATCTGGCTCGCTCCGATCATTTCCTTTTCTGGGCGCATCCATTAGCCGCCCGGCCACTCTCGCGTGCAGCGAACGCCTCAACCGTAACAGTTCGGGCGGGACCGAATTCGCCGTGGCCAGTGATCTGGCCCCAGCGCTACGCATCCTTCCGTGACGTCGATGTCTTCCACAGTCCACATAACATGATGCCGCGCGGCCTGCGGTGCGCGACCGTGGTGACGGTTCACGATGTAATGGCGATTGAAAGGCCTGGTCTGCACTTGCAAGGTCTTGAGCGCGTCGTCAAGAGCGTCTACTACCGTCAGGCGATTTGGCGCGCTCTCCGCCAGGCGACCCGTTTGATCGCTCAAAGCAAGGCGACGGCTGACCGCATTTGCCTGCTGCTCCCTGAGGCTGCGGCACGTTTGACCGTCATTTGGTCGGCGCCGGACGCCTGCTTTCGCCCGCCCGAAGACTTGGCCGCGGCAAAGGAGCGATCGGCGTGTCTCAGCGGAGCGGAATCGCCCTACTTGTTGGTCATTGGGGCGAACACGCCGAGCAAGCGGCACGACCTCGCGATCGCAGCTTTCGCGAACGCGGTCCCGCGTCCTTGGCGGCTTGTGCTTGTACAGCGTCGCAAGGCAAGGGACGGGCTCGTGCGGCTGGCAAATCGCCTGCAGGTCGCTGATCGAATTGTCTGGCTGGATACGGTCGCACGTGAAGATTTGGTCACGCTGATTCAAGCTGCTGGCGGCCTGATTCAACCATCGATTTACGAAGGGTTCGGATTGCCAGTTTTAGAAGCCATGGCGTGCGGTTGTCCAGTGGTGGCGAGCGACATTGCGCCGCTCCGTGAGATCACGGCCGGCGCCGCCGTCCTTTTCGCGGCGGGCGATCTCGACGCGCTCGCGAGCGCGCTGCGTGATTTCGTCAGGTCAACCGGTCTGCGCCAATCTCTGGGCGAACAAGGGTTGTCACGCGCTCGGGACTTTTCCTGGGACCATTGTGCGCGCGAGACCCTAAAGGTTTACCGCGATGCAGCGGCCCGACGCCTATGACGGACATGGATCGAGACGCGGACTCCGTGCCTCAGACGGTGGCGCCCGACTATTCCGCGCACGGAGCAGCGCTCGCGCGCGGCGCGTTCATCAACACGATCGCATTTCTTGCGTCCAATCTCCGCGGGATTTTCACCTTTCTGGTTGCGCGGCTGCTCGGCAGCGCGGTCCTTGGCATCTTTGGTCTGGCGTGGGCGACCATGGACCTTCTCAGCAAGTTTTCCACGCTAGGATTCGACTACAGTGCGATTGCATTCATCGCAAAGGCGGAAGGAGCGGGCGATCGCGCCAGCAGCCGCCGGGTCATGAAGACGGCGCTCGCAATCTCCTTCACTAGCAGCGTTCTCCTGGCGATCGGCGGATTCTGGGCCGTCTGGACGTTCGGGCCTTCCATTGGGATGCGGACGGAGTTTGCGCGAGCAACCGCAGTGATGCTGCTCGCCTTACCGGGCGTCACTCTTTATCGCGTCAGCACAGCCTTGTCGCGTGGCATGACGGTGATGCAGCACGACATTTACTCGCGTGGCCTAACGGAAAGCTTCGGCACGGCGGTCGCCCTCCTCATTGCATTTGCGCTCGGTGCGAGACAACTCGCACCGGAAATCGCGGCCATCGCCGGGACTCTCGCGTCCGGGCTCGTCGCTTTCGCGCTCGCGCGACGTTTGTTCCCGTTTACCCCCGTACCGCGCTCGCCAAGCGATGACCTCGTGCGCCCGCTCCTGAGTTCTTCTGCACCCATTGCGCTCTATGATTTGCTCAATATTGCCATCATGCGCATCGACCTCATAATGCTCGGATGGTTCGTGGGACGCGTGCCTTCAGTTACGCTGGAGACACTGGGTATCTACGCCGCGGCGGTCGAAGTAGGGAGCGGTCTGCGCAAGGTGAGCCAGTCTTTTACACCGATATTTACGCCCATCGTCGCGCGTCAAATCGCAGCCGGCCAGATCCGTGACGCTGAGGCGAGTTACGGATACCTCGCGCGGTGGATGCTCACGGTGTTGCTGCCAGCGCTCGTCGTCCTTGCTCTGGCGGGAGGCGCGATCATGACGATTTTCGGCCCCGCGTTCCACCGAGGCGGCTTGTGGGTGGCGGTTATTGGAGCGGCTTGCGCATTGAACGCTTTCGTGGGGGTAGGTGAGACGATTCTTATGATCGAGCGGCCAAAGATTAATCTGATGAACTCCGCCATCGCCTTCGCCGCCGCCGTCGGTTTGAATCTCATGCTCATTCCAGCCTTCGGTGCGCTCGGGGCGGCGCTCGGGATTTTTTTTCCCTATCTGATCAAAGGGGTCCTCCGCTGGGTCGAGATTTCGTGGCTCCTCGAGTGGCGTTGGCCGTGGCAAGCACTGATCAAACCGTGGCTCGTCGCGCTCGCCCCATTCCCGCTCGCTTTGCTCGTTCGCTTCATGATCCATGGATGGTTGTCGGAGCTGACGGCCGCGGCACTTTATCTTGCAGGATATTTCATTGCTTGGCGTGTTTTCGGGCTGGATCCGAGCGATCGGGCTGTTCTCGACCAGCTTTTCGAGAGGAAAAAAGCCTTGGGAGCGGAGCAGAAAGAGGTCGCGAGGAAAGGTCAGGCGTCCGCCAGCACTGAGATGCCTTGACCGCGCGGGTGACTGGCGACGAACGTCCGTCTTTCATTTCGTAAATCCGATCGCACGTTTGGCGATCAATGGATTGTACGTTATAAAAAGCAACGCCTTCCTTTTTCGTCGCGCGATTTCCTGGAGAACGTCGAAGGCGCGCTGTGATTGGCGGTGTCGAGATTGCCGGTCGCCATCGGCAAGAATGACACAGCAGCGCGTCGCGATTGCCCGCGCTCTCGCGAACGATCCAGTTGTTCCTCGCCGAAAAGATGATGAATCCGGCGGGAGAGCTTA
>WNEZ01003751.1_pt1 | contig 13126 bp, 13 predicted proteins | sample 5400521 | NCBI WGS metagenome assembly WNEZ01 (sample SAMN13153339, study PRJNA577476) | soil metagenome | isolation source: 120 cm saprolite under Douglas fir tree site 2 hole 1 replicate 1 | place: USA:California | collected 2015-04-18 | reverse complement strand
TCGGAGCCTGGACGAGCAGACATGCCTGCTCGCCAAATGGCTCGGCGCAAGCGATCGACTTTGACTGCTACTCCTACTTCTTTGGAAGCTCCGCGGGCGCAGCCGCGGCTCCGTGCGCTGCCGGTTTGCCGAGGTTCTCCATCTTGCACGAGCCCTCGAAAACCACGCCCCGGTCCACTGAGAGGGACGGGGTCTCCAGATTCCCCTTGATCCGACCCGGTTGATGCACCTCGATCATCTGCGAGGCGCGGATGTTGCCCTCCACGATCCCGTTGACGATCACCGTGCCCGCGTTGATCTCGGCGGCGACTTTTGCGCCGTCGCCAATCACCAGAGTGTCCTTGGTGAAGATCTGGCCGGTGAACTTGCCATCGATGCGCACCTGGCCCTCGAACGTCAGCTTGCCTTCGAACTCACTTCCCTTCCCAAGAAGGGCATTCAGCTCACCGCTCCGCGAAACCACGTTGTCGTCCTCCCGATTGAGCAACGGCATGTTCGGTCTTTCTTCCTTTTTGCTAAGAATGGCCATGGCCCAGCCTCTATTTTCTCAACAGGGTCAGCAGCCGCTCGAGATCATCATACGAAAAGAAATCGATCTCCAGTCTACCTCGACCGCCCTTGTCGAGCAGCCGCACTTTCGTGCCCAACGTCCGCTGTAAGTGTTCCACCACTTGCCGAACGTGAGGGCTTTGCTTTTGTTCCCGCGCGGCACGACGTTCTTGCGGCGCAGCTTTCACTCTCTTTACCCACCGCTCGGTGTCCCGCACCGACAACGTCTGTTCAGCGACCTTCTCGGCAAGAGAGACAATTTCGCTCGCGTTCTCGAGCCCAAGCAATGCTCGCGCATGGCCCATGCTGAGCACGCCTTCCGCGAGCATTCCTTTGACCGCCTCCGGTAAGCCGAGAAGTCGCAGGGCATTGGCCACCGAGGATCGATCCTTGCCAACGCGTTGGCTCACCTGCTCCTGGGTAAACGAGAATTCGCCCATCAAGTGACGATAACCTTCCGCTTCTTCGATCGGATTCAGATCGGCTCGCTGAAGATTTTCGACCAGCGCTAACTCGAAGGCTTCGCCGTCCGAGGCGTCGCGAACTATCGCCGGGAGCTCTCGCAGGCCGGCGAGCTGGGCTGCGCGCCACCGCCTTTCTCCGGCGATCAGGCGATAACCCGCCCCATCGCGGCGCACCAAGATGGGTTGGATCAGCCCCTGCGCTCGAATTGAATCGGCGAGGCCACGCAGTTTCTCCTCATCGAACACTTTTCGAGGTTGATGACCATCCCGATGGATGGACTCGATCGGCAGCCGCAGGATGTTACGACCTGGCAGCTCGCCCGCCACCGGAACAGGACCTTGTGGAATGAGGGCGGACAGGCCGCGCCCCAGCGCACGCTTTGGATGCCTCTCGCTGCTTTGAATCAAGAACCCCGCTCCTGGAACACTGTCACTTAGGCCACCACGTGCCTCGGCAAGTGCTCCTTTTCGCGCCGCATCAGCTCATGGCCAAGTGCCAGATAACTTTCGCATCCTTTTGACTTGATGTCGTACAAAAGGATCGGCTTGCCGAAGCTCGGCGACTCGGACAGCCGCACGTTGCGCGGCACCACGGTCCGAAAGACGAGGCCGGGGAAATAGCCGCGCGCCTCGTCCGCGACCTGGTGGGCGATGTTGGCGCGCGCATCGAACATCGTCAGGAGGATGCCTTCTATGCGAAGCTCCGGATTGAGCTGCTTCTTCACCAGATCGACGGTGTGCATCAACTGTGAGAGCCCCTCCAGGGCGAAGTACTCGCATTGGAGTGGGATGAGCACCGAGTCTGCCGCAGCGAGCGCGTTGATGGTCAGCAATCCGAGCGAGGGGGGGCAGTCGATCACGACGTAATCGTACAGAGACCGAGCGCGTTGAAGCGCATCCCGCAGTCGGTATTCACGCCGATCTTCGGTCACGAGTTCGACCTCGGCGCCGGTCAGGTCCGGAGTAGAAGGCACGACTCCCAGGAATCTCAGTTCGGTTGGGTGTACCAGGTCATCGATCGAACGCGAACGAAGGAGAGCCTCGTAGACGGTTCCGGTGAGGGTTTCCCGTTTTAGGCCTAGGCCGCTGGTCGCGTTTCCCTGCGGGTCCATGTCCACCAGGAGGGTCTTTCGTTCGGCCGACGCAAGGCTGGCCGCGAGGTTGATCGCCGTGGTCGTCTTGCCGACCCCGCCTTTCTGGTTCGAGATGCAGATCGTTCGGGACACGGTCCTCCTGCCCATGTGCCGGAAGCCCGCCGGCGTGCTTAGCAGCAGCCTTCGCCGAAAGCGCGGACGCAGAATGGACTCGTTTGGTGTCGTTGGCAATAGATCAACTCCTCCAATCCGCAGCGTTCCACGTGGAACATTCTGCCTATCCCCCGGTGCCGCGCTGAAAGACGGCGACTGCCCGAGGAGCGCGAGAAAATGGCAGCTCGTATCTTCGAACCGACCGGAGCGTCGCCCCGATCTGGGTCGCGATTTTTGCGATCGCGGCGTCTTCGGCCTTGGAGAGCATCGCGACTACTTGCCCGCCCGGCGCGACATAAGAGAACGCGAGGCCAAGCCACTCAGGCAACGCGGTTACCGCGCGCGAAATCGCCACCTCGGTCACTGGAAGTTGCTCGGCAGTCGGCCTTCCCTCTGCGCGAGCCTGCCGGACGCGAATTCCGGCTCCGAGCCCCAGCTCCAGAATGGCGTGGCGCATGAACGCGACTTTCTTTCCGATCGAATCCACCAACGTCACATCCATCGTCGGGCGGAGCACCTTCAAGGGAATGCCGGGAAGACCCGCGCCGGCACCGATGTCGATCAATGTCGCCGCCGACGAGACTTCTGGCATGACCGCGAGGCAGTCCAAGAGGTGTTTCTCCATGACGTCCCTGGGCAGGCTCGCTCGGCCGACCAGGTTGACGCGCAAGTTCCAGCGAAGGAGCTCCTCTTGAAATTGGATCAGTCTCTTGGCTGACTCGTGATCGACCTCAATGCCGAGCGCGCTGGCACCCTCGAGGAGGGCCTGTTCGAGCGCTGGATTATCCACAGCGACGACTCACCCACCTGCGGCTAACGGGTTGAAAGCATTGCCGCAGCCGCACGCGGCGCGCTTGACCAACAACTTTTCCACAACCCCTCTTTTCGCTCCTACTTGGTTGCAGACTCGACGTTTTTGGCCGCAGCGTTGGCGCGCCGCAGGTGCACCAGGAGCAGCCCAAGCGCAGCGGGGGTCACGCCCGGGATTCTTCGCGCCTGACCCACCGTACTGGGGCGATGCCGTTCGAATTTCTCCACGACCTCCGCAGAAAACCCCTGGATGCTCTTGAATGTCATTTCATCCGGGATGAGCCACGAGTCGAAACTATCGCTGTGGCGAGCCGCAGCCCGATCCTGCTGAGCGATGTAGCCCTCGTACTTCACCTCGACCTCCACTTCCTCGGCCACATCATCGGAAAGGCACGGACGGTTTGGATCCTCCCTGCCCAACCGCCGATAGGTCATCTCTGGGCGCCGAAGAACTTCCGCAAGCCCTGCGGATTTGAGTCTCGCTACCTCAACAGCTATCGATCGGCGCCGCGATTCGGTGCGCTGAAATGCCGCCGCAGATACAAGACCCAACCGGTGGCCATGCGAAACCAGCCGCAGATCGGCGTTGCCCTCTCGCAAGCGCAGCCGATGTTCGGACCGCGAGGTCAGCATCCGAAAGGGTTCATCCACCCCTCGCGTCACCAACTCATCGATGAGGACAGCGCCATGTGCCTCGTCCCGGCGAAGAACGAGCTCCTTTTCGCCCCGAATGGACAAAGCGGCATTGATTCCCGCGATTAATCCCTGAAAGGCGGCTTCCTCGTAACCGGAGGTTCCGTTCAATTGACCGGCAAAGTAGAGGTGGCGCACCGCTTTCGTCTCGAGTGTCTCCTTGAGCTGCGTCGGGGGCGCGAAGTCGTATTCGACCGCATAGCCGTACCGCACGACCTCGACTTCCTCCAGTCCTGGAATCGACCGAAGCATTTCTAGTTGCGCGTCCGCAGGAAGGCTGGTCGACAGGCCGGCGGGATACACGATGTCCACGCCAACGCCTTCAGGTTCGAGGAAGACCTGATGCCGGTCGCGGTTAGCAAACCGCACGACCTTGTCCTCGAACGAAGGACAGTAGCGAGGACCCCGTCCGACAATGCTTCCCTGGTAGAGCGGCGAGCGGTGAAGGTTGCTGCGAACGATGCGATGGGTTTCACCTGTCGTGTGGGTGATGTGACAAAGCAATTGCGGCAGCCGCGGAAATGGATGGCCTGCTTCTGCCTCCAGGGTCGTCCGCAGGGAGAGGGGCGAAGGGTACGCCTCGCCGGGCTGGGGAGGGCAGCACTCGTAATTGATCGAGCTTCGGCGCAGGCGCGCGGGAGTGCCGGTCTTGAATCGACCAAGAGCAAATCCCAGATCCCGGAGGCACCCGGACAGGCCGCGCGCCGATGGATCGCCCACCCGGCCACCCTCCTCCTTCCTATCTCCCACGTGCATGAGCGCCTGAAGAAATGTGCCGGTCGTCAAGATGACCGCGCCCGCACGAAACTCCCGGCCATCGACGAGCTGGACCCCTGCCGCCGCGCCGGAGTCAAGAACGATGGACTTGACCTCGCCTTCGACCACTTCGAGGCCCGGTTGCTCCTGGAGCACCCGCGCCATTTCCGCCGCGTAGGCATCTCGATCGCAGAGGACGCGACTGGCGCGAACCGCAGGGCCCCGCGACTGGTTCAAGATTTTGAAGTGTGTTCCGGTCGCGTCCGCCACGCGCCCCATCTCGCCGCCGAGCGCGTCGAGCTCACGGACCAAATGCCCCTTGGCAGTTCCGCCGATTGCCGGATTGCAGCTCATCACCGCGACCCTGTCCCGGCGAAGGGTCACCGCGACCGTCGCCAACCCCATTCGCGAGGTTGCCAACGCGGCTTCACAGCCGGCGTGACCCAGTCCAACCACAATGACGTCCACTCCCAAATTCCTTCCCGCGGTCATCAGTCCTCTTCTACCCCCGGCTCAAACTGCCGGGTAGGCCCGTCAGCCGTGCCGCAATGCGGCTCGTCAGCGGCGTTCATTTGCCGATACAAAACCGCCGGAAGATCGCGTCCAGCAGGGCCTCCGTCGCATTCTCACCCGTAATCTCACCGAGCGCCTCCGCAGCGAGACCCACTTCGCCGGAGACCACCTCGAGGGTACTGTTGACCAACGCGGAGAGCGCCCGATCCAGGCAGTCGCTGGCGCGCCGCACGGCATCGACATGGCGTTCCGAGGTGAGGTCGACTGCCTGAGGAATACCTTCGCCCCAGAGCTTCGCCACAATGACCTGCTCAAGCTCCGCCAATCCCGCGCCGGTGCGGCCGCTGACCCGAAGACCCCCGCCATTCGCGGCCGGTTGGAGATCACTTTTGCTGAAAACACGCAGCACGGCGGATCCCGCTGCTTCTTCCATCCACTCGTCAGCCTGACGAGGTGTGGCAGCCGGCGGCAAAACAAGAAGCGCCAGATTCGACGAGCGAAGAGCCTGACGGGTCCGTTCAATCCCAAGTGATTCCAGGCGACCAGGCATGGCCCGAAGCCCAGCGGTATCGATGAGCGTGACCAGCAAACCGGACAGCTCCAACCGACCCTCGAGCGAATCCCGGGTCGTCCCCGGCTCCTCATCTACCAATGCCCGCGCTTCGCCGAGTAGCCGGTTGAAGAGCGTCGACTTGCCGGCATTCACCGGGCCAAAGAGCACCACTCGCGCGCCTCGCCGGACCAGCGCGCCACGACCTGCTTCTGCCAGCAACTCGCGAGCGCTCTTCGCCACCGCCGAAAGCGGCAACTCGAGATTGTCGGCCGCTCCTTCCGCTTCCGCGGGGAAGTTCAACAATCCTTCCAGATCGGCGTGCAGCGCCCGGAGTGGTTCGAGCACAGCGCGAACTTTCTCGGAAAGAGATCCGTGGAGCTGTCGGGCGGCGGACCGCAGCCCGGCTTCCGACTCCGCCGCAACGAGATCGGCGATCGCTTCGGCGCGCGCCAGGTCCATCCGTCCGTTCAGAAAGGCCCGCCGGGTAAACTCGCCGGGCTCGGCCACCCGAACGCGGTGATCGCGAAGGATCTGCGACTGGAGAACCTGCAGCAGCAGCGGGCTGCCGTGGGTCTGAAGCTCCACCACGTCCTCGCCGGTGTACGAGTGGGGGGCCCGAAAGTAGATGAACAACCCTTCGTCCAAAACCGAACCGCACGCGGCGACGAATTTGGCGAAATAGGCGTGGCGCGGAACGGGCACCGCCGGGACATCGGGAGCAACCTCGAGCGCGCTTGGAAGGGCCGACGGGCCAGACAATCGAAGTATTCCCACCCCGCCCGCGGCCGGCGGCGTCGCCGGCGCTACGATGGTAAACGAATCGGCAGGCACTATGACCCCTTCGCCCGAGGAGGGGTCATTGATTCTACCGGGTTACGCACTGCCGGTTGGTTTGCCACGCGCAACGCGCTCAACTTCTGCGCGATTGTCTTCGATGTACTTTTCCACCGCATTGTCATCGAGTTCAAGGTCTCGCAAGACTCCGGGGTAGACGTACTGGAACGCCGGCGATTTTTCGTCTCCCCGCAGCCGGAAGCTCATCTTGAGAACTGCAGCACCGAAGAGCCTGTCCTTCAGGGTCTTAGGCTTTGCCATCACCTCTCCAGCTCATCTTCTTCCGCCATCGGAAGAGATCCTTTGGGCATCGGCGCCGGGTTGTCCGGGGTGAAGACCACGCGGCGGTTTCGGCCGATACCTTCGGCCGAGGCCTTCACTCCACCGACGCCTTCGACCGCGCGCAACACGCGAGCACGGTCCTCGCGCTTCATCCCCAGGATGGCGAAGAAACGCCCATCGGCGCTCGCCCGTTTGGCGATGTTTCGCGCGGCAGCCGAGAGCTCAGCGTCATCGCTCGGTTGCACGGTCGTTTCATCCTCGTCCAAGGGCTTCGGCGGCGGGGGCGAAGTGGGGCGTCCGTTCGCGATCTTGGCGGGCGCAGAGCGTGGCGCGGACAAGGTGACGGCAGCCGGCGGCGGAACGTCCGGTGCCCTCCTCGCTTCGCGAACGCGGGGCTCCGGGTGTCCACCAACGCCAATGGAAATCCACCGGCGATCGCTGCCCGGGCGATTCACGATCTTATTCGCGAGGAATTGAAGCGCGTCCAGCACGTGAGAACGTTTCCCGGCCTGAACTCCTGGAACGTCGGCATCGAGATGTACCGCGATCGAAATGCCACCATCCGCGCCGTCCTTGATGTCGAGCCGCGGATTTACCCCCATCCGCTGAAGCATTTCAGCAACCACCCGGGCGGCCCATTCGCGCTTGTCAGGCGTCGAACTAGCGGGAGGCGCGCTTTCCACTGAGCTGTCGCCCATCTTCATCCTTCTTCTCTTTCTTCTCGGGCTTCTGTTTCTTGTCTTTCGACTCGGCTTTTTGCGAGCTGCCTTTCTTCTCTAGATACTTTCTCAAGCCATATTGCTGCGCAATGGACAGAACGTTGTTGGTGAAAATGTACAGGCTCAAGCCTGCCGGATAGTTCAAAATGATCGCCGTGAAGAAGATGGGCATCACATAGGTCATCACCTTGGCCTGAGCGGCATCCATCATCTGCGGCTGCAACTTCTGGGTGACAATCATCGTGACACAGAGAAGGAGCGGCAAAATGTAGGTTGGGTCCTTGTATGTCAGATCACTCCAGATCGGACGGATGAAGGGCTCGCCATAGATCTCATAGGAGTTTCGCAGCGTCGTAAAGAGGGCGATCCACACCGGCATTTGAATAAGCATCGGGAGGCAACCACCCAGCGGGTTGACCTTCGCCTCCTGATACAATTTCATCGTTTCGCGATTCTGAAGCTCTTTGTCCTCGGAAAACTTCTTGCGGATTTCCTCGATCTTCGGCTGAAGCTTTTTCATCGCTTCGCCGCTGACCATCGCCTTGTGCGTGAGCGGCACCAACGCGACTTTCACCACCACGGTTAGCCCGATGATCGCCACACCCCAGTTGCCGAACAGCTTGTAGAAGAACTTCAGGATCCAGAGCAGAACGTTGCAAATGAAAGCCCAGATTCCAAAATCAATCGTTTTCTCGAGGTGTGGGGAGACGGTTGATGCCGATGCGCCCGGGATTTGAGTCGGGGCATTGACCAGTGCATCCATTTCCTTAGGCCCCACGTAGGCGCCGAACCGATGGGTCACCGACTGCCCAGGCATCACCTGAATCGGAAAGTATGCCGTGGCGGATCTGACCGATGGCGTCGCGGTGAGCACGCATCGGCCCTCGAGCGGCCCGTCGAGCGGAAAGATTGCCGCGAGGAAATATTGCTGATCGATTCCGAAAAAGTTGATCGGACCTCGGTGCTCAGCGGGAGGCTTCTCATCCGGCAGCAGCTTCTTCAAATCGTCGCCCAGCCGACAGGCGGCGCCAGAGAGATTCCCAACCCCTCCGAAGAAGCTCGGCTTCTCCTCGCTCGCCGGGTCCACTGCTCTAACGTAGTGAATCCCCAGTTCGCTGCTGGCCGGCTGGCTACCGGTGTTCTTCACCGTCACCAGATACGAAAAATGAAGACCGTCGGTGGACCATTCGATTGTTTTGGAGACCTCCCATCCGGACTGCGCTCCGAGCATGGTGAGTTGCCGCTCGCTTCCATTCTCGACTCGATAGTCGAGAGACTCGGAGACGGGCGCTGAACCGGAAATCGAAATGGAGAGCGGCAGCGGTTGTCCGGGCACCGGAATTGCCATCTGCATCTGTGGACGAAACGGCTCCTTGCCAGTCAACAGTTGCTTCAGGCCTTCGCGGAAAGACACCTGCACCTGCTCGCGCATCTTTTCGCCTTCGAGCTCAGCACGGATCAGACCGCCCCCTCGGCTGGAAATCAGATAGTGAACGAGCGGGAAGTCGCGTTCGATTTCGCGCACAGGTCCCTGTGACGGCGTAGGAACTGGTAACGGGACCGAGGCAGTGGTGGCCGGAGCCACAGAAGCTCCCGCATCGCGATCCGCAACCTGGGTGGCGGCGGGTGCGCCAACTGGAGTTGGCGGACTCTTGGGTGCGAACACCGTCATGTAGACCAGCGTCAGCGCGAACGAGAGACCGAGAGCGATCAGCATCCGTTTCTGGGAGTCCATTTGCTGATTCGCCTCTCTACGCCGGGGGAACCGGATCCACTCCACCCGGGTTCAAACTGTGGCACCGCAACAGGCGACGAATGGTGAGATAGACCCCGCGCAAGGGCCCAAGCTCCTCGATAGCCTGAAGCGCATAGGCCGAGCACGACGGATAAAACCGGCAGGATGAAGGAAGAATGGGCGCAATGAGCCAACGGTAAAACCGAATGGGCGCTGCGAGGAGAAAAACGACCACGGTCACGAGAAATGCCTCTTCAGCTTGTTTGCGAGCGCGCAATAGGCTCCGCTCAGCGCAGCGAAGTCTGCCGTGCTTGCTCGGCTCGTCGCGATCAGCACCACGTCGATTCCCCGGGGCAGCTTGTGGCGATGTCGCCGGAATATTTCGCGCAGACGGCGCCGGATTTGATTGCGAACAACCGCATTGCCTACCTTCGTCGAGACGGTTACGCCCAACCGCGTCACGGCCCCTGAGTTTCTGAGTGCGAGAGCCAGGAGCGGATCTGTAGAAACCTTAATACCCTGCCGCTGAATGCGCAGAAATTCCTCTCTCCTTCGCAGTCGCAGCGATTGGGGAAAGCGCTCACGGATGCCTGGCGCGCCTTTCACTGCGCTGAGCGCCATTCATCACGTTACTTCTTGCCCGCGGAGACAGCCAGGCGCTTCCGCCCTTTGTCGCGTCGCCGTTTCAAAACCGCTCTTCCTGCTTTGCTCGAGTTGCGACGGCGAAACCCGTGCGTTCGGTTGCGCTTGACCTTCGACGGTTGGTACGTACGCTTAGACACCTGCGAGGCTCCTTCCAACGTCCGGCTGCGCGCCGCGAATAGCCTGAAGCCTCACTCAAGTCAATTCCCGACCACCCTTCGGCCGCTCGAGCGTTCGCTTTTGCGAAGCAAGCTTTGCAAAAGAAAGACAAAGACTGTCTGTAAACCGCAGTTCTCCATCCACCACAAGCTTTAGGGGGTACTGCTCAATGAGCCACTAATCAACGAGAAGTTTTTGGCTGGTGATCCGGCTTGAGCGGGACGATCCCTTTTCTGTTTCAGACACTTGCTGGTGATGCTTGATCGCCCCGTCGGGCTTTGTTAGGCACGCCGTCCGAAAAAGAAAAAAGGACTTTGCTCGAGGCCATTCTTGCAAGCACTTGTCACCGCGTCCGATCCCGCATTAAGCGCTCAGAATCTATGGGAAAAAGCCCTCGACGGCATTCGGCTGGAGGGAAAGAGCTATGCGCTCGGCTGGTTGGCGCGAATGCGGGGTCTCGACCTTCGAGACAGTGCCTTGGTGCTCTCCGTTCCCGATCGGTTTTTTCGCGATTGGGTCGATGATCACTATCGCGGTCTGATCGAAGAGACGCTAACCCGGGTTGCCGGGGCCCCTTCCAAGATCAGCTATGAGGTTGTCGAGCCGGTTTCGGCCGGCGGCGGTTCGTCTCCCGCACCAGCAGTCAATGGGACAGCGGTCCGACTGAACCGGCTCAACGAGAGATTCACCTTTTCAACGTACGTCGTTGCTGACTCCAACCAGCTTCCTGCTGCTGCGGCGGCGGCGGTGGCTGAGAGCCCTGGGCGCTGCTACAACCCTCTCTTCATCTACGGCGGCACTGGACTCGGCAAGACTCACCTTCTGCATGCGGTAGGCAACAAGATCTGCGAGAGCAGCCCAACCGCTCGAGTCGTTTATCTCTCCTCGGAAGAGTTCACCAACGAGTTCGTCGAGAGCGTGCGCGACCACAAGATGCCTGAGTTCCGGCGCAAGTTCCGCGAGGAATGCGATGTGCTCCTCATCGACGATATTCAGTTCCTCGGGAAAAAGGAGGAGACTCAGAAAGAGTTCTTCTACACCTTCAATACTCTTCACGAGAGATCCAAGGCGATTGTCTTGACCTCCGACACCGCGCCTTCGGAAATCCCAGGTCTTGAGGATCGCCTGCGTTCTCGATTCACCATGGGATTGATCACCGATATCCAAGAGCCGAATTTCGAGACGCGAGTTGCTATTCTGAAAAAGAAGGGGGAGGCAGAAGGATTCTCGCTTCCCGACCGCGTTTGCCAGTTCATTGCCCGGCACGTTCATCGCAACGTTCGTGAGCTTGAAGGGGCTCTGATCAAAATCTCTGCGATGCACAGCTTGACCGGACAGCCGATCACCGAGGAGTTTGCGAGCCAGGTTCTGAAGGACATTCTTCCGCAGAATCGGCCGGTCGACCTGGATCAGATTCAACGCGAGGTTGCGCGGTTCTATAAGATCGCCGTAGAGGAGCTGCGCGAGGATCGCCGCACGAAGCATCTGGCCCACGCCCGCGCGGTGGCGATGTACCTCTGTCGTAAGCTGACCAAGAGCTCGTTTCCGGAGATCGCCGGCCGATTCAACAAGGATCATTCAACGGTGATCTCGGCGGTAAGAAAGATAGAAAGACTTCGTGAGCAAGAGGCAAGCATCAACCGCGAGTTGCTCGAACTCGAGACGAAACTTGGAGCGTCGTAGCACCGGGAGCCGCCGAACTTCATCCGCGCTCACTCGCTCGTCGATCCATCCACCCTCTGATTTGCGGCCGGGTTATTTACCCATCTTTCGCCGCTAGACGGAGAATGCTGAGCGCGCAACCTACCGACGCTCCTCATCCACGGACATTACCTTCGTCATGTTGGGGCAGGTGCAGATCCCTTCAGAACATTCCATCTCTTGTGGGCAAATCTCTAGATGGCAATGGAGCTGTGGGAAGAGAGTACCGCGGCCTCCACTTGCCCACAGTCTTGCTGATGCCAATTCGCCAACAGATCAAGGGAGCTTCGAACTTGTCCCCAATTGAAGCGCCACTACTTTCACGACGATTTAGATCTGATCTCTTTTAAACAGAAGACGTCGCGGTGATCTCAGAACACCGTGTTGGACGATCACCGTCGCTCAAGCTGAGCCGCTTGTGATCGGCGACTGATCGCCGTCAAGAACTGGGCGATGAGATCTCTCTGCCCGGAGTTGAGCTTTGCCTCGTGGGCCATTTCATCCAGGACCTTGGGCCATTCGTCGGCGGACTTCGCTTCCGGACGCGGAAGGGCATGGCACCCCGCACAACTGTCTGCGAATGCTCGTCGTCCGGCCTCAAGCGAAGCCAGCGTAGCAGTCGGGAACTGGGTCCTCGTTCTTGCGAGATCCTGAGCGTCTGCGCGGGGCAAGCTGGCACACCCCAGCGGCAGCAGCGCGAATAGCACCAGCAATGCTCTAAGAATGGAGAAGTGGAATTCGTTTATGCCCATCGTTGCCCGCCAAGTTGATACTGCATATCAATATCAACATTAGCAAGTCAATCGAGCTTGATCGGACTTCAACCTCGCGTCGGGAAATCAGCGAGCCTTCTTCTCGCGGTGGCACGGGCACCGGCACGTTCCAGAGCCGATGCATCCACGACGAGCACAGCTGTCACAGGGCGGTGATGGTGTGGGCGAAAACCGGTTCTTTCCGTAGTAGGCCGTGAAGGCATTGCCCTCTCCGGCCACGGGTGCGGACTCGCCGCGCTGTGAGTACCAGAGAGCGAAGCCAACCAGTGCGGTCATTCCGAGAGTTGCGAGGATTATCACCATGGCAACTGTTCTGTATGGAGCCGTGACGGCACGTCGTCAACTGCCGATGCGGGATCTAAAGTCTAGCGGCGTCGGGCTCGCCTCGTCCGGCCACCCCGTGCGAGAAGCCGACCGGTCCACTCCGCCACTCTTGCCGCCCATAAACCGATCACATCCGTAAGCCATCGTTTGATCCAGGGACGAGTGTAGAAAGTGGCGTCCACACGGCGTGCCTGGGCGATCTTCGACTCGATCCACTGCTCGCCCTTCTCAACGGCCACAGAGTCACGAACTTCCACCAGCGCCTCCAGGTTAGCGAGCGACAGCGGATCCAGATTGAAGCTTCCCACCAGAAAGACCCGGCCATCGACCGCTGCCGCCTTGGCGTGAAGTACCGACCGATTCCATTCGTAA
>WNEZ01012466.1_pt1 | contig 13131 bp, 16 predicted proteins | sample 5400521 | NCBI WGS metagenome assembly WNEZ01 (sample SAMN13153339, study PRJNA577476) | soil metagenome | isolation source: 120 cm saprolite under Douglas fir tree site 2 hole 1 replicate 1 | place: USA:California | collected 2015-04-18 | reverse complement strand
TCGCGGAAAACGCCGATGATCAGAAACTCATTACGGAAGGCAAGGCTGCGCTCGCTTTCCTGGAATACGATTGGGCGCTGAACGACTTTCCGTCGTCGTCCCGGCGCTGAACGAGGCGCACGGCATCGCGGCGGCCCTGCAGGCGCTGGAACCGCTGCGCCGACGCGGCCATGAGGTCATCGTGGTGGACGGCGGCAGCGCCGACGGCACGCCGCAGCTCGCGCGCTCGCTTTGCGACCAGGTGATCACGGCGCCGCGCGGCCGCGCGCTGCAGATGAATGCCGGGGCGCGGGAAGCACGCGGTGACGCGGTCGTTTTTCTGCATGCCGACACGCGACTTCCTGCGCTGGCAGACGAGATGATTCTGTGTTCCTTGAAGACCCATGTTTGGGGTCGCTTCGACGTGCAGATCGACGCTCGGCATCCGCTGCTGAAGCTCGTTGCCTGCGCCATGAACCTGCGCTCCAGGCTCACCGGCATCGCCACCGGCGACCAGGCGATCTTCGTGCGGCGCGACGCCTTCCGTGGATTTCCGGCGATTGCCCTCATGGAGGACATCGCCTTCAGCAAGGCGATGAAGCGCCAGGGGCCGCCGGCGTGCCTGCATCAGTGCGTCGTGACCTCGGGGCGCCGCTGGGAGTCGCGCGGCGTGGCGCGCACCATCCTGCTCATGTGGCGGCTGCGGCTGATGTATTTTCTTGGCGCTCGCCCGGAGGTCCTTGCCCGCCTCTACGCCAACGAGCCGTAACGCGGTGGTCATCGTCTTCGCGCGCGCCCCGCTGCCGGGCCGCGTCAAGACGCGCCTTGTGCCGCGGCTCGGCGAGTGGGGCGCGGCGCGTCTCCAGGCGCGGCTTACGCGACAGGCGGTGCGCACCGCCCTCGCCGCGCGCTGCGGTGAAGTGCAGTTGCATGTCACGCCTCGCATCCATGCACCGTGGAAAAGCTGGGGTGTTGCATTGAAATCTCAACACGGGCGCGATCTGGGCGAGCGCATGTATCGCGCGTTGGCGGCGGCTCTTCGACGCTATTCCGCGGCACTGCTCATCGGCACGGATTGTCCCGTCCTGCGGCCGCAGGACCTGCGGCGCGCGACGCGGCTGCTTCGCGGCGGCTGCGACGTCGTGCTGTCGCCCGCGGAGGATGGCGGCTACGCCTTGATCGGCGCGCGCCGCGTTTCGTGGCGGCTGTTCGACGGCATCGCCTGGGGCGAAAGCGGCGTTTACGCGCAGACGGCGGAGCGGCTGCGCGCCCTGGGATATCGCTGGCGCGCGCTGCGCAGGGTCTGGGACGTCGATCGTCCCGCGGACCTGGAGCGCCTCAGATCGCTCCGCCTTGTTTCAGCGCAGCCGCCAGTCTTTCGGCGATGACGCGGTAGCCGCGCGCGTTGGGATGGATCGGGTCCGACTTCAGATTCTCGTCCTTCAGCACGTCGCGGATCACCGCCGCCTCGTAGGGCACGCGGAATTCCTTGGCGATGGCGGAATAGAACCCGGGCGGGTTGAGCATCAGCCCGGGCTCCGGCGTGCCGATCAGCACGACGCCGATGCCGCGGTCCTTCGCCAGCTTCACCATTGCACGCACGTTATTCTCGGCCTGCCGCAGGTCGAGGCGCCGCAGGAAGTCATTGCCGCCGATGCAAAGCAGGAGCAGCCGCGGCTGATGCTCGTCCAGCGTCGCTGGCAGGCGGGCGAGCGCCTGGGCCGTGATCTCCCCCGGCACCCCGGCGCGCACCACGCGCCGGCCGATCAGCTTCTCCAGGTGGGCGGGGTAGCTCTCGTCCTCGTTCGCGCCGGTGCCGAAAGTGAGGCTGTCGCCGAAGGCGAGCACCACCGCGCTCTCGGGTAGACGCTCGAGCTTGGGGTGCTCGCCGCAGCCGGCCAACGGCAGGGACAGCAATGCGAGCAGAACGAAGCGAAAAGCTGACATCGAGCGCAAGACGATTGTGGCGGGGCGCATGTTACACTTTGCCGCCGCAGCAAGGAGGGGGAGGAAACAGTGAAAATCAAGAGTCCGAAAGACTTCTGGTCGGGCCTGATGTTTCTCGGCTTCGGCCTGTTCTTTGTCATCTGGGCCGCGATTTATTATCAGATGGGGAGCGCGGTGCGCATGGGGCCGGCGTATTTCCCGGTCCTGCTCGGCGGCCTGCTCGCTGTCCTCGGCCTGGTGGTTCTGCTCGAATCCTTCGTCGTCGAAGGGCCGCCGGTTCCGGCCTTCGCCCTCCGGCCGCTGATCCTGCTCTCGGTCGGCTGCGTGCTCTACGGCTACCTCATGAAGCCTCTCGGGCTCTTCGTCGCAACGCTAGCGCTGGTGGTGGTCAGCGCCCTCGGCGGTCACGAGTTCAAATGGAAAGAGGTCCTCATCCTGTACGCGATCCTGATGCTGGGCTCGTGGCTGGTGTTCGTGAGGGGGCTGACGCTTCCCTTCCCGCTGTGCCCGGATTTCATCGCCAACTGCCCGATCAGGTAAGGAACCGACGCGATGGAAATCTTCCACAACCTTGTCATGGGATTCGGGGTCGCGGTCACGCCGATTAACCTGCTCTATGCCCTGATCGGCTGCCTGCTCGGCACGCTGATCGGCGTGCTGCCGGGGATCGGGCCGGTGGCTACGATCGCGATGCTCCTGCCGGTCACGTTCAACCTCAATCCGGTGGCGGCGCTGATCATGCTCGCCGGCATCTACTATGGCGCCCAGTACGGCGGCTCGACCACCGCGATCCTGGTCAACATCCCCGGCGAATCATCGTCGGTGGTCACCTGCCTCGACGGCTACCAGATGGCGCGCCAGGGCCGCGCCGGACCGGCGCTCGCCGTGGCGGCGCTCGGCTCCTTCTTCGCCGGCTGCGTGTCGACGTTGATCATCGCGCTCGCCGCGCCGCCGCTTGCCGAGGTGGCGCTCAAGTTCGGCCCGTCGGAGTACTTCTCGCTGATGGTGTTCGGCCTGGTGGCGGCGACCGTGCTCGCGCACGGCTCGCTCATCAAGGCGATCGCGATGGTGGTGTTCGGCCTGCTGCTCGGCATCGTCGGCACCGACGTCAACTCGGGCGTGCTGCGCTTTACCTTCAACATCCCGGAGCTTTCCGACGGCATCGGCTTCGTCATCGTCGCGATGGGCATGTTCGGCACCGCGGAGATCGTCGCCAACCTCGAGTTGAAGGACAAGCGCGAGATCTTCACCAAGGACGTGAAGAACCTGTGGCCGACCAAGGAAGACTTCAAGCGTTCCTGGGCGGCCGTGCTGCGCGGCACGGCGCTCGGCTCGTTCCTCGGCATTCTTCCCGGAGGCGGCGCGCTGCTCGCCTCGTTCGGCGCCTATACCCTGGAAAAAAAGATGTCGAGACATCCCGAGCAGTTCGGCAAGGGCGCGATCGAGGGCGTGGCGGGGCCGGAGTCGGCCAACAACGCCGGCGCACAGACCTCGTTCATCCCGATGCTGACGCTGGGCATCCCGAGCAACGCGGTGATGGCGCTGATGATCGGCGCGCTGATGATCCAGGGCATCGCGCCCGGACCGCAGGTGATGAACGAGAAGCCGCAGCTCTTCTGGGGCCTGATCGCCTCGATGTGGGTCGGCAACCTGATGCTGGTGGTGCTCAACCTGCCGCTGATCGGCATGTGGGTCAAGCTGCTGACCGTGCCGTACCGCTACCTGTACCCCTCGATCCTGGTGTTCATGGCGATCGGCGTGTTCAGCCTGTCGAACAACGCCTTCGACGTGCTGATCATGGCGGTGTTCGGCGTTCTCGGCTACGTCTGCGTCAAGCTCGAGTGCGAGCCGGCGCCGATGATCCTCGGCTTCATCCTCGGGCCGCTGATGGAGGAGAACCTGAGGCGCGCGATGCTGCTCTCGCGCGGCGATCCGACAGTGTTCCTCACCAAGCCGATCAGCGCCGCCTTCATCATCGCGGCGACGATCCTGCTGATCGTCGTGGCACTGCCGGCGATCCGCAAGAAGCGCGAAGAGGTATTCGTCGAGGAAGCCTAGAGCGCCGCGACCGTCTGCACTTCGAGCAGGTACTGCTCGCCTACCAGGCGGTCGATGATGAGCAGCGTGTTGGGCGGATAGGCGCCGTTTGGGAACATCTTCGGAAATTCGCGCAGCCTGAACTGCATGAATTTCGCGATGGTCTGCGAGTGCACCAGGTAGGTGGTGAACTGCACTACGTTCCCCCAGCCGGCGCCCGCCGATTTCAGCGCTTTATCGATCTGGGCGAACACGCCGGCGCACTGCGCGTCGAAGTCGTCGCCGGGCGCCAGCATGCCGGCAATGAAAAGGTATTCGCCGGCCTTGACCCGGGTCATGTGCGAGTACTGGCCGAGCGGCTTGCCGAGGGCTTCAACGTTGTAGATGCGAATGTCTGCCATAGTCCTGGTCACCGTGAGGGTCTCCTGCGCGCGGCGAGCTGCTTCTGGATGGCTGCCACGATCTCGACGCGGCTTACCGGCTTGACATGATAGGCGCTGGCGCCCGCGGCCAGGCAACGCTCGATGGTATCCTGGTCCGACACCATCGAGATCATCACCACCGGGGTCGCCGCATTCGGCGAAGCGCTGCGGATTTCCCTGAGCACCGCCAGACCGCCGATGCCCGGCATCAGCAGGTCGAGCAGGATCGCGTCGTAGGCATAGTCGCCGGCCAAGCGCAGCGCCTGTTCGCAAGTACCGGCGAGTTGCGCCTCGATCTTCAAGTCCTTGGAGAGGTAGCGCGCGAGGAGAAGCCGGGTCGACTCCTCGTCATCGATGATGAGCACGCGATGGCGCGCCGGCCGCTGCTCCCGGGGCATCATTCATTCTACTTTTTCTTGCGCTCGTGGCGCCACTGCACGTCGCTGCGCCCGGCGTGGCGATTGAGAATCCGCGCGGCGACGAACAGCAGATCGGACAGGCGATTCAGGTAACGGCGCGCGTGCGCGCTGATTTTGTCTTTTTGTCCGAGCGCGACCACGCTGCGCTCGGCGCGCCGGCACACCGTGCGCGCAAGGTGCGCGCCGGCCGCGGCGCGTGTGCCGCCCGGGAGGATGAACTCCTCGAGCGGCGGCAGACCTGCGTTCCAGGCTTCGAGCCGCTCCTCCAGACGTGCGACGTGCGCATCGCCGAGCAGCGCGTGGCCAGGGATGCTCAGCTCGCCGCCGAGATCGAACAGGTCGTGCTGGACTTCGCCCAGCGCATCGCGCAGCTCCGCCGGCAATTCCTCCGCGAGCAGCACCCCGATCGCCGAGTTGAGCTCATCGATGTCGCCGAGCGCGCGCACGCGCGGGCTGTCCTTGGGCACGCGCGAGCCGTCGCCGAGCCCGGTTTCGCCCGCATCGCCGGTGCGCGTGGTGATTTTGGAAAGCCGGTGACCCATGGAGGATTATAGGTTTGATTTCTTCCGCACTTCGCTTTCCAGGCTGCCGCGGGCGAGCGTGGTGCGCAGCCGCTCGCCCGCGCGCACCTGGGCGGCGTCGCGCACCAGCTCGCCGGCGGCGGTGCGCGTGATGCTGTAGCCGCGCGCGAGCACAGCCGCAGTCACGAGCTGCTGGTGGGAACGCAGGCGCTCGCCCGGGTGCACCAGCCGGCGCGCGAGCGAGTCCGTGTTCTGCATGGCGTATTCCAGGCGGCGGCGCATTTCGCGCACCACGGCGCGCGCGCAGTCGGCGAGCCGCCCGAGCAGCTCTGCGCGCGACGTGCTGACGAGCTCGGCCGCCGCCGTGGGCGTAGGCGCACGCCGGTCGGCGGCGAAGTCGGCAATGGTGAAGTCGCTCTCGTGGCCGACGCCGACCACCACCGGGATGCGCGAGGCGCGCAGCGCGCGCGCCACTTTTTCCTCATTGAAGGACCACAGATCCTCGATCGAGCCGCCGCCGCGCACGAGCAGCAGCACGTCGCATTCGTCGCGCGCATTGGCAGTCGCCAGCATCTCGGCGATGCGCGCCGCGGCGCCTTCGCCCTGCACCGGCACCGGATAGACGATCACCGGAATCGCCGGGTTGCGCCGCGCGAGGGTCGTCAGCACGTCGCGCAGCGCCGCGGCGGCAGGGGAAGTGAGCACGCCGATGCAGCCCGCAAACGCCGGCAGCTCGCGCTTGGCGGCGAGGTCGAACAAGCCTTCGCGCTCGAGCTTTTCCTTCAGGCGCAGGAACCGTTCGTAAAGCGGTCCCAGGCCGGCAGGCCGCATCCCCTCTACCGTGAGCTGGAAGCGCCCACGCGGCTCGTAGAGCGTCACCAGCGCGCGGACTTCGACCTGGGCGCCGTCGCGCGGCTCCCAGTCGAGCGCCGCTGCCCGGCTGCGGAACATCACGCAGTCGACCTGTGCCGCCCCATCCTTCAGCGTGAAGTAGCAGTGCCCGGAGGGCGCGCGCGACAGATTGGACAATTCGCCCCGCACCCAGAGCAGCGGAAAGCGCCGTTCCAGGGCGTCGCGCACGCTGCGCAGCAATTCGGAGACGGTGAGAACGCCGTTAGGAGTCATGGATTGCCGAGCGGGATGCCATTTCATGTTACCGCTTGTCTGAATGTCCGCCGCTGTCGCCGCACGGCGTCATAAAAGCAGCGACCGTTTCGCGTCGTGGGGCAGCGACTTTGTCGATCACCATTGACTTTGCCTACTCCTTGCCTGCAAGGAATACCTACCCACTAATCCACATCACCGCTGGCGCGCGGTCGTGGTGCGGCGAAGCATCGCGCGGAACCCGATTCTGTTACGCAAGACGCTGTTTGCTGAAGGGAAAAACCTGCTCAAATTTTGATCGCAACCGTCTTGAGCCGCGTTGCAAGTGGGTGACGGGCCTCTATTCAGCGATAATCCACAAACTTATCCACAGGTTTTTGTGGATATCGCCAGACGCACTACATTGAATCGTCCCGCAGCTACGAAAGGGTCAGCCTTTGTGCATCGCGGAAACTTGCCGCGGCGTGAGAGTTTGACTTAAAGTCGGCGCCGCAGCGACCAAAAAGACGAGGAAAAAGAGTTGTTCGCAATCATTCAGGCAGCGGGGTGGCCGATCTGGTTCCTGCTGTTCGCTTCAGTCGTCGCCGTCGCCCTGATCATCGAGCGCTCGCTCTCGCTGCGCGAAAAGAAAATCATCCCGCCCACGCTGCTCGAGCAGGTGATCACGGTCTACCAGCGCCAGGGCGTCAACGAAGAGGTGCTGCAAAAGCTCGCCAAGGATTCGCCACTCGGCACCGTGCTCGCCGCGGGCCTGCGCAATCGCAGGAGCTCGCGCTACGTCATGAAGGAGGCGATCGACGAAGCCGGTCGCGCCGTCGCTCACGAGCTGGAGCGCTTCCTCACGACGCTGGGCACCATCGCCACCGCCTCGCCGCTGCTGGGACTGTTCGGCACGGTGATCGGCATGATCGAGATCTTCGGCTCGCAGTCTCCTACCGGCAGCAACCCGCAGCAGCTCGCGCACGGCATCTCGATCGCCTTGTACAACACCGCGTTCGGCATCGGCATAGCGGTGCCGTCCCTCATCCTCTACCGGCACTTCAAGAACAAGGTCGAGGGCCTGGTCGTGGAGATGGAAGAGCAGGCCTCCAAGCTGGTGGATATCGTTCACGGCGAGCGCAGGCAGTAGATGAACTTCCAGCGCGGCAGGGGGAAGGAACCGCTCGAGATCAACCTGGTCCCGCTGATCGACGTGATGATGGTGATCCTGATCTTCCTCATGATCACCACCACCTATTCCAAGTACACCGAGCTGCAGATCAACCTGCCGACCGCGGACGCCGAAAAGCAGCTCGAGCGCGCCAACGAGATCACGGTGCTGGTCAGCGCGCAGGGGCAGTACGTGATCAACCGCAATCCGATCGCTTTCCGCGGCGTCGAGCAGCTGGCCGAGGAACTGAAGCGCACCGCCGGGACGCTGAAGGAGCCGGTCGTCGTGATCAGCGCCGACGCCGCCGCCACGCATCAGGCAGTGGTGCGCGTGATGGAGGCGTCGCGGCTCGCCGGCCTGACGCAGCTCACCTTCACCACGCAGTCAGCCAAGTAGTGAGGCACTGGTATCGCCGCGGCGCCGTGGCCTGGCTGCTGTGGCCGATCAGCCTCTTGTTCGGGGCAGCGGTCCTCGTACGCCGCTTGCTGTTCAGGCTCAGGCTCTTGAAGTCGAAGCATCCCGGCATCCCGGTGATCGTCGTCGGCAACCTCACGGTCGGCGGCAGCGGGAAGACGCCGCTCGTGCTCTGGATCGCCGAATTCCTGAAATCGAAGGGCTGGTCGCCGGGCATCTTGTCGCGCGGCTACGGCGCGAAGATCGATACGCCCCGCGCGGCCACCGTAGCCGATCAGGCCGCCGAGGTCGGTGACGAGCCGATTATTCTCTCCCGCCGCAGCGGTTGCCCGGTATGGGTCGGCCCGGACCGCGTGGGAGTCGCCGCGGCCCTGCGCGCCACGCATGATGACGTTGACGTGCTGGTGCTCGACGATGGGCTGCAGCACTACCGGCTGCGGCGCGATCTCGAGGTTGCGGTGGTCGACAGCCGCGGCTTCGGCAACGGCTTTCTCCTGCCGGCCGGACCATTGCGCGAGCCCGCTTGGCGCCTGCAATCCGTCGACGCGGTGGTGTCGCATGCTTCTTCCATCAAGGGCTATTCCATGCAGCTCGAAGGCGAGGTGCTGCACCGCATGACGGACGCCCGCGACCGCCGCGCCGCGAGCGCCTTCGCCGGGCAGAAAGTCCACGCCGTCGCCGGCATCGGCGAGCCGAGCCGCTTCTTCCTGCACCTGGCGAAGCTCGGCCTCAGGGTGCTGCCACATCCCTTTGCGGATCACCATGCGTTCTCGCCGCGCGACCTCGAATTCGGCGACGACCTGCCGGTGCTGATGACCGAAAAGGACGCGGTAAAATTGCGCCACGCCGCCCGGCCCGAGTGGTGGGTGCTGCCTGTGACTGCGAAGCTCGATCCCGCGTTCGGCGACTGGCTGCTAGGGAGTCTTGATGACCTTAAGCCTCGAAAGAAGCCTCGATGACTGCAGGCGTCGATCCAAGGCTGCTTGAAATTCTGGTCTGCCCGCTCTGCAAGGGGCGGCTGGTCTACCGCAAGGAGGCGCACGAGCTGATCTGCAAGCTGGACCGCCTCGCCTATCCGGTGAAGGACGGCATCCCGGTGATGCTCGAGGAGGAGGCGCGCAGGCTCCCGCCAGAAGAAGAAGTGACGTGAAGTTCAGCGTCATCATTCCCGCGCGCTACGCGTCGACCCGCTTCCCGGGAAAACCCCTCGTCGACCTCGGTGGCAAGCCGATGGTCGTGCGAGTATGCGAGCGCGCCGCCCAAAGCGGCGCAGCCGCGGTACACGTCGCCACGGACGACCCCCGCATCGCGGACGCGGTGCGCGCGCACGGCCACTCGGCGCTGATGACGCGCGCCGACCACGCCTCCGGCACCGACCGCATCGCCGAGGCGGCGAGGCAGCTGCACTTCGGAGACGACGACATCGTCGTCAACCTGCAGGGCGACGAGCCCCTGATGGAGCCGGCGCTGATAGCCGAAGTTGCAAGCATCTTGTACGAACAACAGGAGGCCAGCGTTGCCACGGCCTGCCACGCGATTCACGATGCGGAGTCGTTTTCCAATCCGAACGTGGTGAAAGTGGTGCTCGACCAGAAAGGTTATGCGCTCTATTTCAGCCGCGCGGGGATTCCGTATCCACGGCAAGGCCAGGCAGAAGCTTATCGCCATGCCGGCCTCTACGCGTATCGCGTCGGTTTTCTTCTGAAGATTTCGCAGCTGGAGGAATCGCCGTTGGAGAGAATCGAGGCGCTCGAGCAGTTGCGGGTCCTTTGGCACGGCTACCGCATCGCCGTGGTCGTCAGTCCGCGCGAGATTCCGCCAGGGGTCGATACGCCTCGAGACCTGGAGGCGGTGCGTAAAATGCTGGCATGAAGTTGATCCTCTTGGGCCCGCCCGGCGCCGGCAAGGGCACGCAGGCCGCCTTCATCCGCGACAAGTTCGGCATCCCTCAGATCTCGACCGGCGACATGCTGCGCGCCGCGGTCAAGGCAGGAACGCCCCTCGGCCTGGCGGCGAAAAAGGTGATGGACGCCGGGCAACTGGTGTCCGACGACATCATCATCGGGCTGGTGAAGGAGCGGCTGAAGCACGGCGACTGCAAGCGCGGCTGCCTGTTCGACGGCTTTCCGCGCACCATTCCGCAGGCCGAAGCCATGAAGGCCGCGTCAGTGCCGGTCGATTACGTGCTCGAGATCGACGTTCCCGACGACGACATCATCACGCGCATGAGCGGCCGGCGCGTGCATCCTGCCTCGGGCCGCATCTATCACGTGAAATTCAATCCGCCGCAGGTCGAGGGCCGCGACGACCAGACCGGAGAGCCGCTGATCCAGCGCGACGACGATCGCGAGGATACGGTGCGCAAGCGGCTCGACGTATACCGGGCGCAGACGTGGCCGCTGGTGGACTACTACCGCAAATGGGCCGCTTCCGGCGATCCGCGCGCGCCGAAGTACCGCAAGATCTCCGGCCGCGGCGCGGTAGACGAGGTCAGGGCGCGCGCTTTCGCCGCGTTGACCTGATAAAATTTTAGTCCGTTCAAGGGGAGAGAGACATGTCCGGGGGACTCCTGTTCGCGCTCGGCTGCGCGCTGGCAGCCATCGTTTACGGCATCTGGCAGAGCACGCGCATCCTGCGCCTCCCCGACGGCAACGAGCGCATGCGCGAGATCGCCGCGGCAGTGCGCGAGGGCGCGATCGCTTACCTGTGGCGGCAATACAAGACCATCGCCATCGTCGGCGTGATCCTGTTCCTCGTGATCGGCTTCATCCCCGCGCTCGGCTGGCCGACGGCCTGGGGCTTCCTCATCGGCGCGCTGTTGTCGGGCGCCTGCGGCGTCATTGGCATGAATATCTCGGTCCGCGCCAACGTGCGCACCGCCGAGGCCGCGCGCGTCGGCCTCAACGAAGCGCTGCAGGTCGCATTCAAGGGCGGCGCGATCACAGGCATGCTGGTGGTCGGCCTCGGCCTGCTCGGCGTGGCGGGCTACTTCGCGCTGCTTTACGCCAATGCGATCGACAAATCGGACCCCGCCCACCTCATCCACCCGCTGATCGGACTGGGATTCGGCGGCTCGCTGATCTCGATCTTCGCGCGTCTCGGCGGCGGCATCTTCACCAAGGGCGCCGACGTCGGCGCCGATCTGGTCGGCAAGGTCGAGGCCGGCATCCCCGAGGACGATCCGCGCAACCCGGCGGTGATCGCCGACAACGTCGGCGACAACGTCGGCGACTGCGCCGGCATGGCGGCGGATCTGTTCGAGACTTACGCCGTGACCATCATCGCCACCATGCTGCTCGGCGCGCTGATGGTGAAGACGCCCAGTCCCGCGGCGCTCATCTACCCGCTCGTCCTCGGCGGTTTCTCGATCATCGCCTCGATCCTCGGCACCTGGTGGGTGAAGGCCAAGCCCGGCGAGAAGAACGTGATGCCCGCGTTGTACCGCGGGCTGTGGGTGGCGGGTGGCCTGGCCTTCGTCGTCTTCTGGCCCATCACGCTGTACGTGATGGGGGACGTGCTCAAGGAGGTCCCCTTCGACATGCCGGACGGCAGGAGACTGATCACGGTGTGGCACCTGTGGGGCGCGGCGGTCGTCGGTCTTGCGCTCACCGGCTTCATGGTGTGGATCACCGAGTACTACACGGGTACGCAATTCAAGCCGGTGCAACATGTCGCGGCAGCGTCGGTGACCGGTCATGCGACCAACATCATCGCCGGTCTCGGCGTGTCGATGAAGTCCACCGCCTGGCCGGTGCTCGCGGTCTGCGTCGCGATCCTGCTTTCCTACGTGCTCGCGGGACTGTACGGCATCGCGATTGCGGCGACGGCGATGCTGTCGATGGCCGGCATCATCGTCGCGCTCGACGCCTATGGGCCGATCACCGACAACGCCGGCGGCATCGCCCAGATGGCGGACCTGCCCGAGTCGGTGCGCGACATCACCGATCCGCTGGATGCGGTCGGCAATACCACCAAGGCGGTGACCAAGGGCTACGCCATCGGCTCGGCGGGCCTGGCGGCGCTGGTTCTCTTTGCCGACTATACGCATGCGCTCGAAGCCGCCGGCAAGAGCCTCAGCTTCGATCTCTCCAACCCCTTGGTGATCGTCGGCCTCTTCATCGGCGGCATGGTGCCTTTCCTCTTCGGCGCCATGGCGTTGGAAGCCGTAGGGCGCGCCGCCGGCGCGGTGGTGCTGGAAGTGCGGCGCCAGTTCAAGGAGATCCCGGGGATCATGCAAGGGCGGGCGAAGCCCGAATATGGCACCGCCGTCGACATGCTGACGCGCGCCGCCATCAAGGAAATGATGATTCCGTCGCTCCTGCCTGTTCTGGTGCCGATCGTGGTCGGCCTCGTTCTCGGGCCGCAGGCGCTCGGCGGCGTCCTCATGGGAACCATCGTCACCGGTCTGTTCGTCGCTATTTCGATGTGCACCGGCGGCGGCGCTTGGGACAACGCCAAGAAATTCATCGAGGACGGCCATTACGGCGGCAAGGGCTCGGACGCGCACAAGGCGGCGGTGACCGGCGACACGGTCGGCGATCCCTACAAGGACACCGCCGGCCCGGCCGTCAACCCGCTCATCAAGATCATCAACATCGTCGCGCTCCTCATTGTTCCCCTGATGGTGTGAAGATGTTCAAAGTGAGTTGGCCAGGAAGGGCGGCTGCGGCTGCCCTTTTTCTTTTCTGCCTTGTCGCCGATGCGCGAGACGCGGTCACCGCGAGGCAATTCATGGTGTCCGCGGCGCATCCGCTCGCGGCCGAGGCCGGCTACTCGGTGCTGCAGCTCGGCGGCACGGCGCTCGACGCCGCGGTCGCCGTGCAGATGGTCCTCGGCCTGGTCGAGCCGGAATCCTCGGGGATCGGCGGCGGCGCCTTCCTGCTGCACTGGTCGGAGCAGGAGAAAAGGCTTCGCACCTACGATGGCCGCGAGACGGCGCCGGGGGCGGCGCGGCCGGAGCGTTTTCTGGATGCGCATAAAAAACCCATGGAATTCTTCGAAGCCGCCGTGGGCGGGCGCTCGGTGGGCGTTCCGGGCGTGCTGCGGCTGCTCGAGCTTGCGCACCGGCAGCATGGGCGTCTGCCTTGGAGCGAGCTGCTGCAATACGCGATTTTCGCTGCAGAGGAGGGCTTCGTCAT
>WNEZ01003746.1_pt1 | contig 13132 bp, 8 predicted proteins | sample 5400521 | NCBI WGS metagenome assembly WNEZ01 (sample SAMN13153339, study PRJNA577476) | soil metagenome | isolation source: 120 cm saprolite under Douglas fir tree site 2 hole 1 replicate 1 | place: USA:California | collected 2015-04-18 | reverse complement strand
AATTGTCCATCCGAAGCTCTACATCGCTTGTGGCATCTCCGGCGCCGCACAGCACACCAGCGGCATGAGCGAGGCACAAACGGTAATCGCCATCAATCCCGACCGCAGTGCGCCCATCTTCGCGTTAGCCGACCTGGGCCTGCTAGGCGATGCCAACCAGATACTTCCGCTGGCAGCAAATGTCATTTGTCGGGATTGTTGACCAGTCTGCCAAAGAATGTGCCACGCTGCCAGGAGCTTTCAGCAGAATGCCTCCGTTCAAAACCGGTCCTGTCATCCTGAGCGTAGCGAAGGATCTCCCGTGGGCTGAGGGCAGATCCTGAGCGCTAGCCAAGGATGACAGCCTCACATGTGTCATCCTGAGCGCAGCAAAGGATCTGATGGGCTAGGCGCCGAGATCCTTCGCTGCGCTCAGAGCCTGCCCTGAGTGAAGCGAAGGGATGACAACACATTCACGATCTTGATTGTGAAAATTCATTATAGTTGTGGTAGAATGACACTGGTTTCCTGTGTGCTACGACGATCTGTGATGGACCACTCTCTCATGGAGAGTCTGTCATTTGACACCGATGACTGATGGTTTTCTGCTTTCTTTGGATCTACAATCAAACACTACGGACAGACAGGTAGAACGGATGCATTGACTTTGAATGGCCTCTTCTTGTGAGCTGAAGGATAGAATGAGATGGCAGAACGGACAGACCGGGTCGGTCAACGCTTTGGTGACTATTGGCTGCGGCGTCGGCTGGGTGGAGGCGGCTTCGGAGATGTCTACCTGGGTGAACATGTGCAGACCAAGAGCCTGGCAGCGGTCAAAGTGCTCCACATCCGCCTGACGCGCAGCGAAGACCTGCGGGCCTTCATTAACGAGGTGCGCACCTTTCGCTTGCAACATCCTCACATCGTGCGCGTGCTGGATGTGGGCATCGCCTCAGACGAGACCCCGTTTCTGGTCATGGCGTATGCCCCCAACGGCACCTTGCGCGACCGGCATCCCAAAGGCACGCGGTTGCTCTTATCCACGGTACTGGCCTATGTGGTCCCGCTCGCCTCGGCCTTACAGTATGCCCACGATCTGAACCTGATCCATCGCGATGTCAAACCGGAAAATATGCTGCTGGGAGCGGGGGAAGTGCTCTGGCTCAGCGACTTTGGCATTGCGACGGTGGCTCACAGTACGGGCTCCCTCACCACCGAAGGCATGGGAGGGACCTTGCCCTACATGGCCCCGGAGCAGATTGGGGGCAGGCCACGCCCCCAGAGCGATCAGTACGCGTTGGCCATCGTGGTGTATGAATGGCTGACGGGCACCTGGCCGTTTCGGGGGACGCCGATCGAGATCGCGATGCAGCAGCAGATGACCCCTCCTCCCGCCTTGCGCCCGCAGGTCCCCACCCTCCCAGTAGAGGTAGAACAGGTGGTGCTCACCGCGCTCGCGAAGAACCCCAAGGAGCGCTTTGGAACGATCCAGGCGTTCGCCACTGCTTTAGTGCAGGCGGCCCAGTCACCACTGGAGCAGAGCGCATCCCCTGAGACGGCTCAGCAGGCTTTATCCACCACGGAACACCTCCAAAGCGCGCCGACGGTCTTGGCAACCGAATCAGAGTGGCAGCAGGCCAGCGCCTCCCATCTGACAGGGCCTCACACCACAGGCGCCTTTCCCGCGCCTTCTACAGCGAACGTCGTCTCGGAGAGCGCTCCCGGTTTCTTCCCTGCTCCATCCGAGAGTGTTCCTTCGTCTGCGACACCCTCGCTACCCCTCCCAGACACCCTGTCACGCCCGTCCGCCGAACCATCCCCTACCAGTGGCATTGCAGATGTGCCCATGCAGGCTGCCACCCTCGCTTCACCCTCACCTGTTACCAGGCAGACCCAACGCCGACGCTCACCTGCTGTCACTGTTTTCCTGATTCTGCTGGCCCTGATTCTCCTTGGAGGAGTCAGTTTCGCCATCTATCATGGTGTAACAACGAGCCCCTGGACTGCCCAAACTTCCGGTACCTCGAACTGGCTTGATGGTGTAGCCTGGTCGGGTTCGCAGTTTGTGGCCGTGGGAGTCGATATCGGCGGTAAGAATGGCACCATCCTCACCTCACCTGATGGGCGCACCTGGACGACTCAGAACGCTGTCACCTCGAATCCCCTTAATGGCGTAGTCTGGTCGGATTTACGTTCGCAGTTTGTGGCCGTGGGGGGTACTGGCACCATCCTCACCTCGCCTGATGGACGCATCTGGACGGCCCAAACTTCCGGTACCCCGATCTCCCTTGGTGGCGTAGCCTGGTCGGGTTCGCAGTTTGTGGCCGTGGGGGATAGTGGCACCATCCTCACCTCGCTTGATGGACGCACCTGGACGGCCCAAAATTCCGGTACCTCGTATGCCCTTTTCGGTGTAGCCGGGTCGGGATCACAGTTTGTGGCCGTGGGGGGTGATGGCGTCAGGAATGGCATCATCCTCATCTCGCCTGATGGGCGCACCTGGACGACTCAGTACACTGACACTACGAGTAATCTTGACAGTGTAGTCTGGTCGGGTTCGCAGTTTGTGGTCGTGGGGCTGGGTGGCACCATCCTCACCTCGCCCGATGGGCGCACCTGGACAACCCAAAATTCCGGTACCTCGATCTCCCTTGGTGGTGTAGCCTGGTCGGGTTCGCAGTTTGTGGCCGTGGGGCTGGGTGGCACCATCCTCACCTCGCCCTGATCTATTGGCGAGAGGGCACAAAAGCATTGCTTCACATCAAATACGGCCTTTGGGTCGACGGAACACATGACACTGAGCCACCTGTGAGAGTCCATGGGGGTATGGCTTCTGACGAAATAGGATACTTGGAAAGCAATAGCACGAAAACACACTTTCAGCCACAATGGCTCTGAGCAGCCTGGGCAGGGAGCATCTTGATCTCCCCCTCATGCCAATTGTTCGGCGAGAGAGGCGCGAGCCTTTCAGTGGTTAGCCCAGTCTCTTTCGCTCAGAAAAATGACAAAATATGCGGCAGAATGGACACCACGCTCTTTGTGTTTATCCTTACAGACAAGGCGGAAATGATCGCGCCACATGATGCGACAGAGCCTATGTTCTCGTCATGCAAGGCTGGCGCTGGTTCCAGGCACTATCTGGGCCATCGCTTGTCTTCCAGAAACGCGCCATGATATTTCGACAAATGAATAGCAAAAATGCTTGAGCAGCCTTAATTTGTGGTACACTCACAGTAGCTAAACAGATATGACAGCCAGAAGGATAGGTTCGGGGCAATGCAAGAATTCGATGCCATCGTCGTCGGCGCAGGACCCGCGGGAAGCAGCGCTGCCCTGGCAATGGCTCGCGCGGGGCTACAGGTGGCATTGATCGAGCGTGGCGAGTATCCAGGAGCAAAGAACGTCTCGGGGGCCGCTCTCTACGCACCCGGTCTTCTTGCTGACCTGCTGCCCGACTATTGGGAAGATGCCCCGCTAGAGCGCTATTTGACGCGTCGCGTCATCACCTTCCTCGGCAAGGAAGCCGCCGTCTCCCTCGATTTTCGCACACAGCACTTCAGCCGACCACCTTACAACGGTTTCACTCTCTTGCGTCCTAAGTTTGATCGCTGGCTGGCCAGTAAAGCGGAAGAAGCAGGAGCACTCCTCATTACCTCTACCGTTGTCGATGACCTGCTTTACAAAGATGAACACGTCATTGGCGTGCGCTGTCGCCGCGAAGATGGAGACCTCTATGCTCCCATCGTGATTGCCGCCGATGGTGCCAATTCATTCCTTGCTAAGAAAGCGGGCCTGCAGCACGAGTTTCGCGCTGACGAAATGACACTTGGCGTCAAAGAAGTGTTGCGTCTCGACGCCCACACCATTGAGGAACGTTTCAACCTCAACGGTGATGAAGGCATGAGCAATGAATACGTAGGTTATGCCTCAGGTGAGGTCAAGGGCGGCGGATTCCTCTATACCAATCGCGATACGCTTTCAATTGGCGTCGTGGTGCAAATCGCGTCGCTTGCTCAGAACAAGGCGCGCGCCTACGACCTGCTCGACCAGTTCAAACAGCATCCCGCTGTTGCTCCGCTCGTACGCGATAGCACGACGCTGGAATACTCGGCGCATATGATCCCCGAAGGTGGCTGGGCTATGTTGCCCACCCTTTCCCGGGCGGGCTTCATGGTTGTGGGAGACGCGGCGGGCTTCGTCTTTGCCGCTGGCCTCTTCCTGGAAGGCATGAACTTTGCCATTGCATCGGGACTGGCCGCCGCTGCTGCCGCGCAGCAGGCCCACGCCGATCATGATTTTTCTGCGCAAAGCATGGCGCGCTACCGCAAGCTACTCGAGTCGAGCTTCGTGTTGAAAGACTTGAAGAATTTCAGGCATACACCGGCCTTTGTAAACAATGAAAGATTGCAGAACGTGTATCCCGACCTGCTCTGTGACACGCTGGAAAATATATACCGTTCAAACGGCAAGCCACGCCGCAAAATTGGTCGCGTCGCCATCGATACCCTGCGCGGCAAGGTACCGTTACTGACCCTGCTGCGCGACGGCTGGCAGGCCGGGCGAGCGCTCTTGTTCTAACCACACGAGGAGTCAGATTTGCAACCAATCGAAGAGCGCCTGGATCTGGTGCGCTTCAAAGTCGATAAAACGCCGCATATTCGCCTCAATCGCGAGAAATGTATAGGCTGCGATACGACCGCCTGCGTCTATGTGTGCCCCGCGGGTCTGTTTGAGCTGCTCGGAGGAGAAATGCACTTCTCCTATGAACATTGCCTCGAATGTGGAACCTGCTACGTCGCCTGTGATCGCAAGGCCATTGAATGGGAATATCCACGCGGCGGCTGGGGCGTAAGCTTCCGCGCATCCTGAATAAATGTAGGGGCGGGGCTTGCCCCCGCCCTGGGGGGCGCGGGGGCGAGGCTCCCCTGATTTGAAGGACATCATGTTGCATATTTGTGTCTGTATCAAACAAACCCCCGATAGCGCCTCTGTCTATGTCGATCCTGTTACAGGCGAGGTAGATAGTGAGCGCTTCGTGCAGGTACTCAACCCCGCGGACGCCTGTGCTGTCGAGGCGGCAGCACGGCTTAAAGACCAGTTCGGCGCTACTGTCAAGGTGCTCACGCTCGGTCCTAAAGATGCAGAGGGCGCTCTGAGGGCCGCTCTCGCCATCGGCGCCGGTAGCGCCCTACGTCTCTGGAACCCTCAAGCCTCCGAGTGGGGCCCTTTTACCGTGGCAGCAGCATTAGCATCCTGCCTCCAGCACGATGCATCCGTACCTGATCTGATCCTGTGCGGCGACACCACCAGCGATTGGTCATCAGGTATCGTTGGACCAGCCCTCGCCCAGCAGCTCGATCTGCCCCAGGTAACAGGCGTCGCCCAGATCAAATTGCTCAAAGAGCAAGAACCCGTAACACTGCGGCTGACGCGCAGACTCGAGCGAGCCTATCGTGAACTATTAGAGGCGGAACTCCCACTGCTTCTCACCGTCACTGGCGATCTGAACGAGCCGCGCTATCCCTCATTACCGGCACACCTCGCTGCCTTGCAAGCGCATATTCCGGTCCTCGATCCACTCCCGCTCATGGACGACGAGTGGTTGAATAGCTCGGACGAGATGACGCTGCTAGAGATACACGCTCCCCGGCCTCGCCCACATCGCATCCCTGCGCCGGATAGCCGGCATAGCGCTTATCAGCGTATTGGTGAGATTGTAGCAGGTGGGGCCACTGGCCGGCAGACCCGCCTGTTGGAAGGATCTCCCGAGGAACTGGCCAGGGCGTTGGTCGAGTTCTTAAAGGCAAGAGGTTTTGTACAGCCGCCTGGAGACCGAGATCATGTATAGCAGGCTCTTCCAGTCCCTTAAAATAGGCCCGCGTGAGACACGCAGCCGAATTCTATTCGGCAGCCATACCACCAACCTCGCGCATCACAACCTCCTCAGCCAGCAGCATGCCGATTACTACGCTGCGCGTGCCGGGGGAGGAGCTGGTATCATCGTACTGGAAGAGCATATCGTCCATCCCTCCGACATGCCCTACGAAAGCGCCGTGCTAGGTTATCTTCCCGCTACGACACAAGCCGTTGCAAACGTTGCTGAGCGCGTACATGCCCATGGCGCCCTAGCGTTAGTGCAGCTTAACCACAACGGGCAACAATCCACGAGCTACCATCACCAGCGTGAAATGTGGGCTCCATCGCCTGTACCCGATGTCGCCTCGCGCGAGGTGCCGAAAGAGATGGAGCAGGCCGATATCCGCACCGTCATCGATGGTTTCGCGCAGGTCGCACGCACTGTTACGCGGGCCGGTGCAGATGGCGTTGAACTCCAGGTTGCTGACCGCTCGCTCCTGCGCCAATTTCTTTCGCCGCTGACCAACCAGCGCGGCGATACCTATGGCGGCGCGCTCGAGAATCGCTTACGTTTTGTGCAGGAGACACTGGAAGCGGTACATGCTGCTATCGGAACCAGTAGTGTCCTGGGTATGCGCTTCTGTGCAGATGAACTGGCTCCCTGGGCAGGTTTGACGCCTGAGCAGGGCCTGGAAATAGCCCGCCTGCTCGCGACCACGGGACGCGTCGACTATATAACGGTGACGATGGGCAGTATTTTCAGTACCCACATGTTCCCTTTCCAGGCCTCGATGCACGTCCTCCCTGGCTATGCAGCCCACCTGGCGGGCGCCATCAAAGCAGCCGTCGACATTCCTGTTTTCGCCGCCGGGCGCATCATGACTGCGGCCCAGGCTGAACGCCTTCTGGCAGAGGGCCAGGCTGACGGCGTAGAGATGATCCGCGCTTTGATTGCAGACCCCAATCTACCCCAGCTCTCGCAAGCAGGGCATGTCGGGAGGGTACGCCCTTGCATTTCCTGTAATCAGGGCTGCCAGGTACGCGGCGAAATGAACGCCGCTATCACTTGCAACGTTAACCCTGACGTCATCCACGCCCCGCCTCACCATCCCTCCGGGGGAAATGCGCTTCCCGTAGAGGCTGGGTTTCCGCTCGTCCCCCCCGCTTCCCGTAGGGGCGAGGGTGGCGAGGTGTGGTGGGGTGGGCCTTTATGGTCGCCCGCCCTCGGTTCCCGTAGAGGTGGGCCTTTATGGAACCCTACCTGGGAGACAGGATACCTCTCCCCCGGAGAGGATGCCCTGCCTGGGGGGCAGGTAATGCCCGGCTCCCTCCCCCTAATGGAAGTAGACCCCCACGTCCTGCCTCTCTCGCCGGAGATACCGCCTGAAAAGGGTGGCCAGCAGGTATACATCATTGGCGCCGGTCCAGCAGGATTAGAGGCAGCTCGGACAGCCGCGCTGCGAGGACGACAGGTGATACTCTACGAACGAGCGGCCGCGCCTGGCGGGACGGTGGCTCTTGCCGCCAGGGGACCAGGACGAGGCGAACTGCAGCTTATCACCGACTACCTGCAATCCGAAGTGGAGCGACTCGGCGTTGAGCTGCGCACAGGCATTGAAGTCACACCAGAAATGATCCTGGCGCAACAGCCACATACAGTCATTGTCGCAACAGGAGCCCATACGGCTCCAGGCCTGCTGCCCATCCCTGGGCATAATCTGCCACACGTCACCGATGTGCGCCGCGTGCTGGCAGGAGAGTTACTCGAGGGACAGCGCGTGGTTGTCATCGATGAGACGGCCTCGCATGGCGTCCTTTCTGCAGTAGAAATGCTGGCAATGGCAGGGAAAAGCGTGGAACTCGTAACCGGGGATTTTTACGCGGGCCGTGACCTCGTACCTACCCATGATCTTGTACTCTGGAAGCAGAGGGTGCTTCCACACGATGTAATTATCACGCCGCATACCAGCGTTGTACGTATCGAGCCAGGGCAGGTCATCGTCGTCGACCGTTTCGCCGAGGGTGAGCGTGCGCTTCCCGCCGATGCCGTCGTGCTGGGGACATATGAGCGTCCATCGCAAGAACTCTACATGGCGCTCAAGGGACGGGTCCCGCGCCTCTTCCGTGCCGGTGACTGTGTCACGCCTCGTCGCATAGAGCAGGCAATTTTAGAAGGGCGACAGGTAGGGGAACAGGTGTAATGCCGCTCCCCTGGTCAAGAGCAGCATCTTCACGCATTATCGAAATGAGGAACGGCGACCTGTGTTGGGCATTTGATATTCGGCCAATGGTCGGCTTCAGCCGCACGCGGTCAGAGCAAAGCACACTTCGACTCTCGGCTACTCTAGCACTGAGGGCGCTTTCACCTGCGATATGGCCGCGAACTGCCGCAACAAATCATAGGGGCATTGTAGAATAGGGGTTTGAGATGTATTAGAAGCATGTGCAGCACGAATGGCCCAAAAATTGACGAATCGTTGTTAAATCCCTATCCTGGTCCTGGCTCTGGCTCTGGTGCAGGCAAAAAGCCAGAGCAGAGTACATCCATGCGCTCGATACGACCCTCCTTGACTGTGCAAAAAGCCTGCTGCTCAATCACTTGCCAGCCATCCATTCTCTGGAGCCGAATCCGATAGGCAATGCGCCAGCGGTTGGCGATGGAATCTACCTCAGCTTTCATGAGCGCAAACGCATCGGCTTTCCCAAACCACTTCTGGAACCAATCGACGGTTCCCTGAGGACCAACGCCTTCGCGGACACCCGCAGGAACCAGCGCACGGAAATGGATATCCGGATGAAAACAGGCTTCCATGCGATGAAAATCCCGTAATTCCAGAGCGGTCATGAAGGCCTGCGCAACTACTCCCTCCTGGCTAGAAACTAGAGTATTACTGCTAAGATCATGAGATACCATCGTTCGTCTCCTTTCTTTGCTCCATTGGAAGAGTTCCATGAACCCTTCAGGACGACCTGCTCATTGAAAGGATAGCCTGTCCGCCTCCCAAAACCCTTACTTCGGTCTTACTTTGACCTCCCTTGTGAAACAACACACAAAAAGGCCGGAACCTCTGTCCCGGCCTTTTGAATGAAGGTATGTGGCGAGGGGGTCAGACAACTCCGAGCCGCTCAAAGAGCTGTTGCGCTTCCTCCTGTGCCTGCTGCGCCACCTCGGCATCGCCGACGGCATTGCGGGTGAGATAAATGGCAGCAAGAGCAGCCAGGCAGCGAGCAGCCTCATACTCGTTTCCGGCAGACCGAAAACCCGTCAAGGCTTCCGCATAGGCGTTCAAAGCGTCCTCAAGTTCCCCCTGAGCTGCCCCCAGTTCGCCATACGCTTGCCGCGCCATCGCCACCCACATCTGGCTGGCATACTTTGCTGCCGCCTGGTCTAATTGCCGGCAAAAGCGCACAGCCTCGGCCAAATCACCCTGGGCCACGCGGAGACTGATTGCCGCCGGGAGCAACAAGGCGTAGCACGTCGAGCAGTTTCCATGCCGCTCGCTCATCGCCAACCCTAAGGTCAGGGCCTGGTCGGCGGCCATCAGATCACCGGCGGCCAGGCGATTGCGCACCAGGGAGGCGTTCACGCGGGTGAGACAATGGGCGCGCAGCACCGCCCGTTCAGCAGCAGCCAGCCCCTCCTGCAAGATTGCCAACCCCTCATCTATCTTGCCCTTCGCCGTGAGCAGCGCCCCCAACCGCTGGCAGGACAGTGACTCGCCAAAGGCGGCGCCGATCTGCCGGTACAACAGAATAGCAGCGCGCAGGGACGCCTCCGCGCTGACCCAGTGGCCCGACTGAAACTCCAGCGCTCCATCAAAACAGTGGCACAGCGCAACCGCTCGTGCTGCGCCCATACGCCGCGCTTGCGTGAGTGTCGCAGTGACCGCTTGTTTGACTTCATTGTAGTCGTGATCGCCATACAGACGATATTCCCACAGGCACAGGTGGATATCAAAGACTTCCGTCACATCCAGTTCAGAACCGGTCAAGAGGGACCGCTGCTGCTCGAAGTCCAGGCCACGCTGCCATTCGCCCAGGGAATGATACGCCAGCGCCAGCATTTCATACGCCCGAGCGAGCGAGAGGGAATCGTCGATGCGTTCGGCGATGGCGAGACTCTTCTGGGCAGCCTCCAACGTCTGCTGAAATTCGCCCTGATGCCAGTAGAAGAGGGCAAAGTTGTAATAGGCATACGCATACTCCTCAGCATCCTCCTGCTCCTCGATCCTGGCTAAGGCGGTCTGTAAGTGGCTTTCCGCTGCTGCCATCTTTCCCACATTGATCAACATGAGTGCCGCTAGCTGATGCAGGTGTGCCTCGTCGCGGCCTCCCGGCTGCCACTCCTGCCCTGGCGGGGAAGCCAGCGCTTGCTCAATGCGAGCGACCGCACGGAGCGTATCTCCCAGGATAAATCCCCACCAGCCGAGTGCCTGCAAGATCTTCCAGCGGCGTGCGGGGTCGTCCACTCCAAACTCGTCCATGAGGACCAGCGCATGCTCGAAATAGTTCACCGCGACCTCGAAAGCATACAGGCCTGCCGCTTTCTTCCCCGCCTGAAGCAGATACGGCAGGGCGCGGTCACGACAGGTGCTGTGCTCATAGTGAAAGGCCAGCGCTTCCACAGAGGGGAAAAGCCCTTCAGGTCGGCCTGCATAGGCCGCTTCGATGACCTCGGCGGTGCGCGTATGCACCAGCATTCGCCGTTCCCGGCTGAGCGCGTCGTAGAGCGCGCGACGAGTCAGTGGATGATGAAAGGTGTAGCCATCTGCCGTCTCTTCCAGCAGATGAGAGCCAAGCGCCACATCGAGAGCATCGAGCAACTCCCCTTCGGAGAGCGTGACCAGCCGACGCAGCACATCAAAGCGAAATTCTCGCCCGATCACCGCCGCCGTCTTCAGTGCGGTTTCGACCGGTGACCCCAGGCGACTGATTCGTTCGCACAGCAACCCGGCGAGGCCCATCGGCACAGAGAGGTCCACCCCCGGCTTGAGCTGCCACTGCTCCTCACGTTCTTCTACCTGGCCGGACTTCAGCAACAGGCGAGTAATTTCCTGAACAAAGAACGGGTTCCCCTCGGTGATGGCAAACATCGCCTCCAGGAGTGACAGAGAAACCTGCCCGCCAAGAAGAAAGGCGATCATGCTGGCCACCCCACTCTTCACGAGGGGTGCCAGGTTCAGCGTCTCGCTCAGATGCGCATGATAGAGGGCATTCAAGAGTGTACCAAAGGGCGCAGTCAGCGGAGCAACGCTGACAGTCCGATAGGTCGCCAGCAGCGTCACGGGAGCCGCTCGCGTCTGGCGCGCCACATGATGAAAGAGCTGGAGGCTCGTTTCGTCGGACGCGTGGAGATCATCTATCAACAGAACCACTGGACGCTGTGCTGCCAGCCTCAGAAGGAACGTCACCGTAGCATTGAAGAGCGCCCACTGTTCTCGTTGTGGATCGCTCACCCCTAGCCGCTCGAAATGGGTAATGGGGTGCTCCTCAGGAGGACGCTGGTGCTCGGCTAAATAGCGATCGAAGGCTTCAATGAAGGGTTGATAAGGTATCTTCCCTTCCTGCTCATACGCCGTGCTGAGGAGCATCGAGGCGCCGGTGGCGCTAAGGGTATGCAGCGCCTCCAAGGCCAGGCGTGTCTTGCCCACACCGGAGTCCCCTGCCAGGAGCAGCACCTGTCCACCGCTCTGGCTGGCTGGCTGCAATCGTCTCAGGAGCGTTTCGAGGTCGCTCTGGCGTCCGACCAGCGGTACCTTGTTCTCCCTGTCAGGAACCATTGGCGCAGGCGTGGTCAGAGCTGGCTGGAGGCGGGATGGGGGAGGAGTAAGGCTGCCGCTCACGATGCGGGCATAGAGTGCAGTCGTCTGGGGATCAGGGGACACGTCGAGTTCGGCGGCGAGCGCCTCAACACAGGCTTGATATTGGCGTAGCGCCTCGTGGCGACGGCCTGCCAGGGCATAGAGCGCCATCAACTCACGATGCACCACCTCGTCAGCCAGATCATGCGTCAGTAACGGGGTGAGCAAGGTGATCGCCTCGTGATACGTCTGCCCCTCGCGAGCCTGGGCGGCGAGGCGCAGGCGCACCTTGCGGTGCTGGCGGGATAGCGCTGCACGCGGAACGAGCGTCCACTCGGCGTAGCGTTCATCAGGCAAGAAGTCCCCGGTGTACAGGCGCAACGCCGCGATCAGGTCGGCCTGATCGTTGGATTGAGCCAACGATTCGAAGGCCGCCACATCCACCCACACGTTGTCCGCCAGCGTGAGGACTCCATCGTGAAACGCGAATGTTGCCTCGGTCGCGTCGGCGCCCAGCTCCATGTCGAGGGTCTGGCGCAGGGCATGGAGGGTGCGATACAGGTTGTTGGCGCCAGTAGTGGGGTCGTGCTCAGGCCAGAGAAACTCGATCGCCTGCTCTTTCAGCAGGCGCCGCTCGAAAGCCAGGCGCTGCAGGAGTGCCGCTGCCTTGCGCCGTGACCAGGCAGAGGCGTGCAAGAGACGCTTTCCTCGAGTGACTTCGAAGCGACCAAGTAGGAGAATGCACAGAGAACCCGCTGGGTCCATACCCTATCCTCCCATCCAGAAGCCATCTGTTCACACCACTGTTCAAATATGGAGGTCTTCATGCGCTGCTCCTTCCCATCGGTCTTGACCAGATGGAGTGCTAGACACCTCTGCTCAAAGCATACCCAATGCTCGAACCAAAAACAAGGTGTTGACGCATTTTGTGGTATTTCTGACGCCTTTTCTTGTCATGGATTACGCACCTCATGGCAGCTTACGCCAACTACATCCCAAGGGCGCACCTGTTCCGCTGTCCACCATCGTCTCCTATGTCAAGCAAGTGGCTGCCGCAATCTACCCCTCCTGCTGCGTCGCCAGCAGGGCTACCGAAAGAGCCTCCCACAAGCGCCGCAACTCGTAGAGGCGCCTCGACCAGCGGAGACCCCGCTGCCTAACGTCGAAGGGTGAGGGCACATAGACCCCCAGGCTGGAGGTCAGGTGATCGTCCATAGTGGGGCTCCTGATGTTTAGTGCCAGGAAATGGCGGTATGAATATGACGGGACAGCTGCCTTAAGGTCGTCATCTTGGACCTTTCATGAAGCGTTTGGGAAACGCTCAGCGAGGTATACTACCTGTAGTTAATGCTGTAATTAGTGCTCCATTCCTTAAAGGCGGTAACAGAAGAGACGCCGACGGTGACGAGGCGTCTTAGGCGGTCGTCCCCACACCCAGGGCTTGGCTCGCAGGTTGAGTTGAGCGGTTGCGACGCGGGTAGCTTGCTCGATCTCCT
>WNEZ01009681.1_pt1 | contig 13133 bp, 11 predicted proteins | sample 5400521 | NCBI WGS metagenome assembly WNEZ01 (sample SAMN13153339, study PRJNA577476) | soil metagenome | isolation source: 120 cm saprolite under Douglas fir tree site 2 hole 1 replicate 1 | place: USA:California | collected 2015-04-18 | reverse complement strand
CCATCCTGCAAAGCCAGTTGGGCGTTGTTGCAGTGGAACTGGATCGTCTGGTCGGCCTTGGCGCGGGCTTGGCTGAGGCTTCCGCGCCGCCGGCCGGGCTGTGGAACTCGTCCCCGGTCAATTACTATGGCGCTACAGTCTGGGCGGGCTACGTCAACCAACCTGCGGCTGGAATCGTCCGCGTCTCGGACACCCAGAAAGCCTTTAACGTAGCCGGCGCCGGAATTGTCGCGGACATCGACACGGGTGTCGACCCGAACCACCCAGCGCTCCGAAATGTGCTGCTCCCCGGCTACGACTTCACCCGCAACCAGCCCGGTGGTTCGGAAATGGGGGATGTGCCTGCCTTCGCGTACAGCGGCCAGGGTCAGCCCGCGCAGGTCAATCAATCTACGGCAGCCGTCTTGGACCAATCCACCGCCGCCGTGCTCGACACCAATGTTCAGTATGCGGCATTTGGTCACGGCACGATGGTCGTCGGGATCATCCACCTTGTGGCCCCGCACGCGCTCATCATGCCTCTCAAGGCGTTCCATTCCGACGGCACCGGCTACGTTTCCGATATCCTTCGCGCCATCTACTACGCCGTGCAGAACAAAGCCAAAGTGATCAACATGAGTTTCGATTTCACCACCTATTCAAAGGAGTTGGCACGCTCGATGAACTATGCAAACCGTGCAGGGGTGATTTGCGTCGCTTCGGCTGGCAACGACGGTAAAGACGAATTGGTTTATCCGGCCGGTCTCACCAATCTAGTGATGGGCATCGCCTCGACTTCGGATGCGGACACGCGATCGTCCTTTTCCAACTATGGCCAGGACATTGTCTGGGTGGCCGCGCCCGGGGAAGCCATTATTACCACCTATCCATTCAGCACCTACGCGGCCGGTTCGGGTACCTCCTTCAGCGCGCCATTCGTTTCGGGCGGCGCTGCCTTGCTCCTCAGTGTACGAATGAATTGTAATCAGTACCAAGCGTCCCAGGCGTTTGCTCACGCCAAGCTGCTCTCCCCCGACCTGGGACACGGGCGCCTGGACCTCTACGAGGCCGTATCCGCTTGGCGCAAAGCCGCAGGATTGCAGTAACGCAGACCGGATCTCCATGCGAACCGCTGCCACGCTCGCTCTCGCTCGACCTACGAGTGGTTTCTGGGCGCCATTGCAGGTCGAAGAACTCAAGGAGCAGCTCAGCGACCTGAGCGCTTCGCTTATCTGCGCCTTCAACCAGCTTCTGGATTTGAAGGATCTCAACACCGGGGTGCATAGCACCCGGCTGGCCGAGTGGGCGGTGCGCGTCGCTCAGGAACTTGGTATCGAGGAAAAAAGCCTGCACGACATCGAAGTGGCCGCCCTTTTGCACGACATTGGCAAAGTGGGTGTTCCCGATGCGATCCTAAGGAAGCCCGGCCGCTTGACCGAAGAAGAATACGCGCTGATTAAGAAGCACCCGGAATACGGCTGGGCTGTTCTGCGGCACCTTCCCGGCCTGGAGCACACCAGTCACTTTGTCCTGCATCATCACGAAAGCTTTGACGGCAAGGGCTACCCGGCTGGTTTGAAGGAGGCAGAGATTCCGATCGGGGCGCGCATCGTCTGTGTCATCGATGCCTTTGATGCTATGGTATCCTCCCGACCTTACCGCCAGGGCCTGCCGCCCGAAGAAGCCATCCGGCGTTTGATTCTCTCCAGTGGCACGCAGTTTGACCCCGTCGTGGTCCAATGCTTCCTTCACATCGCCCAGGCAGAGATGCCGGCGGTTTTCGCAGCCGCAGGCACTTCTGTTTCCGCCGCCCTCTAGAATCCTCTGCCTGGCCTCGCCTCCAGCCCGGTAAGAACCCTATTACGTACCGGCAAAATTATTCCAGCATTTACGCCTGCAGATGCGCCTCCAGAAACCACAGATCCTTGTCAGCTTGACGCACGACTTCGGTCAACAGGTCGGCAGTGCCTTTGTCGCCGTGCTGTCGATCTTGCCCGTCGTAGTGCACGTGGCGAGGTTCTATTTCTCGCAAGGATTGCCACGAGGGCGCAAGCCCCAGTAGGCGCGGTTCACCAAGTGCAGACTGTTCGTATCTTAACGAGCGTCCCTAAGTCCGATCGAAAACAAAGGGCGCCGGGTGGGAGCGCTCAGCCTTGTGATCAACCTTCATGCGATACAGGGCCTTATCGGCAGAAGCCAGAAGCCGTTCAATGGTTGTACCGTTATCGGGATAGACAGCGACCCCCACACTGACCAAGAGCTGTGGCCCTTCTTGCTTGTCGGCCAGCCGCTGACAGATGCGTGTTGCAACCTGCCAGGCCGCGAGATCTCCAGTTTCCGGCAGCACGAGGGCAAATTCATCGCCGCCGTAGCGCGCAGCCGTATCAATCGAGCGGCAATAGACCCGGAGGATATTGGCCAGAGAGCAGAGCGCCTGGCTTCCCACCAGGTGGCCAAAGTGGTCGTTAATGCTCTTGAGTCCGTCCAAGTCGAGCAGGAGAACAGCGAACGGACGACCAGTGCGCCCCGAGCGCTGAATCTCGCTGTCGAGCACATCCACCAACCGGCGATAATTGGCGAGGCCGGTCAAAGCGTCGCTGGCCGCCAGATGCCGCACCTGGTCGAACAGCCGCACGTTGTCGAGCAGCGCGCCGCCGAGTGCGACCGCGTAACTGGTGACCTTCAGGATCTGCGCGAAGGCGAAGGGGGCGTCGAGCAGGCGCTCGGACTGAGTCGCGGCCAAGTGGCAGCCGACATTCAGCGCCGCCGCAAGGTAGATGCCACGATCAAACGCGGAATCGGAGTTCTTCAGCCGCCGGCGATAGCCAACCGCCGCCACCAAAAAAATCCCTGTCGGCAACAGATTCCACGGCCTCGGAATTGGCGCCCCCTCATGGGCAATCAAGTGGGAAGGCAATTGCCCGTGAACTGCGCTGATCAGATAGGTCAACCCCAGCATGATGAGCAAGGTTCCGGCGATCTCCCGACCAGGGTTACGCGCGGTGGGAAGACGTTTTCCCACTACCAGCGCTGCCACCAAGAATGCAGCCAGCGTCGTCCGGCTCAGCCACCATGCCATCGGAGCCTTCAGGATTGCGGTAGGATCCATCGCGGTCAGCCGGAAAAAGGTCATGCTCGCGGCAGTGACAACCACGCCGGAGAGCACAAAGCCGAACGCCAGCATCAGACAGAGCCGGTCGCCAGTCCCACGAAAACGCACCAGGGCGCAAGCTGCGATCGTGAGGGCCATCAGGCCGCATACGATTTCGAGATAACCGTAAAGGAGCAGGTCGCCGGAATAGGGAAGATCGCGGAGCCAAGAAGCCAGGGCAAGGATTGCGGTGCCGGAGGATAAGGACAACAAATACCCACGATTGCCTTTGGAAAGTTTCCGGCCTTGTTCGATTCCGCTCATACCACTCTCCTGTGCGCAGCCGGTCTTGCAGGACAAGAGTATGGGTCAAGGAGGAGGGGTACTCAACGGGGGCTGCCATAAGGGACGCCAGGCCGCTAGGCAGTTGCGGGTTCCAAGCCACCGAGTACCATCCGGACCATTAGCGCTTTTTCTCATGGGACACAACCGCGGCAGACACTTTGAGGACCGGAGGCTTCTTCGCGCCCCGAACGGTAAGAGGAACTGCCGTATCGGCTGCGTTTGATTCTTGGCGAACTTCGGCAGCCAGTGGCGGAATACTCTGTTGCTTCATTTCTTGCAGGATTTTGTCAAGTACGCGGGTAAACTCGCCCGGACGGATAGCCGGCGCTCCCCAACAATTCTGGCCCTGCCGAATCGCAGGCAGCCACCAACAACTGCGGTGCACAGGGAGGAAGAAATACAACGTTGTGCGCGAACCCGCGAGAAGCCTGATCAGTGGATAGGCACTCGCGTCCCGCAGGCGCATTTTGCTCAGCACGAGCTCGCAGCCAAACTGCTGCAACACCTTGCGGGCTTCCCGGTAGGAAGTAGCGATATGGAGTTCAAACCCCCACTTCTGCAAACTCTCCACCAATGGCAGTGCGTCGTAGAGGCCTTCTCCAGCTAGAAGAATGTGCGGGGCTCTATTGCTCATCGGATCCCCCTGTCAGTTTGAGCTGCGAATGAATTCCCCGCTTCCGCTACGATGGAACCAGAATCCGACGAAGCGCGTCGCTGGTGGTCCCTTCCACTTCCGGCGGACTGCACGGAGAGTGGGACTGAACACGCTCAAGAGCCCTAACTACAGTGGCTGAAAGGTTAAGGTCGAAGCGCCGGCGAGCCCCCCGCCCGTCGGCGCTCGAGGGACGGCTGATCTAACGCCCGTGCTCTTGCTTCTCCCGCTCCTCCAATTTCCGTAAGGATTCGCCGACGCTGACAGGAGGGTTGACTACCCATTCGCCCGTCGGCTCAAGGAATTCCACGCCAATGGCGAAACATCCGCCTTTCAGCGGCTGACAGTAGACTACCCGTGCCAGCGACATGACGCGGACGGAAGAGGACCCAATCAACAGTTGTTCCTTGGGCGCCCATTGGCGAGTCGTCTTGACACGGGCCCCGTTCGCACTGACATTCTCGGTCATGGTCTTTTCCACGCCGGGTGTATCGATATGGCCCGCAAGCAGTACCGCCACTTCCTTCAGGATGCGTTTTTCGGCGCGCTTCACCTGATAGAGTTGTGCCACGGAATCACCTCAGTACAGCAACTGCGAACATGACTTGCTCGCTGGCAGCCGCGGCAAGAGCAACCCACCGATACAACCCATGGGTTCGAGGGATGCCCAGAAATGCCCTGGCTCGCATTGCGACCCAGGCCGGATTCCCGGCTGTCAAGACTGAAGGCGCCGCTAACTGCCTTCCCCCTCGCCACGGCCTAACAGCCTGAGCCTAATGGACTGCGAAACTTCATGTGTGTCAATAGAGCGGAAGTACCAATTCGAACCGCCGAATGAAAAGGGGAGTTTCCCGAGAAGGAACTCGAAGGTGCTCCGGGAATCATTGCCTCGTTACCCGCTGTAATCCCTGCCAAGGGGTTGGCGCACATTCGCAGACCCCGATGCGAGTGATTCCTGACCAGTGGCTGCCATTGGGGCGAAAAGAAATGGTTCCAGAGTGGCGGCAGCCCGGGGCGTGCCGCCAATTGGCTCCTGGGCAGCACCTCAGCGCAGCGGCTCCATTCCAGGTTGTCAACGCATTGGTTTTTGGCCGTTTGAGCAGCTGACCAAGTACGCGCTGAACGAACGGAAGTCTTCTCACTCGGCGGCGATGGCTACGAAATGACCTCCAGAATCTCTTCATAGCGCTTGAATGGCGGAATCAGGTACGCGCCGGCGAGTTCGCTGCGCGCCCATTCCAGCATGCGCCGGGCCAGCGCGAAGCCGCAGTCGCGCGCCGCCGCGCCCGAGGCCTCGAGTTCCTTCAACACCGCTGCGGGGATGACGATGCCTGGCACTTCGTTGTTGAGCCGCAGCGCCTGCTTGTAGCTGTTGAGCGGCCAGATGCCCACCAGCGCGGGGACGGGCGATTTCCCCCCAATGCGTTTCAGAAATGCGTGCCAGTGCCCGGGGTCAAACAGCGGCTGAGTCATGGCGAAGTGCGCGCCGGCCTCGACTTTCTTGAGGAATCGCTCCACTTCGTAGTCCAAGTCGTCGGCCACGGGATTGACGGCGACGCCGATAGTGAAATTGGTGGCTCCACCGAGGGTTTTCCCAGCCCAATCGGTGCCCTGATTCAGCCGGGTGAGCACCTTCGCCAAGCCGACGGAATCGATCTCATAGACGCCGCTGGTCTCCGGGTGATCGCCCAAGGAAGGCGGGTCGCCGGTGATGGCCAGGATGTTGCGAACGCCGCCCACCGACCAGGCGCCCAGCAACATGGCTTGCAGGCCAATGATGTTGAGGTCGCGCGTGGTCAGGTGTGGGATGGTCTCGACGCCGCGAGCTTCGAGCGCCGCGGCCAGCATCAGCGCGTCCATGCCGACGCGCGCCATCGTGCCGCTGTTGATGTCGATGGCGTCCACCTTGCCGCAGGCCATGATCCGGTCTACCTGCTCGAAGACGCGGTCGAGCGAAACCCCCTTGGGCGGGTCAATCTCCACAGAGACGACGAAGTGTTTCGCCTGGAGTTTCTTCCACAGCCTGCTCTCGGGCTGGCGTGCGGCGACGCGCTTGGCCTCTGGCCCTGCCCGAACGGGCGCGGTGACCTCGACGCCCTTTCCCGGCCGAAGCGTTTTCACCGCCTCGGCCAGAGCGCGGATATGCTCCGGGGTTGTACCGCAGCAGCCGCCCAAGATGCGCGCGCCCAGTGCAGCCGCCTCACGGGCAAACAGCGCGAAGTATTCGGGCGAGGATTTGGGATAGATGGTGCGGTCCCCCACGCGTTTGGGGAAGCCGGCATTGGGCATGGCGCTCAAGCGCACGTCGCCCACCGCCGCCATCTCCCCAATGAGCGGCAGCAGAGATTGCGGGCCGAGCGTGCAGTTGGCGCCGATGACCTGAACATTCTTCTCTTTGAGTCGCAACGCAGCGTCCAGGGGCCGCGTGCCGCCAAACGTCGTGCCCTCGTCGGAAAACGTCAACTGGGCGACAATCGGCAGGCTTGAGAACGAGCGGATGGCCGCGATGGCGGTCAGTAACTCGTCGAGATCGGAGAATGTCTCCAGGATGAATAGGTCCACGCCGCGTTCTTCGAGCGCCAGCGCCTGCTCTTTAAAGATTTCGGCCACTTCTACCGCTGGCAGCTCGCGCACCTGGCGCACAATGCCCAGCGGCCCGATCGAGCCGGCAATCAGCACCTCGCGGGCGGCGGCTTCGCGTGCCTCGCGGGCGATCTTGACACCGCGGTAATTGAACGGGGTGGCTTGGTCGCCTAGGCCCAACAGCGCGAGCTTCTGGCGGTTGGCGCCGAAAGTATTGGTCTCGATGATCTGCGCGCCGGCCTCGATATACGCCTGGTGCACACGGAAGACGGCTTCAGGCTGCGTGACGTTCAGTTCCTCGAAGCAGCGCTGCGACCCCGCCACTTCATGCAACATCGAGCCCATCGCCCCATCCGCGATCAGGACCGAGTCCGCAAGCCGCGCATTGAGGTCGTCAATCTTCATCGGTTTCGGTTGATCCCTCCAGGCCTCAATCTGCCTGGGAAAAAAGAGGAAAAGTATATCACTCCGCTGGAGAACCTTCGGGAAGGATGATGGCAGAAGGCTCCCAACGCACGAGCCCGTCTCAGCAGACCCAGAGTCCTCCTGCCACCGCAAGGCCGTTCCCACCGCCGCCAGATCCAGGACGTTTGGAGGCGCTCTCCTAAGCCCGCGCTTGCTCCATCAGCCCGGAGATGGTGCTCATCAGATCGTATTTGGTGAGGATCTCATAGTGGGAGTTGTCCATTTCGACGAACACGGCCGGGCCTTCGTGGCTCAGAAGGTAGGTGACGCGCTCCACGGGAGCTTCCCGCGGCACCTGCGGCAGCGGCTTGCCCATGACCTCGCGGATCACCATCTTGCGCAGGTCTTTGCCCTGCAGCGCGAGGTTCAGAATTTGATCTTCGTAGATGGTACCGATGGGAGTGCTATCCTCGAAGACAGGGAGTTGGGAAATGTCCTGTTCCTGCATGGTGCGCAGGGCGTAGAAGACGGTTTGGTAAGGCCGCGCAATAACCAGCTCGCGCACCTTGCCTGTCTTGTGCTTTACACTCACCACATCCCCAGCGGTCAGCGGCACTTCGGACTCCACATATCCGCGCTCGCGCATCCACTCGTCGCTGTACACCTTGCTGAGGTAACGCATGCCGGTGTCGGGCAGGAACGCTACCACCATGTCGCCGGCTTTGCCTTGCTGCGCCACGCGCAGCGCTCCCCAAACGCAGCCGCCGCCAGAGCCGCCGGTAAAGATGCCCTCCTGCTTGGCCAGGCGACGCGCCCAGGCGAAGCACTCCTGGTCGGTCACCTGCACCACGTCGTCCAGCACCTTGAAATCCATCGTGCTGGGAAAAAAATCTTCACCGATTCCTTCGACCACATACGTCTTGGCCTTGCCGACCTTGCCCATCTTCACGTAATCGTAGTACAGCGAGCCGATTGGATCGACCCCGATCACTTTGATCTGCGGGTTTTTCTCCTTCAAGTAGCGCCCGGCGCCGCTGATCGTTCCTCCGGTGCCCATGCCGCAGACGAAGTGGGTGATTTTGCCCTCGGAGTCCTCCCAAATTTCAGGACCGGTGCTGCGATAGTGCGCCTCCGGATTCATCGGGTTTTCGTATTGGTTGGGGTAGTAGGAGTTGGGTATTTCGCGCGCCAGTTTTTTGGCCACCGAGTAGTAGCTGCGCGGGTCCTCAGGCTCAACGGCGGTGGGGCAGACGATCACTTCGGCTCCCAGCGCCTTGAGTAGATCGATCTTCTCCTTTGATTGTCCCCCCGGGCTTGAGCAGGCCCTTTCTTTCGGCCTCGTCAATCATGGTGATGCCGATGCGGTCTTTCACCGACCCGCCCGGGTTCATGTAATCCAGTTTGACGTAGACCTCGCACTGGAGGTCTTTGGTCAGGCGGTTGAGGCGCACCAGCGGCGTCTGCCCTATCGCCTCCAAAATGTTCTTGCACTTCATTTAAGGTCTCGGTTCTTCTTGCTCGCTCCCCTCCCGACCCTGAAGCGCCAGGATGCGGGATAAGAAAGCCTCTTGCTGGACTTGCTGGAGTTTACCATGCACTCCACGCCTTCTGCATTCGGCAGGCGACACGCGTTTCTCAGCCGCCATTCTACGAGGGGTTGAAGACAAACTCCGTCTCGGCTCGACGCCGGACAGCCTTGCGACGCACCACGACAATCGCCGCTTAGTCCCGACGCCTTTCTCGGCGATGCGGGGCGTATCCCGTAGTAAAATTTGTGCATACATATCTTAGATGGTAGCGCTCGCCGCGTTCTGCGTAGTTCTCAGGGGGTAGCGCATGATTGTCCCACTGATCGTTCTGGCCGCCGAAATGCTGCGGGGCGTGGACATCAACCGTCCCACTCCGGTGAGCGCAACGCAATGACGCGAGCCGCTTCGTTTCTGCTTGTTGTCGGCTTGCTGCAGATGGCTGGCGATGTTCTGCGTCTGCCCGCGGTGAAGGCGATCGGCGCAGCCACTGCGGCGTCGCCTGCCCCCAAGGTTTTCTCCGCTGTCCGCGGGCTGGAGACTTATTCGACGCGCTTCTTCATCGAATGGAACGATCGCACCGGACGCCCGCACGCGCTCGAAATCACGCCCGAGCTGAATGCCCGCGTTCGTGGCCCCTACAATCGCCGGAACGTCTTTGGCGCCGTACTGGCTTACGGTCCCGTGCTGGCCAGCGACCGGCGGACGGCGGCCATGTTCAATTCGGTGGCGAGCTATGCGCTCTGCGGCAACGCGCCATTGCTCCGTGAGCTGGGCATCGATCCACGCGGCGTCGTGGGCCGGGTCCGCATCCGGCTTCAACCTCGCGCCGGCAGCAACTTGGCGCATCTGCCGCTGGTGCTCGAGCCACCCTGTCCATGAACACCGGCTCCGAAAATGGCTGGACCGGCGGCCAGTACAGCCTGTTTCGCGCCGTCTTCGGCCTGTATTTATTCGTGCATTTCGTTGAGCTTGTGCCGTGGGGCGCCGAGCTCTTCTCCAATCGTGGCGTGTTGCCACACGCCGCGGCAAGCCCGCTGATTCATCTATTTCCCAATGTGCTGGCGCTTTGGGACGCCCCCATTTTTATCGAGTGCTTGCTCATCATTGCCGCGGGACTGAGCTTCTTGTTTGCTGCGGGCCAGTGGGATCGCGTTGCAGCGCTTTCATTGTGGTATCTCTGGGCCTGCCTCTTTGGCCGCGACCCGCTGATCGCGAATCCTGCTTTGCCGTATGTGGGCTGGCTGCTGCTGGCGCACGTTTTCCTGCCCCCAGCGCCGTACGGCTCCTGGGCAGCGCGCGGACGCCCGGATCCCCGAGGGACCTGGCACATGCCTCAGGCGATCTATCTGCTGGCCTGGCTATTGATGGCGCTTGGTTACACCTATAGTGGTTGCACGAAGCTGGTGAGCCCGTCCTGGCTCGACGGCACTGCGCTGGCCCGCGTGCTCGAGAATCCCCTGGCGCGACCGGGCTTGCTGCGTGACAGGCTGCTAGTCACGCCGCGCGTATTGCTGCGCGTGTTCACCTGGGGCGTGTTGGGCCTGGAACTGAGCTTCGCGCCCCTGGCGCTGGTGCGGCGGCTGCGCCCCTGGATCTGGAGCGCCATGCTGGCCATGCACTTCGGCCTGTTTCTGGTGATCAATTTCAAGGACCTCTCGGCAGGCATGGTCATCCTGCACCTATTCACGTTCGACCCAGCCTGGGTTGCCCCACGCAAGGCGCGAGGGACTGAGCTGTTGTTTTACGATGGCCACTGCGGCCTGTGTCACCGCGCCGTGCGCTTCGTGCTGGCGGAAGACCGCTTGGGAACCACTTTCCGCTTTTCTCCTTTGCAGGGCGACCTTTTCCAGGCAACGATTTCCGAAGCCGAGCGCCGCGCACTTCCAGACAGTCTGGTCGTGCGCACTGCCGAAGGCGCGCTCCTGAGCCGTTCCACCGCGATTCTCTATATCTTGAGCGGGTTGGGAGGCGCCTGGCGGGTCATCGCCGGAGGTATGTCGCTGGTTCCTGCCCCCGTCAGAGATGGGCTGTACGACGGCGTCGCGCGCATCCGCTATCGCTTGTTCGCTCGTCCGGAAGATGCTTGACCGATCGTCCAAGGGGAGCTGCGAGCGCGCTTCGACCATTAACAGGGTGCAGAAGACTCGGTCAGGTCATCATCAAACCTGACGCGGTTACAGGGGTAGTTTTGCGTCTGTTTAGCGTCCGGGAGTGTAAGGAACTGCCTGTGCTATCGTGCTCTGGGCCGTTTTACGTTGCTGGCGAGGCCGATCGCTTCCAGGGCGTAGATGAAGTACCACCCGATGTCCGTCTGCCACCATCGTAGCCCAAGGCGCGCCGAACCGGCGTTGGAGTGGTGGTTCTTGTGCCAATTCTCACCCCAGGCCGTCAATTGGAAAGGTCCCAGCCACCAGATGTTCTTGCTGCAGTCTCCATGTTCCGCATGGCCGAGGTGCGTGAGGCTATTGACCAGGCACTGCCCGTGCAGCGAGTAGAGCAGGCGAATTGCGCCCAACCAGAAAAAACCCTGCCAGCCGAGCGCCAGGCCGCAGACCAGGGAGAGCAGGATCACCGGGACTTGGGCATATTCCCAATACTTGTAGGCCCCTGTCGTCAGCTCTGGACACCAGCGCTTGGTGTCCGCCGGTGCCGTCTGATAAAGCCAGCGCAGGTGCGCCCACCAGAAGCCCCCTTGTTTCGGGCTGGAAATGTCCTCAGGCGTATCGGTACGGGAGTGATGCTGCCGGTGGTAGGCGACCCAACTTGCCGGAGCTCCTGAGCCGTTGAACATGGCGCAGAAAACCAGCAGGTGCTCGACGACCTTGTTCAGCTTGAGAGTGCGGTGCGCCAGCATGCGATGGTAACAGACCGTCGTGCCGAAACCACCCAGAGCCGTGAAGAGAAGAGTAAAGCCGAGGACTCTTGCGCTGGGCAATGGAAACAGAATCAGGCCAATCACAGCCAGTACGTGTATCAAGACAAGATAAAAAAGAACCGCGCCTTTGCCGCGTGCTGGTCTCCAAAAGGGCTGTTCCCAGGGTCGAATCTCCTGAATAGCCGTCTGGGTCATGCTAGCTCCCGCTGTGCGATTACTCGCACTCCACTGGCTCCGTCCCCCTGGAAGAGTCTCCAACTCGGTGACCGCACACAAACCATACTGCTGGACAGCCTCCACTTTCTTTCGAGTGATCAAGGCCGGTCCAGGTGCAACCCGGGTCAAAACTCTGCAACGTGGCGCGTGAAAAAGGGCGAGCCGGGAATTCCCCGGCTCGCCCTCGCGGACTAGAGACTGGTGACGTTCTCGGCCTGCAGGCCCTTGGGGCCCTTGCGGACCTCGAATTCAACCGCTTGGCCTTCGTTCAGCGACTTGTACCCCTCCGCCTGGATGGCGGAAAAGTGGACGAAAACGTCCTCGCCGGACTGGCGCTGGATGAACCCGAATCCCTTGCTGGCGTTGAACCACTTCACTGTTCCTTGTTCTTTCACTGTTTTTCCTTTTCCATGTTTAAGCTATTTGGTGCCGCTCGAACGCCCCCAGCCGTAAAGCAAAAAGGGCTGCAAGTGTGGACTTGCAGCGCCTTTAAACGAATCTAAAGACTTTACAAGAGCAACAAACGCAGCTTTAGATTAGCACATCTTTGCTCCAGCGCCTAGCTAAAATTCTCCACCTGGCTCTAACCTCGCAAATGTAGCGGCACCCGTCCGCTCGCCCGAGCAGGGCGGCAAGCGGTGTTGGCTTGGCGGCACGGCTTCCGTCAGGCCACGACTTCAGCGATGCCCCATCCCCGCGCAGAGAGGCTGGGACCGTCACTTTGCATGCGGCTCTTTGTTTTTGATGAACTCGTTTTGAGTCGATGTCATTCTGAAACGGCCGCGCGGCACCAAGGTTCCTGTGCCAAAGAGACGCGCCCAAACGAAGCCGTAAGAATTGTGCCGAAAATCGTGCCACGCGCCAAGCGTGCGTGCACCCGTGCAAGTGGCCTGCGCATTGATGGGTTTTTCATGGATTTTGGATGCGAGGTCGTGCTAGATCCGAGTCGGCCTTACTCCAGAGTTTTTCCGCAGTGGCAAACTCCGTCCGTGCCGTGGCGGCATCGCCTTGGTGTTCCGCAACCAGGCCGAGGGCATAATGCCCGCCCGCATAGCTCCGGTCATGCTGGATCATCCGCCGCGCCGTGGATTCGGCCAGTTCCCAGTCGCCGACCTGTCGTGCCACCTGGGCAATTGATTCGAGCTGGAACAGCGCCGCGCTCCAAGCATCCGGGCCGGGCACCACACCAATCTTTTCTTCGATATGCTTCATCAGCTCATTGCCTTCGTCCCACTTGTTCTCGCGCAGCAGGATTTCGGCGCGCAGCGCGCCGGCATTTGGCAACGACCCTATGACCGAGGCGGGAAGGTGCCCCATCTCCTGCTCCACCAGCGCCAGTTCGCTCCTCGCGTCTTCCATGCGGTTCATTGCCAGCAGCGCTCGCCCGGCCAGCGTATGTCCAGCGAATCGTCCCAGCGCCCAGCGGCTTTTCACCAAATCTTGCGACTCCGCAAGGGC
>WNEZ01003743.1_pt1 | contig 13134 bp, 10 predicted proteins | sample 5400521 | NCBI WGS metagenome assembly WNEZ01 (sample SAMN13153339, study PRJNA577476) | soil metagenome | isolation source: 120 cm saprolite under Douglas fir tree site 2 hole 1 replicate 1 | place: USA:California | collected 2015-04-18 | reverse complement strand
CATGCCCGCCCCAGGCGCTGATGAAAACGAGCAATGCCGTGGCCAGCACCAGCCCGAGGGGCTTGAGCGCATAACCGAAAACGACCACGGCAAAAAGGATCACCCACAGCGATCGTTCGCCAAACGCGGCGAACATCAGCCCGACGGCGAGTCCGGCGAGGAGAGTGTGGCCGATCTGCCACACCATGATCGCGTCGCGCGTAGGTTGCGTGTAATACGCGGCTACCCCCAGTGCTAGTCCGGCGAGGACGTACCAGAGCCGGAATGGAAATACGCGCAGCGGATGCCCGACCTTCGACACGAACGCCCGGAAAAAGACGACCGCGCCGAGCACGACGAGGATCCCTCCAAGCGCGGTCGGAAAATACGCCGGCCCCATGCGCACGGCGTTCCCCATCGCATAGTTCTGGGCCACAATCATGAATCCCAGCCCAAAGGCGATGAACATCACCCCGGCCCAGAAATCCTTGCCGTTCGTTATTTTCATTTCACCCTCCACCTCTCCGGCCAAGTATTGTGCCACAGGTTTTGCGGCCGGTACGACCCCCTGATCAAGTCTTTTCGCGATCCATGTAGGCAAGCAGCTTGGAACTGGTCTGACGCAGCCGCTGCGACAGCATAAGCACCAGTTCCATGAGGATTTTCGCCCCGAGCGTCGTCTGCTCCAGGATGATGCGCGCCAGGCTGTCGCGCGACAGCACCGCGATCATGCAAGGCTCGGCTGCAATGCAGCTCGCGAAGCGCGGCTCACCGTCGATCATCGACATTTCGCCGAACGACTGCCCCGGTGCGATAACGGCGATGAGCCGCGGCGCATTCCATCGGTCCTGCTTGAACACTTCGATTCGGCCCTCGATGAGAAAAACCATGAAATCGCCCGCGTCGCCTTCGCGGATGATTTCTACGCCCGGCTCGGTGCGGTAGGCCTGCATGAACTGGCTCAACACGCGAATTTCCGTCAGATTGAAGTTCTCGAAAAGGGGCGAGAACGTGATGAGACCGTGAATCCTGTCGACGAATTGTGTGGCGTCGCCCAGCGACTCCAGCTGCGCTAGCCGGGCCCTTTCCGCCGTTTCAGCCATCTTCGGACTCGCCTCGGTGAGCCGCCGCGCGCGGGCCCGCCGTCCCACCCCTCGCACCGGTGACGCGCGAGATTATGCCCAAACGCCGTACCGATCACAAATCTTGCAGGACGCTGACGCGGCCCGGCCTCACCCGGCGAGGAACCATCCGGTCGCGCCCAGCCACCCCACGGTCGCCGCGATCAGGTGCGGGTCGTGCAACAGCTCCCATGCGGGGTCTCCACCCCCTCCCTTCGAGTATACGACCCAAAGGTATCGGAACAGACCGTACAGCACGAACGGCAGGGTGAAGATCAGCCGATCGGTGCCATGAAGCGCAATGGTTTCGGGATCCACCGTGTAAAGCGCGTAGCCGATTGCAGCGCCGGCGACGCTGATCATGATGAGGCGATCGAGCAGCACCTTGCTGTAGCCTTCCAGGGCGGCGCGCTGGCCGGCCGCGCCGTTCGAGTTCCCGTTGTCAGTCAGGGCGAGAAGCTCGGCGCGCCGCTTGCTGAAGCCCATGAACAGCGTCAGCATCAGCCCGCACAGGAGCAGCCATTTCGACGGGGCAATCCCCACACCCACGGTGCCTGCGAGGATGCGCAGCATGAACCCGCCCGAGATGATGAACACGTCGAGAATCGCCACGTGTTTGAGCCCCACGCTGTACGCGAAGTTGAGTCCGACATAGGCGGCCGCGATCAGCAATGCGGGAAGCGAAATGGTCGCCGCGAGCGCGAGCCCCGCGAGCGCGAGCCCGACGCACAGCGCGACCGCAAAACCTACGCCGACCTCGCCCTGCGCAAGCGGCCGGGAGCGCTTCGCCGGATGCAGGCGGTCGGCATCCCGGTCGGCGATGTCGTTCATGACGTATACGGCGCTCGACACCAGGCAGAACGCGGTGAACAGCGCGAGCACCTCGGCCACGAGACTCGCATCACCCCAGCCGTGGCCGAAAACCAGGCCGAGGAAAACGAATCCGTTCTTGATCCACTGGTGTGGACGCATCAAGCGGATGAGCGATCTCGCCAAGGAGTCAGTCCTTTGCCGGGCAGGTCAAAGCGCCGAAATAACGCTCGCAGAAATAGCAACGCCCCTGAGGAAGGTACCTGGGAATGGCGTAGAAACGCTCGCGCACCGGCTTCAGCACCCGCTCTCGATATTCGGCGAAATCGAATCCGCGGCCCAGCGCGACATGAAAGGTCGCACCCGAAACCGCGAACTCCCTGTATTCGACGGAGCGGAAGTAGGGGCGATAGTCGGCATCGCCGGGCGGATCCTTGCGCAGCACCAGAATGTTCTTGCCGGCGAGCCGCCTGAAATCGGTGAGGATGTCGTCGTGCCTCGCGTGTGAGGAAGCGGGGCCGAATACGGCCACATGCGCTCGCGCATGAAAGGACGCGACCGCCGACATCGAGTATCCGTCGGTGGCGAATTCGAATTCCTCCCCGTAGGGCTTCAGCTCCCGAAGGATTTCGGGCATGCGGGCGTGGTACACGATACCATCGTAGAAGCGCGCGCTCTTCCAGGTCTCGAGCGGGAGCATCGCCGCGGCGACGATCGCGGCGACGTGGATCGCGCTGAACGTACCGAGGTACAGGACCGAGCGCCGCAGCTGCTCGCGCGACAGTACCCGGCCCGCCGCAACGAAAAAGTAGGGCACGAAAGCGAGCATCCAGTGCAGGCCGATCAGCTTGACCGCGGAGAGCACGGCGAAGAACCCGAAGGGGAGCGCAAAGACAACGGCGAAAAATCGCGTCGCCGGCTCGCGGAGCGCGGCGGCCACGGCCCGGCGCTCCCTGGCGAGCTGCCACAGTGCGACCGGGCTGAGCAGGTAGAGCACCGAGACGGCATAGATGAGCGGCGTCTTCCAGGACCACCCGGCACCCTCGTGCCGGTTGTAGAGATTGAACATCAGGTTCGCCCAGCAATGTTCGTAGTTCCACCAGAGGTTGACCAAAGCGAACGGAAGCGAACACAGCACGACGAGCGCAAGCGCGCGCCAATCGCGCTGGCCGCGCGGGGAGAGCACAACATGGGCCACGTAGGCCAGTCCCAGCAGGACCGCGAAATACTTCGAGAGAAACGCCAGCCCGAGGAAGACGCCGGCGAGCGCCTGCCAGCCCGGTGAGCGCCGGATGATTCCCAGCCAGAATGCGAACGCCGACGCGACGGAAAAGAAAATAAGCGGCGTGTCGGTGGTGATAAAGACGCCCCAGACATTCGCAGGGAGGAGCATAAAGGCGAGCGCGGCGAGCGCCGCTTTCATTTCGTCCACGCGGCGCAGCACGATATAAATTCCCGCGGCGAGCGCGAAAGGCAGCAGGGTCACCGGCAGTCGCAGCACCCATTCGGCGCGCGACAGCTTGAGCATCAGGTACAGCAGCCAGCCGATCATCGGCGGATGATCGTAGTAGCCGTAGTCGGGAAACGCGCCCCAGTCGACGAAATAGGCTTCGTCGCCGGTGAAGGGGAAGACCGCGGACAGCCACAGCTTGAACGCGAGGATCAGCGCGGCGGTGCCCCAGAAAACCGGGGACAGACCCCGGCTCGATCCCGGGTCCGCCTTGGCTCGACGAAAAAACGTGGCCTGTCCCCGGTTGTTGCTAGGATTCTTCGGCTTTCACCAGCCGACGCTTGCGCACGGCTTCGGCGAGATTCTTGAGCAGCGGCACGCTGTCCTCCCAGCCGATGCAGGCGTCGGTGATGCTCTGGCCGTATACGAGCGGCTTTCCCGGCACGAGATCCTGGCGTCCCGCCTTGAGGTGCGATTCCACCATGAGGCCGATGACCCGATCTTCGCCGGTGGCGACCTGGCGCGCGACCTCGCGCGCGACGTCGATCTGGCGCTGATACATCTTCTGGCTGTTCGAGTGACTGCAATCGACCATCAGACGCTGCTCGAGCCCGGAGGCGGCCAGCTCCTTGGCGGCGGCGTCGACGCTCGCCGCGTCATAGTTCGGGTGCTTGCCTCCACGCAGGATGATATGGCAGTCCTCGTTGCCGTTGGTCGAGACGATCGCCGAGTGCCCCTCCTTGGTGACGGAGAGGAAATGGTGGGGCGTGCGCGCGGCCTTGAGCGCGTCCACCGCGATGCGCACATTGCCGTCGGTGCCGTTCTTGAAACCGACCGCGCAGGACAGGCCCGAGGCGAGCTCGCGATGAACCTGCGATTCCGTTGTGCGCGCGCCGATCGCACCCCAGCTCACCAGGTCCGCGTAGTACTGCGGCGAGATCATATCGAGAAACTCGGTGCCCGCGGGCAGCCCCGCCTCGTTGATGTCCATGAGGAGCTCGCGCGCGAGGCGCAGCCCCTTGTTGATTTGAAAGCTGCCGTCGAGATCCGGATCGTTGATCAACCCCTTCCAGCCCACGGTCGTGCGGGGCTTCTCAAAATAGACGCGCATGACGACGATGAGGTCCCGCTCGAGTTCTTTTTTCATTTCGACAAGCTTGCGCGCGTACTCGAGGCCCGCCTTGGGATCGTGCATGGAGCACGGACCGATGATCACGAGTACCCGATCGTCCGATCCGTGAAGGACGCGGTGAATCGCCTGCCGCGTGTTGTAGGTCAGCTCCTCCGTTTTCTCCGAGCAGGGAAATTCGCGCAGCAGGTGCGCAGGCGTCGCGAGTTCCTTGATCTCCCGGATTCTGACGTCGTCGACTTTGAAGTGCATGGCTGTCGCCGGTACGGCGAGTATTCCCTAAGAAGCTGAAAAGTTTGAATTTTACCCGAATAAATGCGCGGCGGTCAGCGTCGCGCCACCCGCATTCGGCCGCGACGAATCGGAGCGACGGCGTCGCCTCGTACGTTTCCTCCGACCGTTAAAAATTGCACGTTGTTGGCAGATGCGGGGCCAGAGTGCCAGAACGGCAGGTCAACGCGCGAAACCCGTGGCCCGTTGAACATGTCAGACGGATTGTGGGCATCGATCTTGCGTGATAAGTTGTGTTCGCCTGGAGGCCAGATGACGACAGCAGCGGTCAACATCCCGATCGGAGGATTCAAGGATGTCTATGACGTCGCGGAAGTCGACCGCGCGTTGCAGGAGCTTTCCACCTCGGCGAACGATGCGCTGAAGACCACCTATGAAAAGATGATCAAGGCGGGCGGCACCCGCCTCACGGTGAAGCCTTCGGGGATTCCGGCGATGGAAAGTCTCTACGACGAGCTTCCCAACTTCGCGGAAGTCCTCGACGACGTCAAGAAGCACATCGCGCTGTGCGCTTCGTCCAACGACTGCCTGGAGTTGCCGCCGATGCTTCTGCTGGGACAGCCGGGGATAGGCAAGACCTATTTCGGCCGGCGCCTGTCGCAGCTCCTGTCCACGGGCTTCGGCCTGTGCTCGATGAGCTCGATGACCGCGGGCTGGGTGATCTCCGGGGCTTCGTCGCAATGGAAGAACGCCAAGCCCGGAAAGGTCTTCGAGACCATTCTGAACGGCACCTACGCCAACCCGGTGATCATGGTCGACGAGCTCGACAAGGCCGGCGGCGGCAATCAGTACGATCCGCTGGGTGCGCTGTACATGCTCCTCGAGCGCGACACGGCGGCCGAGTTCGTGGACGAGTTCGTCGAGATCCCGATCGATGCCTCGGGCGTGGTGTGGATCGCCACCGCCAACGACGAATCCAAAATCCCGGATCCGATCCTCAACCGCATGAGCGTCTACGAGGTCGGCTCGCCCGACCGGGACGGCTCGGCCCGCATCGCGCAGGCGATTTACGGCGAGATCCGCGGCAGCCACGACTGGGGAAAGGATTTTCCCGAAGGACTTGCGCAGGAGGTGCAGGATCGGATCGCGGAGCTCTCGCCCCGGGAAATGCGTCGCGCCATCATGAACGCGTTCGGCAACGCGAAGCTTGCAGGCCGCGACGAAATCGACGTTTCCGACATCGGCGACGCCCGCTCGCCGAAAAAGCAGCGGATAGGATTCTAGCTACGGCTTGGTCGGCGCCGACGGCGCCGCGGGGGCCGGCTGTGTCGGCACGACCACTCCGGGCGCGAGCGGAATCTCCTCAACCGCGGTGACTTTGGTCACGTAGTACCGGGTCTCGCCGAAGCAACTCGTCGGAATCCCGACCTTTTCTTCGTAGTGGAGCGAAACGCGCTTGCCCATCACCTTGTTGATCTGTTCGGCGGTTGCATCGTCCCAAACCGTAAAGAAAAACTTCTCGGACATCGAGCCCGGCATCGACACCATCGCCAATTCCCCCTCCCAGGTCTTGCACAGCCATCCTTTGCTGGAGAATTTCTGAATCCACCCGGCGCGCTCGCCTTCCGAGTAGCTCCAATTGAACACGAACAGGAAGTATCCGGCGACGAGCAGGACAATCGCGATCAGGACCGCGAAGATTCTCATGACTTACGCTCCCCGAGGACTTCTCACAGGCGCTGCTCGACCCATCCCTTGACCGACTGCAGGGCCCCCGACAGTTTCGATGCGTCGTTGCCTCCGGCCTGGGCCATATCCGGCCGGCCGCCTCCCTTCCCACCCACTTGTTGGGCGACGAAGTTCACCAGTTCGCCAGCCTTGACCTTCGCAGTGAGGTCGGCGGTCACGCCGGCGATAAGGCTCACCCTCCCGCCCTCGCTCGAACCGAGCACGATCGCCGCCGACTTCAGTTTGTCTTTCAGCTTGTCGAGCGTCTCGCGCAAGGTCTTCGCGTCCGCACCGTCGAGTGCAGCTGCGAGCACTTTGATCCCTTTGACTTCCACGGCTTGAGCCGCGAGATCGGCGCCCTGGCTCGATGCGAGCCTGGACTTCAAGCGCGCGAGCTCCTTTTCCAGCACCCTCTTTTCCTCGCGCTCCGCCTTGAGCTTTTCCTTCAAGACGTCGCCTGACGCCTGAAAGAACCCTTCGACGAAGTGCCGCTCGTCTTCCAATGCCTGCACCCAGGCGAGCGCTCCCTCGCCGGTCGTCGCCTCGACGCGTCGCACACCTGCCGCCACGCCGCCCTGGGACGTGATCTTGAAAAAGCCGATGTCGCCGGTGCGGGCCACGTGCGTGCCGCCGCACAGCTCGCGCGAGGAGCCGATGTCCAGGACGCGCACCTCGTCGCCGTATTTCTCGCCGAACAAGGCCACGGCGCCGCCCTTGACCGCGTCGTCGAACTTCATGATGCGCGCGGAAGTCGCCTCGTTCCTGAGAATTTCCGCATTGACGATCGCTTCGATGCGACGGACCTGCTCGTCGGTCATAGCCGCGTCGTGCGAGAAGTCGAAGCGTGTTTTTTCGGCGTCCACGAGCGAACCCTTTTGCTGCACATGCGGACCCAGCACCTCGCGAAGGGCCCTGTGCATCAAGTGCGTTGCAGAGTGGTTGCGCATGGTTCGCGCGCGCCGCGACGCGTCCACGCGCGCCGCCACCTTGTCGCCCACCACGAGCCGGCCTGTCGCGAGCGTGCCGTGGTGGCCGAACACGTCGGACTGGATTTTCTGCGTGTCGGAAACGGTGAAGGTGCCGCCTGCGGCGACCAACTCGCCCGCGTCGCCGACCTGGCCGCCCGATTCGGCGTAGAACGGGGTCTTGTCCAGCACCACGATCGCGGTTTCGCCCGCGGCGATGGCCGGCACCGAAGTCCCTTCCTTGTAGAGGGCTGCCACTTTGGCGTCATCGAGTGAAAGGGCGTCGTAGCCGCGGAATTCGGTCGCGCCGCCCGAGTATTCGACGCCCGCCTCCATCTTGAACTTGCCGGCCGCGCGGGCGCGCTCGCGCTGGCGTTGCATCGCCGCCTCGAATCCCGCGTGGTCGATCATGATGCCGCGCTCGCGCGCCATGTCCGCGGTAAGGTCGACCGGAAAGCCGAAGGTGTCGTAGAGCTGGAACACGGTTTCGCCGTCGAGCATGCGGTCTTCGCGATGCAGCGCGCCCTCCAGGACTTTCATCCCGTTCTCCAGCGTCTCGGCGAAGCGCTCCTCCTCCGCCTTGAGCACCTGCGTCACGCGTTCCCTTGCCTTCGGCAGCTCGGGATAGGCCTCTCCCATGACGCGCGAGAGATCCGCGACGATGCGATGGAAGAACGGCTCCTTCTTTCCAAGCTTGTAGCCGTGGCGGATGGCGCGGCGGACGATGCGGCGAAGCACGTAGCCGCGGCCTTCGTTGCCTGGGATAACCCCGTCCACCACAAGGAAGGAACACGCGCGGATATGATCGGCGATGACTTTCAGCGAATTATTCGAGAGATCTTTCGTGCCAGTTTCGCGCGCTGCGGCGCGAATCAGATCCTGGAACAGATCGATCTCGTAGTTCGAGTGCACGCCCTGGAGGACGGCGGCGATCCGCTCCAGCCCCATGCCCGTGTCCACGCAGGGTTTGGGCAGGGGCGTCATCGCGCCCTTGTCGTCCCGATTGAACTGCATGAAAACGAGATTCCAGATCTCGATGTAGCGATCGCCTTCGGTCTCGCTCGATCCGGGCGGACCGCCCGGGATCCCGGGCCCATGGTCGTAGAAAATCTCGCTGCACGGACCGCAGGGGCCCGTGTCGGCCATCTGCCAGAAGTTATCGCTCTGGTATTTCGGGCCTCCGGGCTTGTCGCCGATGCGGATACAGCGCTCTTTCGGCACGCCGATCTGCTTCCTCCAGAGATCGTAGGCCTCGTCATCCTCGTGATACACCGTCGTCCACAGGCGTTCCGGCGGCAGCTTGTACTCCTTGGTCAGCAGATCCCAGGCATAGCGGATCGCATCGCGCTTGAAGTAGTCGCCGAAGGAGAAGTTGCCGAGCATCTCGAAGAAGGTGTGATGGCGCGCCGTGTAGCCGACGTTCTCGAGGTCGTTGTGCTTGCCACCCGCCCGCAGACACCGCTGTGCGGTGGTCGCGCGCTTGTAGGGCCGTGTTTCCCTGCCGAGAAACACGTCCTTGAACTGCACCATGCCCGAGTTGGTGAAAAGCAGCGTCGGATCGTTGGCCGGAACGAGCGGGCTGGAGGCGACGGGCGCGTGGCCGCGCTCCCCGAAGAACTTCAGGAACCTTGCCCGGATCTCGGCTGATTTCATGAAAACGCGGCGACAACTCCTTGAAGCGGCTGATTTTCGCCCGATTCCCCGGTTCGCGCAACGAGACGATCTTCGATTGAGCTAAGCTAGGCGCCTCGTGCCGGAAGTAGCACTGAAGGTCCGATCATGACGAAAAGCGACCCAGAGCTCGGCAAGGCCGCCTTCGAGGCCGGCGCCGCGGCGTTCCAGGCTGGCGACCACTCCGCCGCCGCCGAGCATTTCGCGCGCGCGCTGCGCGCCGATCCGGAACACGCACCCACCTACCAATACACGGCCGGGATCGCTTCCCACGCCGGGCGCTGCCTCGAGGCGCTCGAGGATTTGCAGCGCGCACGCGGGCTCGATCCGAAAAATCCGCAATACCATTTCGACGCGGCAGTGGTGCACTGGAAGCTGGGCGAGTTCGGCCCGGCGCGTGAGTTCTGCGAAGCGGCGCTCGCGCTCGCTCCGGACTTGCCCCCCGCGCACGACATGCTCGCCCACCTTACGCTCCCGGGGGCTTTCTATCTCGACGTGCTTTCGATGATCCATTCACATCTGAGACCGCGCACCTACCTCGAGATCGGCGTCGCGGACGGCCAGTCGATCGCGCTTGCGCGAGCGGAGACGCACGCGATCGGCATCGATCCCGAGCCGAGGATCGCCCGACCGCTCGGTCCCCGCACCGAGATCCGCGCCGCGACTAGCGACCAGTACTTCGCGACTCACGACGTCCGCGCCGAGCTGAGCGGCCTGCCCGTCGACCTCGCTTTCATCGACGGCATGCATCAATTCGAGTTTGCGCTGCGGGACTTCATCAATATCGAGAAGCTCTCCTCCACACAATCGACGATATTGATTCACGACTGCTACCCCCTGAACCGATTCACCGCGGAGAGGGAGCGCCAGAGCTTGTTCTGGAGCGGCGATATCTGGCGGCTCATCCTCCTTTTGAGGAAATATCGCCCCGAGCTGAGCGTCAACGTCATCGCTGCCGCGCCCACCGGCCTCGGGGTCGTGCGCGGACTCGATCCCGCATCGCGGGTACTGCGCGAACGCCTCGAGGAAATCGTGCGCGAGTCTCTCGCGCTCGACTATTCGGTTCTCGACGCCGACAAGGCGGGAATGCTTGCGCTGGTTCCCAACGACCGGGAGACGATCAAGGGGATTCTTCAGTAGCGCTTCGGCCGGCGGGCTCAATTCAGCATGCCCACCACCGAGGCCGCAACGCAGGTCGCGAGCGTTCCGGAGACGATGGTTTTCCCTCCGAGGGAAACGATCTCGTCCCGGCGCTCCGGGGCCAGGGTCGCCAGGCCCCCGATCATGATGCCGAGGCTGCCGAAATTGGCGAAGCCGCACAGTGCGTAAGTCATCATCAGGCGGCTGCGGGGGCTGAGAGCGCCCTCGGGAAGCTTTGCGAGATCGATGTACGCGAGCAGCTCGTTGAGCACGGTCTTCGTCCCCATCAACGCCCCCGCCGTCGTCGCCTCCGCCCACGGAATGCCCATGATCCAGACGAGAGGCGCCAATGCGATGCCGAGCACGCGCTGCAGCGTGACCGGCGCTCCGGCCACCTCGGGAAGCAGCGCGAGAATCTGGTTGGCGAGGCTCACCAACGCCACCAGCACGACCAGCATCGCGACGATGTTGACGAGGAGCTGGGCCCCATCGACCGTCCCGCGGGTGACCGCATCCATGCTCGAGGTCGCGGCCTGGGACACGAGCTTTCCCTCCGTGGCCGGCGCCTTCCCCGGAACCATGAGCACCGAGATCGCAATCGCCGCCGGAGTGCTGATGATCGAGGCGATCAGGATGTGTCCGAGGGCATCGGGAATCACTTTCGACAGGATGCTCGCATACAGAGCCATCACGGTGCCCGCAACCGTCGCCATCCCGCAGCTCATCAGGATGAAGAGCTCACTGCGGCTCATGTTCCGGATATAGGGCTTGACGATCAGCGGTGCCTCGACCATGCCGACGAACACGTTCGCCGCGGAGGACAAGCCGATCGCGCCGCCGACGCCCATGGTCTTTTGCAGGAGAAGCGAAAACACCTTCACGATCCAGGGAAGCACCCGCCAGTAAAAGAGCAGCGCGGACAGCGCGCTCACGACGAGCACGAGCGGCAGCGCCCGGAAAGCGAGCACGAAGCTCGCGCCCGGATAAGTCTCCGAGAAAGGAAGCGGCCCGCCGCCCAGGAACCCGAAGACGAAGGATGTTCCCTCCCGCGTCGCTTTCTCAAGCGCGTTGAGCGCATCGTTGAGGAGAAAGAAGATCTCCTTGAACAAGGGCACCTTCAGGAGGAGGACTCCGAGCCCGAGCGTCAGCAGCATTCCGGCGATGACCGGACGCCAGGCGACGGTCCTGCGATTCTCGCTGAGGGCCCAGGCGATGGCATGCAGAAGGAAAAACCCGATCAGGCTGTGAACGACGAACCCGGCGCCCATTCCCGATTTCGCGGTCAGGTGAGACTCACGCCGAGCAGCATGCCTACCAAATACGTGACCACGCCCGCACCGCCTCCTATCACGAGCATGCGCAGCCCGTCGCGGAAGGCGCTGCGGCCGGTAAACAGGCTGATCATCGACCCGACACCGAACAAAGCAGCTGCGGTCATTGCAACCGCTGCGATCAGCGCGCCGTCACCCTTCGCGAACAGAAATGGCGCAAGGGGCACGAGCGCGCCGACGGCGAAGGAAAAAAACGAGGACAGGGCCGCTCCCCAAGGCGAGCCGAGCTCCTGGGGATTGAGACCGAGCTCCTCGCGCGCCAGCGTGTCGAGGGCCAGCTCCGGATTCGCGATGGTGCGTTGCGCGAGATCGTGGGCGTCACCCACGCTCATCCCGCGCGCCGCATAGATCAGCGCGAGCTCCTCGGCTTCCTCTTCCGGATACTCGGCAAGCTCGGCGCGCTCCAACCCGATCTGGTGCTCGTACATCTCCCGCTGCGAGCGCACCGAAACATACTCGCCGGCGGCCATGGAGAACGCTCCCGCCAGCAGACCGGCGATGCCGGAGAGCAGGATGGTGCTGTTGTTCGCCGAGGCACCGGCCACACCCAGGATGAGGCTCGCGTTCGACACGAGCCCGTCGTTGATCCCGAACACCGCGGCGCGCAGATTCCCGCCGCCCGCGATGCCTCGGTGGCGCTTGCCGACCTCGTCGACCGAAGTCGGCGCCGGGTGCCCCGGCGCGGCGTGGCTGTACACGGACAGCCCGCGCACCTTCATCGCGACAAGAATCCCGCGCATCGGGCGCGGGCCGAAGTGCCGCAGCAGCCCTGCGACAATGCGGGTGCGTAGATCCGGAACGAAGACGGGCACCGACGCAAGCCCGGCGTTTTTCGCCCAAATCGCCGCCTGCCCCTCGGCTTCGCGTGCTAGTTCGACGAAAAGGCTCGATCGCGGCGAGCCGCGCTCGACCTCGGCCATCACGCGGTAGAGATACGCGGAGCGCGTCTCGTCGAGCCAACCTTCCCCTGATTTCGCCATGCCTGTCCCGTTCCCCAGCCGGGATTCTAGGCGAATTCGCGGAAAATGGCGTATTTCTTCTTACGTTCAATACCTTAACAATTTGCGACTTCTAATATCTTGCCCGAGATAGCGTCTCGTAGAACCGCATAGATGCTATATGTATGCGGGAATTTTAGAAGTCGGCCGCGACGCCTTTGCGTTGAGCGGGGTGAGGGCGTTGGGGCGTGCTGTATCGTCGGCTGCTCGTCGCGCTGCCTGGAGTTTACCGCGAGTCCTTGGACGCTTAGCGCACAGGCGGCCTTGTGCACGGAAACTTTTCAGCGAACGCGTCCCGAACAAGCAACTCTGCTTGGTAGTGTCGTTTATCCGGATGGTCACGAAGCCAATTGGACGCGATGTCCTTGATTTGCCCGACAGTTATCTTGTCCGGGAGACAGAAAGACGAACCGCCGAGGGCATCAACCACACCTGTAACATAACCAACTCCTCGCGCTGCAGGTAAGTAATCGGATTCTGAGTTTTTTCCTCCATCAATACGTTGTGCGGCCCGGAGGTCATCCCAAAGTTCGTTGCCACTCATGAATCCCGCTGTTGCCGGCGAGCTCGCCGCTAGGACC
>WNEZ01003741.1_pt1 | contig 13137 bp, 11 predicted proteins | sample 5400521 | NCBI WGS metagenome assembly WNEZ01 (sample SAMN13153339, study PRJNA577476) | soil metagenome | isolation source: 120 cm saprolite under Douglas fir tree site 2 hole 1 replicate 1 | place: USA:California | collected 2015-04-18 | reverse complement strand
CTGCGCCGAGCCAGATATACCTGGCCTTTCCCAGTTCTACGCTGGACTTGAAGTGCGGCGCGTAGGTTTTGCGCACAATGCTATTGATACCATCGGCGGCAATCAGCAAATCATAGCCATCAAGCTCGGCAAGGTCGTTTATCTCGTAGTTGAATTTCAGTGTGATCCCAAGCTCGAGGCAGCGGCTTTGCAGGATATTCAGCAGGCGTTTGCGCGCAATGCTGGCAATTACATGACCTGCGCAACTTATTTTCTCTCCGCGATAGTGGACATCGATGTCATCCCAGATCACGAAGTGGTCTGTGATTTGCTCGTACGTTTTATAATCGGCCCGCTGGAAAGAGGCCAGCGTCCGGTCGGAAAATACGACGCCCCAGCCGTAGGTGACATCTGCGGCGTTGCGCTCGATGATGGTAACAGCATGCGAGGGATTGGCTTTTTTGATGAGCAGGCCACTATAGAGACCTGCCGGGCCTGCGCCAAGGATAGTGATCTTCACCTGGCCCTCCTGCCTGGTCCATCGAGTATTTCAGCAAGCCTGTCGAGTTGGGCGAGACCGGGTACAGTAGGGAAGAGTACCAGTTCATCGCATCCTGCCTCTTCGTAGCCGCGCATGAACTGGGCTATCGCTTGAGGGCTAGTGAGGAGGCCGGCGGCGATCCTATCTGCGAAAGGCCCGGTGAAAGCGTAGTAGTCCCTCAGATAGCGATACCCAGCATCCTTTATAGCGTCATCACCGAGTGCGAAATAACCCTGCGCCCAAAGCTGCGGCTTACCAGGGCGCCCTGCATCGCTCCAGGCAGCGCGGGCATTGTCTGCAGCGCGTGCAAAGGCTCTGGGTGGTCCGCCCCCGTGTATATACCCATCGGCGTAGCGGGCCATGCGCGCATATCCCCGGTCACTCAGACCCCCGATTAACAGATCAGGACCACCGGGACGAACCGCTGCCGGGCAGATAGTGCTATCTTCCCATATGGAGCGCAGCGTAGAAATTTGCTCCGAGAGCCGCTTTCCTCGTCCCCGGTAGTCGATGCCCGCGAAGTCGTAATCCTCTTTGCGCGCGCCAACTGCCAGTCCCAGTACCAGCCTGCCGTTGGAGAGGGCATCGAGCGAGGCGGCTGCTTTGGCCAGCATGGCAGTGTTGTGCAGGGGACCTATGACGATGGTCGTAGCCAGCCTGACCCTACGTGTGACGGCTGCGGCTGTGGCCAGAGTTATTAATGGCTCGTAGCTATCATAGACAAGCCGATCAAGCACCCCCAGGCTGGAGAATGGCCCGTCATCAGCCCGGCAGGCCCATTCACAGAGAAGTTGCCCTTTCACGCCCGGAAGGGTACTGGGCAGTCCGACACCGACTCGCATGCATACAACCCCTTTGTTGGCTAAGAGTCCTTATAACATTGCTAACTTGCGCTAAATAAGTATGCAATAAAGCGGTGGCTATTTTCAAGCATAGGGATATGCTATTTCGAGGATGATTAAGGCGATGCGGGCTCTCCTGTCTGACTCTGCGGTGGTCCGTTTTTGGGGAGGTACCTTTCGGTATGCCCCAAAGGAGTCAAGAAGAATGTGAAGGTAATCCCAAAGATGAGCAGACCAATTACTGCATAGACCAGGCCAACATTGTGTGTGCGCTCAATGGCAAGGCCACCGAGCAAAGCCCCTAGCGACGCTGTCGACCAGGTCAAGACGCGGGTCACAGTGATGACGCGACCAAGTAACTGGTTGGGGACGGCGATCTGCGTCAGACTGTAGGCAGTGATCGTGAAGAGCACATCTGCTCCGCCACGCAACGCCCACAGCAAGAGCAATGTCCAGTACCAGTGCGTCACGGCAGTCAGAGCCGTGAACACCCCCTCCATCATGAGTGCCCCCAGAGCAATCGTACCCAAGGGCCAGCGCTTGCGGAATCGCCCTGCCACTAATGAGAAGATAACCGTCCCTAGACTTCCACCAGCATACAGCAGCCCGACCTGCGTATCGCTTGCTGCAAACCATTGCTTGGCGAAGAGCACCAACTGCGCGCTCGAAGTCGGCAGGATGAAATTGACCAGCAGGAGCAGCAGTGCGATCCAAGACAGAATTGGATGCTTCAACACGTAGCGCAAGCCCTCGACAATGTCCTGGCGCAGGCTCGTCGTAGCCTTCCTTTCATCAGGGGCGGTATTAAAACTGGTAGTGATGAGCACGAGGGAACCGGCTGAGACGAGGAAGGATACGGCATCAATTAGCAGCAACATCGGCAGAGGAACCACGATGATGAGCAGACCACCCAGCAGCGGGCCGCCGACTTTCGCAGTTGCGTAGCCCGCTTGCACCCGCCCATTGGCTGTCACGAGGTCTTCCTGACGAACCAGGCTAGGGACCGCAGCAAAATTCGCAGCATCAAAGCAGATAGTAAGGGCGGAGTTGAGAAACGCCACAGCGTATATCCACCAGACCGAGAGGAGTCCCTCAACAGAAGCGAGTGGAATCGAGGCAATCACAAGTGCTCGCGCCAGATCCGTCACCACCATCAAGCGTTTGCGATTCGCGCGATCAACCCAGGCGCCAATGACCAGGCCAAAGAGGAGGTAAGGGAGAACGGTGGCCACGACCGTGAGTGCGAGATTGAGAGAAGAGCCAGTGAGTTTGAAGATCAGCAGCGGGAAGGCAAAGCTGGTAAACGAACTCCCAAGCGTGGAGATCGTTTGTCCTGTCCAGAATTTCCAGAAATCGCTCCTGAAGCGTGACTCGACCATCGAAGAAGTGAGCACGGGCATGGTGATCTCCTTTTGCTTGAGAGATGAGTGAGGTTGATGGACTCACTGCTCTGCCCAGTGTACGCTACTTTCAGCGTGCTTCCAAGACGATTTCTATGCTCTCCGCATAGATCACCCTTTAGATATGCTACAAGCTATGCTGCTCTTGCCCAGGGCTTTTTGAAGTAGCCCTGCGTGGCAAGAAGAGCAAGATAGAAGAAGTTTTTTTCGGGTCCGCATGCTATGCTTCTCAAGAGGCGCTGCTCGACTTCTCAAAGACCAGATGACCAGAGCCACATACCTGATGCTGAGAGAGGAGCATCAGACAGATGAAGCAGGATGATCCAGGGGAAAGCGATCTGCCGATGGAGTTGGCTCAGCCTGCACGCCGGGCGCTTGTCGGGGCGGGCTACAGGAGACGCGAACCGTTCACGGAGCCTCCGCGAGGCCCAAGTCAAGTATCTTCACGGGGTTGGGCCAAAGGCAACTACCGCAGCTTCGCCGCGCGCTCGGGAGACCTGGCCTCTCGTTCGCCGACGAGCAGAGCAGGAACGCGCCGAGCTGTGTCCTCACGAATGAAGCACGAGACCCATGGGAAAGACCCGGCGGTACCACCTTTCCACCATCACTGAACGATCGAAAGGAGTTCTTTTGATGAACGAACCAGTCACGAAAATCGACCCGCGATTCAGCGACCCGGACGCAGTTGCCACGGGATGGGATGAGACGCGTCGAGTGCTCGAAACGGCCGAGCTGTTCTGGATCTCGACGGTCCGGGCCGACGGTCGACCCCACGTCACTCCGCTCGTTGCCGTGTGGCTCGATGGGGCCATCCACTTCTGCACCGGCGCCACCGAACAGAAAGCCATGAACCTTCGTGGGAACCCGCACGTGATTCTGACGACCGGCTGCAACCACTGGGATGGAGGGCTAGACGTCGTGGTCGAGGGCGATGCCGTCCAGCTCACCGACGATGACGTGCTCGAACGCCTCGCCGAGGCGTGGGCCACCAAGTGGGACGGACGATGGCAATACGAGGTGCGCAGCGGCGTCTTTCACCACGAAAGTGATGATGCGGTCCTCGTGTTCTCGGTAACGCCCACCAAGATCCTCGCGTTCGCCAAGGGCAACTTCAGCCACACACGTCACCAGTTCTGACTTCCGGCTCGAGAAGTCACGCACAGAACCTACGAGGTGGTGAAACCATGAGAAAACTCATCGTTCTCTCTTTCATCACGCTTGACGGCGTCGTGCAGGGAGACGGCGGGCCCGAGGAGGACCCAACTGGCGGCTTCACGTATGGCGGGTGGTCTATTCCCTTGCCTTGTTGCTTGGTTCGGACTTTTAAAAGGTCCTGGGCGAGGATTAAGATGCATTGACAGTAGAACATCAGTTCGGTATACTTACTACATGTACACACACATCGTTCCTGATACGATAACGAAACTCACCAAGATGGGTGACACTACGCGCTTTGAACCTTCTGGAGATCAGCCCCAGACGGAGCGTCGTCGTGTCCCTTACCAGTCGCGCAGTCTTGCCGAGTGCATCACAAATGTGGTGACACCAAAGGGCAAGAAACCGATACTTAAGACGATGATGACGACTGCTTGCGAAAGAAACTGCTTCTATTGCCCCTTCCGCGCGGGACGCAGCAAGACGCAGCGCATGACCTTCACCCCGGATGAAATGGCGGGCGCTTTCGATACGTTACAGCGGGCGAACCAGGTAGAGGGACTCTTCCTCTCATCGGGGATCATCAAGGGCAGCATAACCACCCAGGACAAGATCATCAACACAGTCGAGATTATCCGCAAGCGATATGACTACAAGGGCTATGTTCATCTCAAGATCATGCCGGGCGTGGAGTACGATCAGTTGTACAGAGCGATGCAACTGGCAGATCGCGTCTCGGTAAACCTGGAAGGGCCAACGCAAGAACGCTTGAGCGCGCTGGCACCCAAGAAGGATTTCCAGCAGGAATTGTTGAGCATGTTGCAACTGGCGGAAGAGATACGACGCACGCATCCGCATGAGAAGCTTGCCGGGACCGTGACACAATTCGTCGTAGGAGCGGTAGGCGATACCGACCAGGAATTACTCTCCCTCAGCAATCGGCTCTATCGGCAGATGGGACTGACGCGTACCTATTATTCGGCATTCAGCCCGGTTGAACAGACGCCCTTTGAGAACCTGTCACCGGCGGACCCGCTCCGCGAACATCGCTTATACCAGGCCAGCTTTTTGCTGAGAGATTATGGTTGGAGTGTGAAGGATTTGACATTCTTGCAGGATGGCAATTTGCGCACAGATATCGACCCTAAACGGGCGTGGGCGGAGATCCACCTGCGCTACGCACCCGTAGAGGTGATGAAAGCAGAGCGCGGGCAACTGCTGCGCATCCCTGGTATTGGGCCAATAGGAGCAGATGCTATTATCAAGGCACGGCGACAGGGGAACCTCACTGACCTCACCGACTTACAGAAACTCGGCATCCGTGCGCCGGAACAGGCTGCTCCATATATTTTGCTGGATGGTCACAGCCCATCGATACAACTGAGTCTATTCTAGCAATCCACGAGCGCTTGATAAGGCCCAATTTGGCAGAAAGAACGCAGCGTGGTATGCTCAGGATAGACGTTCTTTTGCCAGTATTGTGTCAGGATTGTCATGCATCCATTTACTTCTACTACGTCTGCACGTTCGAACGACGAATGGGTGTTCGGATGGGATCCCATGCCCGGGATCATCTCTGTTTGGGCTAGCCGCGCTGGGCGCGCTGTGATGTGGAGACGCGAAGATGATCGCGTCTTGTGCGTCAAGGAAACATTCCGTCCCTGGCTTTTCGCCACGACTCTCGATGATCTCACACACCTCGGATCAGCGCTTGTTTCCTCTTCTGTAGCTTTGAGTGTAGACACCTCGCTGATCAGCTATCGTACCCTAGATGGACCAAGTGGTTCGTACCGTTATCTCCTGAGTGCGCGTGATGGACGCTTTCTTGAGCGGGCACTGCTCACAGGTGCATCCCGCCGTCTTGGTCGGAGGGTAAATGGTCTGGGTGAACTCCCGGAGACATACTACCAGGTTGGTCCGGTCGAACAGTATCTCATGCAGACCGGACGGGTCTATTTTCGTGGATTGGCTTACGAAGATCTACGCCGACTCCAATTCGACTTAGAGACCACCGCGCTTGATCCCCATCGGGGGCGTATCTTCTTGATCGCCGTGCGCGACAGCCGTGGTTTCTCAGCCGTCCTGGAAGCGCCGCGCCCTGAAGACGAAGGGTACATCATTGCCGAACTGTGCGAGCTTATTCGACAACGCGACCCGGACATTCTCGAGAACCATAACCTGTTTTCATTTGACCTGCAGTTTCTGGAGTACCGGGCCGAAGCGCTGGGCGTCCAGCTGCAGCTCGGCCGCACAGGCGGTCCAGAGCGCATGGAGCGACGTGAAGAAACGCTGGCCATTGGGCCAGAGGCTCGCCGCCGCGTCCGCTACAGTGTGGCTGGCCGCGAACTGATCGATACGCTGGATGCCGTGCGCCGCTACGATTTTGTAGTACGCGATATGCCCAGCCATGGCCTGAAAGATGTCGCCCGCTACTTTGGCATTGCTACTCCAGAGCGGGTCTACCTGGAAGGTGCCGCCATCTTCGAAACCTATCGAAAGGATCCAGGCCTGGTACGCCGGTATGCGCTCGATGATGTGCAAGAGGTGGATGGGCTCTCCCGACGATTGCTCGGCGCATCGTTTGCCCTGGCGAGCATGGCTCCGCGCCGCTTCGAGCGTCTGGCCTCGGCCGGCCCGGCCATGGGTATTCTCGAACCCATGCTCGTGCGGGCCTACTTACGCGCAGGCGTGGCTTTACCACAACAAAGCATGAATCAGGACCCCTCCCAGGGACCTCATGAAGGGGGAGCGGTCTATCTCTTTGCTACAGGGGTGGCTGAGTACGTTGTCAAGGCCGATGTCGCCTCATTGTATCCCTCACTGATGCGCTCCTTCCGAATCGGCCCCGCGTGCGATCGCCTGGGTGCCTTGCTGGGAATACTCGATCGTCTGATCGATTTGCGCCTCGCGCATAAAGCTGCTGCCCGTACCGCAGCTTCCGGCTCGCTCGAGGCCAATATGCACGACGCCACCCAGGCAGCAATGAAAATCCTCATCAATGCGGCCTATGGCTATATGGGGGCGGGTTCCATGGCCCTGTTCGCCGATATGCGCGCGGCCGACGAGGTCACGAGGCGTGGGCGTGAGGTGCTGGCACAGGTGCTCGATGCTCTGCGTGCGAGAGGGATGGCTCTCATCGAGGCCGACACCGACGGTGTTTACTTCGCCGTTCCTCCCTCCTGGACGGAAGAACAAGAACGACAACTCGTCGCCGAAATCGGAGCCGCATTACCCGCGGGCATTCGTCTGGAGTACGAGGGGCGTTACCGGGCCATGTTCAGCCACGAGGTCAAGAACTACGCGCTGCTCACGTATGACGGTCAGCTTATCGTCCATGGAGTAGCCCTGCGTTCCAGTCGAGCAGAACCATTTGGAGAACGCTTCTTGCGTCAAGCTCTGTCCTGCACGATGACAGGTGATGTGATTGGCGCGCACAACGCCTATCTACAGACAACTGAAGCGCTGCGGCAGCGAGCATTTCCCGCCTCTGACGTCGCTGCCCGAGTACGCCTCTCAAAATCGCCAGAAGCGTATCAGGCCTCTCGCGCCGCACATACCGAGCAGGCGTATGAAGCACTGCTACGCGCTGGTCGCACCAAGTGGTCTCCCGGAGAGCGCGTACGGTTTTATCGGGCTCTCGGTGGAGTCCCCATCTGGATACCTGATGAAAGCGAGAACATTTCGTTCGACGAAGCAGGGAGAGCAGAAGTGAGAGCGGACGAACACAAGCCGAACGAACTGCTTCTGCCCTCATCTGCCGGCGATTTGAAGGACCGGCGCGACTACGACGTGCAACACTATCTGCGCGTACTGGTGACCTCCTATGCCTCGCGGTTGCGTAAAGCGTACTCCACTGAGGATTTTGAACAGTTGTTTCGCATTGACGAGCAACTAGGGCTGTTTGACCAGCCTATTGAGCATATCCACCCGCTCTGGATTCGCTGCCAAGAGATGAGATCAGAACCTATCGAAAAGGGGCTTGACAGAACCGCTGAGGCGCAGTAGTCTTATGCTTATTCCCGCATAGGGAACAACAAGGTTATCTGGTTGGTGAAAGGCGCTCTGGCTTTCGTCTAGTCGGGGCTACCGGTTGATCGAGACCCCGATCAGGCACAAAAAACTATTTAGAGCGAAGTGGAAGATTATGAAACCACCACGTTTTCAGTTCTGTGCGCCGCACATGCTCGACGAGGCGCTTACCCTACTCGATCAGCATGCCGAGGACACCAAGGTATTAGCAGGCGGCCAGAGTTTCGTGCCGCTGCTCAATATGCGTCTGGCAGGGCCCGCCTACATCGTGGACATCAACCACCTTTCCGAACTGCATTATATTGAACCCGAGGATGGGTATCTCGCGATCGGCGCTACCGTACGTCAACGCCAGGTTGAACGTTCGGCATTAGTGCAGGAAAAACATCCACTCCTGGTGGAGGCGGTTAAGCATATCGGCCACATGCAGATACGCAACCGTGGCACGATTGTCGGCAGCATAGCCCATGCTGATCCCGCTGCCGAGCTGCCCGCCCTCCTAACCTGTCTCAATGGCGAAGTAGTGGCACAGAGCAGTCATGGCGAACGCATTATCAAAGCAGAAGAGTTCTTTACAGGGTATCTCTCCACAGCGCTTGAGCCAGGTGAAATGCTTACAGAGGTGCACTTCCCCTGGATTGCTCCACAGGCGGGATGGGCATTTATGGAATTCGCTCGCCGGTCAGGAGATTACGCGCTGGTAGGTGCTGCCGCCGTAGTGACGCCTACGTCCGATGACCATTGTTCGTCGGCGCATATCGCCTACCTCGGCATCGCAGGCTCCCCTGTGCGGGGTCATGCTGTCGAGAATGTCCTCGTTGGTACAGCGCTCGACGACGCGGCCCTCGATACAGCAGCCGAAGCCGCGTGTACACTTGTGAGTGACGATATGAGCGATGTGCATGCCACCATCGAGTACCGGCGCGTGCTCACTGCGGAATTGACCCGGCGGGTGCTCCAGGCCGCCTGGCAGCGACGAGGACACTAAAAAGAAGGAGGAGTACGGACTATGCAAGAGCAAGAAGAAGAAGAAACTCCGGTCTTCACCGAGGAGTCTGATATTGCAGTGACCGTCAATGGTCATCGCTACGAAAAGCGCGTGCCGGTGCGCCTGCTTCTTTCTGATTTTCTTCGCCACGATCTTCACCTCACGGGTACGCATATTGGCTGCGAACACGGTGTCTGTGGTTGCTGTACTGTATTGCTGAACGGTGAGGCCGTGCGCTCTTGCCTGATGTTCTCAGTGCAGGCCGACGGCATGGTGGTGACGACTATTGAGGGTATGGCTGGAACCAATAGCGATTTGCACCCCATCCAGCAGGCTTTCCAGGAGAAGCATGGATTGCAATGCGGCTTTTGCACTCCCGGTATTATCATGTCTGTACATGCCATGCTGCATGAGAATCCCAATCCCAGCGACGAAGAGATCCGTCACGAGCTTTCCGGCAATATCTGTCGCTGTACTGGTTATCAAAATATTGTCGAAGCGGTCAAGCTGGCTGCAGAGCGTTTGCGCCAGCAACAGAGGGAGGTGCAGTAATGGCTACACGATGGTTTGGTGCATCCATTCCACGAATAGAAGACCCTCGTTTACTGCGTGGGCGCGGCACTTTCGTCGATGATATTGATCTACCCGAGATGTTGCATGCCGCGGTACTACGCAGTACGCATGCGCGTGCACGCATCCAAAGCCTCGACACGACCGCTGCTCGCGCGCTCCCTGGGGTACATCTCGTACTTACAGCCGCTGACCTGGGTGGGCTTTTAGAGCCATCTCCCCTGCTCGTGCCACATCACGCTTTGACGCAGCCGCGCACACAGCTACCGCTTGCGCTGAATGAAGTCCACTATGTCGGTGAAGCCGTCGCTTTTGTTGTCGCCGACAGCCGTTACATCGCCGAAGATGCGCTAGACCTGATCGAGGTCGAGTATGAGCCTCTGCCAGTCGTCCACAGTCTGGAGGTTGCCGCTGCCGGGGATGCGCCCCTGGTGCATGCTGACGTTCCGGGCAATGTTGCCGCCCACCTGGTGCAAACGGTTGGTGATCCCGATGCTGTTTTTGAGGACGCGCCACATGTTATACGCGAGACGATCGTCATGGATCGCGGCGCCGCGATGCCGATGGAGTGCCGGGGGGTTCTCGCACGTTGGGATGCGTACGATCAGATGCTCACCTGCTGGATTTCGACACAGGGACCAATTCCTATACGCAATGGCCTGGCAGCTATCTTTCACCTGCCCGAACACAAAGTGCGCGTGATTGCGCCCGATGTAGGCGGGGGTTTCGGCACCAAGATCATGCTGTTCTATCCCGAAGAAATCCTGACGCCTTTTGCTGCAATTCACCTGGGTAGGCCAGTCAAGTGGATCGAGGATCGACGCGAGCACTTTATCTCCGCCAACCAGGAGCGCAGCCAAATTCATGAAGTGGAGTATGCCTTTGATGACCAGGGCATCTTACTGGCCGTGCGAGACAAGTTCCTGCATGATACTGGTGCCTATACCCCCTATGGCATCATTGTGCCGATTATCTCGGCGTGTACGTTACCTGGCCCCTATCGCTTGAGGAACTACTACAGCGAGTTCACAGTACTTTATACCAACAAAGTACCTGTCAGCCCATATCGTGGCGCGGGAAGACCACACGCGGTCTTCGTGATGGAGCGCATCATGGACCGCATTGCAAAGGAACTCAATCTTGATCGCGCCGAGGTGCGCTCGCGCAACTTTATTCAGCCGGATGAGTTCCCATGGGACGTGGGTCTCGTGTACCAGGATGGCGGCCCGACAAAATACGATAGCGGCAATTACCAGGCCGGGCTGGATAAGCTGAAGGCCCTGCTCGATTACGACAACTTTTCCGCAATGCAGGCCGAGGCGCGTCAGCAGGGTCGCTACCTGGGTATCGGCATCTCCTGTTACGTCGAGGGGACGGGCATCGGCCCGTACGAGGGAGCACAGGTGCGCGTAGAGTCGGATGGTCGTGTGTTTGCTTCGACGGGGGTAACAACGCAGGGCCAGGCCCACTTTACAACCTTCGCCCAGATCGTGGCTGACCAGTTGGGGGTAGATCCGAAGGATGTGCTGGTGACAACAGGCGACTCCCAGGCGTTCTATTGGGGCGTAGGCACTTATGCCAGCCGTGCCGCGACGATTGCCGGTACTGCCATGCACCTGGCTGCGGTTAAAGTGCGAGAGAAAACCAAACGGGTAGCGGCGGATCTCTTTGAAGCATCGCCCGATGATATCGAGCTTGCCGATGGTAAGGTATTTGTGAAAGATGCTCCTCACCGTTCCCTGACATTGGGCCAGGTGGCGATCTCAGCCAACCCCTTGCGCTATGCCTACGGTGAAAATGCGCGCAAGCTCATGTCGATCAAGCTGGCAGGCCCACGCCCGGGACCTGCCTTGCCACCAGAACGTGGAGCGCCAGGTCTTGAAGCCAGCGAGTTTTACAGCCCGCCGCATGGCAGTTTTGCCAGTGGCGCCCATGGAGCGATCATCGAGGTTGATCCGAAAACGGGCATGGTGACATTCGTCAAATACGTGGCTGTGCACGATTGCGGGCGCGTGATTAATCCCATGGTCGTCGAAGGGCAGGTGCATGGCGGCGTGGCGCAGGGTATAGGGGGAGCCTTTTATGAGCGACTCGTCTATGATGAAGAGGGGCAGCTCATCAACGCTAGCTTTATGGATTATTTGCTCCCGACGGCGGCGGAAATTCCCCCTATCACGGTAGATCATGTCGAGACACCCTCACCGCTCAATCCATTAGGTGTGAAAGGAGCTGGCGAGGCTGGCGTCATTCCAGTGCCTGCCCTCTTTGCCTCGGCGATTGATGATGCACTCTCGGAGTTTGGGGTACGAGTACGGGAGATGCCGTTGCATCCACGCAGGTTATATGAGATTTTGCGTGAGGCAAAGGATCAGTAGCTGTTGTTTTCCGGGTTCGAGACTGGTGAAGAACTGTCTACCCAAAAATACTATTCAGTAGACATGTAAGCAATATTGTGCAATACTCTGCCTACCGTATTTAGCCTTTAGTGGAGAGATTTTGTAGTATGTCCTCAGTGTATCCGCCGTACGGGGGTCCACCGGCACGACGCTGCCTGCGTTGTGGCATGCCACTGCCACCTGATGTAGTAACTTGTACGAATTGTGGCACGCATAATCCCGTTGGAAGCTCTCCTCAACAAGGACAAACCCCCTGGGGAGGTTCATCGCCGCAAATGCCGCCTGCTGGCGGTCAATACCCTGGTCAACAATGGGGACCATCTCCCGCCTCTCCCTCCCAATGGGGACAACCGGCGGCACAACCTCATCCTTCAGGCCCACCTCAATCGATACCTTCTCCGAACAATTTCTTTGGTCCGCCAGGACAGAACCAGCAATATTATGGAGCGCCTCAACAACCCGCTTTTTACTCTTCACCACCGGCCACATACGACGGATTGCAGCGCAGTAACCTGAATGGCTACTCCTCCACAGGCTATAATCAACCTCCGGAGGGGAAACGCAGGCCCAAACTCGGCCTGGTTATCTTGGTAATTGGTCTCCTGGTCGTCGTCATCACAGGCGGAGTATTCGCCGGATACATTTTTCTGAAAAACCAGAACCAGAATAGCAATACAGTACCCACCAGGGTAACTACACCCTCGGTAAAGCCATTGTTCAGCGATGCTTTCAATGACGACAAGAATGGCTGGGATTTGTCGAGCACGCCAGGCAAATTTTCGGTGAAGATCGGGGGTGGCTCGATGGTGCTTGAAGACGATGAACACAGGTTGTTTATGGAAGTGGTGCCTGGTAATAGCCTGGTTGATTTTCGCCTGGATGTTGATGCCAGTCTCAGCAAGGGCGATCCAACTAATGGGTACGGTGTGTTTATTCGAGGGGCGCTGGGTCCAGATGGTAATTTAGGCACCTATTACCGTTTTGAGCTGTATGGCGATGGCACTTATGCTATTTTCAAGGGATCACCGGATGCCAGTGGGAAAACCCTGAGCAACCAAGTCCACGGTTATACGGCAAGTTCCGCTATTTTGAAAGGTAGCCAGGTCAATCATATCACTATCATCGCCAGGGGGAGCAGCATGACGTTTATGGCGAACGGGCAGGCATTGTATACCTATGTCGATAACAATTACAAGAGTGGTTCGGTCGCGCTCTTCGTTTCAAACCTCCTTACTTT
>WNEZ01003736.1_pt1 | contig 13139 bp, 8 predicted proteins | sample 5400521 | NCBI WGS metagenome assembly WNEZ01 (sample SAMN13153339, study PRJNA577476) | soil metagenome | isolation source: 120 cm saprolite under Douglas fir tree site 2 hole 1 replicate 1 | place: USA:California | collected 2015-04-18 | reverse complement strand
AATGCCGGTCAAGTCGTGACGCGAGAAGATCTGCGCGAAAAGATCTGGCCCGCCGACACCTTCGTCGATTTCGATCACAGCCTAAATACCGCGGTGAACAAGATTCGCGAGGCGCTGGGCGATTCCGCATCGAGCCCGCGCTTCGTCGAAACCCTGGCCCGCCGCGGATACCGCTTCATCGCGCCTGTCGACAGCGTCGCGACGGCAGCGACAGCATCCGCGGCTGCACAGGACCTTGCACACGACCTTGCATATGACAAGGGCACGCGGGCGGGGGCGCCCGCGCCACACGGGCTTGATGCGGCAAGTTCGTCCTTGGACGAGGCGCTGCACGCCGATCTGCATGTGCCCATTCCCCGGCGCGGATTGGTGCGCGCGCTCTTCGCGCTGGTTCAGGTGATGTATCTCATCTTCTATGTGAGCGGTCTCGCTCACCTGCATGCTGTGGACCGCGTCGCCAGCAGCTTTCTTCCGGGCTGGAGAGCGCTCGTCATCGTGGGCGCAGTGTTGGTGACGGGAGCGGTGGGAATCCCGCTGCGATTCTATTTGCTGTCCGCGGTCGCGTTCGATTTTCGCAAGCTGGGCGGGACATTCAGGCGGCTCTTCCCATTTGTGCTGGCGCTCGATCAGCTGTGGGCGATCGCGCCGTTTCTGCTGCTGCCGCAGATTGGAGTGGGCTTGGCGTTCGCCGCGACTGCGGCTTTACTTTACGTGCCTTTTTCGGAGAGAACTCTGGTTCGCTTGGCCTATCGGGAAGGCTAAAAAAAACTTTATTTACTAGTTGGTAACCACCCCCCCCACTTTTGGGTTAAAGTATTGACTCTCAAATACTTATCTTCAAAGTCTTCAAAACAAAGGAGTTAGCTGGTGGCATCTTGTGTTATGGCATTTGGAATCAACGACTTACGACTTACTCTCCCTGCAAAATCTTGATTTCAAAGAACTAACTAAAATCCACTTACTCGCCGCGCTGGACTGCCTTGCCGATCCTACTTCGATCTAAGTTTTATTATAGCTGTCGCTGTCAACTGGATTGTCGTAGAGGTTGTAACTTCAAGCTGGGGGTTTCTGTGGATCGTGTTCGCGGCATGCGCTCGCGAATTCGCCGAAGTCGACAAACATTTTCAGGTTGACCAGTTTGGCCAGGTCCCGGAAGGCCTCGCGATTGTGCATCTCGCATTCATCCATCTGACCCCTGGGCTCGAGTGGCTGAATCGCAAAACTTAAGTTTGGAGTCTCGACTGGCAGCGGATGGAAGCTGCCCTCATCGGGCGTCCCTACCACGCGAAAGCCGGCAAGCGTGGCCGCCCTGTAGCGCAGGGAAACGCTCATCGCGTAATCGTCCTCGGTGGAAGGGCCGGGCGGGTAGGCTGTGCCAGCGCGCATTCGACCGGCGGAAGTGGACACGTACGCTTCCGGGCGGGGCAAGCGGATGGCGTAGCGCTCTAATCTGGCATTGAGCGCGTGCTGCACACCCTGCGCGTCGATTTTAGCCTGCAGGATCTTCGAGTCGATGGCAGTACGGCTGCGAACTACCGGGTCGGCATGAAGCAGGACTTCGTAAACCCCTGCAGCGAGGGGTGCCTCGGACGATTTGTCGTTCGAGTACCTCACCGCCAGGTCGTGATGAGTCGCGGTTTTTGGCGCGAAGGCGAAGATGCTCGTGGCATCGTCCGGATCGGCCGCAAAAGCCCATGGGCCTTCAAAGGTGATAACCACTTGCTGGGCGGGATGCGCGGCCTGATAGGTGGCGATCAGAAAAGCCGCAGGAATGCACAGGGCGACAACCAACAGGGGATAGCGAAAAGAGCGGCGCATGATGTGCCTCCAAAACTCGGGGTGGATCAGGCCACCGAGTCATTGAAGGCGAAACTTAAAGGGAGTACCGGACCTTCAAATGACCCGATGACCCGATGGTGAGGATGGCCCGATGGTTCCTCAGTTGCTAACTCAGTTGCTCACAACGATCGGCGCCTCGCAGTTGTGAAGTGGGCCAGCTTGGGCTTGGTTGGCTCCCGTGGTAATCAGGGCCAGACAAAGCCCGGCCAGCAGAAGCAGAGTTTTCATTGTCTCCCTCCTTTCAGGTGGAAACCCAGACACTATACATCTCAGCGTTCGCGGGCTCAATGGTTTCTTGGCGAGGCGGAAAATAGGTGGTTCATTTCCGCCTCGGATGCGAGAAGGCTTAGGGAGTGGCCGTGAGGAACAGGATCGGCGCCATACAGATTCCGCTTCCTCCGTGGAAGAAATACGCCGCAGCCATCACCTCCGACATGATACTGCGGGCTCTCCACACGGCGAGAAATCCGACATCTTCGGGCACAGTGGCTCCCATTGCGCTCGCCATCTGCACATCGGCAAGATTTCCAATCAGAAACCCCGCTATCTTTTCCAGAACCGACGTTCGGCCAGCGTCCGCTTTGGTCGTGCGAGCGACCTGCGGATCGGTCTTGTGGCAGTCTCCCGAGTCGTTCGGAAAATCCAAGTAGAGTGTCAGACCTAGGAACCTCACAGTATCCCGAAAAGCCTCACGAGAGTGGACGTGGCACATATCCTTGGGATCATCACTCACAGCCGGTTCAATCGCGAAGCGAACTGTCGGGGTCTCCAACTGGAGAAGCAGCGGGTTGAAGGTGCCGGTGTCCGGAGTACCCGCCAACGAAAAACCATTCAGCGTGCTGACGTTGTAGCGGAATGATACGTAGGCTGCATAATTCTGTTCGGTCGACGCGTCGGGAGGATAGGTAGCGCCGACGCGACTCCGGGATCTTTTAGCCACAACGTACGCCTCCGGCTTAGGAAGGCGAATGACGTAGCGCCCTGACTTGTCATCGAGCGCGCGTTGCAAGCTCTTGGCATCGATCTTCGCTTGAGCAAAGCTGGGATCTAGCGCCGCCGATGTAGCAGCACCGTGGGCCGGGACAGAAAGATCGTAAGTTCCCGCGGCCAGCGTTGACTCGCTGGAGGCGGAGACGTAAAGATCGCGGTGCAATTTCGTCTTGGGCGCGAGAACCAGGACACTGGTGGCGTCTTTTGGGTCCGCCACGATGGCCCACGGACCTTCAAAGACTACGAAAACTTTCTCGGTGGGAACAGCCGCTGACTGAGTCGCAGCTGGGCCTGCTGGTTGCTGGGATTGTTGACACGCGATGAGGAGGAATGTAGCCAGAACGGCACTGGCCAGCGCAATCAGGGAGCTGTTGAAGTAGCGTTCAGTTCGCAATTGGAGTCTCCTGTGTTTGGGGATTAGGGCCGTCCGTACGCTGCAAACGCCGACCAGTAGTAGGGATGAGACGTGCGCGGGTTGGCCAGCATATTCCGGGAAGCCAAGCGAATGGCATCGGAGACCGTCTGGCCAGACAGCGCATTGCGATAAACGTCCTGTACGAATCCTCGGGTTTCGCTGGAGTCCACTGCCCACCGGCTCGCGACCACATGGGGCACGCCCGCACGCAGAAGAACATCGGTGATGCTCTCGAATCCGCTCGAGCCGCTGCCGCGGGAGGCGGTGCTGCAGGCTGAGAGCACCGCCAACTGCAAATCTTGCAGGTGAAGCTGCCGCACCACGTTTGCGTCCATCAGGCGGGAGATGTTCGCTTTTCCGTCTCCGCTTTCCAGCAGCAATCCCGCTCTTTGGGGAGCAGCGAGAGAATGTCCGGCAAAGTGGAAAACCGCGGCGGCGGGGAGTTCGCTCCGGACCGCGCTGAGGGTGGCTTCTCTGCCTTTGAGAATGTGCGCGGAATGAAAACCGCTGGCGACGGTGTCCGCTTCCGCGGCCACATCGGGAAGAGGAATGAGGCCATCCGCCGACGACGAAGCGGTGCTGCCCACCACCAGGGCTGACAAATCTGCTGAAATTCCAGCGTCGCTGCGCAACCGCGCCTGCGAATCCCGACCCAGCGAATGAACAACGGGTGCACGCTCAATCAGATAATGATCGTTCGAATCGAGCAGGGCCTCGAAGGGCACGCGGGCTAGCCACCCATCCGCCTCAATCACCAGCGTGCGGCCCGGCGCGAGGTGTTGTTCCACCGGAGCAATGAGCGCCTCATAGAGGCTGCGAGCGTCCCGGCGCAAGGCGCTCAGCTCTGACCTCGGATCGGAAGACAGGTCCTGAAATCTTTCCGCTAACTCCTGCAGGCCTTCGGTAGGTTTTGAAACCCAGCGCACGTTTATGCCACGGTCGTCATAGACCCAGATCGCTAATCCGTCGGGGAGTACGGCACAGGCGAACACCGTCTCCTTTGCGAGGAGCGGAAGGCGGGGCGCCAACCGCGACGGATCCGGCATCGGCGGGTCGTTGAGAGGTCGGTGCGGGCGGAGAACTGCAGAAACCCGCTGGGGCGCTCCCAGGTACCACTCATACGTCTCGAGCGCTTCTTGCGAATGGCCTTGCACCAACTGTGCCTCGATGAGTGCGAGATACGCCGGGGCGGCGTCCTTGGTCCAACTCGTACGTTCCGCTTCAGAACTGAGTGAGGCCAAACTTTGTTCCGCTAACGCCAAGGCGGGCCGGAGAGCCTGCTCGGCCTCGGGCTCACGATGTCTGCGAAGTTGCAGTTCCCCCAGGGCGGAATAGAACATCTGCATGAAGTTGGCCGAAAGGGGTCGAATTTGATCTTGTATGGCCGTCAGGCGCGCGATGGCATCATCGAACCGGCCTTGATAGGCTTCCAGTTGCGCTCTTCGGATTTCAATCTCAAGAGCATCGTTGCGGCTGGCCGCGGTACGCGGGGCAGCCGCGAGCAGCTGGGCCGCCTCGGCGTATTGCTGTTCGGCAAACTGAGGCATGCGGGCTGCCGCAGCCGCGTTCGCCATCCGAATGTATGCAATTCCGCGCGGCAGTAGTTCCTCTTCGGAATCAAGTAATGCCACACCTTCGCGCCAGATTGCTACCCGCAAGTTCGGTTGGTTGACGGTTTCGGCGGCGTCAGCCAGTGCGACATAAAAGCTGTACCCACGCAGAGCGGGAAACTGCCCCGCCCAATAGCGCCTCAGACCGATATTGGCGAGTGCGGCGGCGGCAGGTTGATCACCAACATCGAACTTGTCTTCCACGGTAAAGTAAGCAGCTCGCAGATAGAGCGCACCGTAGCCACTTCTCTGGGCGCGATCCATGGCGCGACCAGTGACCTTTTCGTCCGCCCCAATATCACCCATCAGAAAAGAGCAGACAGCTATCTCCAGCCCAAACTGAATCTGCAACCAGGAATAGGCATATTTTTCTGACTGCGCTAGCGCTGTCGTTGCGTGTCGCCGGCACTCTTCGCTGTGGCGCAACATCTGGTCGGCGAACAATCCTTCAAATTCCGCGCGCAACAGCCCGGCCGTGCTACCGGAGGCGCGAAACAATCCTTCGGCGAGACTGGCCTGCTCGCGAGCGACTTCGTAGTCGTCGGCATGATTGGCTTTGACGGCGCGGGCAAGCGCGTTTGCCGCTTGCGGAAAATGTGGAGCCGAGGAACCGCGCAGAAGATCAGTTAGCCAGAGGTCGCCGTGTTGCCGGCTCGTCAGGTCCGCCAAAAAAAAAAGCGCCTGCGAGGCGCGCGGATCGGCAGTCGCTCTCGTGCCATTGGTTCCGGCTTCGGGAAAGGCCTGGGGCAACCAGGAGCGGACGGCTTCGTGCAGATACTCTTCGATGCGCTGATCGACGATACGCAGGTCGACTTCGGAGCCGGGGCTGGCGCTGGCGGCCGCATCCGCCAACTGGGCCGGAGAAAGCAGCGGTGTCGCCTTGCTCTCGTGCTCTTTCAACTTCTCCCGGATGGCGTCGGCCCGATTGCGAGCCTCTTCTATCCACTGCGATCCCGGATCAACGCGGAGGTAATGGTCCCAGTCATCGAGCGCCTGATGGAAGAGGAACTGATGCTCCGCAACGATGGCTCGATTAAAGAGAGCGACCGGATCGTCGGGGTGAAGTCTCAAGGCCTGGCTCAGGTATTCGTAAGCAGCGCCGAGATCGTCCTTGCGGTCTTCCTGCTGGGCGCGCTGGAAGTAGGCGGTGGCTAGATCGGTCAAGAGAGCTGGCGAATGCGGCTCCAACTCGAGGGCGCGGCGCAAGGCTTCGACGGCCGCGTCGTACTTGCCCTCCAGCACGTCCGCTTGCGCCTTGGCCTGAAGCCAGGAGGGGTCGGAGGGATGGGACTCGAGTTGGCTGGCAATCAGAGCTTCCGCTTTTAGAAGCGGCTCTGGCCGGCTGGTAAAGGAGGCTGCGGGTCCGCGCGAGACGCGCAGAGGAGCGTAGTCGGCGCCTGCGATTCTGAGTTCCAGGGTGCGCTTCTCGGTGTACGCGCGGGCGAGGAGTTTGCCGGCGGCTGCTGGCTGGTTCCGAGTGGCGTTGTAATTGTTAATGCGATGCACGACTACCCATGATCCCACGGCAACTATGGCTAGAAGAGACGTTCCGGCCACTGCTAGACGAGGGACGGTAAGACTTGGGACGGCCAGACGCGGGATAGCCAACCATCGCTTCCACCACGGCGCGGAGTCCCGATCCGCCGCCGAATGCTGTGTTCCGGCGATTTGCTGGGCCAGTCTCTGCTGCCACTCCGCGCGCGCGCTGTCGAGGATCGCGATAAGCGTCCGCTCCGCCTCGGTGATCTCCCCGTTTAGATCGGACACTTCGGCCACCGCTTCGCGCAGCAAGGGGCCACAATCATCACAGCGGCTGGCATGTTCGAGGTAGATAAGCGTCTCGCCGGGTAGTGTGAGCCCGCCGGCAATCTCACGCCATACCACCGGGTCCGGACAATCGCCCTGGCGCGGCGCCGACTCAGCCGGTCTCATGCCCTTCATCTGGCGATCCAGTTGGCGATCGAGCAATGCCAGGTCCTCAAATTGCTCCCGGCAGGTCGGACAGGCGGCAAGATGAGGGTGCATATCCGCAGCGTCGGGAGCGGATTCCGCACGCCGGCGAGATTCCTCGAGCAGCTTCGCCAGTTCCGCTGTTCCAACGTGCTCGCTGGGATTTGTCTCCAACACTAACCCCCTAATCTCTTAGAACGATTTTGCCGGGGGAGAACCTTCACTTCGCGGTGAGGAGTTGAACTTAAGAGGTGACCGCGAATCATAGCCGCCAGGCGCATGAGAACGCTTTCAACCCCTTCGGTGGTCAGTCCGATCGATGGGATGGATGCGATCTCGCTGGCGGTAAGTCCCTGGCGGTGGCGCAGCCAGAAAATCGTGCGCTTTCTTGCCTGATCCTTTCCCGCCGTAAGCTGGGTCAGGATCTTGTCGAGCTGCTCGAGCTGAATACGCTGGCTCACTGCGTCAAAGCTGTCGGTGCCAGTCGTTTTCGGGTTCATTTGGACTGGTTCCATGATCGCTTCCGTTTGGCCTGCGCCCCGCTTTGCGGCCAGCGCGGACTTGAAATGATCGTGGACGACATTGGCCGCAACCACTTTCAAAAATCCATAAATGGAATCTTCGTGGCGGGGCTGGAACGACCGCAGTAAACGGCTATCGTTTTCGCAAAGCTTCAGGTAGGTGTCCTGGATCAGGTCGTCCAGTTGCGGGCGTGACCGTTCGCCCCAGTGGCGGGCGGTCCTCAGCACGGCGGCGGCGATCACCACCTGAAATCGCCGGATGAACTCCGCCCACGCCTCCTCGTCTTTCGAGCCGGCGCATGCTCTTACCAATTCTGTCGACGAGGAATCCGAATAGCGCGCCAAGTGTCCACCCCGGGTTGGGCGGATTTTACAACAATTTCGCTACTCGTATTGTTAAAAGATCGCGGGGCTTGCCCAGGGAGGATCTTCGTCGTTCCACCGCCTGTTTAGGCCAGTAGTTTCGCCGCTTCTTTGGCGTAGTAAGTCAGAATCATACTGGCCCCCGCACGGCGGATGCAGAGTAGCGATTCCATCATAACGCGCTCCCGGTCGATCCACTGGTTCCTGGCGGCGGCCTCGATCATGGCGTACTCGCCCGACACCTGATAGGCCGCCAGCGGCAGGTCGAAACGATCGCGGGCCGCGGCAATCACATCCAGGTACGGCATCGCCGGCTTCACCATGATCATGTCCGCGCCTTCTTCAATGTCCAACTCGATCTCCCGCATCGCCTCGCGAATGTTCGCCGGGTCCATCTGGTAGGAACGTCGGTCTCCAAACTGCGGCGCGGAATCGGCCGCCTCGCGGAAGGGTCCATAGAAGCCGGAGGAGAATTTCGCCGCATAGGAAAGAATCGGCGTATTTTCGAAGCCAGCCGCGTCGAGCGCTCCGCGAATCGCCCCGACCCGTCCATCCATCATGTCCGACGGCGCGATGATGTCCACGCCCGATCGCGCCAGCGAAACCGACGTGCGGGCCAGCAACTCCAGGGTCGCGTCATTCACGATCTCGTACTCCGCCGTGGCCGGTAGCGTGGCCGCAGCCGCGCCCAGCGATTGCGGTCCCGACTTCTCTTTTACTCTCTCGTTCATATTCTCTTTCACTTTAACTATGCCGCAGTGTCCGTGCGACATGTACTCGCATAGGCAAACATCGCCCATGAGCACCACATCTCTGACCTCGCTCTTGATGGCGCGCGCCGCCCTCTGGACAATGCCGTCTTCCGCCCAGGCGCCCGTGGCCACTTCATCTTTTTTCTCCGGGAGCCCGAACAAAATGATCGAAGACACTCCCAGCGCGCGCGCTTCGCGCACTTCCTTCACGGCCTCATCCACCGAAAGGTTGAAGACTCCAGGCATCGAGCGCACTTCTTTTCGGATGCCCGTTCCGGGGCAAATGAACAGTGGATACACCAGAGATTCGGGCGGAAACCGGGTCTCGCGGACCAGAGCGCGCAGGGTTTCGGTGCGCCGCAAACGGCGAAGGCGGTTAGCGGGGAAAGCCATGACACGCAATTCTAGCAGCCGCCGCCCGAACCCGCTCGAACTCGGACGAACGTTACCGTAGTAACCACCGGTAACCAGCCAGTGATCTAAACATATCGTGCCAAACGTCATATGATGCAACCAGGTGTCTCGGCCTCACATCTCGTGGCTCCGCTGGGGAGTTGGCCTGCTGCTGGCCTTTGTTCTGGCTCCTGTAGTGTTTCCCAGCCCCCTGTTTCGCGTGGCCATGGGGGACTTGGTCCCACTGCTGGTGATTGGGGCTGCCTTCATCGTCTCTGCCAGAAACGCCTTCGACAGCCGTGGGCATACGCGCCTGTTCTGGAGTCTGATGACGGCGGGCATGGCGATGTGGTGTTTCAACCAGGCATGCTGGGTGTGGCTTGAAGTAGTGGTTCGCAAGCCGCTGCCCGACCCCTTCGCTGGGGATATCGTGTTGTTCCTGCACGTTGTGCCTATCATGGCGGCGGTGTCCATCCGCCCCCAGGAGTCCGGGGAGCGCGAAGGGATGCTGCCCAGCGCGCTGAATGTCATCATCCTGCTGGTGTGGTGGGTGGTGGTCTATGCCTTCTTCGTTTTTCCCGAGGAGTACATCGTTACCAATGTCGCGGTCTACAGTCCGCGTTGGGATCTCCTGTATTTCATCGAAGGAATGATGTTGATTGCGGCGTCAGCATTAGCATTCTTCACCAGTTCCGGAGCGTGGCGCGGACTCTATCGCAACATTTTTTTCGCCAGTGCTCTGTACACATTCTCTTCGGAAGCCATGAATGCCGCCATCGCGCGCGGCAACTACAAAACTGGCGGAATCTACGATCTTCCGTTTCTCGCCGCTGCACTGGGATTCCTCTGGGCCGCCGTCGCCGGGCGGCGCAGCCTTCGCGATATCCAGATGATGCCTTCGATCAAGCGTGCCGGTCGCCCCATCGCTCCTGAACTCGCGAAACTCGCCCTGCTCTCTCTTCCCATCATGGGATACTGGGCACTGTTCCTGAGCAACCAGCAGCCCTATCTGCGCCATATCCGTTTTGCAGTGGCTATGGGCGGTGTCGCCATCCTGGCCTTTGTAGTTTTCCTCAAACAACACATGCTGGACCAAAGGCTTCTGCAGCTGCTCAATCATTCGCGCACGAGCTTCGACAACCTCCAGCGGCTGCAGGGAAGAGTTATCCAACAAGCCAAGCTGGCTTCGCTCGGAGAACTGGTCGCGCTCGCGGCTGGCGAACTGGAGTACCCGCTGTCGGCTATCCTGAGCAGCTCCGAACGCATGGCGGCCAGCAGCAACCTCAGCCGCGAGCAACTCTCCAACGCGCAAAAAATCGGCCAACAGGCCCGGCGTACTCGCGAGCTCGTCAGCGATCTGCTCAGCTTCGCGCAGCAGACTCCGGGAGAAAAAAGCCATCTCGAACTGAAGCCTCTTTTGCAGCGCGCGGTTCAAATGGAAGGATTCAAGCTGGAAAACAAGAAGATCAGTCTGACCGTGGAAAGCAACGATCCGCTGCCTCGCGTGCTCGGCAATCCGAACCAGCTGTTGCAGGCCTTTCTTCAGATCATCGAGAACGCCGTGGATGCATTACAGGAAATCGGCGGCGGGCGTCTCCAGGTCTCACTCTGGCGCGAGAACAACGAAGTAGTCGTGCAGTTTGCCGACTCTGGCCCTGGCCTGCGCGATCCCGAGCGCGTCTTCGATCCTTTCTATACCACCAAGCCGGTCGGCAAAGGGACCGGTCTTGGGCTCAGCGCCACCTACGGCGTAGTCCAGGACCACAAAGGACAAATCACCTGCTACAACCGCCCTGAAGGCGGAGCGGCGTTTGAAATTCGCCTCCCCGTGGTCAGAGTCACGGCTCCCATCGCCGAAGCGGCGCGGGCCTAAGGCTGCTTAGGGACAGCCGCCCTCAGCTTCGGGGGGCCTGGTCGGAGAGCCCCGGGGATCATACTGGCGAGGATCCTTCATCCACACTCTTTCTCACTCGGGAAAGTTCATGCGACGAAGCAAGGTCTGAAAGCGAGGACTGGAACGAAGGTTGTCGATTCGGGGATCCACCTTCAACTGAAGCATGTCATTGTCACGCCGAGCGTAAAGTTGTTCCAGTAAGTCCAGCGCTTTATCATCCTCTCCACTCTCAGCGCAGAGTGCCATTAGGAAATACAAATCGCCGCCGCTTACCTTAACGTAATCCTCAATTTCCTGGTGAGCCGACTCAAACCACTTTCGATTGATGTGTTCCCGCCCGGATGTTGGGTAGACCTTTTGGTATAGCGAACAGCGCCTCTTGAATAAGGTCTTAGCGAACGCGTCGATGTTTGGCAAGGCCGGAATTTTCAGGCATTCGGCTATCGCCTCTTTGTACATGCCCCTCACTTCGTAAACCCGAGCCAACCCCCACATTGATCGGCGGTAGTTCGGATCCATCTCCAGCACCTTCTGAAACTGGTTCACTGCCTCGTCATAACGCCGGGTGTACAAAAGTGCCCATCCGACACTGTCGGCCTGATGGAGGGACAAAGGGTCTAGCTCGCGCGCTCGATGGATTTCTTTGACGGCTTCATCCGCTCGCGCGATGCGCTGCAGGAAAAATGAATAGTCTTCGTGGGCGATTGGAGAATTGGGATCCAGTTCAAGAGCCCGCTGGTATTCTCGCTGAGCGGCATTGAAGTCCCAGGCACGCTCAAAATAGTAGTCACCCAGTTCAGAGTGGGCTTCGCCAAGTCCGTCATCGAGTTCAACCGCCTTCATAACTGCAGCTTTTTCCTTCGAACCAGACTCGGAAAACGACAACATGTCGAAGTAATAGGCAAGGTCATAGCAGCGGTAAAGCCCGGCATAGGCGGCCGCGTAACTCGGGTCCCTGGCAGCGGCTTCCTGGAAATACTGCAGGCACTTGGTTGCGCCTTCCTTGTCGTCCTTGTCGAGGAAATAGCGTGCGCGAAGATAAGCGTCGTGGGCTTCGGGGTTGCGTGTCCCTCTGTGTTCAAGCCGATGCTGCGTCTGAGGTGTGAGCTTGATTCCAACCTCACGGGCGATGGCCTGCGATACTTCGCCTTCCAAACGTAAGACATCATCGACGTCGCGGTTATAACTTTCAGCCCAAAGAACTTCGCCCGTACCAGGGCGAACCAGGTTCGCGTGGACTCGTACTCGGTTGGCCGATCGCTCGACCGTCCCGGTGAGCACTACGTCGACGTTCAGATCCTTTGCGACTTGCGACAACGGTTTGTGAGTGTCTGCGTATAACATTGCGGAAGAATGGGAAATCACGCGCAGATTGCCCAGTTTCGCCAAGTCCGTCGTCAGTTCCTCCGTCAGACCGTCGACGAAGTACTGTTGTCCGGGATCGCCCGAGAAGTTCCTCAACGGCAGCACAGCTAGCGACTTGATCTTAGAACCAGTCGCGTTCACCGTGTGGCTCCGAGTTAAGATGTAGGTGACGCCAATCAAGGCGACAGCCGCCACTCCAGCCAAAACAAGCCAGCGACGCAGCCCCCAAGTCTGGCTTGGTCGTCGGTCACCTTCCGCATCCGCCGGCGTTTCGGCCCCGTGATCTTCTTCTTCCTCCAAACTCAGTTTGCGGCTTTGCAACCAGGCGTCGAGTTCGGAACTTAGCGCGTAAACAGAGCCGCGCTTGTCGTGGACGTGGCGATGGATCGGCATGCCCTCGCGTTTTTCCCAGCGCTGAACGGTGCTGACGTCCCGCTTCACATAGCTGGCAATTTCTTTCCACGAATCAAGGGGGGCTTCGGGGGACTGGTTGGAGAGCTCTAAGGGTGAGACTGGCGAGGGATCCTTCATATACCACTCTTTGTCGCCGTTGCCGACAGCGTGACGTGGTAAAGAATTCTAACCGCTGGGGCCCCACAGCGCAAATGGGAACCGCATTAGGCCGCAATCAAGCTGTGCGGCCTTTCGCAGCTTGCTCTCGCCCGTGGCCGCGCGCATTCTGCGGGAAGTGCCATGCAAGGGGCGCGACTTTCGGGCCGATCTGGCCGGGTTGGCATTAATTTCGGTTCGCCAGGAGTGTTCCGCGTGAAAAAATCGATCGTTTGCACACTCGTTGCAGTCGTCTTCTTGTTCGTCGGGCTTGCTCCCCGGGCAAGCGGTACTTGCACAAACCCAAACAGCATTTTGGACGCCACGTATGGATGGGAAGGCCACGAGCTGGGAGCAGCCGGTAACACCCAAGGACCGAAAATCGGCGCTTTTGTCCCTTTCGTGCACTTCGGACACTTCACCTTTGATGGAAACGGAAATTTCTCTGGAGCACACGACACGAACTTCGGCGGTGGATTACTCCCTCACGTCGATTCG
>WNEZ01003732.1_pt1 | contig 13143 bp, 14 predicted proteins | sample 5400521 | NCBI WGS metagenome assembly WNEZ01 (sample SAMN13153339, study PRJNA577476) | soil metagenome | isolation source: 120 cm saprolite under Douglas fir tree site 2 hole 1 replicate 1 | place: USA:California | collected 2015-04-18 | reverse complement strand
TTGAGTGACTGGGTGGCGCGGAAGAGAAGTGCCTTCACCGCCCCCTCGGTGCAGCCGAGGGCCTCGGCCACGTCGCGGTAGGCGAGCCCATCGACGCGCGAAAGGAGCAGCGCCGCACGCTGCTTCGGCGGCAGGTCGCCGACCGCCGCCTCGAGCTGACGCGCCAGTTCGCGGCCCGCCGCACCCTCCTCGGGCGTGATCGCCGCGGGGTCGGCGAGCTGCGGGCCCTCGCGGCGCTCCTCGTCGTCCCGTTCCTTCCACAGATCGACCCGCAGACGTCGCTCGGGGCGCCGGATCTCGTTCAGGCAGAGGTTGGTCGCGATGGTGTAGAGCCAGGTCGAGAAGCGGCTCTCGGGGCGGTAGCGCTGGCGGAAGCGGAAGACCTGCACGAAGACGTCCTGGGTCACCTCCTCCGCACGGGCCTCGCTGCCGACCAACCGGCGCGTGTATTGGAGGACGCGCGGGGAGAACTTCTGGAAGAGCTCCTGGAAGGCGTCCTGGTCACCCGCCTGGAGGCGGAGCATGACGGCCACATCGGGGTCGGCGGCGGCGCCGGCAGCGACCGACGGGACCTCCGTCGCGATCTCGTCGCCCGGCATGGTCGGCTCGCTGGCAGGCGCCATGCGTGGCCGGATTCTATGCGAAGGGACGGTGGCTTCCCAGCCGAGGACGCAGGCCGACACGTGGCCGGGAACACATGATACGGCGCCAGGTTGCGCCCGACGGAGGACCAGCCCGCGGCTTCCATGGGCTGCCCGAAGCTGCTAACCGCGAACCCGTGAGCCCCTCCTCGCTCGATCCCTCGTTCGCCCGCCACCTCGAGCGCATCACCGGCTACCTGCGGGAGGCCGGCCTGCGCCAGATACCCCCGGAGCGGACGGACCTGCGCCAGGCCCTCGCAGACTTCATGCGCAGGCGCACCCCTGCCATCCTCGAGACGTGGCTCCGGGCCGTCGGCCCCGCGCTCGGCATCCCGGAGGCGGACTGGCCGCGCATCCGGGAGGACCAGGGAGCCGCGGTCGGCCGCTGGGCCCGGCACGTCGCCGACCCGACGGACGTCGAGACCTACGTGGTGCTCTCGCGTCACACCCGCCAGGGCTTCATCTCGCGCTTCCCCGCCTCCCGCTTCCTGGCGGCGCAGATCCGCTTCAACCAGCTCCTGGCCGAGGACATCAAGCGCGAGTTCGCCCCCGACCCGGCGCTGGCCGACCAGCTCCGTCAGCTGCTCGTGCAGGAGTTCCAGGAGCGCGTCCTCCACATCACCGATTTCTTCGTCCAGGCGCGCGAGGACGAGCTGCGGCGGCAGGAAGCGGCCTACCGCGAGGAGCTGCTCGAGCAGGAGGCGAGCTACCGGCGGGCCATCGACGGGGCCCCGGCCTGCATCCTCATGGTCGACGCCGCGGGCGGCACTCTCTTCGACGTCAACCACGTCGCCGAGCGTCTGCTCGGCTACGGGCGCGAGGAGCTGCGCGGGCGGCCCTTCCAGGACCTCCATCCGCCCGGCGAGCGGGCGCGGGCGTCCACCCTCTGGCGGGCCGCGCTCGAGCGCGGACACGCCAGCCGTGACGACCTCCACCTCCTCACGCGCCGGGGCGACCTGGTTCCCGTGTTCGCCAACGCCGGCTACATCGAGTACGGCCCACGTCGCTGGGTGCAGCTGATCTGCGTCGACATCTCCGACCGCAAGCGCCTGGAGAGCCAGCTCATCCAGTCCGAGAAGATGGCGGCCATCGGGCAGCTCGCTGCCGGCATCGCGCACGAGCTGCGCAACCCGCTCGCCATCGTCATGAACGCACTCTGGGACCTGCGCCAGATCGTTGGCGGCAAGAACGCCGAGGTGACCGAGGACCTGCGCATCGCCGAGGAGGAGATCGGCCGCGCGCAGGCGATCATCAAGAACCTGCTCGAGTTCTCGCGCGAGTCGGGCGCGGAGCTCGAGCGCCTGGAGGTGAACGACCTCCTCGCGCGCACACTCCAGCTCATGCAGAAGTACCTCCAGGACAACGGCGTGCGCGTGGCCACCGACTTCGGGCCCATCCCGCCCTGCCTCGCCAACGCCAACGCCATGCGGCAGATCGCGCTCAACCTGATCACCAACGCGGTGCAGGCGATGCCCGAGGGCGGCGAGCTCACGCTGCGCACGGCCGCGGCCGCCCCCGACCTGATCCGCATCGAGGTACGTGACACCGGGGTCGGCATCCCCGCGGAGCACCTGCAGGACATCTTCAATCCCTTCTACACCACCAAGGCGCCCGGGCAGGGCACGGGCCTCGGGCTCTCGGTCGTGCACTCGATCCTGCGCCGCTACCAGGGCGAGATCCGGGTGGCGAGCGCGGTCGGCGAGGGCACCACCTTCACCATCGACCTGCCCTGCCAGTGCCACGCCGAGGTGCTCCCCGACCGCCCCGAGGGCTGAGCCGCGGTGCAGGCGCGCATCCTCCTCGTCGAGGACGAGGTCAACATGGCGCGCACGCTCGCCAAGAACCTGGAGCGCGCGGGCCACGCCGTCGAGCACGCCCCGCACGGCGAGGCCGCCCTTGCCCGCCTCGGCGAGGCGAGCTTCGACGTAGTGCTGACGGACCTGAAGATGCCGGTCATGGACGGCATGGCCCTCATGCGCGCCATGCACGAGCGCGGCCTCCCGCCCGCGGTGGTCGTGCTCACCGGCTACGGCACGATCGAGAGCGCGGTCGAGGCCATGAAGCTCGGCGCCGCGGACTACCTCATCAAGGACGCCCGGCCGCAGGAGATCCTGCTCACCATCGAGCGGGTGCTCCGGCTGGGCGCGCTCCGCCGCGAGAACGCGCAGCTCCGTCGCGAGATCGTGCGCCTGCACGGCTTCGGCGAGCTGATCGGCGAGAGCGCGCCGATGAAGGCCATCTACCACGTCATCAACACGGTCGCCGAGAACAAGAGCACGGTCCTGGTGAGCGGCGACAGCGGCACCGGAAAGGAGCTGGTCGCGCGCACCATCCACGAGCGCGGCCCGCTCGCCCCGCATCCCTTCGTCGCCATCAACTGCGCCGGGCTCTCGGAGACCCTGCTCGACAGCCAGCTCTTCGGCCACAGGCGCGGCTCGTTCACCGGCGCCGTGCACGATCACGATGGCGTCTTCCGCGCCGCCGAGGGCGGCACGCTCTTCCTCGACGAGGTGGCCGAGATCCCGCTCTCGCTGCAGGCGAAGTTCCTGCGCGCGGTGGAGCAGCGGGAGGTCACGCCGCTCGGCGCGAGCCTGCCGGTACCGGTCGACGTGCGGCTCATCGCGGCCACCAACCGCCATCTCGACGCCGAGGTGCACGCGGGCCGCTTCCGCCGTGACCTTTACTACCGGCTGAACGTGGTGCACATCGAGCTGCCCCCGCTGCGCACCCGCCCGGAGGACATCCCACTCCTCGTGGAGCACTTCCTGCAGCGCTTCAGCCGCGCCTACCAGGTGGCACCCAAGCGTCTCGCCGCCGAGGCGATGGAGCGCCTGCGGGGCTACGCCTGGCCGGGCAACGTACGCGAGCTGCAGAACGCGATCGAGCGCGCCTTCGCGCTCGCCGTCGCCGACACGATCACGCTCGAAGACCTGCCCGCGCCGCTGCGCGGCGATCCCTCGCTCGATCCGGGCGGCCCCGACCCGGGCGACGTACCGACGCTCGAGGAGGCCGAGCGCCGCCTCTTCGCCGCCGCCCTTCGCAAGAGCGGCGGCAACAAGAACGAGGCCGCGCGCCTGCTCCGCATCGACCGCCAGCGCCTCTACCGCAAGATCGAGAAGTACGGCTTAGGTTAGGGCAGCCCGGAACGTTTCCGTTGCGGCGAGTGCCGCGGCGTGCTGCTCGGCGGTGATCCGCCCGCGCATCAGCTCGAGGCGCAGGAAGAGGAAGTAGGTCTGGATCACGTCGCGCCGGCAGTAGGCGTGGATGTCGGCCAGCCGCCCGCCCTCCCACAGCGCCTGCACGCCGGCGCCGTCCACCTCGCCCTTGCCGGGCAGCCCGACCAGCTGCGCCAGCAGATGGAACCCGCCGCGCACGTTGTAGGCGCCGAAGTTGGTGACGAACTCGTAGAGATCGTAGTGCGCCTCGTCGGAATAGCGATAGCGGAAGCCCCCCTTGAAGTAGCGCGGGATGACGCAGCCGTGGCGCAGGGCGGCGAGCTCCATCACCGGGAGGTCGAAGCCGCGGCCGTTGAAGGTGACCAGCGTCCCGCGGAAGCGCTCGAGCCGCTCCCAGAACTCGCACACGATGCCCGGCTCGCTGTAGCCCTCGGCGCCGAGGACGTGCACGGCGGTCAGCACGCGCTCGTCGCTCACGTCACCGATCACCACCGACACCGGCACGTGAAACGCGAGCGGGAAGAAGTCCGAGCCGGAGCGGCTGCGTGCCACGATCTGCGCTCGCGTCCGCGCGTACGCTTCCTCCTCGCCGATCTCGTCGTGGCGATGCAGGACCGCCTTCACCAGCGCCTTGTCGATGCGCGTCTCGACGTCGAAGATCGCGAAGTGCACGGGGGGGCGGACTCTATCAGCGCTGTGTGATCTCGACCAGCTTGACGGTGAGGGGGAGGCCTTCTTCGCGGACACGGTAGTCGGTCGCGTGCCAGGCGAGGCCGGCCGACGTCAGCTCGGCGTAGAAGGCGCGCGTGTCGATGCGGCCGGCGTCGGTCAGGAGCGCGCGGCCGCCGGGTGCCAGGTGCCCGGCGATCACCCGCGCCAGCCCGGGGAACGCGGCGCGCTCGTAGACGAGCTCGGCGGCCAGCACCAGATCGAAGCGGGCGGCGAGCGCGGGCCGCGTGACGTCGGCGGCGACGAGGTCGGCGGTGGCGAGGCCGTTGGCCGTGGCGCTCGCGCGCACGAAGGCGAGGGCGTCCGGCACGCGGTCGACGAAGGTGACGCGCGCGCCGCGGCAGGCGGCCGTGAGGCCCGGCAGGCCGAGCCCGCAGCCCAGCTCGAGCACGCGGCAGGCATCGCACGGCAGCGCTCCCGCCAGCACTTCCGCACCGCTCCACAGGTGCGCCCAGTACGGCGGCTCGGGCCCATCGACGGCGGCGAGCAGCGCGGCACGATCGACGTGGCGCGCCAGCTCGGCGACGCGCCAGAGCGCGACCGTCGTGTCGCCGATGCGTACGGGCGTCAGCACCGCCTCGAAGTCGCCGATCGACGTCGCCACGTATTGTCACCTCGCGGCCGTGGTGCTATCGAGGACGCCGGCCGCTACCCCGACGGAGGATCCGATGGACGAGATGGTGCGCCAGACCGATCAGCTCATCAACTTCACGCGTGAGATCAACCGCCGCATCGCCGACGCCGGCATCTCGGGCGTCGAGGGCCTGGTGGCCCTCTACGATCAGCTGCGCAGCGCTCTCGCCAAGGTGACGCCACAGGAGATCGAGTGGGCGCAGGGCGAGGTGAACCGTGTCCTCGAGAGCCTGCGCCACCTCTCGGACGAGCTCGCACACCTGGCGTCGCTCAAGACCACGCTCGACAAGGGCCACTGAGCTTTCGCATCCCGCGCCGCTCGTTGCTTGCCATCGCCCGCGTCGTGGGCTAAGGGCTCCGAGCCCCATGAAGGAGCGACGATGCGGACGCCCGGGGCGCTGGCTATTGCCCTCCTGGCAACCGGCGGCGCGCTGATCGGATGCGCGGGCGGCGGTGGTGGCGGGGGAGGCGGTGCGCCGCCGAAGGCGGCGTGCAAGCCTCCGCGGCAGGCGACGGTCTCCTTCTCGACCAACATCCAGCCCATCTTCAACCGCTCCTGCGCCCTGACCAGCTGTCATGTGCCGCCCGTCCCGGCCGGCGGGCAAGATCTGAGCGCGGGGGCCGCGTACGCCCAGTCGGTCAACGTCCCCTCGACCCAGCGGCCGGGGCTCAAGCGGATCAAGCCGGGCGACCCCGACAACAGCTACCTGGTGCGCAAGATCCGGGGCGGACCGGGCATCGCGGGCTCGATGATGCCCCAGGGGTGCCCCGCCATCCCGCCACCCAGCGGATCGTGTCTCGGGCCGGACGACATTCTGGCCATCGTCCAGTGGATCACCGAGTGCGCCCTCGACAACTGATCCCGCTCCTCGCCGCTTTGCTCCTCCTCGCCGCCGGCGCGGCGCGCGCAGAGCCCTACCTGATGGTGCGCACGGGGGCTAAGTGCAGCGCCTGCCACACCAACCAGACCGGGGGTGGCAAGCGCACCGCCTTCGCGCACATCCACGCGCGCGACATCGAGCACGACCTGGACCTCCTCCCCGTCCCGCCGGGCGTGAAGCCCTTCAACGGCGAGATCAACTCCTACGCCTCGATCGGCGGCGACCTGCGCGTGCAGAACATCACCGTCTTCCAGGACCATCCCGACCGGCTGGGGCGGGTGCCCGGGAACACCGCCTTCCGTCGCTCCGTGCGCTCGAACGACTCGCGCCTGTTCGAGTTCCTGGCCTACGGCCAGGTGGATCTGCTGCCCGATCTGGTGACCCTCTACGCGGACGAGGACTTCACCACGGGCGCCAACAACCGCGAGGCCTTCGGCATGATCCACGGCTTCCTCCCGTGGGACGGCTACGTGAAGGCGGGCCGCCTCTTCCCCACCTACGGGCTCCGCGTGCAGGACGACCAGGCCTTCATCCGCGCGCGCACCGGCTACACCTTCCAGACACCCGACGAGGGCGGCGAGATCGGCATCCAGCCCGGCCCGTTCTTTCTCGCCTCCTCGGTCACCAACGGGACCGCCGGCGACAAGGACGTGGCCGCCACCGTGAACGGTTACACGGTCCTCGAGGACGTGCCGGTGGTGCGCAACGTGCTGGCCGGCGCTTCCCTCGCGCGGCAATCGAACAAGCGCTACGAGGGCGGCTTCTACGGAGGCGCCAACTGGTGGCGCTTCACCTACCTGGGCGAGCTCGACTTCATCGACGACCGCAAGCTCGGCAGCCCGGGACGCAACGACAAGTACGCCGCCTACGGAGAGGCGAACCTCCTCCTCCTCGACTGGCTCAACCTGCGCGGCGTGTTCGAGTTCGTCAAGGTGACGCGCGACCGCGACCAGACCCGCTACGTGATCGGCGCCGAGCCGTTCATCAACCGCGTGATCCAGCCGCGCATCCAGTACCGGATCAACAACGGCATCCGCAACCAACCGGGCCAGAACCGGGACGAGCTCTGGCTCGAGCTGCACTTCTTCCTGTAACGGCTACTTCACCGTCTCGACGACGATCCCCTGCAGCCCGTTCTGGGTCACCTTCTGGCCCTCGACGGTGACCTTCTCCGCCGCCTTCTCCTTGATGGCGGCGTACGCCTTGGGGTTGTCGTGGTCCTCGAGCAGCAGGTAGAGCTGCTTGTCGGCGGTGAGCAGACCGGCGGGCAGGCCTTTCTTGAGGCACATGGAGGCGCAGGTCTTGTGGCCCGGCCCCGAGCTTGTATCCGGATGCACCATGTAGCAGGCGAGGTCCACGACCTCGCCGCTCACGGTGTCCGCGGCCCGCGCGGCGGTCACGCTCCACGCGAGCAACAAGCCCGCAGCCAGTGTCGTCAGCCCGAGGTGTCTCCGCATCGCGTTCGTCCTCCGCTCGCGGCGCGTTGGCGCCGGCCTGTCACCCTGCGTAGCCCCGGCGTCGCGCGGAGTCAACGCGCTCCGGCCGCCACGGTGTCGGGCGCGTCGAGCGGCGGCGCGAAGACGACCAGGGCGAGCGCCGGCTCGTGCCCGCCGTTCGCGAACCAGTGCACCGCGCCGCGCGGGATGACGGCGGCATCACCCGCGGCGAGCGCGTGCCGCGCCTCCTCGAGCGTGAGCGTGCCCCGCCCGCGCAGGACGAAGACCGTGAGGTCGTGCGCCACGTGCCGGTGCGGGCTCTCGCTCCCCCGCACCTGGACGAGGTGGTAGCTGGCGCTGGCGGTACGGCCCACCTCGTCCGCGCGAATGCCCTGCTCCGCGGCGAGCGGGTGCGCGGCAAGGAACGCATCGAGCCCCTCCGCGAGCGCGCCGAACGAAACATGCGGTGCGCGCGCGGCGCAGCCGGCGAGGAGCCCCGCGAGCACGACGGCGAGCCGCGTCCGGGTCATCGCCGCGCTTTTCGCGCGAGTCTCCCGCGGATGCAAGCCGCTTGACCGGGCGCCGCACCATCCGTAGAGGAGCGTGGGATGCCGGGGACGTTGTGGGCGGGTGACCAAGTCGCAGAGCGCTGGGACGGCTCCGCAGCGGTCGTCCTCTTCCCGGGCGACTGCCGCGACTTCCTCTCCACGCTGCCCGACGGCGCCGCGCGCCTGATCGTCACCTCGCCGCCGTACAACCTGGGCAAGGCCTACGAGCAGCGCCGGCCACTCGACGCCTACGTCGCCGAGCAGGCGGAGGTCATCGCTGCCTGCGCGCGCGTCCTCGCCGCCGACGGCAGCCTCTGCTGGCAGGTCGGCAACCACGTCGCCGGGGGCGAGGTCTTCCCCCTCGACATCCTCCTCTACCCGCTCTTCAAGCGCCACGGCCTGGCGCTCCGCAACCGCATCGTCTGGCACTTCGAGCACGGCCTCCACTGCGCACGCCGCTTCTCGGGACGCCACGAGACCATCCTCTGGTTCACGGGGCCTGGGTACGTCTTCCATCTCGATCCCGTGCGCGTGCCGCAGAAGTACCCCGGCAAGCGGCACTGGAAGGGGCCCAACGCGGGGCGGCCGTCGTGTCACCCGCTGGGCAAGAACCCGGGCGACGTGTGGGTCATCCCCAACGTGAAGCACAATCACGTGGAGAAGACCCCGCATCCCTGCCAGTTCCCGGTCGAGCTCGTCGAGCGGCTGGTGCTCGCGCTCACCGAGCCGGGCGACCTGGTCGTCGATCCGTACATGGGCGCCGGCTCGGCCGCGGTGGCGGCGGTGCGGCAGGGGCGCCGCGCGGCGGGCGCAGAGATCGAGCCGCGCTATGTGGCGATCGCACGCGAGCGGGTCGCGCTCGCGGCGCGCGGGCTGCTCCGCACGCGGCCGATCGGCCGGCCGGTCTACATGCCCCGCGCCTCGCATGCCGTGGCACGGCGGCCCTAGCTTTGCAGGAGAGACGGACCATGGCGAACACCCCACCCACCATCGATCCCGAGAAGGTGAAGCAGCTCGCCGAGCAGGTATTCGGCATCCTCGGCGGCGCGGTCGTCTCGGGCATGATCCACCTGGGCGATCGGCTGGGCCTCTACCGCGCGCTCGCGGGCGCCGGGCCCGTCACCAGCGACGAGCTGGCGCGCCGGACCGGCCTCCACGAGCGCTGGGTGCGCGAGTGGCTCCGGGGACAGGCCGTCACGCGGCTGATCGACTACGCGGGCGACGGCCGCTTCGCGCTCTCGCCGGAGGCGGCGATGGTGCTGGCCCACGAGGAGAGCCCCGCGTTCGCAGCCGGCGGCTTCTGCGCCCTCCCGCAGCAGATGGCCGTCCTCGACCGCCTGCCGGAGGCGTTCCGCACCGGCATCGGGCTGCCGTACGACGCCTTCGGTCCCGAGGGCGCGGTCGGCGTCGAGCGCCTGCTCGCGCCCTGGTTCCGCACCCAGCTCATCCCGGTCGCGCTGCCGGCGCTCGACGGCGTGGTGGCGAAGCTCCAGGCGGGCTCCAGGGTCGCCGACGTAGGCTGCGGCGCCGGCGTGGCGCTCGCCAAGATGGCCGCCGCCTATCCGCGCTCCGAGTTTCACGGCTACGAGATATCGCGGCACGCCCTCGCGCGCGCCGAGGAGAACCGGCGCTCCTCGGGCCTGCGCAACCTCACGTTCCACGACGCCAACGGCGACGCGCTCCCGCCCGACGGACGCTTCGCCTTCATCACCACGTTCGACTGCATCCACGACATGGCGAACCCCGGACCGGTGCTCCGCGCCATCCGCCGCGCGCTGCGCGACGACGGCACCTGGCTCATCGCCGACATCAACTGCAAGGCGACGTTCGAGGAGAACCTGGCCGACAACCCGATGGCGCCGCTGATGTACGGCTTCTCGGTGCTGTGCTGCATGTCGTCGGCGCTCTCCGAGCCGGGCGGCGCGGGCCTGGGCACGCTCGGCTTCACGGAGGACGTGGCGCGACGCATGACCGCCGAAGCCGGCTTCGGCCGCTTCAAGCGGCACGAGTTCGACAACCCGTTCAACGCCTACTACGAGGTGCGGCCGTGAGAGGGGCCGCGCCCGACCCTAGTGCAGCAGGTGTTGCAGCGCCCGGGGGATGATGAGCGCCGTATCGGTGACCGTGTGGGCGATCGGCCCGTCGTTCCAGGCGAGCTCCACGCCGAGCGCGAAGGTCACCACCCCGAGCCAGAAGCGCTGCGACGACTTGCGGTCCAGGAGGCCCCAGGTGATGCACAGCGCGCCGAACACCGCGACCAGGAGCAGCTCGGCCCAGTCCTCGTAGATCCCCCTGGTCATGAGCTTCCAGGGAGAGACCCAGAGGCCCGCGTTCACCACCCGGTCCGCCACCATAACCCGCGCTCCAACCCGCGCTCCACCCACCATCATCCGCGTCTGCCCTTGGCGCAAACGCCCGAGAAATGCAAGAGATACGCCATGGCGCGACGGATCAAGTTCGGCGTGACGCTGCCGCAGTTCGGAGCGACGTGGCCCGAGGTGAAGGAGCTGGCGCTCCTCGCCGACGAGGCCGAGTTCGACTCGGTCTGGGTCGCGGACCACTTTCTCGGCGTGGGCAGCGACGACCCCCTCGAGGCGTGGACGGAGATGGCGGCCGTGGCCGCGATCACGCGTCGGGTGGAGATCGGCTCCCTCGTGCTCTGCAACAGCTACCGGCCGCCCGCTCTGCTCGCGAAGATGGCCGCGACCCTCGATCAGATCGCCGACGGCCGCCTGATCCTCGGCTACGGCGCCGGCTGGTTCGTCATGGAGTACGAGGCCTACGGCTACGAGTACCCGCCGGTGGGCACGCGCCTCACGCAACTCGAGGAGGGCCTGCAGGTCCTGAAGGCGATGTGGACCGAGGAGCAGCCGACGTTCCACGGGCGGTACTACCGCATCGACAACGCCCGTTGCCTGCCGCGGCCCGTGCGCCGCCCGCACCCGCCCATCCTGATCGGCGGCGGCGGCGAGAAGGTACTGCTCCGTCTGGTCGCCCGCCACGCGGACATCTGGAACAACCTGGGCATGGCCCACCTCGAGCTGCCGCACAAGCTCGCCGTGCTGCGCGCGCACTGCGCGCGGATTGGCCGCGACGCCGGCGAGATCGAGGTGTCGCAGCAGACGATCGGCGCGATCGCGCTCTCCTCCGACGAGGCGCGCCGGCGCACGGAGGAGGTGCATCGGGAGGTGGGATTCCTCACCGGCGCGCCCGACCTCTGCCCGACCGGCACGCCGGACGAGATCGTGCAGCGGCTACGCCGGAGCATCGACATGGGCATCACCACCTTCATCATCAGCTTCGGGCGGCACACGGGCGCCGAGAACGTGCGCCTGTTCGGCCGCGAGGTGATCCCGGCGTTCCGGTGACGACGCCGGCCCCCGCTCGTTCCGAGCCCGATCGCCTGCTGGCCATGGCGCCGCTCGCCGCCGTCGTGCGGCTCGCCGCGCCGACGACGCTGGTGATGGCCGTCTCGGCCGTCTCCAACGTCGTCTACACCTACTTCGTGAGCCGGCTCGGCGTCGAGGCCATCGGCGCAGTGTCGCTCGTCTTCCCCGTCTCGCTGCTCGCCATCACGGCCATGGGCGGCGGCATCGGGTCGGGGGCGTCGTCCGCGGTGGCGCGCGCGCTGGGCGCCGGGCGGCGGAGCGAGGCGGCGGCGCTCGCGGGGCAGGCGCTCGCGCTCGCCGTGGCGATCGGGATCGGCTTCGGCGCCGCCGTGCAGGTCGCGGCGCCGGCGCTCTTCCGGCTCATGGGCGCCAGCGGGGCGGTGCATGCGAGCGCGACCCGTTTCGCGCGCGTCCTCTTCGGCGGCGCAGCGATCACCTTCCTCGGCGGCATGTTCGACAGCGTCATGCGCGGCGAGGGCAACGTGCGCGTGCCGGCGCTGTGGTCCACCACCTCGCTCGTCCTCCAGATGGGCTGCACGCCGCTCTTCATGTTCGGCCTCGGCTGGGGCCTCACGGGAGCGGCGCTCGCCATGCTCGCCTGTCAGCTGATCGCCACCGTGCCGCGCGCCCTCTGGGTCCTCGGCGGCCGCGGGTTGGTTCGCCCGGCGTTCCGGCTCCCGCGCTTCACCCTGGCGCCGGCGCGGGAGATCCTGCGCGTCGGCGTCCCGGCGGCGGTCTCGACCTCGGTCAGCAACCTCGGCCTGATGACGCTCACCGCGGTGGTGACCCGTCTCGGCGCGGCGGACCTCGCCGCCTACGGCCTCGGCACGCGGCTCGACTTCCTGCTCATGTCGTTCGGCTACGGCTTCGGTGCCGCCGTGCTCACCCTGGTCGGGATGGCGGCGGGCGCCCGGCGGCTCGACCGCGTGCAAGCGTTCGTCGGCCGCGCCGCCGCGATCACGACGGTCCTCCTCGCCGTCCCCGGCCTCCTTCTCTGCTGGCGGCCCGCGCTCTGGCTCGGCCTGTTCACCGACGACCCGGGCATCCACGCCGTCGGCGCGCAGTACTTCCGCATCATCGGCCCGTCGTACCCCTTCTTCGGCATCACCATGGTGATCGCCTTCGCCTTCCAGGGTCTCGGGCGTGCGACGATCCCGCTCGCGTGGATGATCGTGCGCACCATCGGGGTGCTCGCGGTAGCGGTCCTCTGCACCCGGGTGCTGGGCCTCGGCGAGCGAGCGGTCTTCACCACCATCGCGGTGGGGAACGTGGCCTCGGCCGCGGCCATGGTGACGCTCTTCGTGCTCACCGAGCGCAGGCTGCGCGAAGCGGCGCCCGCGCCATCACCCGCGAGCGAGCTGGACGCGACCGGCACTCGTTGACCGCCCCGGGGCGCCGCTCCGGAGCGTACCTGGAGACCCGGTCGGTGGCGCGGGGATGCCCCCGCGGCGACCTTCGAGCGCGCCGAGCGCGACGCTCGGTAGAGAGGCGCCGGTGGGCGCCGCGCGCGCGGGAGCCGCGAGGGCATCCCCGCGCCACCGACCGCGCCTTCAGTGCCCCGCGTTCACCAACGCCGCGACCGTGAACCAGTCGTCGGTGGCGCCCGCCTTCTCGCCCTGGTGGTAGTACCACCCCTGCTCGCCGGGGAAGCGCGGGCTCGGCAGCGACGCCTTGGTGGCGTGCTCGAGCTGCATGTCCACCATGACGATC
>WNEZ01024298.1_pt1 | contig 13148 bp, 15 predicted proteins | sample 5400521 | NCBI WGS metagenome assembly WNEZ01 (sample SAMN13153339, study PRJNA577476) | soil metagenome | isolation source: 120 cm saprolite under Douglas fir tree site 2 hole 1 replicate 1 | place: USA:California | collected 2015-04-18 | reverse complement strand
AAAGCTCTCCGCTGTCATGCCCGCGTAGGCGGGCATCCAGTAGCCCCAGGTGCGAGCGATCGAGGCGAAGTCGGTGCTCGCTACGCCGATTCACGGATTACTGGATCGTCCGCCTACGCGGACGATGACAGCCGAGTGACCTTAACTTAGCGCCCATGCGCGTAAGCGGGGGTCCAGATGGGTCCCCGCTTTCGCGGGGACGAGCGGATACTGTTCGCGGCGGCTCGTGCTGCGAGCGGTTGTCGCCTGCATCGATCTCATCGCACCGAACGTGCCGCAGCCTCACGAGGAATCCGACATGTCGTTCTGGAAATGGTCCCGCACCGCGCCGTCGAACGCGACCGCGGACTCGACGGTCAACTGGGCGGAAGGGCAAAGCCCGTCCTCGGTGAACGACAGCGCGCGCGCCATGATGGCGGCGGCGGCGAAGTACCGCGACGACGTTTCCGGCGCGATCGTCACGTCCGGCACGTCGACCGCCTATGCGGTCAGCTCGTACCAGAGCTTCGACACGCTCGCCCATCTCGACGGGCAGATGATCGCCTTTACGCCGCACATCACGAGCGGCGCGACCGTCACCCTCAACGTCGACTCGCTCGGCGCGAAGCCATTGCGATCGTCGCCCGGCGTCGAGTTGCCGGCGGGCACGCTCGTCCAGGGCACGCCCTATATCGCGACCTACAACAATTCCGACGGCGCGTTCTATCTGCGCGGTTTCTACGCCAACAGCCCCTACGGCGTGCCGATCGGCGGCCTGATGCCGTACGTCGGCACGGCCGCGCCGAGCTCCAATTTCGTCCTGCCGAGCGGCCAGGCGATCTCGCGCACGACCTACGCCACGCTGTTCGGGCTGACCGGGACGACCTTCGGCGCCGGCGACGGCTCGACCACCTTCAACGTGATCGACCTGCGCGGCCGCGTGCCGGCCGGCAAAGACAATATGAACGGCTCGGCTGCGTCTCGGCTCGGCAGCGTGGGGACCGACAGTGGAACAATCGTCGGGACCACGCTCGGATCGGCTGGCGGCTCGGCGACGCACGCACTGACTACGGGCGAGATGCCGTCGCACAGCCACGGCGTCTCCGATCCCGGCCACCAACATCAATTTGGGATCAATGTGGTGACCCCCACTGGGGGCACCACGATGCAATCTGGAACGACCGGCGGCCAGATCGGCGCGGACCAACCTGCCACGACCGGCATCTCGATCGGCAATGCCGGCGGCGACGCGGCGCACGCCATGCTGCAGCCGACGATCATCGTCAACTACATCCTGCGGGTGATCTGACGCGCGGCATCCTTGCGGCAAAGAAACGACGCGCGGGCCGCAAGCTCTGTGGGCTCCCTCTCCCCGCCCTTGCAACCGAACTCGGGTAAACCCGAGTTCGGGTGTAAAGAACGGGGAGAGGGAGCACATCGAGTTGGCCGCTCGCGCTGATGTCGAGCTCAACGGAACGCTATCCGCTTCTGATCGCAGCCGCGCACCAGAACGGCTCGTGGCTCGAGAACACGATCTGCCCGCAGCCGGCCTGCGCCAGCATGCGCTCGATCGCAGCGCGGGTGAAGCGATGCTCGAGCCGGGTGCAGAACCGGTCGAACGAGTCCGTCCGCATGTAATAGAACGAGCGGTGGCGATAGTAGGCGAGCGGCCATCCCCGCGGCAGCGCGCCGATCCGGTCGAGCAGCGCGCCGGCTCTTGCGAGCGGCCAATAGACCAGCAGCGCGATCGACGCGGTCGTTGCGACCTGCAGCCGGTACGGCAGGCGGGCGATCGCGAGGCGCGCCCCGTTGCTCGCCTGCCAGAGCAGGCGATACCAGCGCGGCCGGTTGTCGAACGCGTAATAGATGTAGACGAGGAGCGGCGCGCCGGGCTTGAGCTTGCGGGCGATGTCGCAGAGCGCGCGCGCCGGGTCGGGAATATGGTGCAGGACGCCGAGGCAGTAGGCGAAGTCGAGGCTGGCGTCGGCGATCGGCAGGCTGCCGGCGTCCGCCTGGTGGAATTCGACGTTGCCGAGACCCGCGAGGTTCGCTCGCGCCACCGCGAGCGCCTCGGCGCTCGGATCGCAGGCGAGGAGCCGCCCGACCCGCGGCGCGACCAGCACCGCCCATCGTCCGCTGCCGCAGCCGACGTCGGCGCCGACGCCGTCGCGGCCGATCAGGTGCCAGGGGAAGATGTCGAAATAGGAGCGGAAGGCGTCCGCTCGCTCCCGCTCGGAGAGCGCCTCGGCGCCGTGCGTGAATTTTTGCCATTCGCGGCCGAATCCGGACACCGTGTCCGGGTCGACGTTGCCGCTGCCGGCGAGATGCGGCGCCGAGCGGGGATTGAGAATGAGCGCGCCGGCCAAGGCGGCCGCGACGAGCGCGAGAACGAGCCCGACCAGAAGCGCCAGCGCAAAGCCCATGTCCGGACGTTATCCGCCGCCCGCGGCCGAAGTCCATAGCGCCTCGCCGGGGCACGACGGCGACTCGCGGCTTCCGTTCTCGCGCCGACCGCGCGACACTAGAAAGCACATTGCGGTGAGATCTGGTCACCGCAAGCGGCAAACTCGGTCTGCTCCCTCTCCCCGTTGCCGCGGCGCTGTGCATCAATCCGACCGGACTATAAAACTAACAGCGGAGCGCCCGACATGTGGACCTTTCTCGATTTCTTCCGGCGCAAGGCGGCGCCCGCCGATCCGCTCCCGAGCGAGTCGACGCCCGCGAGCGCGTTGGCCGGCAAGCCGCTGCGCTACCTGATCGGCGCGAGGAAGATCGATTGGGAGAGCTTCGACGCCATGGGCGTCATCGAGGTCGGTTACGACATCGATGTGGTGCCGCCGGCGCTGCGCGATCGCGTGATCGGCTACGGCAATTTCTGGGACGAGGAACAGACCGGCCGGTTCGGGCCCTACCTCAAGCCGACCGACACGGCGCGCCATTACGACGAGGGCGTGATCGACCCGAAGGGACCGGGCTGGAAGAAGAACCTGGTGGCGCAGTTCGAGCGGCGCGCGAGACAGGGCATCAGGATCATCGAGCTCGACAACCCCGATCCGTACCCGACGCCGCCGGTAATCGAGGGCTACGATCTCGCCCTGGCGCACGGGCTCTCCGTGATCGCCAAGAACCCGTTCATCTGCGCGGACGGCGTCGCCTTGATAAAGCACCGCGCCGTGGTCGCCGCCATCATGGAGACGGACAACGAAGGCACGCCGGCGGATTTGCACCGCATGCGGATCGAGGCCGGACGGCCGGACCTGCCCATTTGGTTTGTCGGCTTCGGCCACGCAAGCGAGCGGGCGCACACGCAGCAGATCGCGCACCAGGCCGCCGCCTTCAAGGGCATCGGCGTGACGTTCTGCGAGGGCTCCGGCCGTGACGAATACGTCAATTACAAGGATCTGCTGATCCCGCGCGTCTGACCGGGCGCGCAGGTTCTTCGTCGGGCCGCCGCGAGGGCGGCCTTTTTATTTTGAGGACGTCCCATGCATCTCGGCTTGCTTCTATCCAAGCTCATGTCGAAGGCCGGACTGGCGGCGCCTGCCGCGCCGGCGCCCGCTCCACCCGCGCCGGCGCCGCCCCCGCCGCCGATGGATCTCGCCTCGCGCATCCTGCGCGCGATGCAGCGGGCGGGCTACGCGATCGCGGCCGGCCCCGACGTCCTCAACATCGTCTACGTCGAGGGCATGAATCCGGACGGCACGGGAAACGACAACGCGCCCAACCGGTTCAACGATCTGCGCATCCTCATCCGCGTCCTCGACGGCCGGGCGGCGATCGCCGGCATCTGGGAGGCGACCACCGAGCCCGGCCGCTACTTCACCGAGCACCCGATGAATCCCAAGGGCGCCGCCCGCGTCGCCTTCGGGGCGCATGCCTGCTGGACCGTCGGCGAGCACCACGGCCACGAGGCGCTCATCCAGGTCGCGCCGATCCCGGTGTTCCGCGATTACTTCCGGCATTACCGGCGCGAGGGCGCGGTCGACGTCGGCCTCTTCGGCATCAACCAGCACTGGGGCTACGACCTGCCGCGGGACGATCTCGGCCGCTCCAGCGCCGGCTGCCTCGTCGGCCGCGCGCGCGACGGCCACCGCGAGTTCATGCGCCTCGTCAAATCCGACCGCCGCTACCTCGCCGACCGCAAGAGCTTCCGCTTCCCGACCGTCATCCTGCCGGCGTCCGAGGTCTGATCACGCGCCGCAAGCCCTGACTCAATTCCGCCTCGCCCTGAGGAGCGCGCGCAATTTGCGCGCGCGTCTCGAAGGGCGGCGGCCCCATAGCGCGGGCCGCCCTCATGCTTCGAGAGCCTCAGCATGAGGGCGGAACGTGCGCCGACGCCACACCCACAAACGGAGACTGACATGGCTCAATCGTCCTACGACGAATCGCTCGCGCGCCTGCTCGTGCACGAGGGCGGATACTCCAACCATCCTTCCGATCCCGGCGGCCCCACCAACTGGGGCATCACCATCGAGGACGCGCGGCGCTACTGGAAGCCGGACGCGAGCGCGGCCGACGTGCGGGGGATGCCGGTCGAGGTGGCGAAGCGGATCTACCGGCAGCGCTACTGGGATGCGATGCGCTGCGACGCGCTCCCCGCCGGCGTCGACTATGCGGTGTTCGACTATGGCGTGAACTCGGGCATCGGTCGTGCCGCGAAAGTGCTGCAGCGGCTCGTCGGCACCTCTGTCGATGGGAAAATCGGTCCCTTGACCATCGCGGCCGCAGTCAAGGTCAACCCGACGAAGTTGGTCGGCGAAATCTGCGACGAGCGGCTCGCCTTCCTGCAGGGGCTCTCGACCTGGAGCGTGTTCGGCAACGGCTGGGGCGCCCGCGTGCGCGAGGTGCGCGCCGCCGCGCTCGCCATGGCGGAAAAGGCTGTCGTCCCGGCCGACCCCCGCGAAAGCGGGGGGCGCGAGGGCCGGGACCCAGTAACCACCGCACCATCGGTGAATACTGGGTCCCCGCTGGAGCCTGCCCCCGGCAACGACCGGGGGCAGGGACGACCGGTGGTGATCGCCTGGCGCACCGCCCTCGTCGCCCTGATCGCCGGCGCCGCGCACTTCCTCGGCGCGCATCCGCTCCTCGTCGCCGCCGCCGTCGTCGTCGGCGTCGCGCTCGCCTTCTTCGTTCCCAGCAACCTCCAAGCAGGAGACTGAACATGGAGATCGTCGTCAGCCTCGTCGTCGTCGCCGTCCTCGTCTACGTCGTCGTCGATGCCGTGCGCTCGTTCGTCCACGCGACCGGCACGCTCTGGCAGAAGCTGCTCGCGGTCGGCCGCCATTCCGCGACCATCCTGTGGGCGCGCTTCACCGTCGCCGTCGCCGCGCTCGCCGACGGGGCGGTCTGGGCCGCCGATTTCCTCGGCAGCCCGCAGGTCGCGGGCGCGATGCAGGCCCATCTCGATCCGAGGACCGTGGCGGCGGTCATGGTCGCGGTCGCGGTCGTCTCCGAGCTCGCCCGCCGGCGCACGCTTCGTAGGGTGGGTTAGGCGCGAAGCGCCGTAACCCACCGCCACTCCCCCGCAGCGGGTGGGTTACGCGGCTGCGCCGCTACCCACCCTACGAGGAGTTTTTATCATGTGGACCTGGCTCGCTTCCTTCCTCGGCGGACCGATCGTCAACGGCGTGATCGAGGCCTACAAGGCCAGGCTCGCCGCGGCGAATTCGCAGGACGCCGTGGCGGCCGACCTCGCCGGCAAGGCGATCGCGGCCGAGATCGAGGCGCGCAGGAGCGCCGACGCCGTCATCATCGCCGAGCAGGGCCGCTGGTGGACCGCGATCATCCGGCCGCTGCTCGCGCTCCCCGTCATCATCTATCTCTGGAAGGTGGTCGTCTGGGACAAGGTTCTTGCGCTCGGCTCGACCGATCCGCTCGCCGGCGACGTCGCGGCCTGGGCCGGGATGATCGTCACCACCTATGTCGGCGGCCGCTCGCTCGAGAAGATCGCGAGCACCATCTGGTCGCGCCGGAGGTAGGCAATGCCCTATGAGCGTCTCGCCGTGCTCGAGCACAAGGTCTCGCGCATGGAGCGCGAGCTCGAGCGCATGTCGGTCAAGGTCGACGAGATGCACGCCGTGCTGATGCAGGCGCGCGGCGTGCGCTGGGCGATCATCACGGTGGCGGGGCTGGTCGGCTTCCTCGCCGGCATCTCGCATTGGCTGATATCGCGATCGTGAGCGGATGAGCCGTGCGCAAGCGCGTCCGCTACGACGTCATCGCGTATGGCGAATGGACGCGGCCGCGGATGAAGAATTTTCGCGAGCAGTGCTGCGATTGCGGGCTCATCCATCGGCTCGATTTCAGGATCGTGGACGGCCGGGTGGAATTCCGAACGCGCCGCGACGGCCGCGCCACCGCCGCCGTCCGCCGCAGCTTCAGGTTCGCGCCCGGCGATTGACGATGGCTCGGCGGCGCATATCGCCCGGCACCGCCGATCGATGAATCCTTCGACGCGTAGGATGGGTTGACGCCCGCGAAAGCGGGCGGAAACCCATCTCACCGACCAAGCTCTCGCGCAACCGCGAACCAGGTCCCCACGACATTCGACCGCCTTGGCGCTCCCGCGCATCGCGATGAGGCGATGGCTATCCGTTCGCTCGACCGATCCCGCCCCGGCCCGCGCTTCCTCGATTCTTCAAGGGCACGCTCACAATGTCCGATCCATTTCCGCCTCTCGGCTGGTCGCCGCAGCTGGAGAGCTGGCCCTATTGGATGCCGCAGGCGTTCATGGGCCTGCTCCCGCCGCTGCCCACGTCTCCGTCTCCCGCGCCGAAGCAGCTCGAGGACCCGTGGAGCGAACTCAGCACCTCCCAATCACTGGAACGCCTCGGCGTTCCGGCAGCGACGGCTCCGCAGCCGAGCGAGCTTTGGGATCGAAGCACTCCATCATGGCTGCGCTCGGCAATCGCGCCGAGCGGCGGAATACTGGGCTCCTTTCCGCCGGCGAATAATCTCGGCACCGAAAAGCCGCCCGCATGGTCGCTAGCGCCGGCCGTCTCCAGCGGCGGACTGCTTGCTCAGCTCGCGCAGCCGAGCGATCCCGCGGAGCAAAGGGCTCCCGCTTGGCCGGCGCCGCCATTCGACGCATCCCTCGGGTCGGCTTGGGCGCCGGCGGCGCCGATCGCCCATCTTGCCTCAACCCACATCTGGCCGTTTGCACCACTCCGCAGAAGTCCGAGCGCCGCGCCCTTTCCGGGCAACAGCTTTTATCTCTCCCAAGTACCGCCGGCCCCGGATTGGGAGAGCGTCCCGGCCGATGCGACCACCGGGATAACGCAGTCGGTCGGTGAAACGCCGGGCCTCCCGTCCTGGGGCGCGGCAGTACCTGGCTCGAGCCCCGAGAATTCCCCTCCGGATGAGGCCGCGCTCGCCGATGAAGCAGCCGCTGCGGACGACCCCGGGCTCAGGGAGCGCGCGCGGCTCAATTTCCTGAATTCCTACTATCGCGGAACACTCTTTGGTGCCGGCCGTCTCGCCGGGCTGGCGCAGCTGGCAGCGACGCCGGACGAGGAGGGGATCAGCCCCGACCTCAAGCGCGTGCGCGACGACCTGCGCCAGGAATATCGGCAGATCACCGCCGATCTCGCGCGCTACGACCGCATGCGCTCGTTCGGCAGCGCGGGCGAGCTCGGTGCCGCGGCGAAGGCCGCGCTTCAGCAAGGAGCGATCACCGGCACCGCCGATCCGATCGTGCAAGCCCTCAACATCAGGGCGGGCGTGCAAGAGCAGTACGATCCGGCTCGCACCGGCCTTGCCGTCGGGGCAGGCGCCTTGCTCGGCGCCGGTGGACGGTTGGGATCGGAATCGCTTAGCCAGCAGCTTTCTTCGAAGGAGAGCGTGCTTTCAAATCTTTATCGCTGGACAGAAAGGACGCTTCGAGTATTGGACCCTTCGAACTCGGAGCTGCGACGCACGAATACCGCAATCTGGATTCCAACAACCAAAGATCTCGCGCGTCTCAACAATGAGATAACGAGGATAAAAGAAGAGAGAAAAAATCTAAAGCATCTTGAGACTCATCACGTCGCAGCACAGGAATTCAAATCCGACTTCAAGAGGCTTGACATCGAACCTGAAGATTATTTGATGTTTTATGCATGTCGAAGACCACCGTCTAAAGCCGGGCGGCGTACATACAGGGCCGAACAATTGGAATGGACAATTGCGCAGATTCTTTAACAATAAAGGAGATTGGACTGAGCAAGAAGCCTTGGAACAATTGAACAAAATGATGGGAGGAATCCCTCCCTGGAGAGCGTCATGACATCCAATTTTTGGCTACTGGAGGCGCGAAAGGGGCAGCCGTTGGCCGAGGAGGCACCTGACTGCGGATACATGACAATCACCTGTCCGATTCACAAGCGCGCGAAAAGAACCATGGGCGGTCTGTCGATAATCGTTCATCCATTGGGCATGAAGGACTTCACTTGGACTTGGAATGGCGATGTATTGGTCTCCCTGAGGGCCTTGCGTGTCTTTGAAAAACGTCGAGTCACCGGATTCGAAGCTAGGCCAGCGAAAGTCTGCTACCCTGAGACGATTAAGCAGCGGCCGCCCGATCTATTCGAGCTCGTCGTCACGGGATGGGGCGGGCTCGCGGCGCCGGCGAGCGGCGTTACCCTGACAAGCTTTTGTCTGACCTGCGGGCACCGGCAGTACAGGATAGCGGAGCCCAGTCGTCTGATCGATCCTGCGGCTTGGGACGGAAGCGATCTGTTCATTGTGTGGCCACTCCCTCGGTATCATTTTGCCAGCGAGCGCCTGGCCAGCATTCTCCGCCAAGAGGGCGTTTCCGGGGTAGAGTTCATCTCGGCACCGGAGATTCCCGTGGAGAGGGGAGCCAGTGTGAGTCCTGGTACTCTTTCGCTGTCCATGCCGGAGCATCGCGCGCGCGAGCTGGAGGAACGTTTCGGCGTTTCACATTGGCTCGTACGGAAGTAATAAATCGCGCTTGTACAATGAGGGTTTCGTCAGGTACCCGACCCCACCGCGAATGTGTGCTGGCGGCTCTGGATGGCTCCGTGTATGGGCATTGTGACTTCTGCCGATGCAGCCGCAGATGAACAATTTCCGTGAGCAGGTATTATCGGGCGGGCAGGATCGACATAGATAAAGCAAGGAGCCTTGAAGCCGTGAATTCACAATGCCCGACATGCTCCGCCCGTCAGGGAGGCTATCTCAGCAATTATTCGAAGACTATGAAGCGGCTGTATGGATTTGACGAGGAGTAGCAGGTACTCGGATGAGCAGAAGAAGACGTGTATGAAATTTGGTGCCGACTATTTCCCATACGACGACTACATGATGGTTGGAATCAGCAGGAATTTTGATCCAACCGATTATCCGATCAACGGACTGCGTCATCCTCCCGAGGGAGATTCGATCTCGCTGGAGGCGGCCAGCAAGATCCTGCGATTCGTGGCGTGGAACCCGGCTGGCGCGGCCTCTCCCCGCTGGATGAGGTTCAGCTGATGCGATACAACCACGCGTACAGAACCCTGCGAGAATTGGATCCCGAGAATCCGCGGCTCTCATCTCTCTACACCTCTGTGTGGTTTCCGCAGAGTTGGGACATCCATGATCTCAATCAAGAAATCGCCAGGGTGCACAGTCGACTACCCAAAGATCTGCTACCCAAGGAGCTGCGCCAGCTTGATGTACATCATCCATTTCCACTCCAATTTAAGAGGGAATTTAGGGCCTGGGGCATCGAGCCGGAAGACTATACGATGCTCGTGCCAGTTGGATGGCATCGACTGAAACCCGGTGGTCTGCATACCGGTCCCGATCACTGGAACAAGCAATGGGATCGGTACATCGCGCAAGAGGGGGAACCGACCAAAGAGCGCGCCATCGAGCACCTGAGCACCATGATGAAACAGATACCTTGGATGAAGCCATGACTTCGAAATTCTGGCTATTGGAAGCACCGGAAAACCAACCGCGGGCTGAGATACGCGATGCGGAATATGAACAAATTACATGCCCGACGCACGAGGGACATAGGCGCGCCGGAAAGCGACTCGGCGACCTGTCGGTCATCGTTCATCCGCTGGGCGCAAGGGACTTCACCTGGATCTGGGGCGGCCGCGCATTGATTTCGCGAAGAGTACTGAACCTGTTCGATAAATACGGCGTCACCGGATTCGAAGCGAAACCGGTCAGGGTCTTCTATCCCGAGGCTATCAAGCCGCCGCCGCCCGAAATGTTCCAGCTCCTCGTTACGGGTTGGGGTGGGCTTGCCGCACCGGCGGCTGGCGTAAGTCTGATAGAGTGGTGTCCGGCCTGCCGATACAAGCGATATGCCATAGCGGAGCCAAGCCGGCTCATCGATCCTGCGGCGTGGGACGGGAGCGATCTTTTCATTGTGTGGCCACTTCCCGGGTTGATATTTGCAAGCGACCGCCTGGCAGATATCCTCCGGCAGGAAAGGGTATCCGGACTAAAGCTCATTCCCGCGCCGATGATTTGGGTAAAGAAGGGAGGCACTGCGAGTCCTGGCTCTCTGATGCGGCGTATGCCAGAGCGCCGCGCGCGCGAGCTTGACCAACGTTTTGGTGTTTCGGATTGGCTCGTGCCAAGATCGTAAATTTAGTCAGCGTTCCTTGGCGGAACAATGCGCGGAAGTACCTTGCCGAATGCTATCCGTCGATTGGGAGTAGCATCAATGAATTGGGGCTTGGATCAGCAGAAGATTTGCCTGCGCCGACTATTTCCCATGCGACGACTACATGATGGTTGGAATCAGCAGGGATTTTGATCCAACAGACTATCCGATTAACGGACTGCGTCATCCACTCGAGGGACTCGACCGGATGGTACATATGGTCAAACGAGAGATTTTCTGAGGAGCCTGATTTCTTTGTTTCCCTGCATACCATCCACCTGCGGGAAGGACGATGCCCGGAGATTGTAAAATATCTAGGATTGGCGCCGGGATGGCGCTTCTTGATTGCTCCAGGTTGGGAGGATGTCTGGTTTGATCCAAAGCTCTTGATGATTTAGCGATTCACGTGCACACGATGCTTGGATTCCAAAAAGCCTGCCCCATCGTGGGCTTCAGCAGCATCCATGTATGATCCGGGCGGCAGCAAGTCGCGAGCAAGCGCGCGCTCACGGCATCGGCGCTGCGCCTCCCAGCCCACGAGCCAGCCGCTCACTCCACCTCCGGCCGCGTGGGCCGGCCGCGCGCGGTCGCGAACGAAGGGAGGAGATGGCCCTCGACCTCCTGCCGGATCAGCTCGAGCCACTGCTCGGCGCGCTCGGCACGCTGCATCGCCACCGCGAGGTCGACCTCGAGGCGGCCGAGCCGGTCCTCCATCTCGACGCGCGCGCGCGCGAGGTGCTTGTCCGCCTCGGCCTCGCTGCGCGCCACGCGCTCGTCCGCCTCGGCCTTGACCCGGTCCGCGCGCAGCTTGGCCTGCATGAGATCGCTTTCCAGGCGTCCGATGCGCTTCTCGGCCTCCGCCTCGACGTGGGCGATGCGCTCGTCGGTCTCGCGCTTCGTGCGCGCGACGAGGTCGTCGGCCTCGGACTTGAGCTTGGCGACGGCCGCCTCGGCCTCGGCCTCCGCACGCGCGGCGCGCTCGTCGGCCTCGCCCTTCGCCCGCTCGACCTCGGCCTCGGCCTCGCGCTTCGCGCGCTCGACCTCGGCGTCGGCTTCCGCCTGCAGCTTGGCGACGGCGGCGGTGGCCTCCGCCCGCAGCCGGTCGACCAGGCCGTCGGCCTCGAGCTCGAGCTCGTTGATCCGGTCGTGCGCCAGGCGCAACTGCGCCGAGAGCTTGTGCGCCAGCGCCATGGCGCGGTCGCAGTTCGCGTTGGCGAGGTTCGCCGATTGCTGCAGCTTCGCCGCGAAGTCCGGGTCGGATGGATCGGGACCGTCCTGGCGCGCCGGCGGGGCGGACTGCGGCTCGCTCATTGACTGTCCTCGTGCTCGATCGGAACCCGATCGCTCCCCGGCGGCGAATGTATCCCGGCAAGCCCGCGGTCTCAAGGAGACCGTTCCAATCGGCTATGCCGAAGGCCGGAACATCGCGCTCGACTTCCTCTATACCGAGGGGCGCGGCGATCGCGCCGCGGAGCTTGCCGCCGAGCTGGTCCGGCAAGGCGTCGACGTCATCGTCGCCCATTTCACCCCGGCGACCCGGGCCGCCATGGGAGCCACGCGCACGATCCCGATCGTCATGGCGCCGGCCGGCGCTCCCTTGCAGAGCGGCTTCATCGACAGCCTGGCGCGGCCCGGCGGTAACGTTACGGGCCTGTCGGGCATGGACGCCGAGATCGGAGGGAAACGCCTCCAGCTCCTGCGCGAGCTCATTCCGAGCCTTGCCTGCGTCGCGGTTCTCGCATCGACCCCGGCCACGGACCCGTTCAGCGGACCGTTCGTGGACGACCTGCGTTCGGCCGCCACGGGAGCCGGCCTCCGGCTCGAGCCGGTCCTGGTCGGCGGCCCCAATGAGTTCGAAAGCGCGTTCGCGGCAATGGCCAAGGCCGGGGCGCAGGCGCTGGTCGTCCAGGGGCTTTTCGACCCGCACCGGAAGATCCTGATCGAGCTCACGGGGAAGCACCGGCTGGCGTACATGTCGAGCAACCGCGAAGCGACGGTGGCGGGGGCGCTCGTTTCCATCTCCGCCAATTTTTCGGCGCTGTACGAGCGGTCGGCGTTCTACGTGGACAAGATCCTCAAGGGAGCGAAACCCGCCGATCTGCCGGTGGAGCAGCCCACGAAATTCCAGGTGGTGGTCAACATGAAAACGGCGCAAGCGCTCGGCTTGACGGTCTCGCCGACGCTGCTCGCGCAAATCGACGAGATAATCGACTAAAGCGTTTTCCGATGAGATTGACGCACAGCGGCGCCGCATACTCGGTGCGTTCCCTCCCCCGCTTGCGGCCGAACTCGGGTTTACCTGAGTTCGGCCACTTATTGACTGGCCGAAGTCGGAAACATCCGACTTCGGCTGGAGGGTTAGGGTGGGGCGTACGTACGCCGCTCGTTGTGCTAACGTCTCCCGCCAATCAACGGGAGGAACCTATGAAAGCCAATTGCAAAATGACGGTAGCCGCGCTTGCGGGCGTCGCTATCGGCGCTCTCGCGATGACGGTGACGGGTGTCGCAACGGCGCTGGCGCAGGATACGGTTCGGGTACGCGGCACCATCGAGCGCGTCG
>WNEZ01003730.1_pt1 | contig 13148 bp, 10 predicted proteins | sample 5400521 | NCBI WGS metagenome assembly WNEZ01 (sample SAMN13153339, study PRJNA577476) | soil metagenome | isolation source: 120 cm saprolite under Douglas fir tree site 2 hole 1 replicate 1 | place: USA:California | collected 2015-04-18 | reverse complement strand
TGGGCGTGAAACCCTTGGCTGGAGCCATCTGCAACTCACTATACCCAGGGTCGCTCGGCTGTTATTCCTATAGTGGAGAGCCGGTGGAAACTGAATACCTCGACGAAGAACAGGTGATCGCCCTGTACAACAAGGTCCGCACGGGCAAGCGGACCTGGCCGTCGGGCATCTGGAGCTCCCCCGCGGCGCTGCAGTACGCCGTGACGGTCTTCGACTACTGGATCCACAACGTCATGGGCTGGAAGGGGTGGCCGGCTGCCCGTGGCAAGGTCACGCCTGCCTTGCTCGAGGAACATCGGCTTGCCGACCTCGTCGAGAGCGTTTTCGTGCCCGAGTTCGGAGACGATTGGCTCGACTTCGAGATCGTGCTCAACGAGAGCATGCGGCTCTCGGAAGACGAGGCCTGGGCGCCCGACGTCGCCGACCGCCAGGAGCGCGTGGAGGCGGCGTTCGAGCATGCCTTCGAGCAACTCATCGGCTCATCCAAGCAGCAGCCGAAACTGCTCCCGACCTATCACCGGTTCCGCAACCACCTGCTGCGTATGTGGAGCGCGTTTCAGGAGGCACAGGCAGAGCACGACAAAGCGGAAAGGGAGTCGGCGGAGCGCTTCTGGGCTCCGCTACGGCTGGTGCGCAGCACTCGCGGTGAGGCCGCCGAAGCCTGGTCGATCGTGAACGTCGATGACGAGAGACGCGGCGAGGTCAACGTGATCTGGGGCGAACCACATCCCTACTGCCTCGTCGTCCTCGACGACGCCATCGAAGCGGGCGGCTGGGAGCAGGTGATCTACCGTCTCGAGCAGGAGATCCTGGTCGAGGAGCCTGGGATCGTGAGCTACGCCGTATGGCACAAGGGCTTCGTCGGCGAGTACTACCGCTGCGCCGACTGCGGCGAGCTGCACAGCCAGTTCGACGAAGACGCGGGCAAGGAGCTCCGCCTCGATGACCTCGATCCGCCCGAGGAACGCTGATTAGTCGACCGTAAGGGAGTAGTTCTTTCCCTCCCAGCCGGTCACGTAGTGCGCGGTCCATGCCAGCTGCGAGCCTGGCGGCAGCTTGTTCGAAGGGATCTCGGCGACCCAGACGCCGAGGGTCGTGTCGATGGCATCGGCCTCACCGAACGTCTTCCAATCGTCGAAGGTGTAGTGCACCGACCCGGGCCTCGGCAGCTGCACGCGCAGCCGGCGGCCGGCAGCGATGCGTCCGATCTGGTGGCGGTGCGACCACACGAACGCCGGCTCCTGCGGGGTGCCCTCTGTGTAGCGATGCCGCGCGGGCACCACGAGGTCCGGGAAGCCGGCGAGCGCGATCGTCACCAGCAGCTCGAGATACTCGGCGTGCGCCCAACCGAGAGGCGATACGGATCCGGTCGCCTTGCCGAAAAACAGCCCGCGGCTGGGAATGTCCTGCGCATCCCAAACTTGCTCGGGCAGCATCGAGCCAGGACCGGCGAAGCCTTCGAGGGTCCGAACGAGCTCGGCGGCGGGCAGGCCCATCGAGAAGAAGTGGCGGGCGCGCTCGCCCGTGAGCACCGGCCATGGCCGTCCCTTGCCGCTGCCATCCCACGGCGAACCGTCGTCATGCTCGCCATACAGGTCACCCACATAGCGGCGCCACGATGGTCCTGGCGGAAGGCTGACCTTGAGCGCGGAGTCGACGCTCTGCAGGCTGCGGAGGATGCGTTCGTCCTTCGGCCGTCGCAGGCCATACCTGACCAGCTCGAGGAACTCGGGCGCGATGGCTCCTACTGTCGGGCGGTGGTCCGGATCGCCCGCGAGGCGCACGTACTGACCGGCGGCGGTCGAGCACCACGTCTCGACTCGATCGTTCCAGTAGTCCGCGACGGCGCGCAGATGGCTGGCGGCGACGTGCTCGCCAGCTTCGTGCGCAAACTCGGCCGCAACGATGAGGGCGGCGATGCAGGCCGCGAGCGTCGATGGCGACAGGCCGCCGAGATCCTCCCAGCGGTCGAGCTGCGTCAGCGGACCCTCGCGGATGAGGAACTGCGCTGCGGGCCGGACCATGACGGGGTAGGGGTCGTGGTCGAGGCAGCCGGCAATGCCCAACCGCCATGCGAGCAATATCGGTAGTGCGACCTGGTCGAGCTCGGTCGACGTCCAGTGTGGGGTCCCGTCCACAAACCAGTTCTGGAACCACGCGCCGTCCGCGCGTTGGCGCGACTGCAGGTGGCGAAAAGCGCGAAGGGCCGCCGCCTGGTCGCCCGCATCGAGCAAAGCGGTCGCGATGCGACAAAGATCGCGCGGCCAAACCAGGTGATAGATCTGATTGCCGTTGTGGTTGGACTCGCCCCATGGAGCGGCAGGTGATGCAACGAATGCGCCTGCATGCGATTTGTCCTCGAGGCAACGCAGCACTGCCAGCGATGCCTGGGCGAGCATCCCCTCGTCTCCGCTCACCTTGCTGAGGGCCGGCGGCAGGTCGGGCAGCCCTCGCCACGCGCGTTCAAACGCGTGGCGCACGTTGCCGGAACCCTTCTGCAGCGTCGCGCGCGCGACTTCTTCGGCGTCCGCTCGCGTGTGCGCGAATCCGATCCCGATCTGAAACGACCCGGCGCGGATGCCGATCTCGGCGCCGGCCGCCACGTTGCCCGGTCCGGCGCGCTCATACGTGTAAGTCAGGTAGCCGTCGCCGTCGTGCAAGTCGATCTGCAGGTCGGAGCTTCGGTAGTAGCCGACGGTGGCTCGACTGAACGGACCGACGAGGCACATCCACACGTCCTGCTGGCGCAGAAGCAGCGCGGGTGGATGCGTATCGAGAACCTGGCCGAAGTTGCCCTCGCTCCCCGGCTGCCAGTGCGCGGAGGCCTGCATGTAGAGGCGCACATCCGGGAGCTCAGGCGTGAAGGTGGCCGCGATCAGCATCGCGTTCTCATCGGGATCGGAGAAGAACTCTTTGGTGAGCCGATATTCGTGGTGAGTGCTGTCGACCTTGAAAGCAGGGATGCCGGGCGCGAGCCAGGTGACGCGGTGCTGGCCGTCGCCGGCGTCATCGACTGGCGGCGCACCTCCGGCGGAGGCGAAGAAGCGCAGCTCGTGGAGCGCTACCCGGTCGATGGTCGGGAAAAAGACTTCGCTGAGGTTGCCATCGACGAGCGTGTACCAGAGCTTGCTCCTCGGGCCGGGCGCCGCGCCGAACGCCATCTTGCGGCCGGGACCCCACATCGGGGGCGCGCCTGGACCACCTGGAGCCTCCATCGGGGAGTAAGTATGGAAGAGGCTCACGGCAGATAGAATCGAGCGACGGCGCAGACGTACCGGGGAGGTGGCTGAGTGGCCGAAAGCACCCGCCTGCTAAGCGGGTAGGGGGTGTAAAGCTCCCTCGAGAGTTCGAATCTCTCCCTTCCCGCCATCCCCCATCGGTGTTCAGCCGGCCTTGAGCTCGTGAAAGAAACCCGTCACCTTGCTTGTCTGGTCGGCGTACACACAGCTCATCGCGTAGGCACCTTTCAAGACGACGGGGGCGACGACTTCACGGGTGCCGTCGGCAAGCACATCGGCCTGAAGGATTTCGGTGATAAAGCTCGGATGCTGGACCTGGCCCATCGGTGAATTCCAGTAGTCAATGAGGTCCTTGAAGCTGTAACCGTCATGAATATGGACAAAACTGAAGTGTCCTGTGTACTTCGTCTTGTTCACCAGTGAGAACCTGACGTCATGTAGAGGGAGCTGGTCGGGCATCTCAAAGGTGCAGCCAGTCTCGGACAGCGTGGCCGTTCCAACTTTCTCCGACGTCGGACTTGCGTGCGTGGGAGAGGGACTTGCGGATGTTTGCCCGCACGCGACAACAATCGCAATCACGAAAAGCTTCAGCGCGACCTTCATGCTGCTCACCTCCGCTCATTGCCGGTCTGAGCAGAGGTCTTGCTGCGCCTCTACGGTGCCGCCGGCTCCGGGTTAGACCCCGTCGGGTAGGCGGGTACCAGTCGAAGCCGATGCCGAGCTACTCCCCTCTGTAACTGAGCCTACGGTAGCACTCGACGATCAATCGGTCGATCGTGTTGCCGAGTGAGGCGAGGAATCCCTGCCTTCCCGCTATCGGCATCACGACTCGCCCGGGCGGCGGGCGACGCGACGTAGCTAGACTCCGATTGTGGGTCCGCGAGTCATCGCGGTCGCGATCGCGGCCATCCTAATGCTGCCGGCTTGCACCAGCGGTGCGCCGCCGTCAGGTAAGGCAAGATCCGCCGCCGCGACTCCAAGCCCCGCCATTGCAACGCCCGGCTCGGTCGCGTGGACAGATTGCGGCGGCGGCTTTCAATGCGGGTCGGTGACGGTCCCGCTCGACTATGCGCATCCCATCGCGGGCACCATCGACATCGCGCTGAACCGGTATCCGGCGACCGACCGGGCCAACCGCATCGGCTCGCTCCTGATCAACCCCGGTGGGCCGGGCGTATCAGGTGTCGATTGGGTTCGTGACAGCGCGTTTGCCTTTGCGAGCCTCAACCGCCGGTTCGACTTGATCGGCTTCGACCCGCGAGGCGTTGGCAAGAGCTCGCCCGTGCGCTGCCTCGACGCTCCTGCCCAGGATGCCTTCAACGCCCTCGACTCAGTGCTCGATGATCCAGCCGAGAAGCAAGCTGCCATCCAGGCCGACCAGGACTACGCCGCGGCCTGCGCCCAGCGCAGCGCGAACGTGCTGCCGTTCGTCGATACGGCCAGTGCCGCCCGCGACATGGATTTGATTCGTGCCGCCCTAGGCGACGCCAAGCTCAGCTATCTGGGCTTCTCCTACGGAACGTACCTGGGCCAGATGTACGCACACCTCTTCCCGACCCGCGTTCGCGCGCTCTCTCTAGACGCGGTGGTGGACCCGGCGATCTCGTTCAACGATCTCATCTTGGCCCAGATGGTCGGATTCGAACAGAACCTGCGAGCCTTCCTAGCCGATTGCACGGCCCGGAAAACGGCCTCGCCTCCATGCGAGTGGGCGCAGTCAGGCGATCCTTACGCAAAGCTCATCGCTCTAATGCAGCGGCTCGACACCATCCCGATGCCCGTCGGCAATCGATTGTTGACACGCGGACTCGCAATGACCGGTGTGCTGTGGAGGGCCTATTACCAGCCCACGTGGCCGATCCTCGAGCGTGAGCTCGCGCAGATCGATCGGGGGAACGGAGCGTTGATGCTCGCGTCGGCGGACGATTACAACGGCCGCAACGCAGACGGGACCTACACCAACGAACTGGACGCCAACAACGCGATCAATTGCCTCGATCATCCCGTGCCAACCGACATCTCTGCGTACGATGCTCTGGGGCCGGCCTTCGCAAAGGCTTCTCCTTTCTTCGGGCCGTGGACCCAATACTCGACGCTCCCTTGCGCCTTCTGGCCGGCGAAGCCGACCCAAACCGTCGGGCCACTGAGGGCCGACGGAGCGCCTCCGATCCTGCTGGTCGGCGGCACGAACGACCCAGCCACCCCCTACGCTTGGGCGCAGGGAGTGCACCAGCAGCTGGCCGGCTCGGTGCTGCTGACGCGCCAAGGCAATGGCCACGGCTCGTACGGCGTGAGCCTGTGCGCTACCCAGGCCGAAAACAGTTACCTGCTCAACCTAACCCTTCCGACCGAAGGCACCGTCTGCACCTAGCCGCCGCCGCTTACGCAGCGGGGGTTGCGACCTTGGCCTTGTTGAATGTCAGCTCGCCGTTCCGGACGTCGACCTCCACGGTGTCGCCATCGGAGAACTTGCCCTCCAGCAGCATCATGGCGAGCGGGTCCTGGACCACGCGCTGGATCGTGCGCTTGAGCGGGCGGGCACCGTAGACGGGATCCCATCCCCGTTGGGCGAGCAGCTTGCGCCCAGCGTCCGTGACAACGAGCTGGATGTGCCGATCGGCCAGACGCTTCTCGAGCCGCTTCAGCTGAATGTCGACGATCGCACCCAACTGCTCTTGCGTCAGCGGGCGGAAGACGATGACCTCGTCAACCCGGTTCAAGAACTCCGGCCTGAAGTGGTCGCGCAACACGGCCAGGACCGATTCGCGCACCTCTTCGAACGGGCGGCCGGCCATCTCCTGGATGATCTGGCTGCCGAGGTTCGAGGTCATGATGATCACCGTGTTGCGGAAATCCACAGTGCGACCCTGCCCGTCCGTAAGACGGCCGTCGTCGAGGATCTGCAGCAAGATGTTGAAGACGTCCGGGTGCGCCTTTTCGATTTCGTCGAAGAGCACGACGGAGTAGGGACGCCGCCGCACCGCTTCGGTGAGCTGACCGCCCTCGTCGTAGCCGACGTAACCAGGCGGCGCGCCGATCAAGCGCGCAACAGTGTGCTTCTCCTGGTACTCGGACATGTCGAGGCGGATGAGCGCCTGCTCGTTGTCAAACAAGAACTCGGCCAGCGCGCGGGCCAGCTCGGTTTTGCCCACACCAGTTGGGCCGAGGAAGATGAACGATCCGACCGGCCGGTTCGGGTCTGACAGCCCGGACCGATTCCGTCGCACGGCGTTCGCGACCGCGCTCACGGCTTCGTCCTGGCCGATAACCCGCTCGTGGAGGCGCTCCTCCATCTTGATGAGCTTGGCGATCTCGCCTTCCATCAGCCGCGAGACCGGGATGCCGGTCCAGCGTCCAACGATCTCGGCAATGTCCTCCTCGTCGACCTCTTCCTTCAACAGCGCATGACCGCCCTGCAGCTCTTGCAGGCGCGCCTGGGCGGCCTGGATCTGCTTTTCGATCTCCACCGCCTTTCCGTATCGGAGCTCGGCCGCCTTCGCGAAATCGGCGGCGCGCTCGGCGCGGTCGGCCTCAGCCCGAACCTCCTCCAGCTGAGCCTTGAGAGCGCGGATCCGGCCGATGACCTCTTTTTCCTGCTCCCAACGTGAGCGCAAGGAAGTTCTCTTCTCCGCGAGCTCCGCAAGCTGCTTCTCGAGGGCTACGAGGCGCTCCTTGGAAACCTTGTCGGTCTCCTTTTTGAGCGCTTGCCGCTCGATCTCGAGCTGGCGAATCTGTCGCTCGATCTCGTCGAGCTCGGCCGGCATCGAATCGATCTCCGTGCGCAGCCGGGCCGCGGCTTCGTCGATGAGGTCGATCGCCTTGTCGGGCAGGAAGCGGTCGGTGATGTAGCGGTTCGACAGGACGGCCGCCGCGACGATGGCGGAGTCCTTGATGCGAACACCGTGGTGAACCTCATAGCGCTCGCGCAAGCCGCGGAGGATGCTGATCGTGTCCTCGACCGACGGCTCGCTGACCATGATCGGCTGGAAACGCCGCTCAAGCGCCGCGTCCTTCTCGATGTGCTTGCGATATTCGTCGAGCGTGGTCGCACCGATGGCACGCAGCTCGCCGCGCGCAAGCATCGGCTTCAAGAGATTGGCCGCGTCGATGGCGCCTTCCGCGGCGCCGGCGCCGACCAGCGTGTGCAGCTCGTCGATGAACAGGATGACCCGGCCGTTGGAGGCTTCGATCTCTTTCAGCACCGCCTTCAAGCGGTCTTCGAACTCGCCGCGGTACTTGGTGCCGGCGACGAGGGCCCCCAGGTCGAGGGCGATGACGCGCTTGCCCTTCAGTCCCTCCGGCACATCGCCGGCGGCGATCCGCTGGGCCAGCCCTTCGGCGATTGCAGTCTTTCCGACCCCCGGTTCACCAATGAGGACGGGGTTGTTCTTGGTGCGGCGCGAGAGCACCTGGATGACGCGCCGGATCTCCTCGTCGCGGCCGATCACCGGGTCGAGCTTGCCTTCAGCGGCAAGCTTGGTCAGGTCACGGCCGTACTTCTCGAGCGCCTGGTATTTGGACTCGGGGTTCTGATCAGTGACACGCTGGCTGCCTCGGATCTGGCGCAGCGCTCGCAGGAGCGCGTCGTGCTTCGCGCCCGCGTCTGTCAGGACTTTGCTGTCGGCGAGGGCGAGCAGCAGGTGCTCGGTCGAGACATACTCGTCCTTGAGACGCTCGGCCTCCTGCTCGGCCTGGTCAAGGGCCTTTTGGAGCGACGAGCTCAGGTAGGGCTGGCCGCCGCTGACTTTGGGCAGCCTTTCGACGTACGAGACCAGCGCCGGCTCAAGGGCCTGGACGGAGACGCCCGCCCGCTCCAGAAGCGTGCGGCCGACGCCCTCCTGTTGGCGGATGAGGGCCAGGAGGAGGTGCTCCGGCTCGATTGCCTGCTGGCCGAGTCCGCGTGCCAGCTCAGAGGCCTCCTGAAGAGCCTCCTGCGCCTTTTCGGTGAATTTATCCAAACGCATGTTCTTGAATTTCCCCCCTCCGCCGGTCGTCAAACCGCCCGCCGTATCTTGGCTGTATGCCCGAATTGCCAGAGCTGGAAGCGCTGCGGATCCGGCTCAGCCCGCGCCTCGAGGGCCGGCTGATCACAGGGGCAACGGTCAACCCCAAAAAGGGCCACATGCTCCGGTACCCCGTCGAGCATTTCGCCAATGAGCTCCCCGCTCGCCGGATCGTCTCACTTTCCCGGCGCGGCAAACACCTCGTGTTTGCCACCGAGCTGGGCGGCGGTGGTTCGGAGCGCTGGCTGGTGATCAACCCGATGCTGGGTGGGCGGTTTCAGATGGCAGATGGCGGGAGTCCGGTGCCCGCGACGGAGGTGTTCACGATCCGCATCGAGGGCCGCCAGGAGCTCAGGTATCTCGACTTCCGCGACATGGGGCGGATCTACTGGGTGAGCGACCTGGTGAAGGAAGTCCCGGGCTGGGCCGAGTTGGGGCCGGAGGCGGACTCGGTACCGGCGATGGGCATCGACGCCTTTCGCAAGCGCCTGCGGCGTTTCCGCGACGAGCTCAAGGACCTGCTGCGCAACCAGGAGTTTCTGGCGGGTGTCGGCAACGCCTACTCCGACGAGATCCTGTTCGAGGCTCGGCTGCTGCCCTTGCGGCGGCGGGCGACGCTGAAGCCGGTGGACGAGGAGGCGCTGTTCGCGGCCATTCCCGCGGTGCTCTCGCGGGCGGTGGAGGCGATCCTCGCCAATCCCAACTACGACGAGTCCAAGCAGGATCGGTCCTTCATGTCAGTGCATATGAAAGGAGGCAAGACCTGCCCGCGATGCGGGCACCGGATCAGCCAGCTCGGGTCGAACCGGGAGCCGCTCAACTTCTGCCGGGGCTGCCAAATCTGAGCGGACATACCCTTGGCGGGCCCTCCCTTCCGTTTCGGCCCCTCCCCCGGCCCAACTCACCTGACGGCCTCGACCTTAATACGGGGCGTCGGCGGCGCCAACCCAGGGTGTTAAGAAGCGCGACGGACCGGCAGGTTCTCCGCGATCGATTCCAGCAGCCGCTGGGACGCCAGCGCGATCTCGTCCACGGCCCCCTCGAACGCCAGTTGGTGCTTGCCCGACGGTTCGCGAAAACCGCTCACCTTCCGCACGAACTGGCGCGCGGCGGCGCGGATCTCGTCCTCGCTGGCGACGACTTCAGCCTGGCGCAGGGTCTTGATGCTTCGGCACACGCCACAAAGAATACGAGAGCCGACGCGCCCGGACTACCGCCCCCGATGCCCCGGCAGCTCCGGCAGCCTCGGCGGCGAGAGCCGCCCCGGATCAAGCCCCGCACGCTTCATCATCTCCGCGGCCAGCCGCTCATACCGCCGCTCCGCAATGTCGCCCACCGGATCCGCGCTCGCGGACATGAGCTGACGGAAGGTCAGCGTGGAGACCGCGCGATATGCCAGCACGGCGCGCGCCTGCTCCGCCCGACCGGTCACTGACGCAATGCGCACAAACGCGAGCGCCGACCCGATCTCGCGCATGTCGCGCCACCTCCACGCGCCGTAAGGCAGCAGGACGAGCAGGATCGGCGGCAGTGCCACCAGCAGGGCGAGAACGATCGCAACCTGGATGATCGCGTCGTGGACCTGATGGCCGGCCGACACCAGCGGATCGCCTGAGTACTTGCGCAGCGCGTCGGCGACCTTGAGCAGGAAATCAGTAACCCCAGGAATCCCCCCGGGGATGGCGTCATGGAACTGCTTGATCCAACTGTTGAAAGTGGTCCCCGTGCTCGAGATCCCGCTGGCGATCACCTCGAGACCCATGATCGTCTGATAGATCAGAAAACCCAAAACGGCCCATGCAACCGTCCAGCCAGTGGCCATGAGATCGGCGAACACGCGAACAGCGGCGGCCACCGGGCGATCCGGATACAGCTTGATCATGGCCCGGAAGATAAGTCACTTGCACCCCAAACCGCGCGGTCCCGAGCGCTGAATCTAGCCGTCGATCGCGAAGTCGACCTCGACCGCCACCTGCACCTCCAGCTGCCCGACCGGTACTTGCGTAGAGGCCGCCGCGCCGCCTTTGATGTCGAAGTTCGCAGAGGAATACCCCGATGTGCTCAGGTCGCTGACCCGCATCACCTTGCCAAGCTTCACACCCGCGGCGCTTGCCATCGCCTGTGCCCGTGAGCGCGCGTCGCCTATGGCCAGTGAGCGCGCCTCCGCTTGCGCCACCTTTGGGTCCGCCAGGGTGAAGCCCACGCTGATCTGAGTCGCTCCGCCCTCCTGGACCAGCGCGTCAAGCGTCTTGCCGACGGTGTCGACGTTGTGCCACTTGAACAGCAGCCCCTCGAATGCGCGATAGCCGTCGATCGTGCCGGTGTTCGGCGCATAGCTCGGGCCTACGGAATAGCCCGAGGTGTTGATGTCCTTGTCGGCGATACCGAGCGCCTTGGCACGCGAGATCAGCCCGGCCGCCTTGCCGGCGAGGTCGGACTGCGCCGCTGCCGCGCTGTTTTGCTTGGATTCGACTGCGGCGGATATCAACGCGAGGTCGGGCTTCTTGGACACAGTCGCGTCGCCGCTGGTGATCACGCCCGGATCGAATGTGGACGTTGTCGAGGTCGCCGACGGCGAGGTGACCAGGAGGGAAGGCGGTCTGCTGACCGCGAGCACCGCCAACGTCGCTAGGAGCGCGCAGAGGGTGGCCGCGGCGGCCGAAAACACGACGGTGCGGAAACTTGATTGCATCTAGCTAACCTCCTGTCGTCCAAACGCCGCATCGCCCGGCCGGGTAACAGGGGCTAGATCCGGGTCAGCCTCCAGAAACGCCCGGGCGGGTAAATCGCGTCGGAGGTCGTCAGCGGCACGTCGAGGTTGTAGTCGCCGAGCACCATGTTGAGCACGCCTGCCGATGTCCCGGGCGGGATCGGCGTCTTGATCGTGAGCGCCGGCGACCGCACACTCTGCCGAAGGATCATCCCGGGCCACTCCACCATGTCGACGTTTGCGGTCGACAGAAGCTCTGACCGGCCTCCCCACGGCAGCTCATAGCTGCCGACCGCGACGTATTTGGAAAGCACCCGAATGATGTGGAGCTGCGGCTGCATCGCGTAGATGAGCGCTTTAGCGGAGGCAAACGCAGCATCCAGGGTGGGCAGTCCCATGACGCAGCCGAAGATGGTGATGGTGAAGCCGCCGACGTTGACTGATGCGGCGAACAGGAAGTTGGCGCCGAAGCCGGAACCCGTCTTGATGCCGATGATGCCGGCTTCGCCGAGTGCGTAGTCAACGTTGAACACGGTGCCGGCGACAGGCAGCTTGACATCGGTCATCGCCACGATCTGCGCCAGCACGTCTTGCTTCATTGCCTTCATGCCCAGGATGAGCAAGTCGGTGGGCGTGCTCACCGTCTGATCTGATGCACCGGCCGCATCGACGAACTTGGTGTGGCGCATGCCGAGCTCCTTGGCCCGCTTGTTCATTTTCGCGACGAACGTGGCGGCCGAGCCGGCGTCCCAGTTGGCGAGCGTGAAGGCGATGTTGTTGCCAGAGGGGATCAGCAGGGCCTCGAGCGCCTGCAGCTCGGTCAGCTGCTCACCCGCACGCACCTCTACCACCGACTGCTTCGCGGCGTTGTCCGCCTGATATTCGTGCACGTCCGCGTCCGTGATCAGGATCGCCGGGCCCTGTTCACCCTTCTTCAGTGGCTTGTCCTCGATGACCACGAGTGCGGTCATCACCTTCGCGACGCTCGCCGCCGGCGCCGGCTTCTCATTGCCCGAGCTCGCGATGAAGCCGAGGCTGGACACCGCGACCGCAGCCGTGCCAGGGTTGGGCCAGGGCAACGTGGGTGGCGTACCCGAGGTCGTCGTCGAGCTCGCAACCGATCCTGTGGCCGGCACCGCCGGAATGGGTCGGATGAAATAGTTGAACGCCAAATATCCGGCCAAAAGAAGCACCAGCACCCCGGCCGCCCGAAGCTTCACCCGCCCACGATAACTTCAGGAGGGGGAGCCGGTGCGGCCTGAACGACCGGGGGTCGGACAGGTGGCAGATGCATGCTCATCGAGAGCTTGTGTCGCCGGACGGCGTTGCGTTATACCCATCAGCCCATGCGTTCGGATGGGGCGATGCCAGGGGTTCTGTGGTGGACTCGACGACCAGGTCAACGTAAAACCTGGTTGATGACCTGGTACCAAGGCTAGCTATCTCGGCCATGGACGACTAGATCTACCTGGACGAGCGGTATCTGTCCATCCGCTGGCGCAGCGTCCCACAGATCCTGTACGCGGAATGGAAGGGCTACGCCACGAGTGCCGAATTTCGAGCTGCTTTGCTGAAGCGCGGCCAGGCGATCCGCGAGCACCACGTGGTCGGCTAGGTCAGTGACGCGCGCAAAGCGAAAGTGTTCGTCACCGAGGATCTGCAATGGGTCTCGGAGGTCTGGCTGCCCCAAGTCGTGAAGGCGGGTTTGAAACGAATGGCGATGGAGTGGATGATCGCGAACGACACTCTCTGTAACAGCCAGGGCTACGCGACCAAGAAGACCCCGCCGCAGCTCGGTATCCTGTGTGGTTTTCCGTAACGCTGGCGTCAAAACCTGATCGGATGGCCGAGGACCTGCTCGGCTCTGCGTCGAGTCTCGGGGGTCATCTCTCGCGCGACAGCCGTCTCCAGAGCCTGAACCAGTGTCGCGTTCCGGGGCGCCTCTTGCTCGATCAGGTCGATGAGCTCGTTGGGCATCTCTTCGAGGATCGCCGCACCGAGGAAACTGACCACCCGCCACTCGTCGCCGGCCACTCGAAGCGTTTCCAGCACGATGTCCCAAACCGGGGCAACTTGACGGCGGTCGATCAGGTCACATACCACCCCGTACGCCCAGCTCGCCCACTGCGTTTCATTCCGGGCCATACGCAACCAGCCGCGCACGAGCGTTCGTCGGTCGATGAGTTCGGAAAAGGG
>WNEZ01003729.1_pt1 | contig 13148 bp, 11 predicted proteins | sample 5400521 | NCBI WGS metagenome assembly WNEZ01 (sample SAMN13153339, study PRJNA577476) | soil metagenome | isolation source: 120 cm saprolite under Douglas fir tree site 2 hole 1 replicate 1 | place: USA:California | collected 2015-04-18 | reverse complement strand
TCCCGGCGAGCTGCCGTCCGGCGGGACTGCCCGCCGCCGCGTGTCACCGTGCTCTATGGCACGATGCTGGCCGTCGGCGGGATCGCGGGGGCGGGGGAAGGAACCGTCCTGCATCGCTACCGGCCGCCTTCCGTTGCCGTGTCCCGTGCGGGTGCCGTCGCGCTCTCCTGCACCGCGGCGGCCGCCGGGCCGACCTCGTCGCCTGCGGTCCAGGTCACGTAGAGCTCGCCGAGCGGCGTGAGCTGGTCGAGAGAGACGCGGCCGTCCCTGAAGAGGTCCAGCACGGCAAGAAAGCGCGCCACGACCTCGTAGGTACCCGCGCAGTCCGAGGTCAGGCGGCGGAATGTGGCCCGGCGCAGCTCCCGCAGCCGTCCGGCGAGTAGCTCAGCCTGCTCCCGCACAGTCGTGCGCGGCGTGTGCAAATGCTCGGTCGAGACTACCGGCGGCTTCTTCGGCGCCAGGGTACGGGCGGCGATCGCGGCGAACTCCGCCGGGCCGAGGCCGAGCAGCACCTCCGGCAGCAGCCCGGCGAACCGGGGCTCCATCGGCACGCGCCGCGGGAACCGGTGCCCCTGGACGGCCATCCGGCTGGCCAGCACGGCTGCCACCTCCTTGTAGGCGCGGTACTGCAGCAGCCGGGCGAACAGCAGGTCCCTGGCCTCAAGCAGGGCGAGGTCTTCCTCGTCGTCGACCTCGCCGGCCGGCAGCAGCCTGGCCGCCTTGAGGTCGAGCAGCGTGGCGGCGACAACCAGGAAGTAGCTGGCCTGGTCCAGGTCCCAGCCATCAGCAAGGGCCCGGATGTGCACGATGAACTCGTCCGTCACGCTCGACAGTGCGATCTCGGTGATATCCAGCTTGTGCTTGGAGATGAGCGCGAGAAGCAGGTCGAAGGGCCCCTCGAACACGTCGAGGTGCACCTCGAAGCTGCCCCCGGCCGGTGCCTGCGGGGCATCGCCGGATTCGCCGGTCACCATGGTGGTCATTCAGAGCCCGTCGCAGCCTGCCCGGGACGCGCCGCCCGGAGGACATGACGCTACCCGATGCCGGGGAGCCCTCATGCCCCCTCGCGCAGCCGCCGCGCGATCAGGCTCCGCTCGCCTTCGGCGTCGAGGTCGGCGAGCAGCATGGCCAGTGCCTCGCGAACAATCCGGCCACGGTCCGCCGACCCCGTAGGCCCGCAGGGACAGCCGGGCCCGTTCCAGGTCCAGCAGTTCGCTGCCTGACAAATAGACAGTGATCTTCTGGGTATGCTGCTCCCTGCCGCTGGCCAGCCGCCCCGAGTCGCCAGCCGGGCTGCGCGCGGCTGGGCGGAGTAGCTCGGCGACTCCGGGCAGGCTTACCCGCCGTGAATGTGAACCGCGGGCTCTGCCTGCTGCCACCGTGCCAGCACCTCCTTGGCGAGCTCCCGGTAGGAGTTCGCCCCCGCGGATGTAGAGTCGAAGCGGGTAATGGGCTCTCCCGCAACGGAGGCATCAGGGAATCGCACGGTGCGGTTGATCACCGTGTGATAGACCTTGTCACCGAATCCCTTCACGACGCCGGCCAGCACCTCGCGGGTGTGCAGCGTGCGCGAGTCGTACATTGTTGCCACCAGCCCGTCCAGGGTCAGCTTCGGGCTCAGCCTGCTGGATACCTTGTCGATCGTCTCCATCAGCAGAGCCACCCCGCGGAGCGCGAAGTACTCGCACTCCAGCGGCACGATCACGCCATCCGCGCAGGCCAGCGCATTCACGGTGAGCAGACCCAGGGAAGGCTGGCAGTCGATCAGGATGATGTCATAGTCGGGGATGACCGGCTCAAGCACGCGCCCGAGCACGAATTCGCGCCCGACCTCGTGCACGAGCTGCACCTCGGCACCGGACAGGTCAATATTGCTCGGCAGCAAGTCCATGCTGTCGACATTGGTCTTGAACAGCACCTCACGGGCGGTGATCCCGCGTTCCATCAGCAGGTTGTAGACCGTTGCTTCGAGTTCATGCGGCTGGAAGCCGAGTCCCACCGACAGGGCGCCCTGCGGGTCGAAGTCAACGAGCAGTACCCGGCGGCCCCGCTCGGCAAGCGCGGCACCGAGGCTGATGGTCGTGGTGGTCTTGCCCACCCCGCCCTTCTGGTTGCAGACCGCTACGACCCGGGCGGGCCCGTGCGCGAGCAGCGGCTCGGGATCAGGGAACACGGGTAGAGGCCGACCGGTGGGGCCAAGCACACCAGGCTTGTATTCCATCGCTCGGGACGCTGCCACAGCTGCTGCACCTCCCCGGCAGCCGCACGCAATGCGGCCGATGCCCGGGACTCTAGGGCTTTGGCTAGGTCGCGGCAAGCCGACTCACCGTTTTCGATGGAAACGGCTTGCGGCCCTGATCAGCCGACCGCCAGTGGGTACGCAGCCCGGTCAGCCCAGCGCCCGCGGGTGCGCTGCCGCATACACCTCGCGCAGCCGGTCCACCGTCACCAGGGTGTAAATCTGCGTGGTCGTCACCGACGCGTGCCCGAGCAGCTCCTGCACGACGCGAACATCGGCACCGCCGTCCAGCAGGTGGGTGGCGAAGGAGTGCCGCAGCGTGTGCGGCGACACATCGGCGAGACCCGCCCGGTCCGCGGCGGCGTGCAACACCGCCCAGGCACCCTGGCGGGTTAGCCGGCCGCCGCGGGCGTTCAGGAACACGGCCGGGCTCGCCGGAGCCTGGCGGCCTGCCACCGCGAACGTGGGCCTGGCCCGGACCAGGTATGCCTCAAGCGCCGCCCTGGCATAACTGCCAACCGGCACCACCCGCTGCCGGCCGCCCTTGCCCGCCAGCCGGACCCCGGCAGGCACCCGCACCGCGGCCGCAGGCGCCTGAACCGCAGCGGGCACCCGCGCCCCGGCGGCCCGCCCGGCGCCCGCCCGGCCCGGCGCCGGAGCAGCCGCGGCGGCCACCGGCTGCCACTGGCCGGTCGCGCCAGCATCCAGGACCAGCTCCAGGTCATCGATGTCCAGGCCGATTGCCTCGGAGATGCGCGCCCCGGTCCCGTAGAGCAATTCGAGCAGGGCACGGTCCCGCAGCGGCGCCGGCCCGTCGCCCGCTCCGGCCGCCTGCAGCAGTCGCTCGACGGCTGCGACCGAGATGGCCTTTGGCAATCGCCGGGGCGGTGCGGGGGGGCGGACCTGGCGGGCCGGGTCATCCCCGGACAGCCCCTCCGCCGCGGCGAAGGCATGCAGGCCGCGTACCGCCACAACCGCGCGCCCGGCCGAGCTCGCGGCGAGCGGCGGGTGATCCGCGTCGCCCGCGCGCAGCCCGGCCAGGAACGCCGCGACATCCTGCGTCGTCACCGCGCCGATCACGGTCGTGCCGCGGGCCGCGAGCGCCGCCGCGTACCGCTCCAGATCCCGGCGGTAGGCCTCCAGCGTGTGCGCGGCCAGTCCTCGCTCGACCATCAGGTGATCGATGTACCGGCGGATCGCCCCGGCGACGCTGGTCAGCTGAGCACCTCACTCACTGGCTTCCACGGCAGGCCGTGCGCCTCGGCGACCGGCGGGCAGGTCAGCTCCCCGGCATAGGTGTTCAGCCCGAGCGCGAACGCAGGGTCGGCGCGCAGCGCGGCCCGCCAGCCCTGATTGGCGATCTCCACGACGTACGGCAGCGTCACGTTGGTGAGCGCGTAGGTGGAGGTGTGCGGCACCGCGCCCGGCATGTTCGCCACGCTGTAGAACACCGAGTCGTGCACCCGGTAGGTCGGATCGGCGTGCGTCGTCGGATGCGAGTCCTCGAAAGTTCCGCCCTGGTCGATGGATATGTCCACCAGCACCGACCCCGACTTCATCCGGGACACGAGCTCGTTGGAGATCAGCTTCGGCGCCTTGGCGCCGGGCACGAGCACGGCGCCGATGACCAGGTCGGCGTCGATCACCGCGCGCTCGATCTCGTAGGCGTTCGATGCCACCGTCTGGCAGTGCCCCTGGTAGATCGCGTCCGCCTGGCGCAGCCTGGCGACGTTCTTGTCGACGAGCAGGACCTCGGCCTGCATGCCGAGCGCGATCGCGGCAGCGCTCATGCCGGAGACGCCGGCCCCCAGCACGACCACCTTGGCGGCATAGACCCCGGACACGCCGCCCATCAGCACCCCGCGGCCGCCGCCGTCGCGCTGCAGGTGGTGGGCGCCGACCTGGGGCGCCATCCGCCCGGCCACCTCGGACATGGGGGCGAGCAGCGGCAGCGAACCGTCGGGCAGCTGGACTGTCTCGTACGCGATCGCGGTGACCCCGGCCTCGAGCAGCGCATCGGTGCACGGGCGCGATGCCGCGAGGTGCAGGTAGGTGAAGAGCACCTGCCCCTTGCGCATCCGGTGGTATTCGTCGGCGACCGGCTCCTTCACCTTCAGGATCAGGTCACCGGCCTGCCAGACGTCGTCCGCGGCGGGCAGGATCTCCGCCCCCGCGGCGACGAAGTCCTGGTCCGGGAGGGACGAGCCGGTGCCGGCGTCCCGCTCGACATAGACCTGGTGCCCGCTGCGGACGAGCTCGTGCACGCCGGCCGGCGTGATCGCGACCCGGTACTCATGATTCTTGACCTCTTTGGGAACGCCGACCTTCATGGCCTCCAGTCCTCTCCCTGCGCAGGGCTGCCCGGCTTCGTTGCCGGGCGAGTCTCCTCCGAGCACACTTCGCGACCGCCGGTTAGCACTCGGGCGCGTCTGCGCGTCGCAGCGCCGCGAACCCATCTTTCTGGGCGGCATACGCGGACAAGATACCCACAGCCGCCACTCCGTTGTGCACGTCACCGGCCAGAACCGCGGCCAGGGCCCGCTGGAGCGGCACCCACGCAACCATCAGGTGAGCCTCCTCGTGTTCCGGAACGTACTCTCGCTGCTGGTCCGGCACCCGGACAATGCGCCTGGCCAGGAAGATCCGAAGCCGTTCCGTGCTGAAGCCGGGCGAGGTGAAGACGTCGGCGAGCACCCGCCAGTCCGCCGCGCGGTAACCCGTCTCCTCCAGCAGCTCACGCTCGGCAGTCACCCGCAGCGGCTCCCCCGACACGTCACGCAGGCCTGCCGGGATCTCCCACAGCAGCGCGCCGACCGGATGCCGGTACTGGCGGATCATCAGCACCCGGCCGGATTCGTCCAGGGCCAGCACCGCCACCGCGCCCGGATGCTCGACGACCTCGCGTTCGGCGATCTCGCCGCCGGGCATCCGCACGTCGTCCCTGCGCACCCGGACCAGGATGCCGCTGGCAACCTCCGCCGAGGCCACGACCGGCCAGGGCTCGGCGACATCGCGGATCTCCGCGGCCTCGGCAGCCTCGCTCACGTCAGACGCTCCTGCCTCATGGGTTTCGATACGGCACACCGTACGCTGCGTCATCCTCCGCCGGTTGCGACAGCCAGCGAACGCCGTTACGCGCGCACTACTAACCTGCCCGAGGCGGCACGCCCGCCGCAGCCTGGCCCCCGCACGCTCGCGGCCGCACGCTCGCAGCCGCACGCTGACGGCAGCCCGCTCGCGGTCGCACGCTCGCAGCCGCACGCTGACGGCAGCCCGCCGCTATGCGCTGGCGGCAGCCCGGCGGCCGGCCGCGGCGGGCGAGGCCGTGGCGGTTGCGAGCCGCGACCGCACGAGCGCGGCGGCCACCAGCCCGCTGAACAGCGGATGCGGGCGGGTGGGCCGGGACAGGAACTCGGGATGGGCCTGGGTGGCCACGAAGTACGGGTGCACACTTCGCGGCAGCTCGACGAACTCCACCAGCCGCCCGTCGGGCGACAGGCCGGAGCAGGACAGCCCGGCCTCCTCCAGGGCCTCCCGGTAGGAGTTGTTGACCTCGTACCGGTGCCGGTGCCGCTCGTGCACCAGGCCGGTCCCGTACAGCTCGCGCACCAGGCTTCCCTCGGCCAGCACCGCCGGGTACAGGCCGAGCCGCATGGTGCCGCCCATGTCCCGCTCCCCGGCCACTACGTCCTCCTGGCCGGCCATGGTCGCGATCACCGGGAACGGGGTGTCCGGGTCGAACTCCGCGCTGTTGGCCCCGTCAAGCCCGGCCAGGTCACGGCCCACTTCGATGGCCATGCACTGCAGGCCAAGGCACAGCCCGAGCAGCGGGATGCCATGGGTCCTGGCATGCCGCACGGCCCCGATCTTCCCCTCGATGCCGCGCACGCCGAACCCGCCAGGGACGAGCACGCCGTCAGCGCCGTCGAGCTGGCGGGCGGCTCCCTCGGCTGTCTGGCAGTCATCGCTGGTCACCCACCGGATGTTAACGCGCGCATCGTTGGCGAAGCCGCCCGCGCGCAGTGCCTCGGCCGGGGACAGGTAGGCGTCCGGCAGGTCCACGTACTTGCCGACCAGCGCGATGGTGACCGACCTGGCCGGCCGGTGCACCCGGCGCAGCAGGTCGTCCCAGTCGCTCCAGTCCACGTCATGGAACGGCAGGTTGAGCCGCCGCACCACATAGGCGTCCAGGCCCTCGGAGTGCAGCACCTTGGGGATGTCGTAGATCGACGGGGCGTCGGGGGCGGACACCACCGCCTCCTCGTCCACGTCGCACATCAGGCTGATCTTGCGCTTCAGCCCGCCGCTGATCGGCCGGTCCGACCGGCACACGATCGCGTCGGGCTGGATGCCGATGCTGCGCAGCGCCACCACCGAGTGCTGGGTCGGCTTGGTCTTCAGCTCGCCGGACGGCCCGATGTACGGCAGCAGGGACACGTGCAGGAAGAAGCACCGGGCCCGGCCGATCTCGTGCCGGATCTGGCGGATCGCCTCCAGGAACGGCTGCGACTCGATATCGCCGACCGTGCCGCCTACCTCGGTGATCACCACGTCAACGTCAGGTCCGCCCATCTCGGTGATGCGCGACTTGATCTCGTTGGTGATGTGCGGGATGACCTGCACGGTGTCGCCCAGGTAGTCGCCCCGCCGTTCCTTGGCGATCACATGAGAGTAGATCTGCCCGGTGGTGACGTTCGCCGAGCCGCGCAGCTGGGTGTCGAGGAAACGCTCATAGTGCCCCACATCCAGGTCGGTCTCGGTGCCGTCGTCGGTGACGAATACCTCGCCGTGCTGGAACGGGTTCATCGTGCCGGGGTCGACGTTGAGATACGGGTCAAGTTTCTGCATGTTGACCCGCAGTCCGCGCAGCTTGAGTAGCCGGCCGAGGCTCGAGGCGGTGAGTCCCTTACCGAGACTCGACGCCACGCCCCCGGTGACGAAAAGGTGTCTAGTTGAAACTGGCCGTGATGCGTACGATGCCGCAGCCAAGTAGGCTCCCGTGGTCGTTACGATGCGGTAGATTCCGCAGGTCCACGGACCATCAGGATATCAGCCCGTCGCTGGTCCGACCGGGCTTCGACACGACACCGGCGGCATCATGCCCGACAAACACGGATGAACTATCGCATTCTCCTGCCATCAGGTCCCGAGCCGGGGATCGTCGCTTCCGCCGCGGAGCTCAGCAGGCCGTCGACGCGCTCGCGTCACGCCCGGCCGTCCGGAGCTGCGCCGAAGCCGACTCGACCTCCTGCTCCTCCGTCGCCTCGCCGAACCTGGCCAGCGCCACAGCGCAGACCACCGCCAGACCGAACCCCAGCGCGGCGACGCCGGTGAGGCCGTGGCGGGTGGTGTCACCGAGGAAGAGGACGCCGACGATCGCGGGCGGGGTTGTCTCGGCGAGCACCACCGCTGCCGTGGCAACGGTCACGCTGCCGCCCTCCAGCGCGGCGGCGTAGAGCATGAACGACACGATCCCGGCGGCCGCGAGCGCGTAGCTGGCGGGAGAACGGATGAGCTGCTGCGGCGAGAATCCGGGCAGGATCCGGGCTGCCACCGCGAGCACGGCATACCCGAGCCCGGCCACCGCCCCCAGGACGGGGGTCCGGGCCGGATCCGGCAGCCGGGCGGCGGCCAGGCCTGCCAGCGCGATGGCGGCCACCGTCACGATCAGGGCCATCTGGAAGGCCGGTCCGACTTCGGCCGCGCCCTCGGAGCCGGACGAGGATCCCAGCAGCCCGACGCCGGTCACCACGCCCGCGACTGCCAGCCATTCCCGCCAGGTGAGCATGACATGCATCAGCCAGGCTGCGGCGACCGCCGTCACGGCGAGGTTCGCCGCGATCATGGCCTGGACTGCGAACAGCGGCAGCCGGCGCAGGGCCACGAGCTGCGCCACAAAGCCGACGAGGTCGATGCCAAGGCTGGCGATGAAGCGCCACTGATGCAGCATCCGGACCACGAGTCCAGGGTCGACGCCGCCCAGCCCGCTCCCGGCCGAGACGCGGGCAGGCCTGAGGCTCGCCGCGCGGACCGCCATCGCCTGCATGACCGCGGCGATTCCGTAGCACAACGCCGCCACCATGGCAGCTACGAGACTCGCCAGCATGAGTATGACCCTACGCCGCGGTAATGCCGGATAGATGCCCGACACCCGGATGCAGGTTACCTTGAGTCACCACGACGCCCTGATAGCTACTGCTTGTGACGGGCCAGCGACCCGGCCGGTACCGCCCGCACCCGGCATGGGCTGGTGAAATGCGCGGACCGCAGGCCAGCGGCAGCCGCGGCTACGGCGTCTTCTGCCCGATCACCAACAAAATCACTTCCCGGCGGCGGCTCCCAGCCAGGAAGGCGGCCGCGAAGCAGGCTGCGTCAGGCTTGGTCATCTTCAGCTCACAGCTGAATACCCGATGCCGGCCAGCGAGGGCAGGAACGTCACGCCGCGCTACCCGCCCGCGCTGGTACCAGTGAACGCCTTCCGCACGAACGGCGAATGCAGCCGCAGCGCCTGGCCGAGTACCACCCAGAACCGTGTCGAGTGGGCGATCGTGCGCGGCTTGCCCGCGCCGGAGACAATCTCGCAGCCGGTCGCCTGCAGGGTGACGAGATGGAAATGATGCCTGCCCGCCGCGAACCTCAGCTGGTAGCCGATGCCCAGGTCATTGGGGCAGTTGACAATGCCGCCCGGCTGCGCCGGCAGTGCGCACACCGCCGTTGCCACGGCCCGGGCAGCTGCTGCGGACGTGACCGTGACCAGCGCAGGGAACGTGAGGCGCTGAGCCTGCACGTGCGGGATGATGCCGGTCCGCCGGACCACCAGGTGATTGACTGCGCCCGGATTCGCGCACAGGGGCGACGGCAGCGGTACCGCCTTGTCCGTGGACTGGGCACCCGGGGACTGGGCACCCGGGAACTGGGCACCCGGCGCGGCTGCCGAGCCGGCGCCGCTGCCGGCCGCCACGCTCCCGCAGGCGGCCAGGGCGAGCGGGACCAGCAGGAGCGCGGCGCGGGCAAGCCCGCGCCCGCCGGCCGCCCCGCTGCGCGAATTCGACCAACTCATGGCTCTCTGCCTCCCCGGTCGGCCGCTTGCCACCCGGCCGGCCATCACGATGCTGGTACCTTGCACAATCGACAGATTGGACGGCCCATGGCCGCCGCCGGTTCCCGCAGTGCGCATAACTTGAGGCGAGACGGCCGAACCCGCGTGCTTGCTCCATGCTTACTACGGAGGATTTGGCACGCTGTGACCTGCCGGATCCTCCGTGATCATGAAACGCACTGGACGCGGACCCGTTGCTTGAGCCTCTTCCGCCTCAATGCTCACCTAGTGACCTGTCCGCCCCTTCTGATTCATCGCCCGAGCCCTGGCTGAGACCCACTTTCTTGATCGCGGAAAAAAATGGGTGCTGGGACCCCCAGTAGTTTCCGTGATCATGGAACAGGTCCGGCAAGCTGGCCAGGCCAGTGATCATGGAACAGGTCCGGCAGGCCAGGCCAGGCCAGGTCAGACGCCGGGCACCGGCATTCCGCGCAGCTCCTTCTTCAGGTCAGACGCCGGCCGCCTGCATGCCGCGCAGTTCCTTCTTCAGCTCCCTGATCTCGTCCCGGAACCTGGCCGCTATTTCGAACTGAAGCTCGGCGGCCGCCGCGTGCATCTGGTCCGTCAGCCCGGTGATGAGCGCGACCAGTTCCTCCCGCGGCGGGCCGCCGCCGGCCGCGCCCTGGGCCGCCGCGCCCGCGGGCGCCCGGCCGCCCGCCCGCGCCCGCGATGACAGGCCGGGCACCGGTGCCTTGCCGCGGCTCTGCTGCCTGCCCGATCCGCCGAGCAGCTTCTCGGTGTCGACGTCCTCGCGGGCGAGCTGGTCGAGTATGTCGGCGATCCGCTTACGCAGCGGCTGCGGGTCGAGGCCGCGCGCCTCGTTGTACGCGACCTGCTTGGCACGCCGCCGGTTGGTCTCGTCGATCGCCCGCTGCATCGACGGCGTCATCTTGTCCGCATACATGTGCACCTGGCCGGACACGTTCCTGGCGGCGCGGCCGATCGTCTGGATCAGCGAGGTCCCCGACCGCAGGAAGCCCTCCTTGTCCGCGTCGAGTATGGACACGAGCGACACCTCGGGCAGGTCGAGTCCCTCGCGGAGCAGGTTGATCCCGACGAGCACGTCGTACTCGCCGAGCCGCAGCTCCCTGAGCAGCTCCACCCGGCGGAGCGTGTCGACCTCGCTGTGCAGGTACCTGGCCTTGATACCGCCCTCCAGCAGGTAATCGGTCAGGTCCTCGGACATCTTCTTGGTCAGGGTGGTCACCAGGACGCGCTCATTGCGCTCGGCGCGTTCCCTGATCTCGTGCACCAGGTCGTCGATCTGGCCCTTGGTCGGCTTGACGACTACCTCGGGATCGATCAGCCCGGTCGGGCGGATGACCTGCTCGACCACCTCACCGCCGACCCGCCGCAGCTCGTACGGGCCGGGCGTGGCCGACATGTACACCGTCTGGCCGATCCGGTCGCCGAACTCCTCCCAGGTGAGCGGCCGGTTGTCGATCGCGCTCGGCAGCCGGAACCCGTGCTCCACCAGCACCCGCTTGCGTGACACGTCACCCTCGTACATGGCGCCGATCTGCGGGACGGTGCCGTGCGACTCGTCGATCACCAGCAGGAAGTCCTCGGGGAAATAGTCGAGCAGGGTGTTCGGCGGCGAGCCCGGCGCGCGGCCGTCGATGTGGCGGGAGTAGTTCTCGATACCGGAGCAGCTGCCGATCTGGCGGAGCATCTCGATGTCGTAGGTGCTGCGCATGCGCAGCCGCTGGGCCTCAAGCAGCTTGCCCGACCGCTCTAGCTCGGCGAGCCGGTCGTCAAGCTCGGCCTCGATGCCGGCGATCGCCCGCTCCATCCGCTCCGGCCCGGCAACGTAGTGCGAGGCCGGGAAGACGTACAGCTCCGCATCCTCGCTCATGACCTCGCCGGTCAGCGGGTGCAGCGTCATCAGCCGCTCGATCTCGTCGCCGAACATCTCGATCCGGACAGCCAGCTCCTCGTAGACCGGGATGATCTCGATGGTGTCGCCCCGCACCCGGAAGGTGCCCCGGGTGAAAGCCAGGTCATTGCGCGCGTACTGCATGCCGACGAGCTTGCGGAGCAGGGCGTCACGGTCCATCGTGCCGCCCACCCGGAGCCTGAGCATGCGGTCCACGTACTCCTGCGGGGTGCCCAGGCCGTAGATACATGACACCGACGCGACCACGATCGTGTCCCTGCGGGTGAGCAGCGAGTTCGTCGCCGAGTGGCGCAGCCGCTCCACCTCATCGTTGATCGAGGAGTCCTTCTCGATGTAGGTGTCGGTCTGCGGTACGTACGCCTCGGGCTGGTAGTAGTCGTAATAGGAGACGAAGTACTCGACCGCGTTGTTCGGGAGCATCTCCCGCAGTTCGTTGGCGAACTGCGCCGCGAGCGTCTTGTTGGGCAGCATCACGAGCGTCGGCCGCTGCAGCCGCTCAGCCAGCCAGGCGATGGTCGCCGTCTTGCCGGTGCCGGTCGCGCCGAGCAGCACGGTGTCCCGCGCGCCGCTCCGGACCCGCTGCTCCATCGCCGCGATCGCCTGCGGCTGGTCACCGGCCGGCACCATGTCGGTGATGACCTCGAACGGCGCGACGCGGCGCTGCAGGTCGCTTACCGGGCGCACGATGCCTCCCCCGGCCGGGCCGGCCGACGGCGGCTCACCCGCTCGCGCGCTCGTGCCCCGGCCGCTGGCCCGATCGGGCCGGCGCCGGCGGGCTGCTCGGTCACGTCCGCTCCTGCCACTCCCCCGGCAACAGCGCTGCCGGCCATTTCATTACCCACGTCCCCACTGTAGGTCCAGGGTCGGACAGTGTCCGCCTGGCGCAGGGCAGCGGCCGGGACGGCTGCGTAACGGCCTTATATTTTTAACGGGCCCGGCCGGGGCCAGTCACTCGCGGCCGGGCTGCGCCATCCGCCTCAGCTCGGTCCACAGCTCACCGACCTGCCGGTCCAGCTCGCCGAGCGAGCCGGAGTTGTCGATGACAATGCCGGCGATCGCCAGCCGCTGCTTCCGGCTGGCCTGAGCGGCGATCCGTGCCATCGCCTGCTCGCGGGTCATCTCGCGGTGCCGCATCAGCCGGTCCGCCTGCGCCCGCCGCGGGGCGTCGACGACCACGACGACATCGTAACCGCCTGCCAGGCCGTTCTCTGCGATCAGCGGGACGTCGTGCACGACGATCCCGGCCGTCCCGGCGGCCTGCTCAAGCTCGCTCATCCGGGCGGCGACCTTCGGGTGCACGATCGCGTTCAGCCTGGCGCGCAGGTCCGGGTCGGCGAAGACGATCTCGCCGAGCCGCGGCCGGTCCAGGCTCCCGTCGGGGCGCAGCACGCCGGGGCCGAAGGCCGCGACGACCTCAGCCAGGCCCGGGGTGCCCGGTGCCACGACCTCCCTGGCGACCGCGTCCGCGTCGATCACGTGGGCGCCGTGGGAGGCGAGCCGCTGCGACACTTCGCTCTTGCCCGCGCCGATCCCGCCGGTCAGTCCTACCCGAAGCACTGGCCTACCCGAAACACTGGCCTACCCTCAGCATCCGGCCCCCCGGACATGATCGTGGCGAGCGCCCCGCGTTGCCGGCGGGAAAACTCGCCACGATGCGAATCAGCGCGCTTCGATCGTCAGCTCTGGCCGCCGGACAGCTTGTCCCGCAGCGCCGCGAGCGCCTCATCGGAAGCCAGCGTGCCCGTTGCCTCGGGCTCGGCAGGCCGAGGCGTGCCCGACTCGCGCGCGGGCTCGGCGCGGGCCTGGTCTGCGTCGGCGTTGGATTTGCGCGCCTCGGCAACCTGCTGCTGGTGGGCCTCGTACCGCGCCCTGGCCTCCGCGTACTGCCGCTCCCACTCCTCACGCTGCGCGTC
>WNEZ01007619.1_pt1 | contig 13150 bp, 13 predicted proteins | sample 5400521 | NCBI WGS metagenome assembly WNEZ01 (sample SAMN13153339, study PRJNA577476) | soil metagenome | isolation source: 120 cm saprolite under Douglas fir tree site 2 hole 1 replicate 1 | place: USA:California | collected 2015-04-18 | reverse complement strand
ATCGTCACAAAATCTTCGTCTTGCATCATCGATTCCTTTCTGCTCGCCCGGCGGCGGTAGCTAATGCCTGTCTGACCAGGACACCAGCCAGGTGACGACGATAATCGGCTGAGCCGTGAATATCGGAGGGAGGATTATCAAGTGTGGCAACGACAGCCTTTGCGGCGGCAGTCCAGGCTTCGTCACCGGGGCGTTGCCCGCGCAGTAGCGCTTCCGCGGCTTGAGGACGCACAGGCGCAGGACCTACACTGCACAATCCCAGGCGGGCGTCGGCAATCGTGCCATCCTCGTCCAGCACTATGACGGCAGCTACACCTGCCAGGGCGTAGTCACCTTCACGGCGAGAAAACTCCACAAACGCACTCCCAGCTCTCGAAGGCAGACCAGGAACCCGCAGTTCTGTCAACAATTCACCCGCTTTGAGGTCGGTCGAGAGATAGCCTTTGAAGAAATCCTGGGCAGAGATGGTACGACTGCCGGAGCGGCTACGAACCTCAAACTCTGCATTCAGGGCGAGCATCACGGCTGGCAATTCGGCGGCTGGATCAGCGTGGGCAATGCTGCCACCAACGGTGCTGCGGTTGCGGATGGCAGGATGTCCAACACAGTGAGCGGCTTCTACCAGAAGCGGCAGGCGTGCTGCTGCGGTGGCGTCGCGCTCTAAAGTTGCGTCGCGGGCCATGGCACCGAGCGCCAGGCCACCATCCCAGGGACGCACATAGGCCAGTTCGCTGATGCCGTTAATATCGACGAGCACACCGGGATGGGCGAGGCGCATATTCATCAGCGGTACGAGGCTCTGGCCCCCTGCCAGTACCCGCGCCTCATCTGTGTGTTCGGTTAAGAGTGTCAGCGCCTCTTCGACACTCTGAGGAGCAAAATAACGGAATCTGGGTGGTTTCATAGGTTGGGCGCACAGACTATGTCCGAGACTGCCGTCTTATGAACCTGAAATACATTTGTTGGAAGAACGACAAATCACGAGGTGGCAGCAGGTGCGCCCCCTCCTTTCTGGTCTGAGCAAGTAATTGACCTGGATGGAAGTCTCCGGACTTCCTTGCCCCCAAGGGATGCTCCTACTAGTTACTTCTCCCAAACGAAAAACTCTACAATATAGCCATCAGGATCGCAGATGTACATCTGCAGAACGCCATCACCGCGAGGGCGTGGCCCACCGACGATTTCAACATGGTTAGCCTGCAGGTGTCGGCGTGCCTCTTCCAGGTCGGTGACCTCGAAGGCGATGTGCGCACCATAGCCAACGGACAGTTCATCGGGGCGGTATCCGCCAGGTTGCACCTGGGCAGCTCGTCCAGGCTCAGCTTCACCGATCAAGTGTATCTCGGCGCGCCCTTGACGAAACCAGGCGCCCGGGAAGGTAAAATTGCTCGGGCGGGAAACCTCTTCCATTCCAAGTACCTGACCATAAAAACGGCGTGATTGCTCCACATCTTTGACCAGTAAAGCCGCGTGATCCAATCTGCGAATCTCCATAGGCGCGTCCTCCTTTGGACACGACGCAGTAGAACGGTTATACATGCAGAATTGAAAAGAAGTAAATAAATGCTGCGCTACGAGAAGGGATCCGGAACTTTGTTGTGTTGAGTACGTGTACATCATACCTTGAGAAGTTTGTGAATGTCAATGGCTTCTCCCAAGAAGAGCGTAGCGCAGCAAATGTCAGAGGCGCTGCTCTTAAGAGTTTTGACGTTTAGACTAATGGGATCGAAAAGGGGCTGTGTTGCAAAAAGGACAGTAATCGTGTAAGCTCTGGCGTATTCAAGTGATCGAGAGGATCCCCGTTCATGAACAGCCAGAGCCCTTTCAAATGGCGCCACTTCCACGCTGACATTATTCTGCTGTGTGTACGTTGGTACTTGCGCTATGCGCTCAGCTATCGCGATCTGGCCGAAATGATGCGGGAGCGAGGGCTCAGCATTGACCATACCACGATTTATCGCTGGGTCCAGTGCTACGCTCCGGAACTAGAAAAACGATGCCGGCCTCATCTGAAAGCCTGCAACGACTCCTGGAAAGTGGATGAGACCTACATCAAGATCAAAAAAACGTGGACCTACCTCTACCGAGCGGTCGATTCGGAAGGGAACACGCTGGAGTTTCTGTTGAGTCCAACGCGGGATGCAGAGGCCGCCAAACACTTCTTCCTCAAAGCCTTGCAGCCCTCAGCTCGCTCAACCTCTCAAGCCCGTTCGAAGCATGAGACGGGGAGCGCGTCTTCTCTCCCCACAGTTCCCCCGGCTCCTCAGTTAGCCCCTCGTGTCATCAACGTCGATAAGAACGCGGCCTATCCGAAAGCGATTGCTGATCTGAAAGCAGCCGGAATGCTCCCCTAGAGGGTTGAATTGAGGCAGGTCAAATACCTCAACAATCTGATCGAACAAGATCATCGGTTCATCAAACGCTTGGTCAAACCTGGTCTTGGCTTCTTTTCATTCGAGACCGCCAGCAGAACGCTCCAAGGGTATGAAATCATGTATATGATAAGGAAAGGGCAACTACAAGAAGTGAACAAAGGTGACATTAGAGGTCAGATCTCGTTCATCGCTCGTCTCTTTGGGGTTGCTGCTTAAGCTGAAGAAGAGGGATGCTTCACGCTTTTGAATGTTCCCCAGATTTTTTGCAACACAGCCCCATCTCGTTGCGCAATTCGTGGGCAAAGCGAAGAAGAGACACAAGACTTTGAGAGTGACAAGCTGTGTGACTGAAATAGCCCAGCCGCGTTCTAAACAGGGTGAGTTAAAACGTATTTGGTATGGAAGGGATGTCTGATGAACCACCCTCCATCAAGACTATTCTTGTGGTAGAAGATGACATTGCTACAGCCTCACGGCTGAGGGAGCTACTTGCTCAGCAGGCGGCCTATCAGGTTATACTCGTTTCTGATTGCTTGACGACCTTAAAATTCCTGCACTATTGCAAACCAGACCTCATTCTTCTGGATGATCGCCTGCTCCATAGTAATGGCATCGATCTCGGCCCTCGACTCGCTGTGTGTAAATGTTTAAATTTCGTGAGCGGTTTCTACACAATTATGTGGGCGAACTAGAGATGCTTTTTCTGAAATGTTTGTGGCTTTCTTCGCTCGTGAGGCCCTTCAAGCTTTTTTTCTAATCTGGCCTACTTCGTGAATGTTAAGTGGGCACTGATTACGGCCCATCCTCACATTAAGTGAGTTCGCTTGCTTAATGTGAGGATGGGCCGTAATCAGTGCCGAAAACAGCTATTCGATCTCACCGCGATTGCCCTGCAACTGGTGTTGATAGGCTTTCTTAAAGGCGGTCAGGCTGCGCTGGACTTCCCCGCGCTGTTCCAACACATTCGCGTATCTCGAGTAGGCCACCCCAGCCAGCTCGTGTGCGTTGGATTCATCCAGCAGGTCGAGGGCCTGCGAGAAGAGTTCATCGGCACCTGTGTAATCGTTGGCGTTGTGCCGCAATTGGGCGAGGGCGATCAACGCCTGGCCCTGCGTTTGCGCGTCATCGCCGCGCCTGGCGGATGCGAGAGCGGCTTGCGCCTCTTGCTCAGCTTCTGCCAATTTCCCGCGCGCTTTGCCCAGGCGCTGATGGGTGATGCCCACACGACGCTGCTCGTCGCGCATTTCATACATGGCCAGGCTGCGCATGAGATAGTCACGCGCCACGAGGATCTTGCCCGCCTGTTTATACTGCTGACCGATCTCCATGTATTTCTCCGCGAAACTCTTGCTATCACGTTTCATGCCATCTAGAATAGCAATGGCCTTATGGTAATAGGAAATGGCTCTGTCAAGGTCGCCATGCCGGAAGAAATCGTGCGCGACATTGCTGTAGACATCAAGCGCAAAGACGGGATCGTTGATCAGGTGACTCTCTAACGCGTTGGCGCAACGCATATGATTCTCTAAAGCCAGCGTGTAGTTGTACAGGGAGAAGTAGGCTTGGCCTAACAGATTGCGGGCGCGCTCAGCATTGTCTACGTCGTTCATATGCTCGCCCTGCGAGACGGCGGCGCGGAGGTCGACGACGGCCTCCTGATAGTCGCCCAGGCCCAGATGCACCTGGCCGCGCAGGAGAAACAAGTGATACGCCTGATCGGTGGTAATGCGATCCGCCTGGATGGGAGTGAGCAGATCGCTTGCCTTCTTATACTGATGCTGCTGGAGCAACACAAAAGCCTGCAACAGTTCGACATCAATCCGCTGGTCGGGGCCAGAATCGGCTGGCGAATAGCCCACAGCTCGTGCCTCTGCTGCTCCGCCGGGTGAGCCTTCGAGCAAGAACGCCAGAGGCACGTCGAGGCGCTTTGCCAGGATGGCGAGCGCCTTCAGTGAAGGACGAATCTTGCCTCGCTCGATGGCCGAGATGTACGAGATAGAGAACTCTGGAGACGCCAGTTGCGACTGGGTCAACGATAATTTGGTACGCACTTCTCGAATGTTGCTGCCGACGCGGGCAGCCACGGCTTTGCCCACATTCATCGTTTCAATTGAAGCCATTGGACCGGATTTCCTTTCTGCTAAAAACTCACTGTTCGCGGGGGAATACGAGCATGAGGGTTGGACTCCCATGCCGGATTTCTGTGTTTCTTTGCATTGTCCAGGCAACGAAAAAGAAACACATCACTTCAAAAGTGATGCGCTACGATGCTTGAACCTTCGACGCGTCCCTGCACGAGTGCTCTTGCTAGAGGAGGAGTGACCTGGATCCGTTCGACTGACTTTGTGGAATGATCCATTCATTGCCTTCCCACTGCTAGCAGTGGAAGCATAATGCATTGGATATCCTCCCGTTGGTATCGTAGCAAAAAATCAACAAATTGTCAATGCTACCTGTACTTCCAGCGCACATTACCTAGTGCAATTGATTCAAAAAAGACTGTTGAAGAAGAGAGTGGGGAGGAAACAATGCGGACAGAGCTATACTTCTTTCGTGAAACGATTTCCAGAACGTCCAGCCCTGCTCGCGCCGACAGATGACACTGGTACCATCCAGGCGACCTGGAGAGCAGGGATGAGATGGGCAGAAGCTCCTGGCATGCTCTTGAAGAAGATCACCAGCACGAGGTGAGTATCCTCGGAACAGACCTGTACGGGAAGCTGTGGGACCACCCCTGAAACCAATCGAAGCCATGGGCACATTGAGCATATCATCCAAGAAGGTGGGAGGAGCCAGCAGTTTCTCCCTGGAATCATTCTTGGTGTCGCTCTTGCTGGACACATGGAGCTCTTCACGTCTGTTTTGGTGTTTTGGTTCCGATGATACTCATACCCCTACGTCGCCCATGTAACGGTCCTTCTAACGCTCTGCTGCTATCATGCGGGTAGAGATGCTAGAGAGAAGAGAACTGACTCCACAGACACATAAAGGAAACACACCACGGCTTGAGTGAAAGGAGTACTCACATGTCCAGGAAAAACGATGCCCTGCCCGAAGAGCAGCAGGCCAAACTGATCGAGATCTTGAACCGCCGCTTAGCCGACGCCATCGATCTGCAGTTGCAAAGCAGGCAGGCCTACTGGAACGTCAAAGGACCCCATTTCATGGCCTTGCGCGAGCTGTTCGACAAGGTCGCCGAGGGGGTGGAGGAGTATGCGAACCTGATCGCCGAGCGCATCGTGCAGCTGGGTGGCAGGGCCGAGGGAACGGCGCGGGCGGTCGCCGGGCGGTCTCCGCTCGACGGGTATCGGCTGGCGAGTGCCGGTGGGAACGGCCACATCGCTGCGCTTTCGACGTCCTCTGGGAACGGCCACATCGCTGCGCTTGTGACGACGCTCACCGACTTCGGCAGACATACACGCTCTGCCAGCGCGCAGGCGAGCGAACTGCACGATGCCGATACGGCTGCCATCTTCACCGAGATTGGGCGCGGCATCGACACATGGCTCTGGTTCGTCGAGACGAGCCAGCAAGCAGGCAGTTGAGCAGAGGAGGGGCGGCATTTAACGCTTTGTATAACGCTTTGTATAAGAGGTGAGACGAAGACCCTGGCGAAAATGTGCAAGACGGTTTTTCAGTTCACAGTTTTTCGCGCTCATGCTCATTTTGAGGAGAGGTCACTGTAACTTGTCATACACTTTGGCTAACCTAAGCGGCAGGGGCGACCCTGTCGCTTAGGTTAGCCGTTTACGGTTCCGTTACTCCTCGGAGGCCTCTCCTTTCCCCAAATTTCTCCTTCAACACGAGTAGATTAACGTTTTTCTATGATATGCCTCTATCTTAGCAATTCCTTTTCTCACCTGTCTATTTGATAGGACGATTCGCCAGTGGTATCAATAATTTGGTGACCCCTTCTATGGGGAAGCTGCTGGCCGTGTGGAGATAATCCTCTCTTCGTTTTCCTCGCTTATCCTAAGTAGGTGAAGTCCATTTAGGCGCGAACTTTAAGGAAAGTGCAGGAAACGCCGTTTCCTGCACTCCCATCAGTTGTTACCCCTTAATTGTCCCCATAAACGCTGCTACGTCGCGGTTGAATTGATCGGCCACCTCGGCGAAGGGGGCGTGGCCGCAGCGATCGTAATCGATGCGTTTGGCGTGGGCGACGTGGCTGGAGATGAAGTCGGCGGCGGCGGGCAGCACGATGCGATCTTCTTTCCCCTGCGTGATCAGCAGAGGCACGGTGAACGATTCCATTACAGCGGCGTTATCCAGTTGGCGTGTGAACATGCCCTCGCGGGAAGCGGGCAGTGTACTGGCGTTGAAGCCCAGGAAGAAATACAGCGTATGCGAGTCAAGCTCCTCGTAGGTCGCCATGCCCATGAAGCGTTCGAGCGCGATGGTACCTTCCGCGTAGTCATGCGAGAAGAAGCCTGGGACGAGCGAGAGAAAATCCCCGCCGAGCAGCTGGTTGGCCTCGTCGCGTCCAATCTCGGTCGCGGCGGCCACGAAGATAATCCCACCGAGATTCTCCTGGCCATAGTGGCGCACGTAGTCGCAGATGATGAAGCCGCCGTAAGACCAGCCTGCCAACACCGGCTTGTGTAAGTCCAGCGCGGTGATGACAGCGTGGATGTCGTCGGCCCAGGTTTGGCCTTCCTGGAAAGCTGCGGGATCGGTCAGCCTGTCGGAGAGCCCATGACCGCGCAGGTCCAGGCGTACCATGTGGAACTGTGAGGCCAGGTCGCTCTCAAACTGACTATCCCAGGTGAGGCGGCATTGACAATAGCCGTGAATCCAGACAATGCTGGGTCTGCTTGGATCGCCGATTTCTTCGACGAAGAGCTTTGTGCCCCCGGCACCTTCGACGTAACGCCCGTTAAACTTGGGATCAGGCTTCATGGTGTAACTCCTAAACTGCGGTGTTTTCAAGTGAGCAGCCCTCTGCTCGGAGAACATATCCTATCCATTGAGCCAACGTGTTATACAAAGTATAACACATGAGATTGCCAGTATGAGTGAGAAAGGCACCCGTTCCCTAAGTGCTTGCTGGAAACGAAAGGGAATAGGATATGTTGGGCAGGGGCGCAGGGAGCTATCAGAAAGAGGACGAAAGTGAGGCAACAACAAATACAGGTCTCTATTTCTCGTTAGACCTGTCGTATGGTATGTAACCAGTCTTAGTGGTGCATCCGCCAAGTTCACGCCACTTTTGGCAGCAGCGCAATGCCGGGCTTCCTGCGTGGTTGATGTCGCCGTCGTCGACCCCACCCATACGGATGCTTGTGTGCATTCCAGTAGGCCGTCGCTCGTTTGACCGCCTCCTCGATCTCTTTCCAGGTGTCGAAGCGCCGTCCTTTGAGTGCCAGCGACTTGAGCGTCTTCCACCAGGGTTCGATCAGGTTCAAGTACGCCGCGTAGGTGGGCTGGAAGACAAACTCGAAGCCGCGGATGCGCCAGATTGAAAAGCAAAACGTCGACGGCCCGGTGCATGGTCAAGTTGTCTAAGACGGCGTAGATGCGCTCCACATCCTGCGGGATCCACTCTTCTACCTGTTGGAGAAAGTCGATCCAGTTGACCAGCGTCCGCCGCGTGTAGGGGGCGGTGAGCACCTTCCCATCAGCAGGGCTCATGGCTCCGAAGACGTAGCCTGCTTTTCCTCGTCGGCCATAATCGATCTCCTGCCTGGCCCGCTCGGCCCCCTCACCTGTCGCGGGGGATGGCTTGACCAGCCGCTTGCCAGGATAGCTCTTCACGGCTTGCGGCCCCATCTCATCAAGGCAGACGACCAGACTCTCCGCTGGAGGAGTCTTGTAGAGGGTCTCGATGGCCCCCCTTTTTTGAGCGAAGTTCGGATCGACCCGTTCGCCAAACCACGTCTCTTCGTGCCGCCAACTCAGCCCTTCAGCAATGAAGATCTCGCTGATGCGACTGCGCTTCATGCGAATGCCCTTGACCCGGTGCAGGTAATCTACGAGCCGATCCAGCGTCCAAGTCGCATACGGTAAAATGCTACGGCAGGTTATTGGTCCTTTCCTATTCTCGAGCCATCCTCTGCCGCTACATCAAATGCCGCGTGAACCACTCCACAGCCGGAGGAGCCGTCTGCGAGAAGCCAGGCTCCGTATAGGCCGCAAAGTGCGGCCCTTTCGCAATAACAAGGGATTTCGGTTCGAGCGCCCGTTCGTAGGCCGCAAGAGCAAGGTCGACCGGCGTTAAAGTATCGTTGCTGGCTACCACCATTAGCAGAGGCGTGGGAGCAATCAGGTGGATGTTGGCAGCCGGGTTATACTCCAGGAACTTCTCCATGGACTCCAGGGAAACCTGGTTGCGCCAATTAGGGGCCCTGCTTGCGGCGGTCTGGGTGAACCATTCATACGAATCGGGGGTTGGCAGCGCTGAGGGCTGCCCCTCTGGAGCGACGACAGGCACATAGTTGACCGCTCCCTGGGTGTAGCGTTGGACCCGATCCTGAGCCAGGGTCTCCACAAACCCGGCAAAGACATCTGCCCGCAGGAGTCGTTGCGCATTTTGCCACCCGTTGATTAATGGGACCTGGGCTATTGCCGCCTTGATGCGCCTGTCAAACGCGGCCAGATGCAGCACATGAGCGCCGCTATAGGAAGAACCCCAGACGCCAATGCGCGAGGAGTCGACTTCTGGTCGGAGGGAGACCCAGGTGATGGCGTTGCGATAGTCCTCATGTTGTTCGGCGGGAATAATCTGTCCCCGAGGCTCCCCTTCAGAATCTCCCTGGTAGCGATAGTCGAAGACCAGGGTGACAAAGCCCGCAGCGACAAACCGCTCAGCGAACGCATCAAGGTACATCTCTTTGACAGCACTAAAACCGTGGGCCATAACGATAGCAGGCCGCCGCTCGCCGCTCTTCAAATCATCTGGGAGATAGAGCCAACCGGCGCAGCGCAACCCCTGACTGAGATAGGTAACATCGCGTCTCATCGAGACACCTCCTGGCAAGAGTACAACCGGGGAAACTGGTCCCCGGTTCTTAGAAATACGCTCCTAATGTATCTACAGAGGGAAGACAGGCCAGCCGCCAGGGCTACGTTTTCGAAACGAGGGTGTAGCGCACCGTCTGGGTCTGGATCAGCCCATCCGCAAAGATAAAGGTATCCACTCCATCAGATACGCTACCAAGCCTGGAGTCGGCAGTCCACTCAAGGAACAGGATGTTTTCAACATAGGTCGTCTTGACACTCCACTGCGCTTGAGGAAGCGCCTGGAAAACAGCAGCGAAGAAACCTCGGATGGCATCCTTGCCGCGCATTACACCATCCTGGGTGATAAGATAGGCTCCGTCAGCGTAGTCCAGCGCAGTTGCATCAGGGTCTTCAGCACCTAAAGCCTCCACATGATGCGCAAAGATCTCTTCTGGCGTGCGCTTCGAAAGTTCTGCAGATGGTGTCATCGCTGTAACTCCTGTACTTTCTTTTCAACATCGATGCCCATCAAGCGCGCGAGGTTGCCGCCAAGAATCTTCTTCTTGGCCTGCGTGGTCAGTTGTGGATAGCCGTAACCCGTTACCAGGTCTTCGGGCAGCTCGAACTTCCAGAAGGCGTCCAGCGCCCAGCGCGGGTGCCAGATAGGCGTCTCACCGCCGTAGAGAATTTTGTCCTCACCGCACCAGAACATCAGTTTGCCCATATTTTCCGCGAAGGCACGCGGGGCGCGCACGACGAAATTCAGCGTGGCAGCAATTGAGGCGTACAGGTTGGGGTAGCGCACCAGTTGCCAGCACACCTCGTCGATGAAGGGCAGACCGACATGGAAGATGATGAAGTTGATGTCGGGGAAGTTGGCGGCGGCCCCGTCCATGTCCCAGGTCTGCGTATGCTCGATGGGCTGCGGACCGAGCGGCACACCTTTATGCACGCCGATGGTGGTCACGCCCAGTTCGAGGGCCTTCTCAAATACGGGGAAGGCGATGCGCGGATCATCCATGCGCCAGGGGAACGGTTCGCCGTAGTCGTAGCGCACATTGTAGAACTTGAAAGCCTTCGCGCCGTATTCTTTCACCTGGCGTTCCATCAGATCGAGCGCTTTCTTGCCCTCTAACGGATTGACCGAACCCCAGAAGATGGCACGGTCTGGGTATTTCTGCGCCATGGCCGCGCACTTCTCCCACTGCGACAGGCCATCATAGAAGAGGTCGGTGAGTGGCAGGGGCTGCGCTACGATCATATCGGTGCCGGATTCCTCGAAGACCATCTGCGCGATCTCATCGACGCTCCATTCGCGCAAGAACTCTTCAGGACTGAGGACGCGCTCACCCGGCGGGGTCAGCACCTGGTGGAAGGCGTACAGGTGATTGATAAACATCTGGCCCGGCTTGCCGAAAGCGTTTTTCATGTCAAAGTTGAAGACGTGACAGACACAGTCAAATACAAAGGCGTCATTGTCCAGCATGGTGTACTCCTCTCGTACATTTCAGGAAACAGACGACTGCGAGGCTTGCGCTTCTTTTGCTTCACGCTCGATACGACGTTGGCGCAATGGCAGCAGTTGTGCCATTGGCAGGGTAAGTTTCTGGCGCGCGCTGCCGCTCATGCGTTCGGGCGTCCAGACGGTATTCCAGACAATTTCGGTGTCTACTTCACCGACGCCCTCGATGGCGCGCACGTTTTGATCGATCATCTGCAACAGGTGCGTTGAGAAAGGACACCAGCCGGAGGTAAGCAGCAGTTCAACGCGCACATCATGCCCGTTATCAGCCACTTTCACTCCCTGGATCAGCCCTAGCTCAACCACGCTAACGGCGCGTTCCTTGCAGCAAGGGTCATAGCAGGTTTGCAGCACCTCCATTACCCCCTCCGAGGTAACACGCGGCTCTTCACGTTCAGGCAAGGAATGTTCCTTTCTTGTGTCTGCGAGTTATGAAAAAACGACATACGAAATGACAATACAAACTTACGAGTATTGACGAACAAGGATGCGCCTCTGCTAGCTGAGGTTGAGCCATGCGCCGTTCCTACAATTGATAGGCAGGAGCCAGGCGTAATTCAGCGCGGGCGTAGTTGGCTGCACGGGTGACCTGGGCAATGAGCCACTCGACCCGCTTTGCAAAAACTTCACTGCTAAAAGAGATAGCCAGTCCTGCCACCACCTCCCCTTTCGGGGCAAAGATGGGAGCCGCGATACAATAGGTGTCGGTCGAGAATTCTTCTTGGTCGATGCTATACCCCTGGCGAACGATATCATTCAGTTCTTCCTGAAATTTGAGCCGTTGTACGATGGTATTCGGGCCGACGGACGTCAACGGATGAACATCGAGGTACCTGTCAACGAAAGCCGGGTCACTGTATGCTAGCAATACCTTCCCCAAAGCGTGGCAGTGGGCCGGTCCTTGATATCCAACATATAACGCCGTGACCTTGGGAGCCCGGGGCGCTTCTACAATGGCCAGGAGCAACACTTCTCCAAAACGCCGGCAGCTCAGATAGGATGGTTCTTGCGTTTGCTCAGTGAGGCGATACAGCACCGAACGCAATCGACCAACTAGCCATGACGCGCTCCATCCCGGCGGCCAACTGGTATCTTCTACGTGGGCTGCCGTCCCCTGAACAGCCACTCCCTGCACAAATGCATTATTCAGATAAGGGATTTGCGGGCCTAAGAAGTAGATTTGCTGATGCGGGGGACGATCAAGATAGCCATTCACTACCAGCGTGTTCAGTAAATGGTAGCAGGTGCTGATATTCAGTTCGAGCGCGTTGCTGATCTGGCGTACAGTAAGCCCTGGAGGATGCTCGGCAAGAAGACTCAGCACCCGCAAGGCACGTTGCACCGTTTGCAGTACATCGCCCTTTTCATCAGGAGCAAGCGAACTGTACCCCTCGATATGAAGCTCGCGCGCCATAGGACATGACCCTCCTAACATGCTTGCGTATCACACGAAAACAGAAAGGGTGGAGATAAACGAGTATCGCTCATATGGCAAGTATAGTTTTCAGTTCACGAAAGTACAAGGGGACAATTTCTCTATTTGAAATACAAAGAAAATGGCGGTGTACGCTTACGCCGGACCGGATCTCTGGATCTCGAAGCCATGATCCCCTGTGCTGGCTACTTGGGACATCCGTTCTGATAAATCGAGAACGAGCAAACCTCTGCTCAATAAATAGGCAGGGAGATACCTCGACAACCAGACAGAAAGATGACGTTTTCTCCTTATTCATGGAAAGGAAACAGGGGAGAGACAAAAAGACGCAGGAATCTTGAAGTGACTATCACATGATGGCAAGCACTTTTCACTCACCTCTCTGATAGACAACTTTTGCGGTTGCGGTTTATGCTGCCTTTTGATAGTCATGGTGCAACCCACCCAACACAGGAACGGCGCAAACCTTGCTCAGCTGATTCGCAGAAGGAGCAGAAAGCACCGGCGGGTCCGGAATCCGCTGCCCAAGCCCTTGATGGGGTCGAGCTTGATTAAAGTACAGTGTATAAGCCTTGAGGAGGCGATAGAGTTGTTTCTCATGGAAAATGAAGAAGTGATCCAAGCATTCTCGTCTCACGCTTCCCAAAAAACGTTCACACGGCATTCGCCTGAGGAGTTCGATATGGAGTTCGAAGCACCTTGATCCCACTGGTTGTGGCCACTCGCGCAAAACTTGGCCCAATTTCTTGTCATTATCCCGGATGAGATATGTGGGTGTTTGCCCATACGGAGTCGCTTCTCGCAGCGGTACGCGCCACCCAGAGATCGGTGGGAGAGCGCGTTACATTTACATGGATGACCTTGCGTGACTTCAGCTCG
>WNEZ01003726.1_pt1 | contig 13150 bp, 9 predicted proteins | sample 5400521 | NCBI WGS metagenome assembly WNEZ01 (sample SAMN13153339, study PRJNA577476) | soil metagenome | isolation source: 120 cm saprolite under Douglas fir tree site 2 hole 1 replicate 1 | place: USA:California | collected 2015-04-18 | reverse complement strand
GGGGATCGATTTTTTGCGCTCGTTCGAGAATGGCGCCGGCGTCCAGGTGGCGTTCGGCGTTGTCCATGACCTCCAGCAAGACTTTTCGCTGGCGGGTGAGGCGCACGCCACGTTTTTCCAGCGCGGCCTGCAAGCGGCCAGGGCGCGCGTGCGCGTTGATGCGTTCGCCGGCGGAGACCCGATGTGCAGCTGGGGAGGACATAATCGATGGTCCGGGCGGCTGCGAAGCGCCGGAGATAGCTGCTCAATAATTCTGTGCGATACCCGCGTTAGTGGTGAGCCAGCCGCAAAACATCATTGTACATAACGATCGCGAATACGAGCAAGAGGAACACCATGCTGACGGTGACGAAGCGCTCTTTCACGCGGATACTCAAATCGCGGCGTATCGATCCTTCGATGAAGAGGAGCAGGATGTGCCCTCCATCCAGCGGGGGGATCGGGAGCAGGTTCAGGATGGCGAGGTTTACGCCGATCATGGCCATCAACTTAAGCAGTTCCACCGCTCCTTGACGCGCTGCTTCCCCGGACGCCCGCGCGATGCCGAGGGGCCCCTGAAGCTGCTTCAGCGAAATGTTGCCACGAAACAGCTCGACCACGACGAAGGCAACCTTCCGGGCCATTAAGGCGTTCGTACCAACGGATTCGGCGATGGCCGAGCCGAAAGACAGACGCCGGTCCACCAACGCGCCGGGCTGGAGCCCTACACCGATTTGCCATTGCACGACGCCATTTTTAACGCCCACTTTCTGGGGGCGAACTTCAATGCGGATGGTGCGATCACCGCGATGGATTTCGAGTTCGAGCGGTCCTCCCTGCGATTTTTCCACGAGTGAAGGGAATTCGATGCCGCTGGCGAGCGGATTTCCGTTGACCTTCAGAACTTCATCGCCAGGCTGCAGGCCACTCCGCTCGGCGGGCATTCCCGAGGTGACGGACCCGATGAGGAGACGATCCGCGGGATACCCAAACATGTCTTCCAAGGACTGACTCGTTGGAACTGTTACTGGGACTTCCTTTCCGTTGCGGTCCACCACGAGAGAAAGAGAATGCCCCGGCATGGTCGACTCCAACTCCATTATTGCCCGGTCCCACGTGGGATTGCTCGCACCGTTGATTTTGACGACGTGGTCGCCGGCGGCAAGGCCAGCCTTCTGCGCGGTCGAGTCCGGCAAGACGCCGGCCAGGACCATGGGCTGGTCCAAATAGGCCGGCTCTTTGCTTCCGTGCAGGTAAATCCCGGCGACAATCAAAATCGACAGAAGGATATTCATCGCGGGGCCTGCAACCGCAATTAATGCACGCTGCCACCTGGGCCTCGACAAGAATTCGTCAGGATCGCCCTTGCGTTCCTCAAGGGGGTTGTCGCCAGCCATTTTGACGTAGCCCCCGAGAGGCAAACCGCTGATGCGATAGTCGGTGTCGCCCTTTTTGCGTCCCCAAAGTCTGGGTCCGAAACCGATGGAAAAAATTTCAACGCGGACGCCAAAAGCCTTGGCGACGATGAAGTGACCCCATTCGTGTACGAGAACCATAATCCCCAGCACGACAGATACGGAAAGAATCGTTACGACAAGGTCGGGCACGTTTATCTCCTGAGACTGCGGCGCGGGAGTCGCGCCATATTCACATCCTTAGCCTAGCTCGAAATTTGGGCGGGTTCCACGCTTCACTTGAACTGTTCAGCGTAAAAGTAGAGGCCGCGCCCGGAATCCTTACTCGACGTGTTTTGTGCCGCTTCAGGGGCTAAAGCCCACATTCTCAAATCGCTGAATGTCGCGGCTGAACAGGTTGCGGAAAAATGCCCTTTCGGACCTTCAGGGGTTAAAACCCCTGAAGGAAACGCGGACTTTATGTCGTGCCTGAAGGCACGACCCACAAAACGTGGGACTTTTTCCGCAGCCTGTGAAGCCGCGACCCACAAAACGTTGCTTTCCACAAAACCTTGCCTTACACAAAAAGCTACCTTTGTAGTGTACATGCCCGCCTGAAGGCGGGCGCTACAGGGGCCCTGGCGCCGCGACCTCCAATTTTTTCCTGCGGATTATTTGTTCTGGCGGGCTCCAAAGGGAGCCCGCACCGGTCTGATGCGCAGCACATTTTTGATTCGCCAAAACTGTCTCTCTCATACTGCTGCCGCGCGCGTGGAGGTTCGCTCCACTTCTTCGCGGGCCATCCGGCGCGCTTCGGAGTCGGCTGCGAGGACGTCGGCGATCGCGGCCATCTTTATCTTGGGCGTCCGGTTCAGCACACGCTCGATCACTTCCGCGATTCCCGCGAAAGACAGCCGGCGATCGAGGAATGCCTCGACGGCGACTTCGTCCGCGGCGTTGAAGGCGCAGGGAAACGCGCCTTTCTTGCGCAGCGCTTCGCGGGCCAAGCGCAAACAAGGGAAGCGGCGCGTGGAGACCTTTTCAAAATCGAGGCGCCGCAGCTTGGTCCAGTCGAGGGCCAACTCATTGGATGCAGCCCGCTCAGGGTAGGTTAACGCATATTGGATGGGCATGCGCATGTCTGTGGGGCCGAGTTGCGCCAAGATGGACCCATCCACAAATTCGACCATCGAGTGAATGGTGGACTGCGGATGGACCACGACGTCAATCTGGTCCGGGCGCATGTCGAAAAGCCAGTGCGCTTCGATGACTTCAAAGCCTTTGTTGACCAGCGTTGCGGAATCGATGGTGATGCGGCGCCCCATGCGCCAATTCGGATGCGCCAGGGCTTGTTCCGGCGTCGCTCGGGCCATTTCCGCGAGCGGCGTTTTTCGAAAGGGGCCGCCGGAGGCCGTCAGGACTAGACGCTTGACTTCTTTTTGTTGCCCGGCGCGCAAGCACTGGTGGATCGCGTTGTGCTCGCTGTCCACGGGAAGCAACTCGGTATTCGCCAGACGCGCGGCGGCCATGACGATTTCGCCTGCGGCGACCAAAACTTCCTTATTTGAGAGTGCCACTTGCTTGCCTGCTTTCACCGCGGCATAGGTGGCTTCCAGTCCAACCACGCCGACGGCAGCGGAAACGACTGTCGTGACATCGGGATGCGTTGCCACGGCTGCGAGCCCGGCGCGGCCATGCTGGATTTCCGGAAGCTTTGCGATTTTTACCGCGCGCAACCGATCTGCGAGGTCCGCAGCCAGATCCGGGGTTGCGACCGAGACGAGTTCCGGGTGATGGCGCGAAATCTGCCGCGCAAGTTCTTCCAGGTTGCTTCCGGCAGCGAGTGCGGACACACCGAAGCGGCCGGGCATGGAGTCCACAACGGCGAGGGTTTGGCGCCCAATGGAGCCTGTCGAACCGAGGATGGAGATTTTTTTCAATGCCAGCACTTCGCTAGGTTGGGCACGATTCTTTGTCCATCGCCAGAAAATGGCCAGCGGCTAAAGCCGCTTGATCTGGCAGTGCTAACGGCGCGGCTGAAGCCGCGCCCCACAAATCTCACCGTCGATAACTGTTCTGGCGGGCTCCACGCTTCACTTGAACCGTTCAGCGTAAAAGTAGAGCCCGCAGCCCTCAAACTCTTCTCATGACGAACCACTCGAAATAGTACCAGACAGCGGGGGCGGCAAGAACTAGAGCGTCAATGCGGTCCAGAATTCCTCCATGCCCGGGAAGGAGGGTTCCGGAATCTTTCACGCCGGCACTGCGCTTAAATGCCGATTCGAATACGTCGCCCACCTGGCCCGCAATGCTGCCGAGAGCGGCCATCGCCAGCATATGCGCCGGCTGTATCTTCATCCAATATCCGAACACGGCGGCCACCAGCAACGCTCCGAGCAGATTCGCCGCTGCTCCTTCCCATGTCTTGTTCGGACTGAGCTGGGGAGACATCTTCATGCGGCCAAAGCCGAGGCCCGCGAAGTAGGCCGCCGAGTCCCCCGTCCAGACCACCACGAGAGTGAAAAGGAGGAGCTGGCGTCCAACAACATCCACACCATGCAGACGCACGACTGCGCTGAACGGAATCACGACAACGACCAGACCAGCGGCGCTTACCGAAACTGAGGAAAATACCTCGGCCAGTGCGCGGCGGCTGCCCAGAGCAATGATCGCCGCACCCATCACGAAGAGAACCAGCACCATTTCCAGGGACACGCGAGGAGCTCCCGCGCGATAGAGAATGTCACCGAGCCTCTGGATGCTCGCGGACTGGGCCTCCTGCCATTGCTGCGCAAAAATTCCGAGAGTGGCGAGGCAGCTCCAAGAGCGGTAGGCACGAAAACCCATGCGCTCGCCCAGCGCAAAGAATTCAAGCAGCGCGAAGACTGCCACGATGGCTGCCAATCCCGCCACCAGCCAAGTTGGGGACCACCAAATTGCCGCAGCCACGGCTGGGATGAGCGCCGCCGCGGTCACTACGCGAAGTTGCGTGCCGGAACTCATTCAAATCCTTTCACGATTCGATCGTATGCTGTCGATGCGCCCATCCGCAGCACAGTACACGATGAGACGGTGAGAAATCTCGCTTGCGTCGCTTCAGCGGCTAAACAGGTTGCGGAAAAATGCCCTTTCGGACCTTCAGGGGTTAAAACCCCTGAAGGAAACGCGGACTTTATGTCGTGCCTGAAGGCACGACCCACAAACCTCCGGACTATTTCCGCAGCCTGTGAAGCCGCGCCCCACAAAGCCGACCTTGCCAAACATCAGAAAAGGCCCCCCGTCTGAAGCCGCGGGCTACAGTATTTGGCCGGGTTCCTCTTCTGAACTCAGGTTAAGCGATTGGAGGCCCCGTCCGTTTCACATTTTTGTCCAGCACCCTCCACAGTAGGGTCGGAAATCAAGTGTTTACGTGCATGCGAACTTTCTTGCAAGAAGGCCCCAATTTGTTCTGGAATAGTGTCACGTGCGCCGGGTCAAATTTCTGGCGGGCTCCCCTTCGGAGATCAGGGTAAACAAGTCGCCGACGCGCCAAAACCAGCGCTATGGCGACGGCGCGTCGCCGACGCGCCACTCGCCCGCCAACCCGCCGACGCGAAGCCCGCTGCTCTGGCGGGCGAAGGTCGGAGCAGCGCGGCGAGCGGGAAGCCAGCGCTATCCGCCGCCGCCGAAGCGCTCTGGCGGAGGAGGCTGGCGACGGAGCGTAGAGCCCGCACCCTTTTCTGGCAGGCTCCCCTTCGGAGATCAGGGTAAACAAGTTGCCGACGCCCGCCAACCTTTTGGCGGGCTATAGCGACGGAGCGTAGAGCCCGAGCCCGTTAGGCTGTGACGCGCTGCCGGGTTTCCGCCAGGCCGCCGTAGCGGCGTTCGCGCTTCTGAAAATCGAGCAAAGCCTCAAAGAGTTGGGCGCGCGTGAAATCGGGCCACAACGTTTCGGTCACGTAAATTTCGGCGTAGGCAATCTGCCATAGCAGAAAATTGCTCACGCGCATTTCACCGCTCGTGCGGATGAGCAGGTCCGGATCGGGCAGCCCGGCGGTGTACAAGTGCTGGGAAATCATTTCTTCATCAATATGCGCGTTGGCCAGCCCGTTGTTCCTCACGCGATCGAGGATGCGGTTGAAGGCGTCCACCAGCTCCGCGCGGCCGCCGTAATTGAGCGCTACCGCGAGTTGCATGCCCGAGTTTCCCGCGGTTTGCTTCATGGCGCGTTCGACATCGGTGCGCACCGCTTCGGGCAGATGGTCCGGCCGGCCGATGACCAGGAGGCGGATATTATTCCGATGAATGACGGGGAGCTCCTTGCGCAGGTACTCGCGCAGCAGGCGCATCAGGAAGTCGATTTCGGCTTTCGGGCGGCGCCAGTTTTCCATCGAAAACGCGTACAGCGTAAGGGCGGGAATATTGAGTCTGGCACACGTCTCAATTACAGTTCGCGCGGATTGAACGCCGGCACGATGCCCCGCGATTCGCGGAAGGTGACGCCGCTGCGCCCAGCGTCCATTGCCATCCATGATTACAGCGATGTGCTGGGGGAGCCGCGTGGCATCCAAATCCGCGAGCAGACGTTCCTCTTCATCGCCGGATGGTTTGATCGATTCTGGAACTTTCACGCGATTAATCCCGCGAAATCCACGTAACGTATTGAGGCCGGTATAAGCACTTTTCGATATTCTGGCAGGCTCCCCTTCGGTTCACCGAGAGCCTTCTCTGTGAACGGAATTCAGGGTAAACAAGTCACCGACGCGCCACTCGCCCGCCAAAGTCCGCCATTTTGCTAGGCGGACGGCGAGCGGGAAGCCAGCCCGCCTAGGCGGGACCGCGCGTAGAGCCCGCACCCGATTCTGGCGGGCTCGAAGCGGAGCGCGCACCAATCTTCAAAAGCTAACACACGGGATCACACCACGCAATACGATGGCGTTGACTTTCAGCGCAAGGAGTTGTGAGTAGATCGCTTTGTCACCGGACTGCGAAGGAAGATATTCCATGCCCTGAAGGGGAGGCCTGGAATATTTCAAAAATGGTTGGCCGTGTGCCGCCCCTACGGGGCTCGGTGCTCCATGCGAATACGGTCCCACCGCTCCCGCAGTGGGCTACGTTGTTTCGCCCCTAACGGGACTGGCTCGCGGTGGAGCCGCCAATTCTTGTTCTTCGTGGGACTGGGCCGGACCGGCACCCCCACGAGGCTCGGTTTTCCCCGCGAATCCGATCGCACCGCTCCCGCAGTGGGCTACGTTGTCCCGCCCCTGAAAGGACTGGCTTGCGGTGGAGGTTGCCTTCCGCCCTCCGCAGGATTGACACATTGGTATGAGGATGGATTTTTCTGTTCCCGGTTTTTTCTTACGTCTGTAAAGCCGCTTCGAGAAGGTCTCGTGACGACCGGGTTGATGGTTCGGCGACGCTCGCCCCAAGAGCCCGGTCCTGCACAATTTGGGCGGGGTCCACGCCCCCGCCAGACCGGGGCATACCGCGTAAAAGTGGAGCCCAGACTCTATCTTGGCGGGCTCCCCTTCGGAACTCAGGGTAAACAAGTAGAGCCGGCACCCTTGTTGCGTGCCGGCAAGACCGAGCCACGGAATTTGAAATCTGAAATTTGAGAATTGAGAGAATCGCCGGATCTCGCCCTGCTAAAACTTAAGTTTGGCGGGCTCCACGCTTCACTTGAAGCCCTTCGCTTGAAGGGCTCCAGGGAAACATTCAGCGTAAAAGTGGAACCTGCAATCGTGAGTTAGGAGCCGGGGAGGCCGGGAACGCTGCCAGGATGGAAGATTCCCGCGTAGACGAGGACCAGGGTGAGGACGATCATGGCGGCGACGGTGACCCAGGCGACGGCGTTGAAGGTGCGGCTGTTCACCAAGTCACCCATCAGGTCCTTACGATTCACCAACAAGAGGATAAAAATCAACACAACAGGAAGCCATACGCCATTGCCAACCTGCGAAAAGACTAGAATTTTCTGGAGCGGGGCCCCCGGGATCAGGATCACGGCAGCTCCTACAGCAATCATTCCGGTATAGAGGCTGTAAAAAATCGGAGCATCGTTGAACTTGTGGTCGATGCCCGCCTCGAAGCCCATGCCCTCGCAAATGACGTGGGCCGTGGACAAGGGCAAGATGGAAGCGGCGAACAGAGAAGCGTTCAGGAGGCCGAACGCGAACAGCATGCCGGCCCACTTCCCTGCCAGCGGAACCAGGGCCTGGGCGGCTTCACCAGCGTCCACGATATTGGTATGTCCCGAGGCATGCAATGTCGCGGCGGTACAGACGATGATGAAGAAAACGATCACCATGCAACTTATGCTGCCGAACAACACGTCCGCGCGGGCTTGGGGGTATTGGCGGCGCGCGACGCGCTTTTCTACGAAGGCCGCTTGCAGATAAAAGAATTGCCACGGGGCGATGGTGGTACCGACCAGCGCGGTGAGCATTAGCAAATATCCACCGTTGAACTGCATCGAGGGGATGACCGTGTCCCTGGCAGCCAGCAACCAATCTGGTTTCGCGAGAACTGCCGACACGACGTAGGATAAATACAATACACAGACCGCGAGGAAAATTTTTTCGACGGCCCGCGAGGTTCCCCGCATGACGAGAATCCATACGGCGATGGCGGCGATGGGCACGGCGACGTATTTCGAGATGCCGAAAATCTGCATGGAAGCGGCCACGCCGGCGAACTCGGCCGCGACGTTGCCCATATCGACGAAGAGGCCGGCGAGGATCAGGAAAAAAGTGGGGCGGAAACCGAATTCCTCGCGAATCAGATCGGAAAGGCCCTTGCCGGTGACGACGCCCATGCGGGCGCACATTTCTTCGGTGACGTAGAGAGCGATGGTCATGGGAATCAGCGACCACAGCAGAGCGTAGCCGAACATCGCGCCTGCCTGCGAGTACACGGAAATTCCGCCCGCGTCGTTGTCCACGTTCGAGGTGATTACACCCGGGCCGACCACTGCGAGGAATAGCAGCGCACGGCGGCGCCAGAAACGTGTCGCTTTCCCCCAGTGGGCCAGGCGCTCGCGCCAGGGCTCGACCCAGCCCGGGATGAGCTTCCACCGCGTTACGGGGGCGGAATTCTCCGTTTCCTGTTTTATTTCTTCGGGTTCGCCGAGGACTGCCAAGTTTTGGGCCTTCCTTTGAAGTCATTCGGTTCTGCAAGCCAGTAACACTGAGTTGCAGAATTTGAAATCTGAGATTTGAGAGAACTGCCGGATATCGCCTTTCTGAAATTTGTGCTAATTGTTCCCGGGACGCCGTACGAGGCCTTATGTCGCGGCCAATGCGGCGGCCCACAAAGACCAATCCAAAACTGTGAGCCATAACACCGATCTAAAAGCGCGAACCATGGAGGCGACTGAATGGGGATGTCGCGGCCTCCGGGATGGCTTATCCGTTGCGCAGGCGCGTGACAACGTCATCGACCGCTATGGCGCCGATGGGGCGGCCGCCTTCGTCCACTACGGCCAGGCTGTGCAAATTGTATTTGTCGAACAGCTCAAATACTTCCTTGTCCCGGGCATCCGGCAGCACGGCGAGCCATGGTTCCGATTTCAACGCTTCCATCCCTTCACTTGCGGGTGCGAGCAAGAGGCGTCCAACGGCAACGGCGCCGGTCAGCTTCGCATCCGTGTCAATCAGGAAAATGGTATCAAGCTGTTCGAGATCGACGTCTTTTTCCTGGATCCAGGCGATTACTTCTTCGCAGGTCGCCTTTTCGCCAACGTAAATGAAATCGGTATTCATCATTCCGCCCGCGGAATTTTCCTCGAACTTGAGCAGCTCGCGAACTTCACGGGCTTCTTCCCCGGGCATTTCGCGGAGGACGTCGCGGGAAGTTTCGGGCGGCAGGCCGGCCAGGATGTCGGCGGCCTGGTCGGGGTCCATTTCCTCGAGGATGTCCGCGGCCTTCTCCGGGTCGAGCGTTTCGACGATCTGCGAGGTGAGCCGCTTGTCGAGTTCGGCGAGCGCTTCGGCGGCGGTCTCCTCGTCGAGAGAGGCGATGATCGATTGCCGTTCGAGCGGCGACAATTCTTCCATGATGTCGGCCAGATCGGCGGGATGCATGCGCTCCAGTTTCTGGTGCGTGATGCGGAGCTTCACGCGGCGAAGCGGGTCCGACTCGATCAAGTTGACGAACTCCCAGGGGATCACGCGGGTGGGGAGTTTGGTAGCGATGCCACGAATGAGGCCCGGAGAGGCGACGCCATGGAGCAGGCGGCGGGCCGCGCCAGTGAGACCCACATCCACGTGCGTGACGCGCAGTTCGACGGTCCCGTTGGTCCGCTGCTCGGAGAGATCGATGTCATTTACGCGCACTACTTTTCGGCCACTGGTGTCGATGATTTGCTGGTCGAGCAAGTCCTTGCGCACGGCGAGCCAGCCCTCATTCGGCTGGTAGTGTTCCAACTCCTTTTCCTCGACGTTCAGTTTTAGGACGCCGGGAGCGACGAACGCGAGGTGGTCGTAGCGTGCGAGCAGCGGAAGGTACTTCCCGCGCCCGAGCAGGATGCGAGCCACGCGGTTGGGCTGGTCGGCGGGCTCGACGAAGAGTTCGGTGACGTGGCCGACGAAATGGCCATCCTTATCGTAGGTTTCTCCGCCTAAGAGTTCGGTGGCGTGCAGCATTTTTCCTCCTTTCCGGGCGCCGCCGCGATGATTTCGAGTTTTCAGGGGTTAAAACCCCTGAAGAAGGTGCGGCGTTTATGTCGTGCCTAAAGGCACGACCCACAAAACTTAAGAGGCTTCCCGCAGCCTGCAAGGCCAGGCCCTGCAAATTGTCCTGCGCGCTCCCCTTCGGTTCACCGAGAGCGTTCTCCGTGAACGGTACTCAGGGTAAACAAGTAGAGCCGGGACTCAGGTCAGCGGGTGTCAAACCGGTTCTTGAAGGGCCGGTTCGCCCGTTTGATAGAACAAATGCCAGTGGCGTGGGTTCGTACAAAAAAAACCCGCGACCAGGGGTGTCGCCCTGCCGCGGGTGGTCGCAAAATTCGCGTTCTACCCGAGGCGGGCGCGGCAGCCTATCCAATTACTTTTACTGGCGGGCTCTCCTGCAGAACTCAGGGTAAATAAGTAGAGCCCGCACCACACGCGGTGCGTTGGCGTCCCGACTGTGTTTGGCTGTGCCAACCGGGAACAGGGCGCCCCTACGTGCTTACTACTCGGAAAAGGGTCTTGCTCGGCTGATTCGTTCATGTCAAGTTCTGGCGGGCACCCCTTCGGTTCACCGAGGGCGTTCTCCGTGAACGGAACGCAGGGTAAACAAGTAGAGCCCGCGCCCTGCAAAAAAACGCACACACAGTAGGTAAACGGAGTTGAAATCTTTGTCAAGGAAAGAGTGCATGTTAAAGCGATTTTTTTGTTGGTTGAAGAAGCATGCCAGTGGGTTTACGTCCGCGGAGGCGGCAGTCAGCGAGATAGAGCGCGCCGTAAGTCTGCGTTATGTAGTCCGAGTGGCTGTATCCGAGAAGCCCGGCGATGCGATCGATGGCCGGCGGGCTGCCTTCGAGTTCGAGGAATGTGCCGATTGCGGTCTCATCGAACTCAATTTTCAGGTCGCGGAGACCTGGGAGAGCGTATGTGGTCCTGAATTTCTCATAACGGAACGATGGCCGCAGTCCCAGGGCGTGCAGGATTCGGCGCATTTCTTCCACGCCGGAAACGGTGACTTCGACCTCTTCCCTGACCTTGTAACGGGAGTTCTTTCTCGGTCTGCCGCTTGTGGGTCGAACGCGGAGGGCCGATCGAGGAGGGCCCTTGAAGGTGAGGATGATCCTGGCGGGCCGCGGTCGATCGTGTCTGTTCCTTTCTGGACTGGGCTGCTCGACGCGAATGCGAATGAGCTGGCCGCGACGGGCCAGATCCTTCTTTGCGGTGTCATAGAGCGTGTTGGATTCATGGGTGCGCGAGGAGACCTCTCGGGCGTTGAGCTGCCTCAGCCGGCGGCGGAGTGCAGGGACGTCTGTCACGCGGAGCTTGATTTCGACCTCTTGATTGATTTTGATTCCTACCATGATGAGAAGTGTTGCGCGCCGTAATTATCCTGCAAGATTCAGAAACCGCATTTGAAATCTGAGATTTGAGATTTCAGAGGGCTGCCGGACCTGGCCACTCCGAAAATGATGCTACCTATTTTTGGATTGCAGTGCCAGAAGTCATCTCCCATAATTCTGGCGGCCTCCACGCTTCACTTGACCTGTAGAGCGCAATGGTGGAGGCTGCACAGGGCAAAAGCCCGAACCCGTTGTGATGAAGTGCCACTACATCCATGACTCCAGAAGAATTCCGCAAATATGGATACCGGGTGGTCGATTGGATTGCGGACTATAGAGGGAAGGTTTCCAAGTTGCCGGTGATGGCCCGGACGGGGCCGGGCGAGGTGAAGGCCCGTTTGCCGTGCGATCCGCCGGATACGGCCGAGCCGTTCGACCAAATCTTTCGGGATCTCGACGAAATCATTTTGCCGGGGTTGTCACACTGGCAGCATCCGCGATTCTTTGGATACTTCCCTTCCAACGCGCTGCTCGCGAGCGTGCTTGGCGACTACCTGAGTACGGGACTAGGCGTGCTCGGACTTTCCTGGCAGTCCAGCCCGGCGCTCACCGAACTAGAAGAGGTCGTGACGGAATGGATGAGGCGAATGATGGGGTTGTCGAGCGAGTGGAGCGGCGTGATTGAGGATACCGCTTCCACAAGCACGCTGGTGGCATTGCTTTGCGCGCGCGAGAAGGCTACGAAGTATGGCTTGAGCCGCGGAGGATTGCAGGGAGAAGAGCATCCGCTCGTCGTGTACGTCTGTACGCATAGTCACAGCTCGGTGGAGAAGGCGGCATTGCTGGCGGGATTCGGGCGGAATAATTTGCGCGTTGTTGCGCATGATGGTGTTCAGGCGATGCGCGTCGAGTCGCTTCGCGAGGCGGTTGAGAAGGATATCGCCGCTGGAGCGATACCAACGGCTATCGTGGCGACGACGGGGACGACCGCCACGACGGCGCTCGATCCGGTTGCAGCGATTGCCGAGGTCGCACGCGAATACGGGATCTGGCTCCACCTGGATGCGGCGATGGCTGGGTCGGCCATGATCTTGCCTGAGTGCCGATGGATGTGGGATGGCGTAGAAGGAGCAGACTCGCTCGTCGTCAACGTTCATAAGTGGCTGGGCGCGGCCTTCGATTGCTCTCTCTATTATGTGCGCGATCCCGAACATCTGCTGCGCGTGATGTCCACGAACCCTAGCTTTTTGCAATCGGCAGCCGATGGACGCGTGAAAAATCTGCGGGACTGGGGATTGCCGTTGGGGCGCCGGTTTCGCGCGCTGAAATTGTGGTTATTGATTCGCGAACAAGGGGTTGCCGGCTTGCAAGCGCGGATTCGCAGGGACCTTGAAAATGCGAAGTGGTTTGCGGAGCAGGTGCGAGCGGCTCCCGACTGGAGCGTGCTCGCGCCAGTGCCTTTGCAAACCGTTTGTGTGCGGCACGCGCCGCCAGGGCTCGCGGGCGATGCGCTTGACCGCCATACGCTTGATTGGGTGGAGCGCATCAACAGGTCCGGTGAAGCGTACCTGACTCCCGCGGTGCTTGACGGGCGCTGGATGGTGCGCGTGTCGATTGGGGCCGCGCCCACTGAACGGGAAGATGTTGCGGCGTTGTGGGCGCTGATGCGGCGGATGGCGGAGACGCGTGGAGGGTTCTAGAACTTATCTCATAAATTCACGCAGGTGGAGCGTGATGCGCGCTTCAGGGGCTAAAGCCCAGTTTTTACTGGCCTCTTGATGTCGCGGCTGAA
>WNEZ01003724.1_pt1 | contig 13155 bp, 15 predicted proteins | sample 5400521 | NCBI WGS metagenome assembly WNEZ01 (sample SAMN13153339, study PRJNA577476) | soil metagenome | isolation source: 120 cm saprolite under Douglas fir tree site 2 hole 1 replicate 1 | place: USA:California | collected 2015-04-18 | reverse complement strand
AGCGCGCAATTGCTCATCGGTGACTCCCAGCTTCTCGCCGGTCCTGGTGCCAAAGTCGAGGCACCAGGGACAGCCGATGCGCCAGGCCACCAGCATCCTGGCCAGGTGTTTGACCGGCGCCCTGGTCTGTTTCGCCCACTCCTGCACCTCTTCCATGAGTCCGACGGCCAGCAAGAGACGGGAGTCAAGGGCATAGACCCGTGCCGGGGTAATGATGCGTCCATAGCTGCGTCGGGAGAGGAAAAAGGCCAGGCGGGCGAGCAAAGTCCTGCTCCGTGACACCCCTTCGAGACGTGCCATTAGCTCCCTCCTTTCGGTGCTCTATCGAGTCGCGCAGACATGACGGTTTTCGGTGCGAAACGGGAAATGGACCGGACGATGAACGGGATCCCAATCACGGTGGGAAGCACCCAGAACGTGAGTAGCGGAAGCTGGTTCAGCAGCGGGATCAGATGCGCATTATCGACGTAAAAGCCAGTCAGCAGGACGATATACGACCCGATCGTCCCGATACTATGGGCAATCACCCAGTTCTTCCCAAGCAAGCGCATCAGCCAGGGTTCCCGACGAAATCGTCTCGCCACATAGCCACCAAGGGCAAATCCATATCCCACCAGCGCAATGAAGAAGAGGTAGGCATCCGTCGACCAGCGCTCTCCAGATAGGATGGTGGCCGTCAGGAACACCACGGTGTAAGCCCACAGATAGCGCCCTCCCCAACGGGGATGACGCCCTCGGCGTTTGGGCGCAACGAACGCCACGATACCGGTGATCACCGTCGTCAGTCCCGCAAGAACATGCACAACCAGTGGGAGGAAGAAGGAGAGTGGGATACGAAAGACGAGCATGTGTTTTTCCCTCCAGGCTTGGCAGTACAGGCGTTCCGACAGGTCTCTCCAACATCACACGGGTGTAACCGTTCAGAAACACTCAATGTATGTCAAGAATCTTCACGACAGATCAAGGAAAGGCATTCGCCCATTCGACGAACTGTTGATCTGTTGAAAGTATAGTGGTGCAACAGGTCCATGGGAAGTGAAGTTTATCCTGATGTGGGCATGACAAATGTCATGGTGTGGAATTCAGCCCATGTGCTCCTGTTTGTCAACAGTCTGAACGCTGCTCATGTGGCAATGGTTGCACGTTGCTTTGACCAACTGCTGTTCACTTCATTTTCTCTCGTCTACTCCGTTTTGCCGCTGTCTAGAGGCGTTGCTGTCAAAAGACGGGGGATTGCTGGTTCATCGAGGGGAGATATTACTTGTGTACTGATTCTCCTGAGGGAACTCACGGAAATAAGGTGAGCCTATGAGAGGGAGAACTGTGGTCGAATGGTATAGTTCCATTCTCCATGAAAGGCATCACGGACCAGATTGAGCGCGGCAAGTTCCTCGTCAGTCACCTTGAGGCCGGTTGGATAGAGGTTGCTATCCTTGAGTGCCGTGACCATCAACCCCTCTTGCGTGCTGGTATGAGAAATTAATTCCAGGACGACCTCCAAAGAGGTGAGAGGTTTGGCCCGCCAGTTGAGAGAAATGAAGGAAAAGAGTCGGTGTTCAATCTTATTCCACTTGCTGGTGGCTGGGGGATAATGCGCAACCGTGATGCTGAGATGTTCTTCATTGGCCAACTCCTGGAGCTTTTTCTTCCAGAGGCGGTTTCTGGCCCCGTTGGAGCCACCCCCATCGGCGGTGATGAGCAGGTGGTTCTTGCCGGGATACAGCTGTTTGCCTACCTGCTGCCACCAGCGTCGGATGCTCTCCACGGCAAACTCAGCTGTGTCATGATCGATGCCGACGTTGACAAAGCCACGCTTATGCGCCAGATCATAGACCCCATACGGGATAGCCTTGCCGTCTGCCAAAGAAAGAAAGTCATACACATTGACCACCGTCTCTTCTCCTGCGGCTTGCCATTCACGCCCATGGTTCTTCAAATTTCCCAGCAACTCTTTTTTCTTGCAATCCACTGAAATGATGGGATTGCCTTGCTCTTCGAAAGCCTGACATTGCTCTTTGATATGGATAAATTGCCCATCGCGATCAGGATGCGAGCTTCCTTCGATGTTTTTCTTGTTCGAGCGCAACGAATAGCCCAGGTTTTGCAAGATTCTCCTGATCGTACTCTCGCCCACGTGATGTCCCAATGCTTGCAGCCCCTGCTTCAAGTGCGCCATACTCTTGGTGGTCCATTTGACCAGACTCATCGGGTCCCCTTTGGGGTCGAGCAGTCCCTCCAGATCGGCGATCAAGGTTTCATCCTGGCTCTCTTTCTTTTTCCTGCCTGCGCCCTCCTTCCGCTGCCGAGCCCCCGGCGCATAGCTATCTTCCCCCTCAATCTCTTCGAGCCCACGACGAACCGTATTCTTGGAGACTCCTGCATCCCGAGCCACTTCCAGAAGACTTCCCCGCTCGTGTGCTTCGAGTGCCAGAAACTGTCGCCACTGTTTCTCGTTGAGGATGGCTCGCATCTGATGATATTTGCTTTTTCGATCAACTTGCATCATCCCTCAGAGGATGTCATATCTTTTCTCTGAGGTCAACTTATTTCCGTGAGTTCCCTTAGAGCGTGTACCACCTTCGACGGGCAGAAGACCATGTGAAAATGTTCAATCTTGAATATATGTATTTCTTGTGGCATACTCTGCTCATGAATCAGGAAGCAGACGTTCACCGGCATCCGCCAGCTGGTCGGGTCGCGCGTCGGCGTGTTCAGGTACGAGGTGCGTTGCTCGCTGCTGCCCGTCACGTCCTGACGACGCGTGGCTATCACAAAACGACGCTCACAGAGATCCTCCGCGGCTCGGATGTTGCCGCGGGAACATTCTATCTCCATTTCCGCGATAAGGATGATCTTTTTACTGCCTTGGCTGGAGTACGATTCCCTTGATATCGCGCTGGTCTATGCACGAGGCACACAAAGCGATCTGCAACAGGCGGTGGAAACCATTGCCTGGGTCTAACAGAAAAGCCGTATGCGTCCGAGCATCACACGTGCTCTCGCGTGATGCTTGCGAGAGCACAAAGAATGCTTGGGAGCGAGCGTTGGCAATGGTGTCTGCGAGCCGAATAGGCTGCCCCATATCGACTCTTAAGACATCCCGCTCACCGCAGCTCATTGCCGACAGATGATGAAAGGCGAACAGTATGGAGAATCCGCTTACTCAGCCGGTGGTTTGTCCTATCGTCGTGGGCCGCACGTCCGAACTGACTGCCCTGCGTTCGCTCATTGATCGGATGAAAGGCGGGAGCGGGCAAGTCCTTCTGCTGCATGGAGAGGCAGGTATAGGCAAATCACGCCTGGTCGCAGAGGTCAAAGCCTATGCTGTCGGTCAAGGTTTCCTCCTGTTTCAAGGCAATTGTTTTCAGGGGGATCACTCCACTCCCTATGCTCCTCTGCTTGACTTATTCCGTATGCAGTTCCTGGCGGCCTCTCCTCGCACGTCAGTTCTACCTGACATGCAACCGCTAGCTCAAGTATTGGCTCGGCTTCTGCCCGACTTGTCCCTGCTGATCCCCGACCTCGCCGCTCCATCGGCCTTGCTATCCCTTGATCCTGAACAGGAGAAGCACCGCCTGTTTGCGGTGGTCTCGCGCTTCTTCGCGACGCAGGCGCGGCAGCAGCCAGTTTTGCTCTTTATCGAAGACCTTCACTGGAGCGATGAGGTAAGCCTGGAGATCTTTCTCCATCTGGCACACTCTTGCAGCAACCTACCTCTTCTCCTCGTGCTCACCTACCGGGGTGATGAAGTCTCTCCCATCCTGACGCATTTCCTGGCTGCCCTTGAGCGCGAACATCTCGCCCAGGAACTCTCGCTCAAGCGCCTCTCGCACGATGACGTAGATGCGATGCTCCAGGCCATTTTTGCGGCTCACCACGCCGTGCCGGTCGGTCTCGTAGAGAGCATCTACGTACTCACCGAAGGGAATCCCTTTTTCATCGAGGAGGTGCTCAAATCGCTGCTTGCCATGGGAGAGCTTCGTTCTGACGATGGTGTGTGGGAGCGGACATTGCTCCTTGGCACACAGAGCCACCATCCTCGCCTCCCCCATAGTGTGCGAGATGCTGTGTACCAGCGAACCAGGCAGTTGAGTCAAGAGGCAAAGCAGGTGTTAACCCTGGCCGCGGTGGCAGGGCGACGCTTCGGTTTTTCCCTGCTCAAACAGATTCTGCACTGCGATGAGTCTCACATGCTGCTCCTCGTCAAAGAACTCATCGCTGCCCAGTTAGTGGTTGAAGAGTCGGAAGAACAGTTCTCGTTCCGTCACGCGCTGACACGGCAGGCAGTGTACGCCGAACTGCTCGTGCGTGAGCGCAAGTCGCTGCATCGAACGATTGCGGAAACCATAGAACAACTCTCCTCATCCTCCATCCTGGATGCCCACCTGACAGACCTGGCCTATCATTTCTCTGAAGGAGAGGCTTGGTCAAAGGCACTGGAGTATGGACAACGTGCTGGGGAAAGGGCGTTAGCACTCTATGCGCCACGCGCTGCTCTCGAACACTTTACCCGAGCGGTTCAGGCGCTCTCCCATCTTCCCGATAGCCCGCCAGCCACACTCTATCGCGCACGCGGGCAGGCATACGAAACGCTTGGGGAGTTCGAACTGGCCAGAGCCGATTACCAGCGTGCCCTGGCCATAGCGCAGGAGACCCATGATGCGACGATGGAGTCGCAAAGCCTCCTCGACCTGGGCTTTCTGTGGGCAGAACGCGATTACGTGCAGAGCGGCCAGTGGTTTCAACGTGCGCTCGACCTGGCACAAGTCTTACCCGACCCAGAGCTCCATGCCCACAGCCTCAACCGCCTTGGCAACTGGCTGGTCAATACCGGGCAAGCAGAGGAGGGAGTGCGCATCCACCAGCAAGCGCTGGCCCTGTTCGAGGCGCACCACGATACCCAGGGGATAGCCGAAACCCTTGACCTCATCGGGGTGGGATACGGGATTTGTGGAGATCGCGTGCGTGCGGTAGAGCAGCTGGGACGGGCGATCGCACTGTTTCGCACGCTCGACGACCGTGCTCACCTGATCTCTAGTCTCCCTATGCACGCTTTCTTTGCAAGTCCATGGGGAAGCGACACTACGTACAGCATCTGTGGGGGCCTGGAGGAGTGTTCCGCCGGGCTAGCAGAAGCGAGCCGACTCGCACGCCAGCTGGATTCGCTTCCAGGGCAGGCGTTTATTGAATTGGCCTCTGGAGCGGTGTTCGCCTCCTTTGGCGAATTGGGGACAGGACTCATGCGAGCGCAGGAGGCGTTGCGCATCGCCACGAATATCCAACACACGCAGTGGAGAACAGGAGCGTATTTGATCTTGGGATGCTCCTACCTCTCGCTGCAGGAAGCCAACCTGGCGATCCAGGCACTGGGGACAGGGCTGACCGTGGCATCTGACATCGGCTCGGCATGGTGGATGGGCAGTCTCAGAGCATACCTGGCCCTGGCTTACCTGCTGAAAGGAGCGGTGCTACAAGCAGAAGCGGTGCTCAAAGCAGGGATCCCCCGCGAACACGCTCCACGCAATTGGCCAGAGAGCCTGATGGTGTGGGCCTGGGGAGAGGTAGCCCTGGCAAACGGAGAACCTGAGGTGGCTTTGCACATAGCACAAAACTTGCTAGCAACAGCGCCCGGTGAAACGTCCACACAGCCCATCCCCCAGCTCCTGTACTTGAAGGGCAAAGTGCTCCTGGCGTTGCAGCGAGGAAGCGAAGCGGTGCAGGTGTTCGAGGAGGCAAAACGCGGTGCGCTCGCCCGCACCGCCCGTCCTTTGCTCTGGCAAATTCATGCCGCTCTGGGGCGAGTGTATCACCACGTTGAGCAGAAGGAGCATGCCCGGCGCGAATGGAGCACTGCCCACACCATCATCGAGTCCCTGGCCGCGACCATCGACGATGCTTACCTGCGCGACCATTTCTCGCGGGCCGCGCTCAAATCTTTGCCCAGGGAAGGACGCCTTCTTGCACGGCAAGCGAACGTGGAAAAGTTCGGTGGGTTGACTGAGCGAGAGCGTATGGTCGCGACCTTGATCGCTCAGGGACACATCAACCGCGAAATTGCTGATGCCTTGGTGGTGAGCGAACGCACAGTTGAAGCCCATGTGAGTAAGATTTTGTCCAAGCTGGGTTTCACTTCACGCAGACAGATCGCTGCATGGTCCCTGGAAAAGGGTCTCCTGAAGACGCAGCGTGATTGATCATCTGTCAGAGGAAAGTGAACTCAATCCGGGGTAGGTAATAGCGCATGCGCCCCTTCTCCGTACTGTCTCTCCGAAAACCTCCGTACTGATCTTCTGAAAATACCGTACTGATCTTCTGAAAATATTCGTATGTTTCCACAATCACAGATCAGGCTCTTTCAGGTAGAGTAAGGCTATCGATTTCTATGCTAGCAAGTCGTCAGATCTTGCTTCAAAAGGAGATACTGAGATGTCAACGGAAGCGAACAAAGCCGTCGTGCGGCGGTGGGCCGAGGAGGTCTTGAACAAGGGCAATCTGACCACTATCGATGAACTCTTTGCTGCCGACTACGTTGACCACACCAATCCGCCTGATTGGCCGCCTGGAAGCATCGGGCACAAACAAACCATTGCGCTGTACCACATAGCGTTTCCTGATTTCCACTACACGATTGAGCAGGAGATCGCCGAGGGGGACATGGTGGTGATCCGAGGCACCTATCAGATGACGCATCAAGGGGAGTTTTTTGGCATCGCCCCCAGCGGGAAGTGGGCGACCACAACAGGGATGCATCTGTTTCGTCTCGCTGACGGGAAAATCGTGGAACATTGGTGCAACAATGATGATCTGGGCGTGATGCGCCAACTCGGTGTGGTTTCCTAACCGACAGAGAGAGAGGCAAAAGATGTATTATCGTGTTGCGATCCAGGTGGATTCATCGCCGACCTGGCAGTGGAAATCAGCGGTTCTCAGTTCACTACAGACTGTGTTTCAATTCCCCTCAAAGGAATGATGAAAGTAGACAGAAAGGAGTTGAGAGAATGATGAATTGCTGTGGTGGCTTCGGTGGGCTGATGATGCTGGGCGTGTTTCTTGGCACGACGCTCTGGGTGCTGTTGCTGGCGCTGGGGATTTGGGCGTTGGTCCGCTGGCTCAACGGTCGGGTGAGGCCGCCTTTGGGACGAGGGCAGATGCCTGACGGCCCCTCGGCATTGGAGATTCTCCAGCAGCGCTATGCACGCGGCGAGATCGATCATGCCACCTATGAGCAGATGCGCGAACGCCTCCAAGCGAGCCCGCCTACAGGCCCGCCCTCCTAGTCCATCCCACGGTAAGGGTCCAGGAGTCCTTCCACTGGGGCAGAAAGGAGAACGATGGAAACAGATGTCTTGATCGTAGGAGGAGGCTTTGGAGGAGTGGAAACTGCCATACCACTTCGGAGCCGAGCGTCTCAGGCGAGCATCACCCTGGTGACAAAGGCGCCTCACTTGGTTTACAAACCCTGGCTCGTGTACTTGCCAGCGCAGCGCAAACAGTTCGACCAGTGTCTGATTCCATTGGAGCCGATGGCAGAGCGGTTTCGTGTGCAGCGAGATCGTGGAGAGCGTGACGAAGATCTCTCCCGAAGAGTACCAGGTGCATCTGGCCAGTGGAGCAACCATCCACTGCGCCCGGGGAGAGATTGCCACCGGCTCCGTGGCTGATCAAGAAGCGATCCCTGGCGCGCAACTCCATACCGTGTTTCCCTGCGATGTGGAAGGAGCGTAGCACTTTCGCGAGTCTTTCCTCGCTATGAAGCAGGGGACGGTGACTGTGATTATCGGGGGACCGCGGCCGGGACCAGGGCTAGAATATGCTGGCTGGATAGTCCGCTCCTTACAAGAGAAGCGTTTGGGGGATTCTATTCATATGCAACTCATCGATAGCCAGCCCTCTTTGATGGTGCACCTGGGAGCCAGGGCCTCCAGCATCCCCGAGCGTCTTGTAAGCAAGCAAGGCATGCGTCTGCTGACTGGCCAGGCGGTCCAAGAGATAGCCCAAGAGGAGCCGGCTCTGGGCAATGGGCAGCGCGTTGCTTTGGACCTGACTGCCGTGGTGAGGTGGATCTGGGACTGGCTCGACCAGTGGCCGATGAAAGTGAATTTGTCTGTTTCAACGAGTACTTTCAGAGTCCTGTTCACTCTAATCTCTTCGCAGTCGGAGATGTGGCGGATCTTCCCTAGGGCATGGAGGTCCCCAAAACGATGAGCATGGCATGCAAGCAGGCCGAGATCGTGGCGCATAACCTGCTGGCCTCGGCCAGTGGGCACCCCTTGCGTCCTTTTCGCCTCAGAGCAGATCCGCAAGAATCTGATTATCGCGTCTTTCGGATGTTGGTGGTCAGACCGTCATGGTCAAACAGGGCGGAAGAGTTCTGGCACCTGGAGCATGGCCGAGGCTCGTGCGCTATGCGATGGATCGATCGTACGCGCAGAAAACGAACATTTTGCTGAAGGAGTGCGAAGGCACATCACTTGATTACTGGGAACACAGAGGAGACACTATGATGAATGATATCAGTCGTGAGGAGTTAAAAACCAGGCTGGACCGCGGGGAACCGCTCAAGCTCGTCATGGTCATGCCTGACTGGGCCTACTGCGCCAAACATATCCCAGGCTCGTTCGCCTGTATCGCCCCGGAAGAGGCCTTCGCGCTCCTCGAACCTGATGACGAGATTATCGTCTACTGCTCCGATCCAGCCTGTATGAATAGCTATCACGCGTATGAAGTGCTTGAGCAGCACGGCTATCGCCACCTCCGCCATTATGCTGGAGGGCTTGTTGACTGGGAGGCCGCTGGCTATCCGCTGGAAGGGGAGAGCGTGTGATCAGCCAGAAGCAAACAGGTAGCAGCCGCACGTCTCGCTTGATGAGGACGACTTTTGCCCCCTTGCGGGTTCGCAACTTTGGCCTGCTTTTTGGCGGCCAGATGTTCTCTACCATCGGAGATATGTTTTATGCGGTAGCCTTGCCCTGGCTCATGTTGAGTAGTGGGAGGACGCCCCAGGAATTGGGGATCGTGCTAGCTGCTTATGGGGTCCCACGCGTCGCCACTATCCTGCTGGGCGGCCTGCTCAGTGATCGTTTGCGTCCGCGCCGGGTCATGCTGCTCTCCGATCTCATGCGCGCTCTGCTCTTGAGTGTGCTGGTGGGCCTTACGGCCTCGGGTCAGACGGCTGTCTTGCCACTGGCGGCAGTCTCGGCGCCTCTGGGAGCCTTCACTGGACTCTTTCTTCCCGCCTATTACTCGATTCTGCCAGAAGTGCTTTCCGAGGAGGAGTTGCCAGCAGGTAATGCCCTCAACAGCTCGGCCTTTCAACTGGCGGTGCTGCTCGGCTCGGCGCTCGCTGGTGTGGTGGTCAGTCGTCTGCAGCCCGTGGCCGCGCTCTCTGTTGATGCCGTGACCTTCGTCATCTCTGCCCTAACCCTGTTCGCGATGCGTGGACTCCCTGGGAGGCGCGGCGCCCAAGCGTTGGAGAAAAAAGGGGAACTCACGCGCGCCGGAGCGCCTGAGACGGGGGTCGCGAGCCGCTTCGAGGCTTCCATCAGCATCTGGCAACTTGTCCGCCAGTGGAGACTGCTCCATGTAGGATTGGTCGTCATGGTCAGTATCAACCTGACGATTGGGGCGCTGTTTGAAATCGCCCTGCCCACCCTGGCGCGTGGTCCGTGGCACGCTGGGGCGACTGGCTTCGGCCTGCTCTTAGCGGCCTTTAGTCTGGGAGCGTTGGCCGGGGGACTGGTGGGAGGAGTGGCTGGTCGCATGCGCCGCCGCGGGCTGATCATGCTGTCCACGATTCTGGCACTGGCTCTTTTCTATCCCCTTGTCCCCTTCGTCGGCGGGTTGCCAGGTGCCATGCTGGTGCTGGCCCTGGCGGGAAGCGCCAACGGCTTGCTGAATGTGCTGTTTTTCACGGTGACCCAACAACTCACGCCACCCCGCCTGCTGGGGCGGGTCATGTCGGTGTTGATGCTGGCCAATGTCAGCGTCTATCCCCTCTCGGTCGCTCTGGGTGGTCTGCTCATCACCCACTTCGGAACCACCGTACTCTTTTTGGCCACCGGCGCCCTGATGGCGCTGGCCAGTCTATTTGGATGGCTGCAACCCGAGATGAGGCAGTTACAGTAACAAGGTACGAGGCGGATCGGGTGGCGTGCCAATCTGCCCGCGCGTCCACCGGTGTTCTCGCAGGACGAAAGTGGTAAATGCACGGAAAGGTGGGAAATAGGCGTGTCGAATGGGTGTGTTTCATTTTTTTGCACAAACCTCTTCTGTAGCAACAGGGGTGGAAGGAGGACGTCGGAGAAAGGGTTTGCGCCAGGAGTAGCCAGAGCCAGGACGAGCCGTTGGGTGCTTCGCGAGGGCCTCAGCCGTCGGAGCGGTGGCAGCAGCAACACCGGGATGAGACAGCCGAGACACCCGCGTTCCCCAGATGACGAGGAACCAAAAGGCCCTGTCCAGCCGTTGCTGGCTCTTGGCTTGCCGACGCTGGGTGCGCAGCGCTTGTCGATGAGCCACCGACGTCGCCCAGGTCTGCTTCCACTGTCGATTGCACACCGCGTTGCGGAGCACCAGCATGGGGTTGACGTTCTGCCGACCCCAGCGCATGCCAGCCCCCTTGAGCCGTGCTTCGACGACCACCTTATTGGCGCTTTCCACGCTCCCCGAACCAATGGGCCAGCCTGCTTGCTGATAGGTTGGGTACTGCATGTGCGCTTCACGCTTCTGCAAGTAGGTCAGTTTCTCCTGGACTGCTGCACTCGGATAGCGAGCGGCCAACCAAGTCAGGTGTTGGAGCACCCTCTGCGGTCCCTGGTGCTTGAGCCGGTGCAGCACTCCCTCCAGCCAGGTGGTGGGCAGTCTGCCTCCTGCTGCTTGCACGGCCTGTCCGATCTCATTGACGTATTCGGCGGCATGGGCAAAGTCGAGGATACGTAGCGCATCCGCTCGGTGGTAGTCGACCAGCCCCTGCAGCCACTCCGCTCCATCTTGCACCGCGCACACCTCTGCCGCCCGTTCCAGCCCCTGCCGATGCGTTTCGCCTTGCGCTGCCTCCGCAAAGCGCTCGGCGTCCGCGAGGCGCGAACAGGAGGAGATCTGCTGCGTACACACCTCCCCCCGCTTGTTGCGCGTGACCTCCCCGATCGTCAGCGTCTTGACTTCGACCCACTCACCCCCCACCAAGAGCACATAGGCTCCATCCCCACTCATCGCTTGTTTGTCCACTGCGGCAGGCGCTTGGGGCACCTCCTGCTTGAGGCGCTCCACCTCTGCCTCCCACACCGCCAGCGCCGCCGTTCCTGTCGCCAGTGTCGCGCGGCGCGCCGTTGCCTTGCTCACCTGCACTCCCACCAGGTCCTCCAGCAACTCCCGTGCTGGCGCGTATCGGCATCCAGCTTGCCAGCCGTGCCAGCAGTTCCTCCCCACGTGGAGTCAACCCTCCACTCAGCAGCCCTAGCTCTTCATCCAGGGGGAAAAAAGCCCACCCCACAGGTCGGGCAGCTTCCATACGTGCGTGTCAGCTTGACGGCTTCTCCTCCATTGGTTTGCAGCCAGCGCGTCTGTTCCCCGCGTGCTAATAGCGGCTTGCCACAGGTCGCACACCTCGGACGCTCCGCCGCTGGCTTCTGGCTCCATTCCTCGGTTTCGCCCATCTGCACCACATCTTGGATCAACTGCGCCCGCAATTGATTGATCCGCTCATCCACCATCGCTTCGATCTCTACCCACGTCGCTTTCGGGTGCTCTTTCCTCCATTGGGTCATCCCCAGCACGTCCTGCAGTCCTGCGCTCACCTGTTGCATCTGCTCGACTCGGCTGCCGTTTGTTCTTCTTGGCTTTCATGCTCTCGTCTCTCTCCTGATTTTTCCTGTATTTTACCACCTCTCTCCTTCGTGCAAAAAAATGAACCGCACCCGTGTCGAATCTGAACATGTACACCTGAGGCTAAAAAAGTGTATACTTTTTCTGAGAACGTCCAGGAAGAGGAGAACAGAGGTTCTGTGATCTGGTGAATGGAAGAAGCCACAGAGGGAGCGGCATGGCCTCGATGACGAACCGCCAATTCCCATGATTCACGTCATTTTCCCGCCCTTCCGTTCAGAATCTGACCACCTTTCAGTTTATTTACCGGAAAGGAACAGCAACTATGAGTGATCAACATGAGACGACCACGCGTGAGCGCAAGAGGCCGTCTCAGATCTTCCATCCGCGCTTTGCCGCCTTCTACGAGTGGTTTGCCCGTCTGGGCCAACAGCGTCGGCTCATTGACCCGCTTCGCGAGGCATCAGCGGGACAGGCGTATGGAATCGTGGTAGAGGTGGGGGCGGGGAATGGACTGAACTTTTCCTGGTACCAGTCAGCACGGGTCGAGCAGGTGGAAGCCGTTGAACCAGATAGCGCCATGCTGGCCTATGCGCGAGAGCGCGCGGGACAAGCGGCGGTGCCTATTGTCTTGACTCAGGCATCCGTTGAAGCTTTGCCTTTTGCCGATGCCAGCTTTGACAGTGCGGTGGCAACCCTGGTGTTCTGCTCGGTCTCTGATCCTGTTCGGGGTCTCCAGGAGATTAAACGGGTCTTGAAACCTGGGGGAACGCTCTTCTTGTTCGAACATGTGCGCTCAAAGACAACCGTACTCGCACAAGTGCAAGATACATTGGTCCCGGTCACGACGCGCCTGTTTGGTAATTGTCATTGGAACCGCGACGCAGAACACCTGGTCCGGGAGGCAGGATTCCAGGTGGCGCAGGTGCGTGCTGTGGCAGGAGGTTTCTCCCTGATGCCTCATCTGCTGCTTGCCGCCCAGCGCAAAGAAGAAGAGGGAGAACGAGGCACATGAACACGCGTCTTCCTGATGCCGCTCCCTAACAGTTCCGGGCTTGTAGGTACACAGGAAGACGCGAGAGGTTTCTCCGTCCTGGAAAGGCCCCTTTTACTTCCACCTGAACGAAATGCGCGTGAAAAGACAAACTAAGGTTTATTCCGATTCGCGACAATGTGAGGGGTTGAGGTTGACCCACTTTTATGGAGCCCCAAAACATGGGGATTACAAATGTTGTTGTTCAAAAACAACCGGGCTGACATAGCCAAGCGAGGAATGGAGCCTGACCCGGTTATAAAAGCTCTCCACACATTCAAAGGCCGTCTGCCTGGCCTCTG
>WNEZ01005216.1_pt1 | contig 13156 bp, 12 predicted proteins | sample 5400521 | NCBI WGS metagenome assembly WNEZ01 (sample SAMN13153339, study PRJNA577476) | soil metagenome | isolation source: 120 cm saprolite under Douglas fir tree site 2 hole 1 replicate 1 | place: USA:California | collected 2015-04-18 | reverse complement strand
TGGAGATGATGCCCACGACGGAAGGTGCCTTGGACCTGAAGCTGGACCTGACGCACCTGATCGATGGTTTCCACGGAAACGAGCACACGCTGCCTGTCACGCCGCTTTACAACGATGTGATCCAGATGTTTGCAAAGTCGGGAATCGCGGAGACGCCCACGCTGATCGTGAATTACGGCGGGCCGTGGGGCGAAAACTACTGGTATGAGTCCAGCGAAGTTCACGACGACGCCAAACTGAATCATTTCACGCCACACCGGATTATTGATCAGAAAACGAAGCGGCGGCCCGGATGGTTCCGCAAGGACGAATACGAGTTTCCCAAGCTGGCGGCGCAAATGGCCAAGCTGGTACGCGCGAATGGTTTAGTCGGCGTGGGCAGCCATGGGCAATTGCAGGGGCTCGGCTATCACTGGGAGCTGTGGATGCTGGCGAGCGGCGGGATGACGCCGCTGGAAGTGCTTCGCTGCGCGACAGTCAACGGATCGAAGATTATCGGGCGCCCACAGGACCTTGGCTCCATCGAGCCGGGAAAACTCGCCGACCTCTTGATCCTTGATAAGAACCCGCTCGAGAACATCCACAACACCAAGACAATCCACTGGGTCATGAAAAATGGTGAATTGTTCGAAGGTGACACGCTCAATCAGGTGTGGCCGGAACAGAAGACGCTCGAGCCGCTTTGGTTCTGGAACAATTACGACGAGCCGAAGGCGGGAGAACCCCTGAGTTACGGCGCTACCGCACAGCCCTGAAGCAGTGACCGGTGATGGGTGGCTCAGGACTGGCGAATCGGCAGAGCCCCGCTGATCATCATTTGCAGGTTATTTTTCTGACTTAGCCTGAGCCCTCGTCTGTGTGGATTGGTACCACTCAACGGTGCGCGCCAGGCCTTCTTCAAAGCCGACCTGGGGGTCGTACCCGAGATATTCCCTCGCCTGTGCGATGTCCGCCTGAGAATCGCGGATGTCACCATCGCGCGGTGGGTCGTATTTTGCTTCGAGCGTCTTGCCCGTGAGTCTTCCAAGCGCTTCGAGCACTTGATTGAGAGAAACGCGCCCGCCACATCCGACGTTGAAGACTTTTCCGCTCACGTTCGGAGCTTCGCAAGCTAGAAGATTGGCCTGGACCGCATTCTCGACGTAGGTGAAGTCGCGCGTCTGCTCTCCGTCTCCGAAAACGACCGGCTGGGTATTCTCCAGGAACGCCGTGCAAAACTTGGCAAGCACCCCGGAATATGGCGAACCGGGATCCTGGCGCGGCCCAAAAATGTTGAAATAACGGAGCGCAACGTTTTCCAGACCGTAACACCGGCCGAATGTTTGGCCGTAGAGTTCGCCAGCGTACTTGGTGACACCGTAGGGCGAGATTGGCTGCGGTTGCATTGTCTCGACTTTGGGAAGAGTGGGCGTCTCTCCGTAAGCCGAAGACGAAGCCGCGAACACCACGCGCTTCACCTTCAGTTCTTTCGCGGCAACCAGAACATTTAGCGTGCCTTCGATGTTAATTTTGTTCGTTTCGATAGGGTCTTTCACCGAGCGCGGTACTGAAGTTCGGGCGGCCAGGTGTAGCACGTATTCCGCTTCGTACATGGCTTTCCGCACGACTTCGATGTCAGTGATGCTGCCTTTAATGAACGTAATCTTGTTGCGGATTTCGGCGAGGTTGTCTTCCTTGCCAGAAGATAGATCGTCGAGGACCACCACGCTATGGCCGCGGCGTACAAGTTCGTCCACGGTGTTCGAGCCGATAAAACCGGCGCCGCCCGTAACAAGGTAGCGCATGCCGGAAGTCCCCCTAGCTCTTGCGGCCGCCCTGCGGCCGGGTATCAGTGCTCCGAACAGCAGATTGCCGCCGCAGCAATGGACGCAGGCCCGGGAAAGACGACCGGCCCGCGTTTTGGTACGCTCATAGTTCGCGGCGAGCCGGCAAACGGGGCCGGATGAGTTCCGCGTACGAAGAGATATTGTACGACGGAAGCTCCGCGGACAAGGGCGGTTTCGAAGGAGCGTCACACAAAGAGCATGGGCCATAGGATGACATTAGGGATCGCAGCGGTGGCGGCGCTGGGTTGTGCGGCAGGAGCGTTTTATTGGCTGCATGCGCGCGTAGAAAAGCCGGCACCCCCGGTCGCGTCGACAGAATTGTCCGGTTCGGATAAAACGCACCTCGCGGACAAAAACGCGACCGCTGCCGTCGAGGCTGCTAGCGCTTCTGCCGTGGCAGACAAGGCCGCCCCTCCCATCGTTGCGGGGCAGGCGCTGCGGGCCGGAGAGGCATTGGACTACACGGCAAACGTCTCCAAGCTTACCAACGTCGCCAATTTGACGCTGCGCGTTGTGGACCGGCGGGATTTTCTGGGGAAGAGTGCCTGGCATCTGCAGGCGCTCGCCCACACGGAGAATCCTCTCCGCATGGTCTTTGAGCTCGATGATCAATTCGATTCTTATAGCGACGTCGGCACACTCACGAGTTTGCAATACGAGATGCACTTGAATGAGCGCGGGCAGAAGGTGGAATCCGTGCAGCGCATGACGGCGACCGGCAACGAGCCCGCGCCCGCGAATGCCACGGCCGCGCGGGTCCTGCCGGGAACTCGCGATCCCCTCGGCATGATGCACTATCTGCGTAACGTGGATTGGCTGAAAACGCCGGAAGTGCGCAGCCCGGTCTACGACGGGCACAAGCTGTATGACGTGCGCGCGAAGTTGGCGGGCTTTTCGGCCAGCGTTACGGTCCCGGCGGGGAGTTACATCGCTTCAAGGATCGACGTTCGAGTGTTCGACAACGGCGTGGAGATGAAGGATGCGTCTTTCATTCTGTACCTCGCCAATAATGCCGCGCGAACTCCGGTACTGCTTGAGGCCACCATGCCCTTTGCGACCGCGCGCGTGGAGTTGATAAAGGCAAAATAAGAGGTCCCCAGTCGCCAGTTCCCAGTTGACAATGGTTCTCCAGAACAGAAGTCGCAAGGATGCAAGGAATTCCCGCATGCAATTTTTGTCTCCCCGTTTCCTGTTTTTCAACGATTGACTGTTAACTGTGGGTCCTTCGGCGCGGCAATTCTCACTCTCAGGTTTGTCGCTCGATGAGCGAGCACACGATGTGGCCGATGGTGATGTGCGCCTCCTGAATGCGCTGGGGATCGCGTGAGGGAACGTTCAGGAGTAGATCTACTTTGCCGGCAAGCTTGCCGCCGGTCTCGCCGGTCAAGGCGGCCAAATAAGCGCCACGAGCGCGCCCGGCTTCCACCCCGCAAAGAATATTGGGACTGTTCCCGCTGGTGGAAAGTGCTATCAAGACATCTTGCGCGAAGACGAGAGATTCAATCTGCCTTGAAAAAATGTGTTCGAAGCCGTAGTCGTTGCCCGCCGCGGTAAGAATCGAAGGATTCGTACTGAGCGCGAGCGCGGCCAGGCCTTTGCGCTCGGTGCGCAGCCGGACCACAAGTTCCGCCGCCAGATGCATCGCGTCGGCAGCGCTGCCGCCATTCCCGAAAAAAACAAGCTTGCCTCCGGCCCGCAGCGCGGCCGCGCATTTCTCCGCAAACTGGGCAATCCTCCCGACCAGCTCGCCGGAAAAGTTCTGCTTGATGCGAGCGCTTTCCTCGATCTGGCGCCGGATCTCTTCTGCGGGAGACGCCATGGCATCCTTAGCAGAGAACGATTTTTTCGCGGTGGCGCATGACGCGGCGCGTGGCGTTGCGTGTGTCGACCACGAGCTTCGCGGCGTCCACAATCGCCGCGTAATCGTAGCTTGAATGATCGGTGGCGATGATTACTGCGTCGTAGCTTCCGAGAGTCTGCGAATTGAGCGGCACAGACTTCATGTTTTCGTAATTGTAGTGCCGCATCTTGTGGAGTTTCGGAAAATAGGGATCGTTGTAATCGAGCAAAACGCCCCGCTGCTGGAGGAGCTGCATGATTTTCAGCGTCGGCGATTCGCGCAAATCATCGACGTCCTTCTTGTAGGCGACCCCGAGCACGAGAATCTTCGAGCCCTTCATGCTCTTCTTATGATCGTTCAGCGAGTTGGAAATGGCCTCGACGACGTGATAGGGCATCGACGTGTTGACTTCGCCGGCCAGCTCGATAAAGCGCGTCGCGAAATCATATTCGCGGGCCTTCCAGGAAAGGTAGAACGGGTCGACCGGGATGCAGTGGCCCCCGAGGCCGGGCCCCGGATAGAACGGCATGTACCCGAAGGGTTTCGTCGCCGACGCGTAGATCACCTCCCAGATGTCAATCTTCATGCGCAGGCTGAGCTGCTTGAGCTCGTTGACGAGCGCGATGTTCACGCAGCGAAAAATGTTTTCGAGCAGCTTGGCCATTTCCGCCGCTCGGGTCGAGCTGACCGGCACGACGCGGGCCACCACCTGCGCGTAGAGTGACTGTGCGGCGCGGCCGCTTGGCGGATTCAGGCCTCCGACGACCTTGGGAATCTGAGCCAGGCCGAACTGCTTATTCCCGGGATCTTCCCGCTCGGGCGAAAAAGCCAGGAAAAAATCGCACCCGGCATTTTCGTTTTCCGGACCCGTGGCGATGGGGCAGCGCAAGCCGCTCTTCTCCAGGATCGGAAGAACGAGTTCCTCTGTCGTGCCGGGGTAAGTGGTCGATTCGAGTACGACCAACTGGCCCTTCTGGAGGTGCGGGTAAATGGATATTGCCGTCTGCTCGACGTAACTCAGATCAGGTTCGCGGCGCTCATCGAGCGGAGTCGGCACGCAGATGATGATGGCGTCGGCATCCCTCAATTTTTCGAAATCCGTGGTCGCATTGAAATGCCTGCTGTTGACGAACTGCTGGATCTTGTTCTGAGGGATGTGCTCGATATAGGACTTGCCCGCGTTCAGCATGCTCACCTTGTGGGAATCGGTGTCGAAGCCCGTAACTTTATGCCCCGCTTCGGCAAAGCGCAGGGCTAGCGGCAGGCCCACGTACCCGCAGCCGATGATGGCGACCTTGAGCTGGGCGCCTTTGAAAAATTCGGGTTTCCGGTCGATTGGCATGGGTCCCGTTGCACTCCTCATAGGTGTGGCCCTGGCCGCACCGGGTCAAAGCACTTGCGTTTTCTTGGATACTGCGTTGTTTGTGACCAGCCACCAGGCCGCAGGGCCGACGTGAAAAGACATGTAAATATAGCAGGTTCCGCGCAAACAAAAAAAGGCGCGACCTCTGGAGTGTTACAGCTTGTGCAAGAGAGGTTGCCGCGGGAAGCCCGACAGAGGAAAATAGGGGTGATTCATCTACGGGTTCCCAGCGAGTGCTTCAGGCAGTTTGATTTCCATGATAATCATCATTCTTTTGCTGGGGTTGGCTGTTGGTGTGCTAGTGGGTCTTCTGGGCATTGGCGGTGGCGTGGTGCTGGTGCCGGCCCTGGTCTACCTGTTGCATATGGATCAGCACCTGGCGCAGGGCACTTCGCTTTTTATTCTGCTACCGCCGATCGGATTGGGTGCCTTGCGCGAATACTGGAAGCAAGGCCAAGTGGATTTGCGGGCAGGGCTTTGGTGCGCCCTGGGGATGTTGGTAGGCGCGTACGCGGGCAGCTTGATCGCGCTTCCCATGCCCTCCCGGAGTTTGAAGGGATTGTTCGGCTGTTTCCTCATGCTCGCGGCACTGTTGCTCTGGAGAAAGACTCTGCAGGAAACCGGGTGCGCCCTTCGAGGGGAGGAGAAGGCTCGTGGCTGAAGGGATCGCGCGCGACGCAGGAATTTTGGCGCTGGCCTGCGCTTGCGGAATTGCCTCGGGAATGTTTGGTGTCGGTGGTGGCGTCTTTCTGGTGCCTCTTCTCGGGCTGCTATTCTCGTTCAGTCAGCACCGCGCGCAGGGCACGAGCTTGATTGCACTGATCCCACCGACCGGAATTTTGGCGCTGATGGCCTATGCCAAGGGCGGATTCGTATCATGGAAAACAGGCCTGTTGTTGATCCCGGGCCTGTTCTTCGGGGGGATCGCGGGAGGAACCCTTGCGAGGCACGTCCAGCCGCGGAGGATGCAGCAGATTTTCGCGGGGATTCTATTTGCGCTGGGCGCCTGGCAGGCGTTTGGCGCATGGTGGCGGTGAAGGACGGTTGAATCCGATGGTCGATTTGCATTGTCATATTCTCCCCGGCGTCGATGACGGCCCGGATACGCTTGAAGAATCGATGGCCATGGCGGAATCGGCGATCGCCGACGGAATCACCCACGTTGTCGCAACGCCGCACTCTAGCAACAGGTATTTCTTCGATTTTGCAACAGTCCGCCGGCTCCGCGATGAATTGCAGTCGAAGATTGGCGGCGCGCTGAAACTGGCCACCGGCTGCGACTTTCATCTCAACCCGGAAAACCTGGAGTCCTTGCGGTTGGATGCCTCGCCCTATTGCATCAATCAGCGCGATTATCTGCTTGTGGAATTCAACGAGATTTCGATCCCTCCGGCGCTGGACCAAACACTGCACGAAATTCAGCTCGCCGGGCTGCGGCTTGTGGTCACCCATCCGGAACGCAATAGCATTTTGCGGGCGCATCCGGAACGGCTGAAAAAATGGGTGCGGCAGGGCTGCTTCGGACAGGTCACGGGCGGGGCGCTGACCGGAGGCTTTGGTTCCACGGCCCAGGCTGTCGCCCTGCAATGGATCCGGGAGGGGCTTGTCCATTTCGTCGCCACCGACGCCCATAACACGCGCACACGGCCGCTGCGCCTCCAGCCTGCCTACGAAGTGGTTGCGGGCCAGTTCGGCGAGGAGAAAGCGCGAGCGTTGTTCCTGGACAATCCGCTGGCGGCCTACGAGGGGCAAAAGTTGCCGCATGTGCCGGAAGTGGATGATGACACGCCGCCGCGTAGGAAGCGGTTTTTCTTCTTCTGACGAATTCCGGGTCTCCACGTTTGCGAAAAACATTCGGGTCATTGCGCTGCATGTATCGGCGGCTCTGCCGGAGCAAGCGCTTGCGGAATTTTCCGGGTGGGACTCTCTCGAATGAGCGCTGCTCTCCCGTCCAACCAAAGTGGTCAATCGGCATGCCACGCGCTAAACTAACATGCTGCTATTTTTTCCAGGAGGATGCATGCGGGCAGTGGTCACGGGTGGAGCCGGATTTGTCGGGTCGCATCTCTGCGACCGTCTGATTGCTGAGGGGTGGGACGTCCTCGCGCTCGATAATCTTGTCACCGGAGCGGATTCGAACATCGCGCATCTGATGAAGCACCCGAAGTTCCGGATCGCGCGCGGGGACGTTTCGAATTACATCGACGTGGCCGGGCCCGTGGACTACGTGCTGCACTTCGCATCGCCCGCGAGCCCAGTAGACTACCTGAAACTTCCGATTCCCACCATGAAAGCCGGGGCGCTGGGCACGCACAACGCCCTGGGGCTGGCGCTCGCGAAAAATGCAAAATTTCTTCTGGCTTCCACCAGTGAATGCTACGGCGATCCGGAAATTTCCCCGCAACACGAGGAATATTGGGGATGCGTCAATCCCATCGGTCCGCGCGGCGTATATGACGAAGCGAAGCGATATGCCGAAGCCATGACCATGGCTTACCATCGCTTTCACGGAGTGAACACTCGGATCGTCCGTATCTTCAATACCTATGGACCGCGAATGCGGTTGAATGACGGGCGGGCGCTGCCGAATTTCGTCTTTCAGGCGTTGAGCGGGAAACCGCTGACGGTTTACGGAGACGGAAAGCAGACGCGCAGCTTCTGCTATGTTTCGGATCTAATCGAGGGAATCTATCGGCTGATGATTTCGGAGGAACATCTTCCTGTGAATATCGGTAATCCTCAGGAGATCACCGTTCTCGAATTTGCCGAGCGCATCCGCCGGAATTTTGAAAACCCTCCCCCCATCGTTTTCGAGGCCCTGCCGCAGGATGATCCGAAACGCCGCTGCCCGGACATCTCCAAGGCCAGGCGCATCCTGAACTGGGAGCCCAAGGTTGGACTGGACGAAGGGTTGAAACTGACGCTCGCTTATTTCAGACAGGTCTTCGCAAGAAAATCGGCCAGCAGCGGGTAGCCCTCAGCGATTCCCGAGGCAAAGAGGCTGCATGAAACGGCACTTCCTGTTTCGTCATGAACAGGAATCAGAATCGGAACGCTGTTCCCTGAAAACCGATAACTAACTTCTTCCAAAGGAGTAGTACTCGAAGCCCTTCTCGCGCATGGTCTGCGGTGCATAAATATTTCGCCCGTCGATCACCAGCTTGCGCGCCATCAGTTCCCCGGCGCGGTCCCAATCCAGCTTGCGAAAAGAGTCCCACTCCGTGCAAACGAGCGCGGCATCAGCGCCGCGCAACGCAGTGTAAGGATCCTCGTGATAATGCACTTGCGGGAAGAGAGTCTTTGCACGGGTCATCGCTTCGGGGTCGCTTGCGTGCACGACCGCTCCTTCCGCCAGCAGGCGCTTTACCACTTCCAGTGCCGGCGCGAAGCGGATATCGTCCGTGTTGGCCTTGAATGCCAGGCCGAGCACGGCTACGTGTTTTCCCTTCACCACCCACAAAGCTTGCCGGATTTTTTCGAAGAAACGGTCGATGCGTTGCCTGTTGACCCGTTCGGTGGCCTTCAGCATGTCGAAATCTACGCCCACCGAGGCCGACAGATGGATAAATGCCTGCACATCCTTCGGAAAGCAAAAACCGCCGTACCCCAGTCCCGCCTTCAGGAACTGCCCGCCGATGCGATCGTCTAGCCCCATAGCGTGCGTAACTTCCTCGACGTTCGCGCCGATTTTCTCGCAGAGATCGGCGATGACGTTTGCATAGCTGATTTTTAGCGCGAGAAACGAATTCGAAGCGTGTTTGATGAGTTCGGCGCTATTAATTGTAGTAACGAGGAATTCGACTCTGTGCGCCGGCGGACACGCTCCGTTGTGGACGGGGCAATGAAAGCTCTTCTCGAGAATCGGCCGGTAAATTTCCTGAAGTTCGGCGGCGGAGGACGAATCCTCCACGCCGACGACGATCCGGTCCGGATGGAAAAAATCTCCAACGGCCGTTCCTTCCCGGAGGAATTCCGGATTGGAGGCCACGCGGAATTTCGGGCTTCCTTTGCCGGAGTATGCCGCGAGAGCGCGTTTGAGTTCCAGTCCGGTCCGCGCCGGGACGGTGCTTTTTTCGACGACCAGTTTTGAGGTCCGCGCCTCTGTTGCGATTTGTCGGGCGACGTGGTCGATTGCAGACAGGTCCGCCTCTCCGGAATCTTTTGGCGGGGTTCCCACGCAGATAAAGATGGCGTCACCCGCGCGGATGGCTTCCCCGGCATCCGCCGTATACGAAATCCGGCCGGCTTTGCGGGCGGAGCCGAGAATCCTATCAAGGTGCTCCTCGTAGATCGGTACGCCCCCGGCATTGAGTTTGGCAATCCGCTCGCTGTCAATGTCCGTGCACACCACCTCGTGTCCCGCCTCGGCGAAACACGCTCCCGTAACCAGACCCACGTATCCACAACCGATAACGGAAAGCCTCAAGCTGAACTCTCCCTTCGATGAGTTTCGGAAGGCACAGACCAAGTCCGCTGCGGAATACCTGCCACCTATTTTGACCGAATCGCCCCGGAGAACAAAGTCCCTCACGTCCGGGGTTGTCTTTCGATGTTTGCGCGGGCTGCGATTGCCTGGTATTTCTTCGTCTTTATCTGCTTTTTCGTCAACCGTGGACCGGGAAACAGGGGATGAATCGAAATATCGCAGCCCGGCGCGATCCGAATCTGCCTAGCCCCCTAATCCCCTGCCCGTAAGCAGACCGCGCAGCCCGAGCAGAACCAGACGCGGCTGGCGGCGAACGACATTCCAAAGCAGCCGTGTGGATTCATCGCGATTGATCTCGCCGAGCGACTGTCGTGTCGATGCGTCGAGCAGGTCCACGAGTTGTGAATAATCCTTCTGCTGAAAATGGTGCAGCGCTCGGCGGATCAGCCAATGTGTGCCGAGTTCCCCGCGCAAAGCAGCAAGCTCCCGGCTCCTGCCGTTCTGCAACAAAGCCTGCGCCACGCCGAGCGCGCCGCGAAATCCCGTTACGATTCCGCCCACCGTGGATACCTTCACCTGCGCTGCGGCGTCTCCCACCAGATATACTTCGCCATTGCCGATCCTCTTCCGCACTGGCACCCAGCCACGATAGACCGGGATGCACGCGCCCTGCCATTCCAGTGGCTCCATCTGCTTCTTTTCCAGGAATCGTTCGAAGCACCGTTTTGTGTCGCGGCCGTGTTCGCCGATGACGCCGAACGCAGCGCGCTCCGCCGATTCCGGGATCAGCCAGTAAAAGTACGGCGTCTCCTCGGGCACGAACCAGACTCGCGTCGTATCCGGTGGGCAATCTTTCGGCGGTCTGACGATGGCCTGAACCAGCGGCACGGTTTCTACGGGCGGCCAGCCGGAAGCGCGCGCCACGCGGCTCGCGGCGCCGTCTGCGCCGACGACACTGTCCGCGTGCAATTCTTCCCGCCTTCCGCCGGACTCGATTTCCAGACGCAGGCCGCGCGCATTTGGCCCGATCCCCAGAAAACGCGTGTCGAAGGAAAGGCCTGCGCCGGCTTGCTCCGCTTCGCGCGCCAGAGCTGAAATCAAGCGCGAGCGTTCGATGATGAGGTCGGGTTTGGTTAGGGCCACCTGCGCTGAGCGGCCATCCGTGAAAAGCTCGAAGCGGCGAATCTCATTGACGATGCTTTCGCGGGCGGAAGCGCCCATCTGGCTGCGGAAATGATCGGTCACGATCAGTGTCCGGGGGGCTGTCTCCCGCTGCGGATGTGCTTCCAGAACGCGTATTCGCCGGCCGCCACGGGCGACCTTGACGGCGGTAAAGAGTCCTGCCGCGGAACCGCCCACTACGATCACTTCCCGGTCGCCCCGGTCAGGCCGGAGCTGCTCTGCTCTATTTTCCAAAGCTTTGCACGTCCCGATGCCGGGCCTCCCCGGAAAGTTCAACCCACCGGGGATGCCTCGCTGAGAAATCTGGTTGCTTCCCGCCTGACCCGTGAGGGGTTGCTTGCGGAGTGGGTGGGCGGGGGCCCGGTCAGTATAGCGAATCCGTTAGCGACGGCAAACACGAAGAGGATTTGAATGGCCGCAAGAAAACCTGGTTTCTTGCCGCACGGTTGTCCTAGTGCCGTTCCAACTAATTGGGCCAAATGACGGCCAAAGGATCAGACGCGAACATGGGGGAAAGCATTTTCGAAGGGATTTGCTCGAACCAGTTGGAACGGCACTAGGAGGCTGAGGCCTGTTTGCGCACCTGGCTCTCAAAGGGCGCGCGTTCCAGAAATGCGCAGGACGGCCCCTCGATGCCCGAGTCCCAGATTGGAGAGGCGGTGCGCGGCGTGATCTTTTCCCGGTGCGGCGAAAGGAAGCAGGCCGCGGCGCGAACGTGAGATCGTCACGAGCGTGGTATCGAAAATGGTCACACCCAGGATCAGGATCGGCGCCAGCCAGGAAGAAAGAGGATTGGCATGCTCCAGGCGCAATTTCAGTCCCAGCGTCGCCATGAGAAAACCAAGAAACATGGCGCCCCCGTCACCCATGAAAATTTTTGCCGGCTTGAAATTCCAGCGAAGAAATCCTGCCGCTGCGCCGAGAACCGCGGCCGCAAGCGTTGTGACCAGCGTTTGGCCATTCAGGTAGGCCAGCATGGTGAAAAAGACGGAGGCCATGGCCGCGACCCCGGCACAGAGGCCGTCCATGTGATCCAGAATGCTGAACGAGGCCGTAATGCCTACGACCCAAACCACTGTGAGCGCGGCGTCCAGCAAATCGCCGCTGCGCCCTCCAAGAATCACGCTGAAAAACTGGGCACGGATCCCGCTGACGAGCAGAATCGCCGCGGCCAGCGGCATGCCCGCAAATAGCTTCACTTGATGATGCAGCAATCCACGGTCATCCAGAATGCCCACGGCTGCAACCAGCGTCGCGCCAAGCAGAATGCCGGCGATCTGCGTGCGCGCCGGTCCATGGAACGCAAGGAGTACCGCAAGGATCACGGCAAGATACATCGCCACTCCGCCGAGCAGCGGAATCGGTGTGAGATGGACTTTGCGCGGACCGGGAAGATCGACCATGCCGACGCGCAGGGCGAAAACGCGAACGGGAACAACCAGCATTACCGATGTGAATAGAGCGATGAAGAAAGCCAGCACGCCTGCCGCCATGCTACCTCATTCATCACGCGAAACGATTCCGGTCAGGCCGGTGCGGCTGGCGCCTCGCGCGATTCTTGCCGGATCGAGGGTCCGGCTCCCAAGTAACAGCTCGATCGTTGGCCTCCAGGCGGTCAACGCGCTGCCCCACGCAGCATTAACACTTTACTTTGGTTTTTGTTTCGTGACAATCGGGATAATCTGTCCTGTGCCAAAACTATTTCCAAGCGCCCGATGGGTTTTTCTTCTTCGAAGATTCCCCGCGTCATGGACGGCCGGGCTTAGCGCTCCGTAAGTATCCGCCCGAAGATGCGCTTCACTTCCTCCTTGTCCCGCGTGGCGTAGTACCAGTCGATGGTGCGCTTGAGGCCCTCTCGGAACGGCACTTTCGGCTCCCAGCCGAGCAGTCTCTTGGCGAGCGCGTTGTCGGCCACGCGGTTCAGCGGGCCGGTGGGCATATCCGGGCGCAGCTTGATCTCCGGCTTGTGCCCGGTGAATTCGCACACCATCTTTGCGCAATCGATAACGCGGATGCGTTCCATCGTGCCGAGGTTGATGGCCGTCCCGTCGTTGATTTTTTCACCCATGAGGATCGTGCCTTCGACGATGTCGTCGATGTAGGTCCAGTTGCGGATCTGCGTGCCGTCCCCCCACACTTCGAAGGGATTCTGCCCCAGAAAAGCGCGCGCGATCATCGCGATGACCGCGTGGTTCTCCACGCCGCGCGGGCCGTAAACGGTGAAATAGCGGCACGAGGCGGCGCCCAGCCCATGCTCCTTGGCATACGCCTGCAGCGTGAACTCGCCCATCAATTTCGCCCAGCCGTAGGTGTTGTCGGCGTCGTTCGGGCCCTTGGTCAAATCCTCGGTCAGATACAGCTCTTTTTTCGTGTCGGACTGCAGAAAATTCGGATAGACGCAGCCCGAAGACGCGAAGACCACTTTTTTTACTTTGGCTTTGAGCGCTTCCGCAAACACCAGCCCATCCAGGTAAAAGTTCGACGCCGGGCCGGCCTGGTGCAGGTCCACGTAGCCGCGC
>WNEZ01016659.1_pt1 | contig 13157 bp, 8 predicted proteins | sample 5400521 | NCBI WGS metagenome assembly WNEZ01 (sample SAMN13153339, study PRJNA577476) | soil metagenome | isolation source: 120 cm saprolite under Douglas fir tree site 2 hole 1 replicate 1 | place: USA:California | collected 2015-04-18 | reverse complement strand
ATCTGCCCCTCCGCCGCTCCCATTACTCTCGGCGGAAAAGCTACTCCTTCCCTGTGCTCTTCCATGCTCTCCTCCTCCTGGGTCAGGTGGGGGAGTTTCAAATGATAATTACTGGGGGAGATTCACATGATTGCTGACAAGTGCGATCACAATGCGACTGCGCTGCCGATTCGCCCTGGCTGTAGGCCATCTGGAGGTTCGCCGCCCGAGTTCCTCAGCCTCAGGCCCCGCTATAAACCTGCTCCGGACCGGAGCTCCCATCCAATACAGAAAACCTTCAGGTACACTGACGGCACTGCGGCCGCGAATTACAGAATCGACCGTTAGCTTCAAGACACCGCGCCAGTCTTCGATCTCGAGCCGACGTGCTTTCCACGATGCCGGCAGGTCCGATTTTGTCACCCTTTCGAGAAAAGCGTAGTCCGCCTTGATCAAACCAAGGGTTTCAAGAGAGTTCTGCCGTTTTGGCCGGCGCATGAGCTCTCGAAAAAGGCAAAAACGGGCCAGGTCGGAGGGCGACTGCAGGTTCGACGGTAGGTTCTCCCTGAGGCTCTCCATCCACTTGCGGATCGCCGACGTTTTCTGCAACGCCTCGACCGCGTCGTTCCAACCCAGAGCTCCCACCTGCAGACGCTGCGAAAGTTCAAGTTCTGCCTGCTTTTCATCCACCAGATGTTTTAGGCCAGGCGAGTTCTTGGCAGCGGTACTTAAAGCTTCTACGTCTCGTCGCAGTTTCTCTACTTTCGCGGCATCTGGCGGACGGCGAGTCGCAGCGACCTGGTGATATATGAGACTGCGAACAAAGTTACGTTCCGATTCAATCTGGGTACGCAGCGCGAAGCGCGCGGTCCCCTGGCGGCTGTCACTGAACGTTATCAGGCGCCTCCCTGCCGCCGGTTTGTCAGCCGCATTCCGTTCAAAGGGCGGCAAATTTTCAAGGAGAGCGGGAATCGCCACACCCAAAAGAAAAGCCGATCCTTCCCGCAGGGGCCTGAATAAACGATCAAGATCTAGATTATTGCGGCCGCATCGATGACAGCGGAATCCGTTTTCATAGTGAGGAATCTGGACCGGCAGTTCGACTACCGGCGTCCCGGAGGCGAAGAGCCTGCCGGTTCGTGGGTCTAGAGGTGTCGGCGCTATCGAAGCATCGTAGCGACGCTGAATCAGCCGAAGTGGCGCAACCCTTAAAACGTCCTCAGGGGGCGTCGCGTCCGCATCTTCATCATCCGTCTCCATTTCAATGTCAAAGTCTTCGTCGTCACGCCTTCCGGTACGTGAGCTGAGAAACACTTCTCCCTCGCGCAGTGTTTCCTCGGCGACTAAGTATTCCTCTCCGCATTCGACGCACAGCATCAGCTCGTAGGCGACGCTGCCGCACATGTCGCAGCGTTCGCGCCGCTCTAGGAAAATCTTGCCGAAGCCCCACGCTGGATCCTCCAGCCGCGTTCCACCCAGGCCGCTGCATTTTGGGTTGCAGCATGCCCAAATCCCGCTCTGCGCTCGATGGAACAAATGCGCTCGCAAAGGGAGAAACCATTGTCCACTTGTGGTCGCGCGCGCAGTCGAGCAGACGTCGAGCAGTTTGAGCGTGCGAACTCGGTCCTCGGACGTATGGTGCGAAGGCGGCTTCGACGTACGGATCGCGGTTAGCTCGCTCAGTGTGAGCGCTCCACTCGAACTTTCACCCAAGCGGCTCCTCATCTCGACGCACTCGCGCCTGGCCGCGACCGCTGCATAGCGTTCCTCGGGCGTTACGCTCATCAATTGATCCAGATCCGGGGACGGGTGCCCAAGGTCGCCGCTCGCGGCCGGAAGCGGGGGCGTCGTTCGCGCGCCCGTCATCACGCGCACACGATCTTTCGGAACGCCCGCGATATCGGCGAGGAACTGTTGAAGACGGGCGGGCGCCGTCATGTCTCCCCCGTCGGCGATGGTGGCCGAGGTTGCAATGAAGTGGACGTTCTCGCTGTGTACGCCAAAGGCATGCATCACGCGTCGTAATAACAAAGAAATCTCGGCCGCTTGTGAGCCGATGTAAGTGTGCGCCTCGTCGAGCACAATCCAGCGCAGTTTGCCGGCGGATTTTGCGAGGATGGGCTGGTCTTCGGTGCGCACCAACATATATTCGAGCATCGTACCGTTGGTGACGAGGATTGGAGGCGGAGATATGCGCAACTCTCGACGAGCCAGGACCTGCTCAGGGCTCGAGGCCTGTATGCTAGCCGGCAGGGTCGCTGGCGTATCCCCGTTGTACAGGCAAAACCTCAACCCGCCGCGAAATTTAGCGGTCCACGCCCGCATTCGATCGCGCTGACTATTGATCAATGCGTTGAGCGGATAGAGGAAAAGAGCGCGCACGCCCACAAGTGGCGAGCTCCCTGCGCGCAGCTCTCGCACTAAATCGTCAAGAATAGGCACCAGAAAGCATTCCGTTTTTCCAGAACCTGTTCCGCTCGTGACCGCGACGGAAAGTGCAGGTCGTTCAGCCAGCGCGCTCCAAGCCTCGACCTGGTGAACGTAGGGGCACCACTTTTCGTCGAACCGATAGGCTTCAAATTCTCGCGGCGGCCGATTCATGGCGTCGATCAGTTCGCCTGAAAACAATCTCCCCGCGAACGATTTCATCGGCTCCGTGACGCGCTGCCATTCAAACATCGCCTCGAACACCGGATCCGCCATAAAGCTACCGGGACTGCCGGCATTCTTTTCAAGAAGATCGCGAAGATGGGACCTCAGTGGTGGTGACGCTGGGCCGAGGTCACTCACGACCGCGCGAGCCGACCTGCGAGTGATCTCGCGCAGAAGCGTCGAGAAATAAGGGTTTTCCGGAGAGTAATTCAACGCAGCCGCTCCGGATCGGTATCAGTCAATATGCCGACCGCAATTTTCAGGATGTTCTCGTATGCAGTGTCGAACCACTCGATGTCAAACTCTCGCATCCGACGGACGTTGTATACGTGATTCTTTCCGAGCTCGACACCAGATGCGCAGGCAAGCGCAGCCGCAACTGGCGCGTTCATCACGGGTTCGCGAAATTCTGTTCCCTCTGGTGAGCGACGCCACAAGCCTCGCAGAACCATTGGCACGTGGACGGCTCTTTCCAGATCGTCGACGTGGTATCCTTGAGGCCATCTTTCGCTTGCGTGTACCTGAACGAGCCGCTCTTCCGCCTCAGAGATGGTCTGTGCAAAAAGTGCGAGCACGCCCGAATGAGCGAGGAGACGCAAAACCTTCTGCGCTTCGTCGCTGCCTCCCAAGGCGTCCTCAGCTATCCAAGCCCCGATCACTTCGGCCCCTCTAATTCGCGCCGGAATCTTGTCGCGCGAAACCGCAAGAACATGGTTCCTGAGCAGTTCAAGAATCTCGGGAGAGTCAGCCCCCAAAGTGGTTACGTATCGCTTCACGGCTCTAGTCCATGTACGTACGCTCACCAATCGCCAGGAAAATGGCATGTTCTCGAGCATCGACCAGAGCAGTTCAAACTGGCTGTCTGTGGACCGCAGAAGGGCGAGCGCGGCTGCTTCGGCATTTGCCGCCAAGAATCTGACCAGGTCGAGCGTGATCGGCGGGAGGCCACGATACCATTCAATAAATCGATCGAATTGATCCCATTCGGAATCGGATGGACTTTCGGCCAAGCGCTGAAACAAACGGGCGAAGCCGGCCCGACGGCCATCTCGATCTGCGATTCTCGTAACGTCGGCGATAGTGGTCGCTTCGGAGTTCGTCGGCTGATCAAGCTGAGTAAGAGCAGGATCACGCACTACCCAGAGGAGGGGGCGCAAACGGCACCAGTTTCCTGACCATGCGATGATCAGCCACGGTCCGGCCCGACGCGTGCTTGGGTCGAATTTCCACACTCCGGGCTCTGTTTGCACGAGAGTTTCCGCATCCGCAAATGGATCCCAGAGCGGACGCGCCTCCATGCGCAATTCCCCGAGTTCGTGGGCTGGAATATTTCCGCCGTTCTCCAATCGTGCGCAACCGTGCTCCTCGTCGCGCTCCATCGCGGCGTCGAAACGCTTGACGTTGAGCCACCTGGGCGGAACAGGCTTACCGGTAGTCGCATCCAGCTTAAGCCTGAAGGTCGCGTCTAGATCTTCAGTCATTGACAACATGAGCCGCAGCGATTCGTCCAGCTCTTGAACTGCGAGGCCCCATCTCCCGTCAGATTCCTTTCGTAATTCATGCCAAATACTCAATTCATGAAATAGCGAAGACGATTCGTCACGCGCATGCATCTGCCCGTCGAGGATGTAATGCGCGTGCTCATTAGCTGAAAGCGCTTCGGCACGGACTCCAGCAATGCGTTCGAAACAAATAGATGTGCCGTTTGAGAAAACCGTTCCGTCGCCAGCAATAAAGCGACCGCCCCGGGCAGGGAATGGGAACTTCAACGACAGGTGGCTGCCCCGCTCCCAGCGAATTTCGCACTCGACGGTAGCTGGAGGTTCCCCAGATACTTGGAAGTGCAGTAAATAAGCTCCCGCCTTCTGATCACGTAAGATGCGAACTGAACCGTTTGGAACGTCACCCCCGACGCTCACGGCGCCGCTGCCCACTATAGCGATGCTTCCGTGCGCCAATGTGTCTCCGGGCAGCAGTGTGACTCCTGTGGTTTTTGGCACGATGCGTGCGCGGCTACGATAGAGAAGCTCCGAACCTCGCCGATAGCGGATCCACACATCGCCAATGCAATGGCCGAACTCGCGTGACCAGACGCCGTTGCTCGATGTCTCACGCCATTCCACATCTGTTATCGTCGAACGCACACCGCTTTGGCTGACCGCGCTCATTGTGGGCGCACCCAGGTATACCGGTGCATCGGGCTGAGAAAATGGGAAAGTCGCACCTTCGAGATAATATTCCGAGGTCGTCTCGCTCGTCTGAGCGGTGCGGACAACGCAGTCGACGTCGGAGCCCGCAAAGGTCGCCTCGCCTTGGACCCGATAGAGCATGCGGTTGCAGCCTCGCACTGTTCCGAGCTCCTCGAACCGGCATTCCGGTTCGGGAATTGCGGCCACGAAGACTTCGGGATGTCGCGTGCGCACCGAGCCTTCGCCGGCAAATCGTGCAAGACCTTCTTCGCTGGCAACCGGAACAAACACCCAAGGCAAATCGCCAAATCCTGAGCCGCCCTTTAGCTCCACGGCCTCGAACTGACGTGCGCCGATCCTACCAATAAGTTTCCTTGACAATGCTGCTTTCGGTCCATACCAGACAACCGGCCCGACACTGATCGATTCGATTGCGAATGCGCTGTCAGGCGAAGTCGAATAACGCGAAAGCACCGCGCAAGGAGTACGCCCACCTTCAGTTGCGCCATTCTGGTTCGAGCCGATCAAGATCTTCGACCGGAGTCTTGGACTCACCAATTGTTTGCTGAAGCTCCCAAATTCTTTGAACTAGGCTGCCTGCGAGCTGATACACGACTGGCTGACGCAGGCTTCGCGGTAGCCTATCGCCAACGCGAGCAACTATCGTCGCAGAGGTCTCGCCCGACCTATGGAAATAGTGAAATTCCTCCAAGGAATCGCGAAAAAAAATCCGGAGATGCGCCGTTTCTTTGCGCAAAAGCCTCAGAGGAAGCCCACCCTCGCACGCCAACGTTACCAAAAAGAGATTGTGATCCGGGGTCTTGAGGAGATCGCGATTCCAAAAGTGCAGTCCCTCCCGCACGATCGGGTAGAGCTTGCCGATTGGGGTGCCTGACCATCCCACGGATTCCAGAATTCCTTCCCATTTCCATGGTCCAGACTCGTGGTTTCGGCGCCACCATTCCGCGGAGTACAGGCAAAAGAGCGCACAATCTGAAGGGGAAAGTCTATCCGCGATGATCGGCAGCCTCGTTTTCGAACGGATCAGAGCGCCAAGCTCGCCAAATTCGGAATCATTGCATCGGTAAGCGTAAATCGGAGAACTGTCGGGTTTGTCGAGACCTCGGCTGCCCAGAAACCGGCCTAGCCAATCGCGTGTGCGTACCAACCCCATTGGATGAACTGCGTCGCTCTCAACTTTCATTGGCCCGCCTCTGTCAAACCCTTCAGCCCTTTGATCCACCCAATGAGATTTTGCTCGGCTTCCTCAGGGTCGCTAATTTCTTTTTCCTGGTGAGCCACCCGAGTGTTGCGGAACTCGTAGATGCGCGTGACCGTGCTCAGCAGGTCGCGGCCGCCTGCTACCTTGAACTTCGTTTTGACCGCGTGAAAGACGCCTTCGATCTTGGTGTTGTCGTTGAGGGCGTATTCCATGCAGTCGCGCAACAGACCCATCGGCATGATCCCGTTTTTAAAGACGAGCGTGCGCTTCAAGTTTTGCGCCATCTTTTCGTAATGGGGCTGCGTGCGGCGCTCAGCATCGCGGAGATATGGGTCGAACCACATTTTTTGATCGGGCACGGGAGCCGGCATCAACGGCTGAAGCCGCCGAATAAGTAATCCTCTGGCCGCTTCATCCAGCGAACCAAGGAGAGCATTGAACACCGGCGAATAGTTCATCCCTTCTTTGTTTTCGAAGAAGCGGTAGAGCATCGTCGCTTGCTCGACGGCCTTCCGATAGCGCGGCGGCAACGCCTCGAGCGTCGCCTCATCGACAATGCCTATTAGCTCGGGAGCCTTTTCCTGCTTCGCTGCGTCGGCCGCGGCGAAGAGCGGCATTTGTGGCGAAGTATCGAGACTCTCTAGGAGAGTTTTTAGGGCGGGCGTGCACGTCCGTGTGAGCTCGGCGACGGTGTCGCCGGTGAGGCCTTCAAAGACGCCCTGCGGCACATAGATGTACTCCCATCGGCAGCCTGGCTTTGAAGCGGACTCGCACCAGGCGATAGCAGCTTTGGCCTTGCGGGGGACGTCTTTGTCTTCCCTGCCTTTGGTCTCAATCAGGTAGCAGTGCCCTTCCTTCGAGCGCACGAAGAAATCCGGTGTGTAGAACGAAAGCCGCGACCCCGACGCAAGGTAATCGATCCGAAGGCATTGCGGGCCGGCATTCTTGGCAAAAGCAGCCACGTCGTTGGCGCGACCGATGAAGTTCGCAAGAGCGACTTCCAGCTCTCGATTGCACGGCACCAGGTTGAACAGCGTACGATCGGCCTGAAGCACCGGATGCCGCTCGCTGTGCGTAACCTGGAAAGGTTTCCATCCGGAAAGCCCCATCGGCGCGGCATCGGGAAGCCGCTTTTCCACCGTAGTGGTGCGCGTACGGATCAACGGCACAAACACGGCGCGGATATGTTCCGCAACATCGGAATCCCCCAGACGCGAGATCAGCGCCTGGTCATAAAGGTCGGTTTCCTTTTCGAAGAGAATCTCTTCCAGGAAGACCTGCACGAGCGGTGCGAGTGCGGCATGGGTGCCTCGCAGCTTGCAAATCTGTTCGAGCTGTTTGACGAAATACGAAACAGCGCCGACCCCTGACTCCAGCAGCGGCAAGTTGATCTTGAGCCGTTCGACCACTTCGTTCGTGAACAGGTGTCTTCCCTCGTACTGGACTTCGATTTTCCCTTTCCCGCCGAGCGGCAGCGGCTGGTACTTACGGAATTCGTTGCGGACATCCTCAATCTTGATGCCTTCAAGGGTAGACTGAATTCGGTGGCCGCCGCTCAGCCGGGGAACTTCAATTTCGAGTCCCTTCATGTCTTTGTCTTGGTCCGGATAAATCGAAACTGTCGTGGCTGGAACGCGATCGATATCCGTGACTTCAATCGGTAAACCCTCTTGCGCAAGTTCCTGAGCGTAGAGGCTGGCGAAAGCCGGATGTTCAATTACGGTCAGAATTTCACTTGCCTGGCCTGGCGGGGTCATACGTCGCAGGCCACGCCCGAGGGTTTGCTCAGGGAGGATATTCGCCTTCGCGCTGAAGGGTCGCAGCGGAACTACTGTGGTGACATTGCGAACGTCCCAGCCCTCGCGGAGCATCAGCACCGAAACAATGCAGTTATATGGACTCGTGTTCGAATCCAGCTCACGGCTTAATTTCCGCAACTCCCGCAGGTCGTCGTCGCTGATTTCCTTTTCGTTCTCGACGAAGACGAAACGCGCACCGGCACCCCTCCCCTCCTTCTTGAGTTTGCCTTTCAGATTGGTGTGTAGGTTGATGGTGGTCCCGTTGAGCTCCTTGAAGAGCTCGTCCGTGTTGAGCCGATGGGTAATCTGGTCGGCTTCGGTCGTGCTGTTGCACATGAGGAAAAGCAGAGCCTTCTTGTTGCCCCTCTTCCACTCGTCGCGGCTCCTCTTCCACCGTTCGTACCCTAGGAGCAGATGCCGCTCAAAAACATAAGCAGCGTCATCGCCCGGCTGCTCTTTTAGCTTTTCATCGGCGCGCCCGACGACCGGCGTTTTGACAATGCCGCCATCGACAGCTTCACCGAGCGGAGTGTCACACACCACATGCTTGAAGACCTGGCCTTTGTTGTCTCTTGGCGTCGCCGTGAAATCGAGCTGCGCGACCAGCCCCGCGCCGCCGCGCTGGCGATTGGTTTCGTGAATAAAACGGATTGCTTCGTTCCAAGCCGAATCGGGGTCCCACACATGGTGAGCCTCGTCGTTGATCACCATTACCCGAGGATGTTTGGTGATCCGCTCTCTCAAGGCCGACGCGGTATCCAGCGCGGTGGCCTTCGAAACTGGTGGTCCCATCCAGCCATAGCTATCGGACTGGCCTTTGCTGCCGCGTTTGCCTGGGTCGTAAAGCTGGTGAATGTTCGTGAGGTAAAGCACCCCGCCGCTGGCGGCCCCTGCGGCTTCATCCTGAAGCACGACCGAGAAATTCCAGTCGCCCCGCCATTCCGCCGGAATTAGCGGGTCGCTGTCAAAAATATCCGGGCGGCCGTCGCCTGGCCGGAAATCATCTTTCAAGCGCTCGTAGACCGTGAGGCCGGGAGCGATGAGAACGAAGTGCCGGGCCATGTCGGAATCAGACTCGCGGAGCGCATGGAAGTAGCTCCAGACGAATCGCCAAACTCATGACCTTGGTTTTTCCCGCCCCGGTGGCAAGCTTGAACGCGTAGCGGCTCCAGGCGTCTTCTTCCTCGGTAATGCCAAGCGCGGCGAGTTCGGCGTCTGCGCCTCCGAACTCCGCGAAGAGCTGCGAGAGGCAATCGAGCTTGCGGACCTCCTTGAGGTAGATCAGTGTTTCAATCGCCTCGCGCTGACAGAAGTAGTACCGGAATTCGAAATCCTCGCCCGCTGGTGTCGTGCGCCGATGGCTCCGGTTGAACCAATGATCGAGCAGACGCCGCGCGGTATCACTCGCGCCGCCATAAAACGCTTCCCGCCATTCCCGCACCGCGCCCCGTATGTTCTGGGCGATGACGATAGGTGAGGGACGCCGTACCTTGATGATCTTGGCCGGGTCCCCTTCGCTGTCTGCGCGGACGCGGTGCGAATGTGGCTCTTCCCACGGACCAAACAGTGGTTCCAAGGCCGAGGGGTTGAGAAAGCCTGCCATTAGATTTTCACCCCGATCGTGATGCTCGTATCGCAGCCAAAGACATCCACAACTTTTACGCACGCCATGTACCTACCGGGCTTAGCGTACTGGTGGCCCGCTTCGCTCACCGTCTTGAGCGAGCGGTCCTTGCGCGTTCGGTAGTCCTGCCAATGGTGGTTAAAAGGCTTGTCCGGCTGCCAGTCAAAATCGACCGCCCAAAAGTCGATGAAATCGAAGCCGCTTTTTACCGTGCGCTCCTTGAGTGCCTCCAGCTCTTTCGTTGGCACTTCCGCCAGCGATGGTATAAACTTCGTCAGTTTTATATCCACCGAGCGCGCTTCTTTGCTGCTCCGATAGACCGATTCGGCCTCGAGCACAGCCATTTCGAGGAATGGCGGCGGGCTCTTGCGGTTGCGCTCCATGATCTCACGGGGAATCTGGATCAACTTCAGCTTGGTACCCAGCTCTTGCTCAAGTGCGGCGATGGTCAGCCGGAGGTCCATCTCGAATTCCCAAGCCAAGCAGTAGCACTCATGACCGCTAGCCGCCGTCAGGGCTTTGGCTACAGCGCTGGCGTCTTGTCGCGAAAACATAGAATCGATAGTAGCAACATGACAAAACGCACCATTCTTCCGGCCGTGAATGAGCGGCGACGGAGTGTTCTGCAAAATTTCGGCTTGAAAGAACTCGAGGACGACCCGGCGGTGCTCTTCATCCGCGCCCTGCAGTGAGGCCTTCTGCCACCACTGGCGTTCGTAGCGGCCCAGATTGTAGACATCGAATGCGCGGTACGGCTCCCCCTCCGCATACAGCCTTCGTTGCAAGTCGATGATGCGCTTTCGACTCGTGTGGATTCCAAATCGGCCTAGGTCCGCCATAAGCCAACGACGACCGAGGCGTTCCGCCACAGCACCAGTCGTTCCGGAGCCGCAAAAGAAATCGGCGATCAAGTCGCCTTTGTTTGAAGACGCTCTTATGATGCGACTGAGCAACCCTTCGGGCTTTTGGGTGTCGTATTCAAGTCGCTCAGGATGACCTGCAGGCAGCCATGCGACATCGCCGTCTATTTCTGAACCATCCACAAGAGCTTCCGACGTGTGAGGCTGATAAGCCCAAACATCTTGTAGCGGAAGTCCTTGACCGACGTAAACTTTGGCTCGGGGAGCCATGCCCCGAGCTGCGGGAGGAATGACATAGCCAGCCTTTAGTAAATAATCCAGTCGCTGCATCAGCGACAAATGAGTTATGTCTTCACCCAGCTGCTCATACAGACTCTTTGGAGGTTGCCAATGCCTTCCTATTTTCGTTGGATTAAACCCCATCCACTCCTGTCCGGATTCGCCTGTACGAATGCCTGGACCAGTTAGATCGCCAGAATCATGGAATCCGCGTTCATCCGATCTGGTGAATCGGCCCTCGACATAGGCCTTCGCGTATCGTGTTCGGACAACATTAAAGGTGCTCCGTGTCGACTTTGTATACCTGAGAATCACATCGTGAATCTGGCCAAAAGCGTTGGCCGAGTTGTGAACGTTCGTTCGTCTCCAGACTACCTCGTTGCCGAATGAGTCTTTCCCGAAAACCTCATCCAATATGGCCTTGACATAATGGGAAACATGCCAATCCAGGTGTACGTAGATGGTTCCCTGGTCCGAAAGCAGCTCGTTCATGAGGCTCAGCCGTTCGAATATCATGTGAAGGTAAGAGTCGGTGCCTTTCCCCCATGTGTCACGGTACGCGACCATTTCCAGTGTCGACTGATCTTTCTCGACAGTATCTTTCTCGTCCCCTAAGGGAACGTTCATCGTAAAGTCCGCGCCCACGTCGAAGGGCGGATCGATGTAGATGAGGTTGATCTGACCTTTGAAGTCCTTTAGGAGTGACGCCATCACGAGCTTGTTGTCGCCCCAGATGAGCATGTTTCTAAAGTCGTCGAGTCGCTTTGTCTGCTTTTCGAAAATGTCGAGTTGACCAATCGCAGCTGCTTCACTTCTTGGCTCGTCGATGGTCTCGATCTTCTGCATGGGCAAGCTGCAGCCTGCTATATCGACTTCCCGCCGGTTGCCGTACTCGTCGTACTTCCCTTCCCAGATCACCTCTGTCCGAAGCTGCGAAAGCGGATGCGGATTTGCCGGCCTGTGAGATTTGCCATCCCTGCTCATGCTCTCCTACCTCCCCTTTCCCAGCCCGTGAGCTGGAGTGAACCCCGTGGTCTGAACGGATCTCAGGCGGGAAATTGGACCAGCTGGCGGGTGTGTTGCTCCTCGAACTGAACGGGCGCCAGGTAATTGAGCGCCGAGATGCACGGATTCCAAGCGGCGCGCAGGATTCTCCAGCAGATTTCGGGGATTGAATCGCTCCTGAAGTTCGCGCTTGACCGAATTCCACAGCCGTTCGTCGGCGGTCCAGAATTCACACTGTTGGAACTCCGCCAAGGCGAGATAGTGCGCGTCGTAAGCAGTCGGTAATCGAAATCGATCTGCCAGTTCGAGGGCGCGTGGATGAACAGCCCCGATTTGTTGGAGAAGGGGCCCGCTTTCAAGGAAGAAGCCCAATCGCTCCTTCGCTTGCGCGAGTGTCAGTTGATGGCGCTGGATTCGTTTGGTGAGAGCGTTGGCAACTTCATAAAGAAAAAGTGCCGGTGCCAGAAGCTTGTTTCGCTGCCCTCCCCAATTTTCCAAAAGTTCATGAGCTTCAGTGCTATAGGGTTCTTCGAGCACCCATTTGAGTGCGAGGCTTGCGTCGACGACAATTTCGCCGCTCATAATTCAGCGTGACGCTGCTCGCGGGCCTCCCGAATGAGATCCGCCGAGTCTTCAGAAAAAGGCTGGCTTTGTGCAGCTCGAAGCCCTTTGGCGCGCCGAATCATCCGGGGAGCAATCGTGCCGTCCGAGCCCTTAGCCGCGGTTTCAGCGGCAGGCACTACGTGTTCGAGTACGCTCGCTATGTAAGCCGACACAGGTACGTCCTGAGCAGCGGCGGCGACCTTGATCCGGCGTTTGAGTGCGGGGCTTATGTCCACGGTGAGGCGTGGCCTGGAACGAACTGATTTCTTGGTTGCGTTTCTCATCGCATCATCACCCTATTGCTGGCCACAGGGTGTCACGACACCATTCTAGCATAGGGTCCTCAAGTGCCAACAGCCGCGGACGCGAATGTTCTTGGTGCGCGCTTCATTTGCCTCACACCGTCTCGTGAAAAAGGTAGCAACCTGACAGCGGCCTCCGCTCCGAGCATCGTAGTTTAGGGTGACTCCCCTACCCTGTCCGTGATCACCCTCTTGTTGAGCCAAATAAATCCGGCGTCGCAGCCTCGCTAAACTCAAGCAGCGCAGGACCGTCGTTTTTTACGCTGTTCACTAGCGGCGAGGCCGGCCGCATGGCGAGCAGATCGTGAGGCGCTGGTACGAGCAGCCGTTTCAGTGACAGCGGATCCTGTTCTCGCGGGTTCATCCAATCTTCGGCCGCTCGCTCGTCGAGCACCACCGGCATGCGATCGTGAATTTCGGCGATCACCGCATTTGCTGCACACGTCACTATGGTGAAAGTGACCTCAGGCTGGTTCCGTTCCGGGTACCAGGACTCATACAAGCCCGCGAAAAGCATCAGGGCGCCGTCCCGCGGGTGAATCCAGAGCGGCTGCCGCTTAGCTTTCGGACCGGTCCATTCGAAAAAGCCATCAGCTGGCACGATGCAGCGGCGCTGCCGAAACGCTTCGCTGAAGGTTGTTCG
>WNEZ01003722.1_pt1 | contig 13159 bp, 16 predicted proteins | sample 5400521 | NCBI WGS metagenome assembly WNEZ01 (sample SAMN13153339, study PRJNA577476) | soil metagenome | isolation source: 120 cm saprolite under Douglas fir tree site 2 hole 1 replicate 1 | place: USA:California | collected 2015-04-18 | reverse complement strand
TGCGAAATCTGAACCGTCGGAATGCTTCCACTGGAGAGCCGGATGACACGGAAAACGGTCCTGTCCGGTTCGGGAAGGGGCCGATGGAGAAGGGCTAGCAATGGTACCTCGCCAGCGGCCTACTTCATGACACCGGGCCGACTACATAGCCAGCGCTCGAGATCCGCGCCTGCTGCCATCGCGAACACCATCGCGCTAAGGGGCATCTTAGCCCTGATTTGGATCGTCGCCAGGGCCGCTGGTGACGTGGTGCTTTCCCAAATAGAAACGGTAAATTGTGTCCTGTTCTGCTCTAGTCGTCGCCCAGCTTCTCGCACTTCGACATCCAGGCGACTCTGCGCCTGGGCCAGCAGGTCCTTGTGAGTCTGCACCCACTCGGCGAGTTTCACTGCCTCGGCCGGCTGAATATAGGTGATCTCACCGCTTTCTGCTGTCACCTTGACCATACCCGTTCCTGCGTCGATCTCCAGCAGGCAGATACTCCCCAGAAACCGAAACGGCGGTAGGTCGGCTGGTATCTGATCCATACAAACCTCCTCCTGCTCTTTATCCGAGAAAAACCAGGGGGATTATCGGCCTCCCGCTTCCAAGCTCATCCGATCTAAAAGCGGTCTACAACCGGCCTAGCTCTCCCTGTAGATCGATCACGCCACTTATTAGCCCTCGCGTAGTAACGGACTCTCGGAATCGTTACTATGCGAGGGCCGGTATGTATACTATGCGCATTTGTGAGTGATATATGGTATCGATTTTATGTGTATACTTCCCATGGAAGAAGGGATTTTTATACATTACATATGTAGATCACTACTCTTAAAGATTGCAATGATAGTCTAGAAGGTGCATACTATTATCGGTTGAGGCTAAATTTAGAAGAGCGACTCCCGTACCCGAAAGAATGTTTTTAATCTTTGGACGGATGAAACATTCTAGCAGGTGAAAGCCGCTCCCTTTACCACTCACGTCAGCAAGGGCTGCTGCGTGGCTTTGGCTGAGTATGCATAGACCTGCTATAGTTCGTATGCATACTCCATGTCAAGAGTATCACACAACACACAGAAACTCAATCTTCTGCGCTGTAAGCAGCAGTCCTCTATCAACGAAGGAGGACTTTGTGAGAGAACTGGCAACACTCTTCTCCACTGTAGTCAGTGGGATCTCCAGTCTACTGAGTGTAATCACACTTATTCTTCAGCTTCGAGAAAGGAACAAGAAAAAATAGGATGGCAGGAGCTAGTTATCCTGGCTGGCTCCTACTCCTTATTTGTGACCATTGCCATTCTCACGAGAGGATCTAGGGAACCAACGATTCAAAGCTGACGGTTGGGTTGTCATCACGGGAAGCCAGTCGTCGTACTGCTCCTCATTCTCGGTGGGTAGTTCTTCGAGATATATCTGGCGAGTCGCGGCAAAGAGTTCCCTCGGAAGTATCTCAGCAGCAATCTTCTCTAAAGAAATAACCTCAAGCGACCTCCAATTTTCCATCATACGCGCCTCCTTGTGCGCTCCTGTAGAGAGAAAACGCTATGCGCAACAACGGCCACCATAACTCTTTACACGCCAAATATATCGATCTCTTGAAGCTTACTATCCCGACTCCGACGAATGGCCAAAGCTCCACCCGCGTCCTTGGCCTCCTCAGCCGTAAGTCCGAGCATTGTAAATTTGCGGTATACCTCCGTAGGCGTCGTTCGATGCTTTTCAGCAATTTGCTCTACTCTGTCGTGTACCTCCGCAGGAAGCACAAGGCCGAATCGCTTGGTCAGCTTCTTAGCTCTTCCCATAGTAAGTTCTCCTCCTGACTGAATGTAGCTTTTAGAAATCCTCTTGTCACAGAGTATACACACTTTATACGTCAATGTCAAGCATAAAGTGTGACTAAAATACACATTGTTTCAGGCGCTTCCACTCAGCAAGCCTCTCGCGCAATTCTATAACCATATAGTCTTCTATGGTGATGAACAGCCCCTGGCCACTGTAGGCAACAACTTGCTTCATAAATGCTGCGGGGTTCAATTCGATGAGGCCGACCAGGTGACTCGGCGGCTGGCCGGGCACAATCCAAAAGTTTCCGTCCTGGCTGATCGTCGTGAGCTGATCGATGTAGTCGCTCACCTTGAACACCAGGGGCAGCACAAAGCGAACTGGTTGGCGCATCCCGAGGCGCATGTTCCGCCTCCCAGGATTCGCATAGAAAAAGGTGACGATGGAAAAACCATCGGCCAGGGTATCCTTTTCGGCAAACACCTGGAGGTCGGGCCGCTCAGAAATATCGATCCAGATGATGGCAAAACTGAGGCCTGGAGAGAGCATCTGATCCACATCGTCAATCGGGATCGCGGACTTGAGCAAAAGCGCAATTTCTTCTGCTTCTGTCATAGGCCTTCTCCTCTCGCCTAGCTACGTCCATTGATCAACAGAACGAAACCTAAGATGAAGGAGGGCATCTCCAGGAAACAGTTCCTGCCCCAGGAACTCACGTGCTTCTTCTGTCGCTTCCAAAGCATGTAAGCACAGTTGATACAAGATGCGGGTTCCGCGCTCCTCTTTCTCATCCTCAATGATGGCTATCATGGCTTCCCGTCGTGTCATCACCTCTCTCCTTTTTCTGTTTATACTCAGCGACAACTTCTCCATCCTGGTAGTAGGTAGTCTGCCACGTCGGATGACAATTACACGAGTGCCTCATCCCAGCAAATCTGACTTGAATGTTCATGCTCGCATTGCCCCCAACCACAGTCCCCATGGTGCCGTCAACATCAACAACCAGGCCGCGCTTTAACCAGGGCATCTTCCGGCCCCTTCTCACCTGTTCAAGCATTCCACTCACGGTTTTTGGTCTCCCTTCGCTCATCTTTGTGGTCTCGCATACCAGTTCTCACCCTTGTTCGCTCACCTTGATCTGCAAGCCGAACTGGCGCGGATCGTGAAGATAGCGGATATCATTCAGGCAACGCTTTTTCATACCCGGTAGATACTCTCGCTGCAGATATCTGGTGATACATTCACCTGTAACCGGGTGGTATCCCTTCACAAGCATCAGCATTTCTGGCCTCTTTGCGTCGGCGTCATGGATCACAATATCCCCCGGCTGCCAACGTTGCGTATTCGGTGCATAGTTCATGTTTTCCCTCGCTTTCGGTCCCGCAACCTGATCATTTCCGCTCCCATGGTGAGCACAGACTAAAACAGGATTTTGCTTGCGCTCAAAAACGGGCGTTTTGTGTAGTTAATGCCCTTCGAGGTCATGTAAGTCTTTCTTAATCTTTTCCTCGAAGGCGACATGTTCCCAACCGGGAGGCTGTAAACGAAGGTCAAAAAAGCTGGCGTATTTATTCTTGAAGATATCATGATAGGTGAGAGTGACCCGGCAGATATACGTGGACTGCGAGGGGTTCATCGAGAAAGGTGGCTGCGCCGGTGCGTTAAAACTATGACCTCCGATTTGCTTATTCGGTTCATAGAAGGTGCTCGCGCCGATCTTATAGGATTGTTCTTTGACCTCGCCTGCACCGATAGAATCTGGAAACCAACATGTCCAATGCTTATCACTTTCGCTGTTTACCTGCTTCTGATTTGGAATATCTCCCACCCAATAGGACTCAGCTCCATACAGTACGCCCGCAATATTCAAGGCGGCTCCCATTCCAATGTTCCTAACTTTGAGATTGATAAAAGGAGTGTCCCAGGCTAGCCACGCAGGGTTGCTCGTCGAGGTCTTCATCTGCCCGTCATACTCATTGATAACAAGCATAGGGCGAACGCTATCAACTCGCGCCTGTTGCACCTGCCCTCTCGCTTGCTTCCCCGACGAATGCGCTATATACAATGCTACGACTACAGCAGCAAAGGTGGCTATGGCACCTACCCACTGTCCTATTGCCGCTACCCAATTTGGATCCATATTACTTCCCTCATCAATTCATTTACGTAGTATATGCTCTCGTTTTCCTGCCTAAAAGTAGCCTACAAGGCATTCCTCTCCATCGCCTCGCGATAATACTGATCTACCACACCCGCATACTTCTGGAGCGTCTTGAGGTTCCTATGCCCCGTATTCTTTTGCACCTCAACGATATTGGTGCCACGCGCCAGGTGGTAGGTGACGTGGGTGGCGCGCAGGTTGTGGACATGGCTCCATTTGACGCCTGCTCTCGTAGCGACAGCCTTGAACATCTTTTGTATGGCCCGGTTCTTGAGCGGCTCGCCCGACCTGGCTAAGAAGACACTCCTGGCCTGGCTCTGTGGTCGCACTTTCAGGTAGGCCCGGATCGCCTCCACCGCTTTGCTATTGAGTGCCAGCAGCTTCTCGTCGCCGCCCTTGCGGGTCACACGCAGGGATCCACCCTCAACCTTGCCCCGCTTACGCTCCGGGGGCAAGTCGAGGTCATCAAGGGTCAGCGCGGTCAGCTCTGAGAGCCGGATGCCGGTCTGTAAAAACACCTGGAGAATAGCCACATTGCGCAGGGCAAGGCTCTGCGCCCGCGCTCTGGCCTCCGGCCTGTCTTGCGACTTCACCTGTCCAGCTTCAAACAAGAGTGCCTTATACTGCGACTCCTTGAGTGGTTGCGGGTCCTTCTCCGGTACCTCGTGCAGCACGATCGCGTCAAGCACCTCCGGGTCAAGGCCATAATGCCGGATCAGGAAGTGGGCAAACACCCGCAGCGATGCCGCCTTGCGGTGGCGCGTCGAGAGCTTCAAGCCCTGTGCTTCCAACTGCACCTGGTAGCGCGTGAAGCTCTCGACGGTAATCTCATCCACATAGGTAATCTTCGCGGCTGCCCATGTGATCCACTGACGCAGATCCAACAGGTAGGACTTGCGCGTATTCTCGCTGGCCCTGGCACGGTTGGCAAGGCCGTGTGTTGCAAAGTCCTCCAGTGCATCTATGATAGTCGTCCTGATACTCGCTTTTTCCGTCCCGTGGTGAGTGTTCATCATGGTAGCTGCATCCTTCGGACAATTTCCTCACAAATTAGTCCAAATACTTCTCTCGTTCCCATAGCCGATGTAAAATCTTGTGGCTTTATCGTCTGAGAAGTGCATATCGCCCATAAACTTCAGTAGTTGCCTCTGCGCCTCAATGAGGCTCTCCTCCTGCCAGAATTCAAAGACTATAGGCCACAAGTAGTTGAAATCTGCTGACATACTATTGTTCCTACTGTCTTCAATGTTCAATGCGAGGCGGTTCAATTGCTTCCTTCTGTCCGCGATTGGGGCAGATACGTAGGCCCTTATCTCATCTTTTGTTGGCTGAGGCAATTCCAGGCGGAGTCCTACTTGCTGGTATTTTTTTTGAAGTTGTCTGAGGTTAAGTACGCTTCTGATGCCGAGTTCTCCGGTGAGCAAGCCAAAGCACGCTTCATCGTCAAACGGAAATATGCCATACGGAGCAATTTTCGTTACAGGAATATCAGCGATGCTCAGATTATCAACAGGCAGAATATATTCCTCCTGAGAAAAGGGACGATCTTGAGGAATATCCGCATCCCCATATTTGAGCCAGAGCACCTCTATAGCGAGGCAATCACTGAGTTGCAGTTGGTAATAGCCATTTTTTCGGGCTTCACCTATCGCTTGAGCAACACTGGTGTGATAGGTCCTGTGAGAAAACTGAGGCGCGAAAATGTAATCCCTACTGTAATCCGTGTCGCGAATGCCTAGTTCTAAGAATCTCTGTAGTCCCTGAAGTGCCAGTCGCTGGCGTGTTGCTCTACGACTGTCAGCACTCGCTTTGCCCGACTTATTCTCCAAAGGAAAAGGCTTCCCATCTTTGAAGATGGTGAGATCACCGTACCGCAAAACATTGGTCAGGTCATTGACCAGAACGATGGCATGTTCCTCGCGAGTAATCTGCTCGGCCCTTGCAAGGTCATCAAAAAAAGTATCATCCAGGTGACCTGTAGGCTTATGGTCAGCCAGGATTTGAACTGCGGTGCGATTATAATCAAGAAGACGCCAAACAAGAGCATCGAGAAGATGCATGACTGTCAGACGCATATGGTCAGCGAACTTAGCTACTGACGTGTCAATGTCCCTTAAATCAGTCTTTAGGAACTGTAGGGTGATAATATCTCTACAAATCTTTTGTTGGAACTCCAAAATTGCCTGAGGTTCTTTCTTCACTTCTCGCATCGTAACGAAAAGATCAAGCAGCCGTGTACGTGCTGATTGAAAGCCTTCAGATGCTAGAAATTGGAGCCAAAACTGAAAGTAATCCCCTTGCTCTGACAATCTCATCTTTTCTTTCCCAACCACTGAATACTAGAACCATCAAAATGATACATATAACTAATGCTGATTTGTAGGTTATTGTACCCTCCATAGCCAGAATTGTCAAGAAGAGTACGTATAACTATTGTTATGCGTACTCTCCGCTTCCTCCTGGATGACCACTTCCAGTAACGATGGGATAGGGCAACGATGCGTGTCAAATTTTGCCATGTGACAGAACGATGCATCCATCAATGCGTCGGGGTTGACACAACGGCGGGCGTGGGCGTGACAATGATGATCGGTGTGGGCGCAGTCGTTGCTGTCGGGAGAAAAATCAGCACCACGACCGCGAGCAGCACGAGCACAAAGCTTGCAATCAGCCAGCGATGCGAGTATTGGAGCCAGCGCAGCTTCTCCTCGCTCGCCCGTCCATAGGCCTCCTTGACTTTCTGCCAGGCGCTGGCGCTCACCTCGTTAAAGTTGACGCCTGGCCGCACACGGGGTACAAACACGCGTGTTGCATAGAAGAGGCTCACCAGCCAGCACACCAGGGGCGTGAAGAACAACAACAGGATGAGCCCACCTGACACAGCCCCCAGGGTCCCCATCACCTGTGCTCGGATGTTGCTGAACACAAAAATGGCCACATAGAGTCCCTGGAGCCCGGTCGTGACCATGATCATTTGTTTGGCCGCATCCTCGACACGGGTCAGGGCCTGCACCGGTGCCTCATTCCACACCGTGCGCCAGTGCTCCGTCATCTCCTCAAGAAGCTTTTCCTCATCAGGATCGAACTGCTGCCCCTGTGCCGGAGTCGTCATAGGTCCTTCTCTCCTTGCAGAATCGGCATGCCATTGCTCGTGTATCCCAGAAAGCCCTTGTCCCTGCCCAGGATAAACACATGCACATCCACATTATCGGGAACCGGGATCTTATTGGCTCGATTGCAATGTTCGCAGTAATGAAGGACTGGCACACTCTTGCTCTGCGTTGCCAGCGGCTTTGAGACTGTGACAATCACGGTTGTCTCTTTCTGGCAATTCCAGCACGTGAACGTAAGTTCTTTCTCAACCATGCTTCCACTCTCCTCGTTGACTTTCTTCGCCCAGTGCTGCTCTCAGGGCGTCCTGAAACGCTTGCCACACATCCGTAAATGGAGCCTCTAACAAGGCTACCTCTGGTGTCTCTCCCCGCAGGGCTGCTGCAAGGCAGTCGAACAATCTCCCCAGCGCTGCCTCCTCTGGGGGAAGCTGCTGTTGTGCCTCTACTAGATGTGCTGCAAACTGCAAGCGTTGCTCAACCGTCCCTCGCAAAATGAGGGAAGAGACGTGGTCTGACAACTGCTCAACCGTGAGTGTATTATCTTTATCAGTGTCCTGCGTCTCTTCCTGTTCCACCGTTACAACCAGAGGTCTATCACCAGCAATCGCTCTCCAATATGCCACGAATGTCGTCTCATCCATGTCACGGCGTATGATAGCAATCATGCCCTGGGCACTATCACGAAGAGGAGAACGTAAGGAATCAAATACGACATACGTCTGGATTGTGTATATTAATGCCTTCTCGAAGTCACCCTGTAAATAGGCTATCCTTCCCAGTTGATATAAGGAAATTGCTCGCTCACGTAGATCGCCCAACCGTTCATTAACTTCCAGGCTCTGTTGATAAAGTTGTCTTGCCTTTTCGTAGTCCCCTTGATCCTGTGCTACCCTCCCTAGATTGTGCAATGCATTTGCTCTTGTGCTCTGGTCGCCTAATCGCTCACTGATTTCCAGGCTCTGTTGGTAAAGCTGTCTTGCTTTTTCGTACTCTCCTTGATCCTGTGCTATTAACCCCAATCGATTCAGGGTCGCTGCTCTCCCGCTTTGATCGCCTAATCGCTCACTGATTTCCAGGCTCTGTTGACAAAGTCGCTTTGCTTTTTCGTACTCTCCTTGATCCTGTGCTATCATCCCCAAATTGTGCAACGCGCTTGCTCTCCCGCTTTGATTGCCCAATCGCTCACTGATTTCCAGGCTCTGTTGATAAAGCCGTCTTGCCTCTTCGTACTCTCCTTGATTCCGCGCTATTACTCCCAACAGATTCAGGGTCGCTGCTCTCCCGCTTTGATCGCCCAACCGCTCTTTGATTTCCAGGCTCTGTTGGCAAAGCCGTCTTGCCTCTTCGTACTCTCCCTGCTCTTTCACAATGCTTCCTAGACTGTGCAACGCGCTTGCTCTCCCGCTTTGATCGCCCAATCGCTCACTGATTTCCAGGCTCTGTTGATAAAGCCGTCTTGCCTCTTCGTACTCTCCTTGACCCCGTGCTATCATCCCTAGTTGGTGTAATGCTGCTGCTTTTAATTCTTGGTCGCCCAATCGCTCACTGATTTCCAGATTTTGTTGATAAAGCCGTCTTGCCTCTTCGTATTCCCCTTGATCCTGTGCTATCATCCCTAGTTGGTTTAATGTTGTTGCTTTTAACTCTTGGTCGCCTAATCGCTCACTGATTTCCAGGCTCTGTTGATAAAGTTGTCTTGCCTCTTCGTATTCCCCTTGATCCTGTGCTATCACCCCGAGTTGGTTTAATGTTGCTGCTCTTCCTCTCTGGTTATCCAATCGCTCTTTGATTTCCAGGCTCTGTTGATAAAGCCGTCTTGCCTCTTCGTATTCCCCTTGATGCTGCTCTAGGATTCCCAAACTGTGTAAGATTCCTGCAGTAAGCCATTCCTCGCTCTCGCCTATATCTCTCAGCGCTGTTATACAAAGTTCGCGTAGTAGCGAATAGTATCCATTTCGTACAAGAACTCTCACAAGCCGCATCACTAGTTTGCCGGCTTGTCGTCCGTCGCCAGCCGCTCGGAACAAGCGATGAGCTTCCAGATAGTCTGCCAGATCGTGGCTCTCCCAGTCTGCATAATGTTCGTACCACAAAGCGAGTTGAGCTTGTGTTTGCGTTCGATCGTGTTCGTTCAACAAGTTTTCTGCGTACCGCCTTGTGATGCTGTGCAGGCGATAACTCTGCTCCAGCGAGTCGTAGCGCAGCAAAGACCAGTCGAGCAGGGGTTGCCACGCGGCACGGACTGCTCCCAGTCCTTGCTCGATGGCAGCGAGTGGGAAGAATTGATGTAGCACACTCAGGTGTACCAGCAGCGTCCGGGATGACTCGGATAAGCGGCTGATGGTTGCCTCCAGGGCGGCGAACTCTACCACCTGGCGGCGTACCGCTTGCCACTGCTCAGTGCTGCGCTGTTTGCGCTCCTTTGTGATGCGTCCCTGCACATCATGGACCAGCAGATCCAGGCTCTGGCTGGCGGCATCGCTGCTGAGTAGGTCGTACACATACGGTAAGCCGCCAAACTCGTCAATGAGCATCTGACGGACAGTTTCGCCAAGATGAGCAAGGGTGGGATGGCGTGCCACTAACTGGTTGGTTTCATAGGGACTTAAATCGTCGAGGTCCAGTCGCAGCAGGTGCGCCGCGAATTTTCCCTGAGGGAGCAGATCCTTGACCGCATAGCGTCCTGTGATCAGCACCCGCCCACCACGCAGGTTGGTGAACAGTTTCTGCAACAGGTGCAGCAGGGACGCGTCTCGCAGCGTTTGATCCTCATGTTGCGCGCTCTCCAGGTTATCCACCACCAGGAGCACTGGCCCCACCGCGTTGAGCGCTGCAATGGCTCCCTCTATTTTCGCCTCCGTGCTCAGCTTCGGGTCAGGCAACGTCAGCTCCAGGAAGCCCGGCACTCCCAGCCGTTTGAGAAATTCCCCTAGACGCTGTAAGAACAACTCGACACTCTGGTATCCCTGACAACTCAGCGTAAGTGCCGCTTTATACTTCCCACCAGAGCGTGTGACCGCCTGCGCTGCCAGGGTGCTCTTGCCAACACCTCCTGGGCCGGTAATCAGGGCGAGCACCGGCCCGTTACCAGGGGCGTTCTCCAACATCAGGCGCAGTGTACGCAGTTCAGCGTGTCGCCCGACAAAGACTCCTGTCGGCGTGGGCAGATCGGCAGCGGCTCCCTTGCCGGTGAGCAGCGGATCAGGTGGACCTAGCAGAGCCGTGGCGTCAAGCATGGGCGCGAGGGTGGCGGAGGTTCCTTGTAAAATAGGGACCGCCCAGTCCGGTCGATCCGCCAAGGCAAGCGCCTGGCGCACCTCGAAGAGTGCTTCAGCAAACCCGCGTCTGGTGGTGAGGGTAGTATACCATGCCTTACTGGCGCGCTGGCTCGACTCGTACGTGAAATTGGCCTGCTGTGCCAGGACGGTGGGAATCCCTTCGTTCACCAGCGTTCCGGCGACCCCGAGCACATCCGTCCGAGTATCGCTGCGCCCCGTTTGGCAGGCATGCAACACCACGGCGTGGAGATTGCGAGGACACAGGATTTCGGCAAGACGTCCATCCGAGATCTGCAAGGCGTTCCCCCGCTCATCTTCCCACAGCAGCACCCCTCCGGTTGCAGCATCGTACCCACCATGCCCAATGAAGTGCACGATATGCGGTTGAAAGCTGAGCAAGGCATCCTGCACCCGCTGCAAGGTGACGATATCTTCTACCAGCAGGTGCAGCTTGCCCTTCTCACGAGCCGTGCGCGTTGCCTGTTCAACAGCCGCCCGTTCGCTCTCGACATCCACCCGCGAGTCTTCCCCCAGCCCTGGCGGCGAGGAAATGAGCAGGAGCACACGCAGTGGAAATGGAAAGGGTGACACAGGAGTATCAAGCGTATCAAAGGCATGGAAGCGCATCAGCGGGCGGCGGCGGGCGAGAAAGCCCTTCTCACCGGATTGCTGAGGATCGCACAATAGTTCCCAGGGTAATCCAGAAAGCGTATTGGGAAGCGCCAGCAGCAGTGGTGTGCGCCCTGTGCGCAGCGCTTGTGCGAGCGTGTCACGTTCCAGGGCAGGTGCTCCCTCTGGAAGCAAGGCCTGCCAGAGCCACATTCCCACATTGCGCAGAAGTGCCTGCGGGGCAAATTCTCCAGCAGGGTCGTTCTGGCCCATCAGCACAGGGCGCAGACGACGCAACCATTCACTGAAGGTGCTGCTACTCTCCGGGTTCAGCGTGAGAGGATACTGCGAGGAGTTGAAGGTGAGGGTGAACTGACCGGGACGCTGATCCGTCGCTTCCAGGCGCACTTGGAGAGGCTTCTCTGGCATGACGTTTTCCTTTTCATCTACTTCATAGAATAGAACGATGATGACAGGCATATACCCACGTCGAAGGACCTGAAGAGAAAGAGCGAGACCAAGCTAGGATACATGCATCATTTCTGATAGAATAGCAGAAAGTCGATAGTTTGCAAATACTTGATGATGGTGAAAATAGGTGAGTTTCCACTTGTACATCGTATATATATTCAAGCATGAGTGTGAATAGACAAGTGATCTTGGAGGCAGAAGGACGCATGCACGTCGTACAGCGGTAACAGAATGAATGAACCAGGGAATAGAGGAGACAGCAAAAGAAGGTGGCCCAAGGTCAACAAATCTTGGCCGCTCTGTGATTAATTTTTCTGAGCGCCCCTGCACCTGTAGCAGCTAGAATACTCAACAATAGTGGTCTCCTTCATCGTCTTTATATGACTCACCAATCATCAGAACAGAGAATCAAACGGGCGAAAAATATCCATAGTACGCATAAGATAGGTTATGCGTACTATTTCGTTCGGCAGGGAAGAGCCCAGCAAGGCTTGCACTGAAGGGTGCGCTGCGCGCACTGAATGAACACGAGCGAGGAGGGGGTTGTATCATACCGCCCGTAGAAAAACGCCCGTTTTTGTATAAACGGTCAGAAAGGTTTAGATTCTACTAGTGGCACTTGTCTAACCCGATCACCTATCTTGACATAGCTCTCCTCTGGAGAGAGTGGCAATGGTAACGAGGAGTCTTCAGTTCTCAGAGTTTCAACAACTTCGCGAGATGGAGCCATGATGTTACCTAGAAGGCCAAAGGCCCCACCGGAGATCGTTGTGGTTCTGAACGTCGAGCAAATCGTAATTTTCGACCGCACCTCAGTCGCCTCAACAAGCACTTTCGTCCGATCAACTACATCAAGCTTCTCACCGGTATCCGGGTCGGTTATTTCTTCTGGAGTAGCGGCCAGTATAGCGAACCTCATGCCTTTCTTCACCCCTCGCGCCGACCCAATATTGATAACAATCTCTCTTTCGGTCAGTACCTTTGCTACTTTTCCTTGCAGCAAATCTTCAGCCATAAGACGCCTCCATCTATTTATCTAACTACCTAAGTTTGGCCCAAATTAACGGCCACATGAGCGCAAGCCAAGAGGTTGCGCAAGGGATGAACTAAAGCCGATGCCAAGGGAGCGGTCTGATTGAGCACAATCTGAGCCACCTGCCCGCAGGCATCGGTCAGCAGAAAGCCACTGATATGAAAGACATCGCGCACCATGCGCACCGTCCCGTAGTGTTGCAAGGTCGGGCTTGCCAGCCAGTGGCGAGCCCAGACGACCACATTATGCGCCAGAGAGCCCAGCAGCATGACCATCTGCTGAGCGGCAAAGCGTTTTTTGCTGCGTTTGCCGATGCCCAGTCCCTGCTTATCGCCTTTGAAGGAGGTTTCGACGCCGCCTCCGCGTTGATCGTAGAAGCTGACATACGCCAGCAGCACCGCCGCCGGATCCTCCAGCAACGAGAGAGGCTGCCCGGTCAAAACGAGGACGTGCTGAGCCGACAAAGCGGAGAGCAGCACGCCGTAAGCCCACTGGCCGTCCTGTTGGCGGCAGCGCACCGCAATGCGCTTGACTGGACGCACGTAGGCATCAGTCGCCTCCGTCACCCAGCCGAACTGGCGCTCAGGCAGATGATACCAAATCCCTTTCTATGTGGTATAATAAAGGAAAATGTATGTGGAAGGGAATGAAGATCAGCAATGGGACATCGAATCACACGAGCGGCCTCACATGTGTCGACGGATGAGGTCAAGGAACGCATGAAAACGGA
>WNEZ01004847.1_pt1 | contig 13161 bp, 24 predicted proteins | sample 5400521 | NCBI WGS metagenome assembly WNEZ01 (sample SAMN13153339, study PRJNA577476) | soil metagenome | isolation source: 120 cm saprolite under Douglas fir tree site 2 hole 1 replicate 1 | place: USA:California | collected 2015-04-18 | reverse complement strand
TCCTCGTCGCGTACAACATCTACCTGGATACGCGCGACGTCGCGATCGCCAAGGAGATTGCAAAGACGGTCCGGACCTCCAGCGGCGGCCTCCCCGCCGTGCAGGCGAGCGGCTTCGACGTGGGAGGGCAGGCGCAGGTCTCCATGAACCTCTTGGACATCGACATCACATCGCCTGCGACCGTGTACGCCGCCGTGGAGGCCGAAGCGCGCCGCCGTGGGGTCGGCGTGATTCGGAGCGAGGTGGTCGGCCTGATCCCGGAGCGCGGCATCCTCGGCGCCGGCGCGGCGCTCCTGAACCTGCCCGACGCGGCCGACCATCTGCTCGAGGCCAAAATCCGCGCGGCCGAGGGACCCACACTCGACGGCTGGCTCGAGGAACTGGCCAGCTCGGCCCCCTTGCCCGGCGGTGGCAGTGCGGCGGCGCTCGCCGGCGCCGTGGCGGGCGCACTCGTCGCAATGGTCGCCCGGCTCACGGTGGGCCGCAAAGCCTTCGCGGCGGCGGAGGCCCGCGCTCGAGAGATCCTGGCCGAAGCCGAGGCGCTTCGGGCCCAACTGCGTCGCCTGGTGGACGAGGACGCGGCCGCCTATGCGAAGGTGAGCGAGGCCTACAAGATCCCCAAAAGCACCGCGGGGCGTTCGCGGACGATCGACGCTGCGCTGGTTGGCGCGGCGGAGACGCCGATCGCGATGGCGCGGGGCGCGATGCGGTTGATCACCTTGGCCAGTGACATCGGGGAGATCGGCAACCCCAACGCACGCTCCGATGCGAGGGTCGCCGAGAGCCTTGCCCGCGCCGCGCTCGCTGGGGCGATCGAGAACGTGCGGATCAACGTGGCGTCGCTGTCGGAGCCGGCGCTGGGGCGGGCGTTGCTGGAGGAAGCCGAAGAACTCAGGCGGCGAGCGTGAGAATCCGGGGCGGCGCCCCGTTCTGCCCGATCGCCACCGTATGCTCGAAGTGGGCCGAGAGTGAGCCGTCGACCGTGACGACCGTCCACTTGTCGTCCAGGGTTCGGATCTCTGGGCCACCGACGTTCACCATCGGCTCGATCGCGATAGTCATCCCCGCCACGAGGCGGGGGCCCCGTTTGGGCTTGCCGTAGTTCGGCACCTGGGGCTCCTCGTGGAAGCTCGACCCGATGCCGTGCCCCACGAGCTCCCGCACGACCGAGAACCCCGCGTCTTCGGCCACTTGCTGCACCGCGAATCCGATGTCCCCGACGTGGTTGCCTGCGCGCGCCTGCGCCAGGCCGGCCTGGAGCGCGGCCTGGGTAACCTGCAGCAGCCGTGCGGCTTCGGCGCTCACGACGCCCACGGGGAACGTCGCCGCGGAATCAGCGTGCAGCCCCTCAAGCCACACCCCGACGTCCACGCTCAGCACGTCGCCCGAGGTGAGGACGCGCTCGAGCGCGAGGGTCGCCGCGACGATGCGGCCGGCGGCCGCCATCGTCTCGATCTCCCGCGTCGACTTGATCGTGATCATCGCCCGATGATCCGCTTGATCTCCTCGGCGATCTGGTCGACGGTCCCGACGCCCGGGACGCGGTGCACGATGCCGCGCGTGGTGTAGTGAGCGATGAGAGGGGCGGTGTCCCTCTGATAGACGCGCAGGCGCTCCGCGATGGCCTCGGGCGTGTCGTCCGTCCGGCCCTCCTTGGCTGACCGGGCGCGCATCCGCTTGACCAGTTCCTCTTCCGTCACGTCCAGGAGGAGGATGTGGTTCAGCCGCTGCATCCGCTCGGCGAGGGTCCTATCGACCAGCTCCGCCTGCGCCGCGGTGCGCGGGAACCCGTCGAGCACGGCGCCGTCCTTCGCCGCGGGCCGCGCCAGTTCCTCCTTGATCATCCCTAGGACCACACTGTCGGGAACCAGCTTCCCCGCGTCATAGAATTTCTTGGCTTCCTTCCCCAGTGGGGTGCCGGCCTTCATCGCGGCGCGGAGCAGGTCTCCCGTGGTGATCTTGGGCAGTCCGAGCCGCTCGGCCAGGAACTTGCCCTGGGTGCCTTTGCCAGAGCCTGGCGCGCCGAGCAGGAGGATGTACACGGAGTCGTTTACGGCTGGCGGCCGCGGAACTTGACGCGGCCTTCCTTCATGAATCCGTCGTAGTTCCGTAGCAGGAGGTGCTGCTGCACCTGTTGGACGGTGTCGAGCGCCACCCCGACCACGATGAGGAGGGCTGTGCCGCCAAAACCGAAGGGCATGTTGAGCATGTTGCTCACCACGATCGGTAGGATGGCCACGATCGTGAGGAAGATCGCGCCCGGCAGGGTGATGCGTGACAGCACCGCGTCGATGTAGTCGGCGGTCGCCGCCCCCGGTTTCACCCCCGGGATGAAGCCACCCTGCTTCTTCAGATTCTCCGCCAGGTCTACCGGATTGAAGATGATCGAGGTGTAGAAGTAGGCGAAGAACACGATCAGCACCGCCATCGTGAGCAGGTAGGCGGGCGACGTATAGTTGAAATAATTGGAGAAGTCTTTCAGGAACTGCACGTTGCTGAACTGCGCCAGCGTGCCGGGCACGATGATGATCGACTGCGCGAAAATGATCGGCATCACGCCCGAGGAATTGATGCGCAGCGGAATGAACGTCTTCTGTCCCTCGCGGATGCGCCCGCGGCCCATCACTTTGCGCGGGATTTGGATCGGGATGCGGCGCGCCGCGACGGTCACGGCGACCGTGCCCGCCACAACCAGCACCATCACCACCAGCACGACGAGGAGCTTCGGGATCGTGAGGTCGCTGCCGGGGGTCTGCAGCGCCTCGACGGTGCGCAGCGTCTCGGGCCAGATCCGCTCGACAATCGAGAAGAAGATCAGGAGGCTCGCACCGTTGCCGATCCCCCGCTCGGTGATCTGCTCGCCCAGCCACATGATGAAGATGCCGCCCGTGGTGAGCGTCAACACCGTGGTCATGCGAAACGCCAGGCCGGGTGCGCCGACGGCACCGGGGATCTGCGTCTCGGTGTACAGCGCGTAGCCGTACGCCTGGAAGATGCAGAGGACCACCGTGAGGTAGCGCGTCCATTGGGTGAGCTTTTTCCGCCCCTCCTCGTCGCGCTGCATCTTCTCGATGATGGGGAACACCGGCCCGGCCAGCTGGAAGACAATGCTCGCGGAGATGTAGGGCATGATGCCCAAGGCGAACACCGCCGCCCGGCCGAAACTGCCGCCGGCGAAGAGATCATACAGGCGAAATAGCGTTTGGCCGGCGTTCTGCGTGTAGTCGGCCATCGCCTGCACGTTCACGCCGGGGGTCGCGATATGCGCCCCGATGCGGTAGATGACGAGGCACAGGAAGGTGAACAGGAGCTTTTCCTTCAGCTCCGGCACCTTGAACAGGTTGGGGATCTGCGGACCGCTCACTTGCTCAACCCTCGATGGTCCCGCCCGCCTGCTCGATCTTGGCGCGGGCGGAGGTCGACACGGCGACCCCCCTCACCACGAACTTCCGCTGTACGTCTCCCATCCCGAGGAGCTTGATCGGATGGTCCGGACGGCGCACCAGCCCCGCCCCGAACAGGGTGTCGGGTGTCACCTGCACGCCGTCGGCCAGCAAGCCGAGGTGCCGTACGTTCACGACCTGGGCCGGCTGCTTGAACGGATTGGTGAAGCCGCGCTTGGGAATGCGCCGGATGAGCGGCATCTGACCGCCCTCGAACCCAGGCCGCGTCTGCCCACCGCTGCGGGCCGTTTGCCCCTTGCCGCCGCGACCAGCGGTCTTGCCGATCCCGGAGCCCGGCCCGCGCCCCTTGCGAATGCGCGCACGGTGCGAACCGCGTGGCGGCTTGAGGTCGTGCAGCGACAACTTCCGCACCGCCGCGGTCTTCGTTTTGGGCTTGGCCCGGGTTTTCTTCGTCGCCATCGGTTACTTGCCTGCTTTCTCGGCCGTCACCTCGACGAGGTGCCGCACCTGGTAGAGCATGCCGCGGAGCGCCGGGTGGTCCTGCTGGACCACGACGTCCTGGTGGTGCTTGAGCCCCAGCGCCTCGAGCGTGCGCCGTAACAGCGCGGGATGGCCGCTGCCCGAGCGGACCTGCCGGATGCGGAGCTTCCCTTTGCTCACGGGCGGCAACTGCGTATCCCGGCCGCTTTTGCGCTTGCGGTACGGGCGCGTCGGGGGCTTACGGCCCATGGGTCGTGGCCCCTTGCCGGGGCTTGTAAGGGATCGCCTCCACCTCGATGCCCCGCTCCTTGGCCACGCGGCGCGCCGTCGTAAGACGCTTCAGCCCGTCCATCGTGGCCCGCACCATGTTGTGCGGGTTGGTGGAGCCGAGGCTCTTGGTGAGGATGTCGCGCACGCCAGCGCACTCCAGCACCGCACGCACAGGCCCGCCGGCGATCACGCCGGTACCGGAGGCCGCCGGCTTGAGCAACACGCGCCCTGCGCCGTGGTCCCCCACGATCTCGTGGGGGATCGTGCCGCCGGTGAGCGGAATGTCCACCATGCGGCGGCGCGCGGCCTCAACCGCTTTACGCACTGCCTCACTCACCTCGTTGGCCTTGCCAGTCGCTACGCCAACGTTGCCCTTGCCGTCGCCCACGGCGACCAGCGCGTTGAAGCTAAAGCGTCGGCCGCCCTTGACGACTTTGGCGACGCGGTTGATCGCAATGACGTTCTCAACGTAGCCGTCGCCTTCCCCGCGGCCACCGCGGTCGTCCCGCCGCTCGCCGCCGCGGCCCCCTCCTGGCCCGCCACCCCGGCCGCCGCGGCCGCCACGTCCGCCGCGGCCCCGACCGCGGCCTGCGCCCCCCCCGCCCCCCCCGCCTGCGGTCCCGCCTCCCACCCCTCCTCCAGTTCCACCACTACCACGCTGCTCCAGAGCCGGCTCGGCACCGGTCTCCGGAGGCGCGGGGGGAAGGGGTGACGCTGTGGCTGCCGGTACGGGAGGCTCCGGCGCCGTCTGCTGCTCTTGATCGTTCGCCATCAGAACTCCAACCCCCCTTTGCGGGCGCCGTCGGCAACCGCCTTCACACGCCCGTGGTACTGGTAGCCACCCCGGTCGAACACGACCCGGACGATGCCCTTCGCCTTCGCCTTGACGGCGATCAGATGCCCCAGGGCGAAGCTCTTGCCCGTTTTCCCCTTTGCCTCGGGTTGGATGCCCTCGGTCCGGTCGGAGGCACCGATCAGGGTCACGCCGCGCGTGTCGTCCACCAGCTGCGCATAGATGTGTTTGGAGGACCGAAACACGACCAGCCGCGGCCGCTCCGGCGTGCCGGCGATTTTCTTCCGGACGCGGAGGTGACGGCGGTAGCGTCGGTGAACCTGGGTCTTGATCTGATGAAGAGAGCGCATGGGTTATTTGGTCGCCGCCTGAGCGGTTTTGCCCGCCTTGCGGCGCACCTGCTCGCCCACATAGCGGATCCCCTTCCCCTTGTAAGGCTCAGGCGGCCGCACGTTGCGCAGCTCGGCCGCCACCTGACCCACCAGCTCCTTGTCGATGCCCTCGACCTTCACGAGGACGTTGTTGTCCACCGAGATCTTGATCCCCTTCGGTGCGTGATACTGGACGGGATGGGACAGGCCAACAGTCAGCTGCACGCCGAACGGCTTAACTTCGGCCTTGTAGCCGACGCCCTGGATCTCGAGCTGCTTGGCGAAGCCTTTGGTCACCCCGTCCACCATGTTGGCGATCAGCGTTCGGGTGAGGCCGTGGAGCGCCTTGTGCCGGTTCTCGTCGGAGGGCCGGCGCACGACTACGGCGCTGTCCTCGACGGCCGCAGTGAGGTCGGCGTGGATCGTCCGGACGAGCTCGCCCTTGGGGCCCGTGATGGTGACGGTACGGTCCTGCACGGCGGCCGAGACGCCCTGGGGCAGCGGGACCGGTTTCCTGCCGATACGCGACATCGTCCCCCCCCTCCTACCAGATCACCGCGAGCAACTCACCACCCACGCGGGCGGTGCGGGCTTCGCGGTCGGACATGACGCCTTGGGGCGTGCTGAGGATCGCCATTCCGAGCCCGTTCTTGATCCGCGGGATCTCGCGCGCTTTGACGTAGCGGCGGAGGCCGGGGGCCGAGACGCGCTTGAGCTCCCGGATGACGGGGGCGTCGTTGTGGTACTTGAGGTAGAGGCGTAGCAGACCGTGACGGCCATCGTCCAGGACCTTGTAGTCCTGGATGTAATGGTTATCGCGGAGGAGCCGCGCGATCTCGACCTTCAGCTTGGACACCGGCATGTCGGCGCGCCGGTGGCCTGCGAGGCAGGCATTCCGCACGCGGGTCAGCATGTCGGCAACGGGATCAGTCATGCTCATCGCGTCGTTCCTTTACCAACTGGCCTTGCGCACGCCGGGGATTTCCCCGCGCAGCGCGAGCTCACGGAAGCATATGCGGCACAGCTTGAATTTGCGGAGAGTGCCGCGACTACGGCCGCACCGCTGGCAGCGGTAATAGCCGCGCACCGCGAATTTCGGCTTCCGCTTGACCTTCTCAATCCAGCACTTCTTCGCCATGCGATGGTCTCCTAGGCAGCCGCGACGGGGGCTTCGCCCCGGAACGGCATTCCCAGTTCCCGGAGCAGGGCCAGGGCTCCGTCGTCGCGGCGGGCGCTGGTCACGAAGGTGATGTCCATGCCGTGGATCTTCTCGACCTTGTCGTAGTCGATCTCCGGGAAAATCATCTGCTCCTTGAGTCCGAGGGAGTAATTCCCCCGTCCGTCGAAGCTCTTCGTCGGCAAGCCGCGGAAGTCGCGCATCCGCGGCAGGGCGACCGAGACGAACCGGTCGAAGAACTCGTACATCCGCGCCCCGCGCAGCGTCACCGAGCACCCGATCGGCACGCCCTCGCGCAGGTTGAAGTTCGCGATCGCCTTCTTGGCCCGGGTGACGAGCGCCTTCTGCCCCGTGATGGCCCCGAGCTCGGCGACCGCCGCCTCGAGCGCCTTCGGGTTCTTGGGCGCGTCGCCCATGCCGACGTTGAGCACGATCTTCAGCAGCTTCGGGATCTCGTGCACGTTCGTGTAGCCGAACTGTTGCTGCAGCTTGGACCGCACGTGCTGCTCGTAGTGCTCCAACAGCCGCGGGCGCGGCGCAGGCTCCGCCGGCGGCGCCGGGGCGGCCGGTGCCTCTGCCGGGGCCTTGCCGGGCTTCGGCTGCTTCTTCTCCTTCTTGTCCTTCTTCTCCTGGGTATCCGCCATGCTACCTCACCCGCGGGATCGGTTGGCCGGATTTCACCGAGATCCGCTCGATCGTTCCGTCCTTGTCCCGGCGGCGGCGCACGCGCGTCGGCTCGCCCGACTTGGGATCCAGCAGCATCACGTTCGACGCCGCGATTGGTGCCGGAAACTCGATGATCCCGCTCTCGCCGCCCGGCTTCGTGGCGCGCTTGTGCTTCTTCACGATGTTGACGCCCTCCACGACAACCCGAAACCGCTTCGGGTAGACATGGAGGACTTTCCCTTCCTTGCCGCGGTGCTCCCCCCGGATTACGCGCACGGTGTCGCCCTTGCCGAGGTGCAGCTTGTGGCGCAGCGGTTCCTTGCCTCGGACCCGGCGGCTTTTCCGGTAAACCAGCGGCTTCATATCAGATGACCTCCGGGGCCAGCGACACGATCTTCATGAACTTCTTGTCGCGCAGCTCCCGCCCCACGGGTCCGAAGATGCGGGTGGCCCGCGGCTCGCCCTGGTCCGTGATGAGCACGGCAGCGTTCTCGTCGAAGCGGATGTAGGAGCCGTCCTTGCGCTTGGTCTCCTTGGCGGTCCGAACGATCACCGCCCGGACGACCTCACCCTTCTTGACCTGGCCGGTGGGGATGGCGTCCTTGATCGTGACGACGACGATGTCGCCTAGCCCGGCGTAGCGGCGCTTAGACCCGCCGAGCACGCGGATCACGAGCGCTTTGCGGGCGCCCGAATTGTCCGCGATCTTGAGAATCGACTCTTGCTGCACCACGCTCGCGTCCCCCCCCCCTTACTTCGCCCGCTCGACGATGTCGACCACCCGCCAGCGCTTGGACTTGGACAGAGGTCGCGTCTCCACGATCCGGACCGTGTCCCCCGCTTTGGCCCCGAGCTCGTCGTGCGCGGCGACCGTCTTGGACCGTACCAGCTGCTTGCCGTACAGGGCATGCGCGAACCGCCGCGTCAGCGAGACGGTGACGGTCTTCTGCATCTTGTCGCTCACCACGACGCCCGTCCGGACTTTGCGGGTACCCCTCATGCCTGTTGCCTCTCGCGCAAGATGGTGCGGATCCGGGCGATGTCGCGCCGGATCGTGCGGAACTGGAGCGGGTTCTCGATAGCTTCTGTGCCCGAGCGGAACCGCAGCCGGAAGCGCTCCTCCGTCAGCACCGCGAGCTTCTGCTGCAGCTCGTCTGTCTTGAGCTGCCGCAGGTCGCTGGCTTTCTGCTGCTTCGCCATCTCAGCGCTCCTCCCGCTTGACGAACTTGGCCTTCACGGGCAGCTTGGCGGCCGCGAGCGCCAGCGCCTTGCGTGCCAAGTGCTCCTCGATGCCCTCGACCTCGAACATGATGCGCCCGGGCTTCACGACCGCCACCCACCCCTCCGGGTTGCCCTTCCCCTTCCCCATTCGTGTCTCGGCGGGCTTCTTGGTGATCGGCTTGTCGGGGAACAGCCGGATCCACACCTTGCCGCCGCGCTTCATTTCGCGCGTCAGTGCCACACGCGCCGCCTCGAGCTGACGGTTGGTGATCCAGCCCGGATCCAAGCTCATCAGCGCGTAGTGGCCGAACGCGACCGTATTGCCACGCGTGGCCAACCCGGCCGTGCGGCCCTTGAACCGCTTGCGGAACTTGACGCGCTTGGGAGCCAGCATCGCTCACACCCCGGTCGAGTAGGTGCGTCCGTGGAGATCCTCGGTCACCTCACCCTTGAAGATCCACACCTTCACGCCGATGGTGCCGTACGTCGTCTTCGCCGTCGAGGTGGCGTAGTCAATGTTGGCGCGCAGCGTATGCAGCGGCACTCGGCCCTCGTGGTAGCCCTCGGTCCGGGCGATCTCGGCTCCGCCTAGGCGCCCGGCGCATTTGATCTTGATCCCTTGCGCTCCCATCCGAATCGCGCTCTGCACCGCGCGCTTCATCGCGCGGCGGAACGAGATGCGCTGCGTCAGCTGGTGCACCACGCTGTCGCCCACAAGCTGGGCATCGAGCTCCGGACGCTTGATCTCCTCGACGTTGATCCCCACTTCCTTGCCGGTGAGCTGCGCCAGCTCGTCACGGAGCTTGTCCACCTCAGCACCCCGCTTGCCGATCACCACGCCGGGCCGTCCCGTGTGCACCGTCACCGTCACCTTGCCGGGCTTCCGCTCGACGTGCACATCCGCGATCGCCGCGTGGCTGAGCCGCGTCTTCAGATACTTGCGGATCAGCTCGTCTTCCTTCAGGAGCTCGGGAAAGTCACGGCGCGCGTAGTAGCGAGACCGCCATTGCTTGACGATGCCGAGGCGAAATCCGTAGGGATGCGTTTTCTGACCCACTCACTTACTCGCTTTCTTTGACCGCTTGGCGGCGGTCTTGGTCCGCTTCTTGGCGGGCGCCTTCGCCCCTCCCCGCGGCTTCTCCTGCGCTGCGGCCTTCGCGGCCGCAGAGGCTGCGGGAGCAGGAGCCTTCGGGAGCGCGGGAGGTGCGGCCACGCGAATTTCCACGTGGCTGGTGCGCTTCTTGATGGGCGTCCCCCTCCCCATCGCCGCCATCGTGAAACGCTTGAGTGTCGGCCCTTCATTCACTACGGCGTACTGCACGCGCAGCCGGTCCACGTCCAGCGGCTCATTCTGGCGTTGTGCCGCCTGCTCGGCGTTCGCGACGGCCGACTTGAGCACCTTATGGATCTGCTTGGCCGCCAACTTTTTGGAGAAGCGCAGGATGGCGTACGCCTCCGGCACCGCGCGGCCCCGGATGAGGTCCACCACCAGGCGCATCTTCCGCGCCGACTGGCGCACCGTGCGCTGAATCGCTCGGGCTTCCATGCCTTACTCCGGCGCCGCCTCGGCCGCCTCGCGCTCGGCCGCCGAACCCTTCGCGCTATGCCCGCGGAACAGCCGGGTGGCCGCGAACTCACCCAGCTTGTGCCCCACCATGTTCTCGGTCACGTACACCGGGATGAACTTGTTCCCGTTGTGCACGGCCAGGGTGTGGCCCACGAACTCGGGCGTGATCGTACTGCGCCGCGACCAGGTCTTGAACACCTTCTTCTCGTTTTTCTCGTTCAGGGCCCGGATCTTCTTGAGGAGCGGCTCCTCGACATAGGGACCCTTCTTGACGCTGCGTGCCATTACTGCGTCGCCTTCCCGCGCTTGCGACCGCGCACAATGAGTTTCGTGGAGGCCTTCTTCTTGTGTCGCGTCTTGCGGCCTTCGACCTTGCCCCACGGCGAAGCGGGCGGTCGGCCGCCGGAGCTCTTCCCCTCGCCGCCGCCCAGCGGATGGTCGACCGGGTTCATCGCTACGCCGCGGACCCGCGGATTCCGCCCCAGCCAGCGGCTCTTGCCGGCCTTGCCGATCGAGAGCAGCTCGTGCTCGGCGTTGCCGACTTCGCCGATCGTAGCGAGGCACTCGCCGCGCACCATCCGCATCTCGGTCGAGCGGAGGCGCAGGGTCACGTAGTTCCCCTCTTTGGCCACGACCTGAACGCCCGTGCCAGCCGACCGGCACAGCTGGCCGCCGCGTCCGATCTTGAGCTCGACGTTGTGCACCGTGCTGCCCAGCGGGATCTCGAACAGCGGCATGGCGTTGCCCACGCGGATGTCGGCACCCGGGCCGGATACGACGTCGTCGCCGACGGCCAGCCCCTTGGGGGCGAGGATGTAGCGCTTCTCACCGTCCGCGTAGTGCAGCAACGCGATCCGCGCCGTGCGGTTCGGGTCGTACTCGATCGCGGCCACCCGGGCCGGGATGCCGAACTTCTCGCGCCGGAAATCGATCCGCCGGTATTGGCGCTTGTGGCCGCCGCCTTGCCACCGGTTCGTGATGTGGCCCTTGTTGTTGCGCCCACCCGTGCGCTTCAGCGGCTCGACCAACGACTTCTCGGGTGTCGTCTTGGTGACGTCGGCGAAGTCCGAGACCGAGCGGAACCGTGTGGCCGGCGTCACCGGCTTGAACTGGCGAATGCCCATATCAGCCCTCGAACACCTGGATCGCGTCGCCCTCTTTGAGGGTCACGATCGCCTTTTTCCAGGACGCCCGGACGCCGGCGGTTCGGCCGTACGTGCGGCGCCGGGCGCGCACGACGAGCGTGCGCACGTCCGTCACGGTGACCTTAAAGAGCGATTCGATCGCCGTCTTGATCTGTGGCTTGGTCGCCCGCAGATGCACCCGGAACGCGTATTCCTTGCGAGCCTGGTAGGCCGCCGAGGACTTCTCGGTGACCACCGGCCCGACGATCGTCTCGTGCAGTTCAGGCATCGGCCTTCTCCCCCTCCCCCGCTGACTCGTCCGCCTCGTCCTTCGCGCGCTCCGCCGCGACCCCCTCGAGCGCCGTCGTCTCGATCACCACCGCATCCGCCCACAGGATCTCGTAGGCCGTGGCGTCGACGAACCGCATCACGCGTACGCCCGGGAGATTGCGGCCCGACAGATAGATGTTGTGCGCCTGCGGCTCCTGCCCCGCCGTAAGCACCAGGACCTTCCGCTCGTCTAGTCCCAGCTTCGCCAGCAGCTCGGCCAAGGGCTTGGTTTTCGGCTTGTCGTAGGCCAGCGGGTCGACGACGAACACGGCTTGCTCGCGCGCCCGCGCGTTCAAGGCCGACTTCTTCGCCAGCTGGCGGATCTTCTTCGGGATGCCCAGCCGGTAAGACCGGGGGTGGGGGCCGAAGACGATCCCGCCGTGCCGCCACTGCGGCGAGCGAATCGAGCCCTGGCGCGCCCGGCCCGTGCCCTTCTGGCGCCAGGGCTTCTGGTTGCCGCCAGAGACGAAACTACGGGTCTTGGTCTGATGCGTTCCCTGCCGCTGGTTGGCGAGGTAAGTGATCACCGCCCGGTGCAGCGCCGCCTCGTTCACGTTGCCGTCGAACAAGGCCGCGGGCAGCGCCAGCGCCTTCTTCTTGGCGCCCACGGCGGAGTAATGGGGAGCTTCAATCATGGCGGCTCCGGCCTCCCTGCTTACGCACGGTGACCAGCCCGTTGCGGGGCCCGGGCACCGCGCCGCGCACGAACAAGAGGTTGCGCTCGGCGTCCACTCGGACCACCACCAGGCCGAGCTCGGTGAAATGGCGCGCTCCCATGTGGCCCGGCATCCGCTTGCCCTTGATGATCCGCGAGGGGTCGGTGCCGGGCGCGATGGAGCCGGGCTTGCGGTGCCGTGTGTTGCCGTGAGTCTCCGGCCCGCCGTGGAAGTGGTGGCGGTGTACGACGCCTTGGAAGCCGCGGCCCTTGGTGACGCCGCTGACCTTCACGCGGTCGCCCGTGGCGAAGATCGCCACCGTTACCGCTTCCCCAGCCTTGGGCGGCTCGCCTGCGAGCGCGAAGCTCTCCAGCACGCGGGGCGCCGTCTCCAGGCCCGCGCGCTTGACGTGCCCGGCGATGGCCTTCGGCGTGCGCTTGGCTTTGCGGGCGCCGAAGCCGAGCTGCACGCTCGTCGCCGTCACCTGCACGACGGGGCACGGTCCGACCTCCAGCACCGTCACGGGCACGTGCGCTCCGTCTTCCCCGAAGACGCGGGCCATCCCGAGCTTTCTGCCGATCATGCCGTTCATGCGCTCGTCCCTACTCCACCTTGATTTCGACGTCGACGCCCGCGGGCAGATCCAGCTTCGTCAGGGCGTCGACCGTTTGCGACCGCGAGTCCAGGATGTCGATGAGGCGCTTGTGCGTCTTCAGCGCGAATTGCTCGCGGCTCTTCTTGTCGATATGCGGACTGCGCAGCACCGTCCACAGCTGCCGTTTTGTGGGCAAAGGGATGGGGCCGGAGACCTGCGCGCCGGTCTTCTCCGCGGTGCGCACGATGTCGGCCGCAGCCTGATCGATCAGGGCGTGGTCGAAGGCTTTGAGACGAATCCGGATTTTGCCAGCCATGTTCTAACCTCGTCGGACGCTTTACTTCAGGATTTTTGTCACCACGCCGGCACCGACGGTGCGGCCGCCCTCGCGGATCGCGAAGCGCAACCCCTCCTCCATCGCAATCGGCGTGATCAACTCGATCGTCATCTTCGTGTTGTCCCCCGGCATCACCATCTCCACCCCCGCCGGCAATTCCACCGTCCCCG
>WNEZ01009048.1_pt1 | contig 13162 bp, 8 predicted proteins | sample 5400521 | NCBI WGS metagenome assembly WNEZ01 (sample SAMN13153339, study PRJNA577476) | soil metagenome | isolation source: 120 cm saprolite under Douglas fir tree site 2 hole 1 replicate 1 | place: USA:California | collected 2015-04-18 | reverse complement strand
ATCGACGTACCGGGTGATCCATTCGTTTCCTTCGTGGCCATAAACCCAAAACGCCACGCGTCCGCCTTCCTTCACTCGTGAGGCCAGGCTCGCAAAACCAGCCGCGGGATCCGGCAAATGGTGCAGCACGCCGACGGAAAATGCCAAATCAAATACGGCGCGGACGGGCGGGTTCATTAAATCGCCGATAACAACGTGAACGTTCGAAAATTGGCGGGTGTGCGCAAAGGCAACGAAGGCGCTCTCGCCCAAATCCAGGGAGACAATCGCTTTTGCACCGTGCGAAGCGACGATGGCGGTGTGGCGGCCCTTCCCGCATCCTCCCTCGAAGACAATCTGCTCCGCGAAATCCGTGGCAGTCAGCGGGGCCACCCAGTCGAAAAACTCCTGCTCGTAATAGCCGCGAAGATCGCTCCAGCGCGTCCATTCCTCGGCAAAGCGTGAGGCCGTCTCGAGTTTGACGCTGGCAAGGCTTGCGGGGAGGACAATCGGCACGCCATTGCGTATCGCGAATGTTGAAGCGCAACCTCGGCAGGCCAGGCCGCCGGTCATGATGTGACCGTCGCCGGCTGGGCACGGCGCATCGCTGCTCAGCGACAGTTCGCCCGCGCAATTAGGGCAGACGATGAAATTCAGAGCTTCGGGTCTCATCTCGATGGTGAAAATCCATGATACACCAGGCCCGAGAGCGCAGTCCTAGCCCCCGACCCGCGAGGACAGTGCTCTGGCTGCAGAAAATGTCGGCCGAGGAATCGCGGATTTTCTAGTTAACCATAACACCCCCCACCCCCCTAAGTTTTTCATAAGTGTTCATTCTAAAGGGATTTAAAGTCCTTTGTTTTGATACACTTTTACAAGTGTTGATTCTAAAGGGGGTTAAGATCCTCTGTTTTGATGCATTTTTGCAAGTGTTGATTTTAAAGGGGTTACACGGTTGAAGGTCCCGAAGGCCCATCCGGAATGAAAACTGCGCATTTGAAGGCTCGAACGTTGGGCTGGTTGGGATCTGGAGAACGCATCGCGAACTGGCCGGAACTTTACCGACAGAGCCGAAAAGGGCAGGGCGGGAATGTTGAGCGAGAATCATGTGGAAGGATAGCATGCCGGTACGTTTTAGTTAAGTGTTTTGCAGTGAATGGTAGAAATTGAGGCGTGAACGGTTGCGGGGGCGGGGTGAGCGGCTTCCGCGGACGCGAGACGAAGCGAAGAATTTCCCACGCTTTGCAAAAAACAAAATCGCAAAGGCTACCTCGTTGAGAGTTAAGCACTTAGCATGCGCCACCCGCCACCCTTAAAACCGGAGGTTGCGACACCCAGAGCCGTCCCACCGGCCAACGTCTGCGCCACCCGCCGACGCCGTCATCTAATCACCCACCCTCCAATTAGCGGTCAAGACGCAGAATCCGCCACGCCAGATTGAAAGACAGGAACCAAGTCAAGCCGAATAAGATGCTCATCCCAAAACGACTATATCGAATGCCAATTGCGCCCTTAAGGTGTACGGCTATGAGGAGAGAAAGTTGCAATAGTGCCGTCAGCACAAGGTATATCACGGCAGTTAGTACTGCATGTTTAAAAAATATACTCAAGACTACTCCTTTGTCTTCCATTTAGTAGGTATTACGGTAACAGGGCATTACCCGCTGCGGAGCAGCTTTCGATTTTCCACCCAAACAGAAATGGGTCAATTTCGATATCGGGCCCGCTAAGGGTCAAACCGGAGGGACATGTCGACTGGGTCCACTTGCAGTCTCTCCGTATCCTACCCATAGTGACCAGAACGAGTGCGTGGTTCGCTTCACCCCGGGCGAATCCCAATCTCTTACACGTGTAATCGCATACGCCCCATGTCGGCTTCCCGTCCTTGTTCGTGTTAAGGCATCCTCATCTGCTGCCGATACTAGGTAACTGAGCGTCGGCGAAGAATCCCAGCGGAAGCTGCGGCCACGGGAAGGGCCTGGTATTCTCTGGAGTGCCGCCACCAACGGGTGGGATTACGATAATCGGGAAGCAAAGGAACGGGTCCACCTCACAACCGCCACAGAACGGATCCTCTGGGTTCTCGCACTCTTGGGCGCTGGTGGGATCGATGCGCGTGATCGGATTGTTGCGAACATAGGCGTAGCGATTTTGGGATTGAGGATCCTTCGGGCAGGTCACGCCACCCACCAAGTCACCGGCGGAGGAACCATGGTAGCAGCAACGAGGCGGCAAGTCCGACTACACCCAGGACGGTCAAACACAGAGATAGATATCGCATCCAAGATGTGAATCCTCGGTAGCCGACAACTCCTGTCTCTACGAGTAGAATGAAGGGCAGCGAAGCCGCGAAAACCAATGGCGCAACGGCGAGGGATGTCAATGGGCCCGGGTGTAGGTGTATTGCCCACTCTCTTGGGCCCGTCCTGGAGAGAAGGACAATAGCGCCGAGTGTGGCAAGCCCGAGTAGGAATCCGGCTCTAAAGACCCCTCGGGTAATCAACGGAGATTTCCAGATCAAAAGAACGGCAAGAGCTACGGCAATTATTGCGGTCAGTCCCGTTGTCTTTAGCACTCGTTTTCTCCCCTTTTTGGTGCGCCCGGCTGCGCTGTTTACACGGGCCATTTTAGTTACAGAGGCCGTTAAGGTCGGAAGGCCATATTGCATGGCCATCCTTTGTTATCACAACTGGGGGGCAAAGATAAGGGAACTTCTTGCTTCCAAGCGGACAGTGGAAAGCGTAAACCTCAAAATTAAGAGGCGGCCAGCAAACCGGGCATGAATAGAGACAGCCGATGCCTCGAATCAAGCCAGCGTCAAGGTTACATTCACAGATAAGACCTTTTCCGGTGCCGACCGAATTGAGGGGTTGAAAAAAGCCCAGCGGAAGCTGCGGCCACGGGAAGGGCCTGGTATTCTCTGGATTGCCGCCACCACCACCGCCGTTGCCGAACGGGTCGGGGACAGGACCGATCGGTGGTTTACCACAGAAAGGGTTCTCGGGATCGCACCCGTTGCAGGAGGGGTCTTCCGGACCGCATCCCGTGCAGAAAGGATCGAATGGACTGCAGGGGTTAGGACAGAAAGGGTCGCCGGGCTCGCCCGGGAATGCGCCCGTGGGATCGATCCGGATAATCGGATTGTTTTTCACATAGGCGTAGCGATTTTGGGACTGCGGGTCCTTCGGGCAGGTTGCGCCGACGCCGTCATCTAATCAGCCGGATTCCCGCTCGTTATTTGGGGCTGATCGTCCGAGATTCAACCGCGACGACGACGGAGCCGAATGAAGCGCTTGCGGGTTATCAGGAAATACGTGATACCGCCCGCAATTACAGCTAGCGCAGAGGTCATGGAGCGGTTATCCGCGAGCGCGAAAGCCCCGACGATGAAGAAACTATTCTGAAAGACGAAGGAAAAGAGTGCATACCTCAGTTCTCTATCGGAATACACGGGTCCCAGAAGCGAGTAGACCAGCAGAACGACATTAAAGATGGCACCAGCAACGCCCACTATGAACATAGGAGGGAGTCCGACTTGGACCCCGTGGACGATAAAGGCTCCTGCGCTCAAAAGGGCGAACACTGCTAGTACCAATGCCCACACATTAACTGGTTTGAGAGTTAGGCTCATCTTTGTGAAAAATCGGACTAAAAACTCGGCGTCGTCAACTCGCATGCGGCAAATGCGATAATGGCGGCTGTGACGCATGCGCTCGCAACCGCATCCTCTACAAGGACGCTGGCCTCGAGGCATGTAGCGGCACAAAGGGGCCACCCCGGACCGGTCGCTGCGCAAGCTCCGGCGCAGGTGAGTACAGCCCCTGCGTTCACTACCGAACCGGCGATGAAACATGTTTTGAGAAGATTCCACGCCTCCTTGGCGCACTTGGATGCGCGACTAGGCGGTCCGCCATTACCGTTGCCAAGTGCGCCGAAGAATCCTGGCAGAAGCTGGGGCCAGGGGAATGGCCGGGGAGGCGTCGGATTGCTAACGGGAAGGAAACCGCCGCCGCCACTGCCACCAACGGGGGGGAGTACGATAATCGGGAAGCAAAGGAACGGCTCTAAACCGCAACCGCCACAGAACGGATCCTCTGGGTTCTCGCACTCTTGGGCGCCAGTGGGGTCGATGCGGGTGATCGGATTGTTGCGAACGTAAGCGTACCGATTTTGAGACTGCGGATCTTTTACGCAAGTAGCATCCTTGCCCGTTGGGTCCGGGTTGGGCCAGCGGCCCTGGGTGGAGTATTCACGGATAGGGAAGTCGTAGAGACCGCCCGCGGTGTCTTGGCGGTGCGAGGTGTCATTCATCTGGCCAAATACATTGCGCGCGTGGTGGGTGTTGTAGCCAGCCGGATGCTTCCCAGCGGGTCGGGGTGGGCGTAGTACAGCAGACCCGAGGAATTGTAAATCGCCTGAGCTTGGCCCGTGAGGGGCACGATGGCCTTTTGGAGGGTCGTGCTGGTCATTAGGCCGAGCTTCTGGCCGGTCGGGGAGTAAACAATCTGTGTGTAGGTGCTTCCGCGCTTTTGCTCGACCATGCGGCCTAGAGCGTCGTACGTCAGATTAACTGCGTCCGATAGACCGGCGTCGACGGTGATCGCGTGACCGTCCGCGTCCCATGCATAGGTGTGGAAACTGTCGTTGGTAACGTTGCCGTTGCTGTCGTAGGTGGGTGTGAATCCGGCGATGGAGGTCATACGGTTTGTGGAAGTGGAATAGGTGGGCAGGAAGCTGTTGGGACTACCCGATTTGTTGATGTTGCCGAAGGGATCATAGGAAAAAGTTTGCGACGCGGCGGTGCCGCAGTTCGCGGTAGTCACGCGGGTGGTGTCGTCGTACTGGTAGGAACAGTTCTGAGTATCGGCGCTGTTGAAGCCGTCGGTGATGTTCTGGGTTTGCAGGGTGCCATTCGCGTTCCAGCCGAGAGCCGCCGTGAGTGATGTGCCATTTACCGTGAACTGGTATTGCGTCATTCGGTTGGTGTTCGAATCGTATTGGTACGCATCCGTATCAGCTGAGCCGGACCCAAGGTTGATTGCCGCCGGCAAGCTGGCGGTGTTGTATGTAGTGCCCGATACGGGGTTTTGCCCGGAAGAAGCAGAGACTGTGCTCGTTCTGCCCTCCCCGTCAGGCGCATACGTGATAGTCGTTGGGAGGCCGATATTGCCTGTCAGCTGGTTGGGACCTCGATTGGCCCAGTAACTCTGTGACGTATGGTAATAAAAGCTGCCGGAATTCGGCGTGGACTCGTAAACGTCCGAGGATTCGCCTCGCACAGTATAACTGAGGCCCAGGTCGGTAAGCTTTGTCGAGCATGGTGAGAAGCATGTATAGGCCTCGGCCAGCCGTGCTTTCGCATTGACCATGGTCGTTTGATTCGGGGAAGTGTTTATTGTCGCTCCGTCGTAGACGAAATGTTTTTGGGGAGTTACGGAGGCGTACGTCCCGGATGGATAGGTCCTGACTAATTCCCTGTGCAGCAGGTCGTAGGTGGAACAGATCACATCTCCGGCCGCGTCGACGCGCTTAACTGGATCTCCGGCGAACGTTCCGCAAGTCGAATCAGAGTCGTAAACGTAGGTGGCAGTGCCGTTGCCGCTTGCGCCGATTTCGGGCACAGTTTCCGAGGTCATACGGCTCATCCAGTCGTAAGCGTAGGTTCGGGACTGCTGCAATGAGCTTGCTGCCTGGGCATTTTGCGTCACGGTCAAAAGATTGCCCATGGGGTCATACGTATATTTTGTCCAGTAGCCGGTTTGGGTTGTGGCTTGAGCGCAATTTCCGTTCCCGGTTGCGCCAGTGACCTCACAGACCGACGTCAGCCTGCCTAGGGCGTCGTATTCAAACTGGTGTCGCTTGGTGTTTTCCCCCGTTGGTGCTGGGCTGCGAGTAATCAACACATCCTGGTTTTGGCTGCCGGGGTTGCCGTAGAAAAAGGTCGTGGAGCCCCCACCTCCATCCAGCACCGTCAGCGGCCTGCTGAGAGCGTCGTAGATCGTGGTGGTTGCGGCGACCGTGGAATTGGTCTGCCCAGCGGTTCCACTGTAAGGCAGAGTGACACGGCTGGCGCGACCGAGCGCGTCATAATCGGTCTCGACGGAATCAAAATTGGATAAGGCAGGCCCTTGCCTGGTTTGTTTGACTCTAAGCCGTCCCAAGCCGTCCAGCGTGGTGAGCGTGTCAGCCGTCGAGTTGCCGGAATTGAAATTCAAGGCGGATTCGGTCTGGTTAGGGTTCGGGGTGCAGGTGCCGCTGGTTAAAAGGCCATAACAAAAGCTGGTGACGGCACCGGTGGGGTCAGTGACAGAGGCAGGGCGCCAGAAATAGGCGTCATTGTAAGTGGTAGTGTTTGCCTGATTGTTTTCGTCCACGGAGGTAAGCTGCACGCCGCCGGTGCAGTTCCAGGTCTTCGACGTGGAAAGCGTGCTGATAGCTTCGGTGATTGAGGTGGGGAAGGAGTTGTAGCAAGAGGCGGTACCGGAGGCGTAATTGTAGGTGGTGCTCCCGTTGTTCACGTCGGTCATGGTTTTCGGATTGCCCGTGTCGTAGAAGGCGTATGACTTCGTTAGGAAGGTGGTCGAACTGGTGTATGTATTGACACTCGTGGGATGTCCTCGAGGGCCTGTGACAGTCGTGTGCTGAGGGGTTCCCGACGTCGCCGCTGGGGTGGTTTCGTCATAGTTGTAGGTGACCTTGGAGACCGTTGCTCCGCTTCCGTCCTGAGTGTTGACACTCTGGTGGAAAGCGGTGATGCTACCGAGTGTCGTCGCGTAGGTTGCGAGAACCTTCTTCAGCAGTGAGCCGTGGGGCGCAGCCCCATAGTCGTAATCGTCGGTCTCGGTCGGGCCACCGTACGTGTTCCAGAAGTCGTCGTGTTCGCTTTGCTGAGTGCTCGGCAGAACCGTGAAGATATTACGCTGAGTTATAGGCAACGTGACTGCCGTGGTGTTGCAGTTTGTGGTGTGGTTGTTGTAGCAGGTCTTGATCGTCTGAAGAAGATTTGATGGCGAGACCGCTCCCTGGTAGGAATCCCGTTGTGTTTCGTAATTTCCCTGGAATTGGATCACGGTCACGTTGGCTGCTGTTGAGGGATCGGTGATGGTGGTCGTCATGGCTGGAGCCGTACCCGACCGGGAAAGATTCCAGTAACTACCGGAGGGGGTATCCGGAGTGGTGCGTTGAATTCCTGCTGCGCTACCGTCGGCGCATGTGATGTTGCCGCTACTGCCGCCCGTGTATTTGTAGGTGATCGTGCCGCCGGTGGGCAGAGTAATTGAAACCAGGCGTCCAGTGACGTAATGGGGGTTGTGGGTATCATTGGGCGTGATTTCATACCCAAAAGTATATTTGTCGTTCGGGTTGATAGAAATGTCGGGCAGATCGATTTCGCTCACGAGAGAGTTGCTCGTCGGGCCGTAGTCAGTAATGCCGCTGCAGCCAAAGGCCGTTTGAACCGTGTAGGTAGTGTACTTCATGGTGTAAGAGGCGGAGGCGCCGGAGGGAGCGGTGTAGGTGAAAGTTGTTGGGCTTGCTGGAGTGCCGAGACCCGCCACGGTGAGGACTGGAACAGTGCTGGACAGCGTGTCGAAAAATTGACCACTGCCATTTACGTTGATCACGTTGCCGTTTCTATCGGTTTTGGTCCCCGCACCGGTTTGGGCAGGAACTATCATAGTTCCTGACGAAGAGGTTATCCAAAAACCTCCGTCCCCAGAGGTGTCGAACGATATGGCGTAGCCCGAGCCATCCAGAGCGACACCGTATTCTCCTCCTCCTCCACAAATTCCGCTTAGCGCGGTAACGTCAAACGGGTGAGAAGAGCCGAAGGCATCATGGTAGACGTAGGTGTCAGTGTAATAGCTACGGATTGACGGCGGAGGCGTCGGCGGATAATCCGGATTGGCACAGTATGTTGTATGGGTCCTGTAAGTGACGTAGCCGGTTGCGACCTCTGTTATTCCGCGCCAACCCCAGTTTGTGACCGGGATCCAGATGCCGTGCCGTTCGCAGCACTTGGGTACCAAACCGAACTGTCAAAGCTCAGGTCGTAGGTGAAGTTCATGCCGCGGCCGGGCTTGTGAATGACGGCAATGGTGATGTGCGCATTGAGATTGGCGAGGTTGATGATATCCGGGCCGCCGCCAAAGGAACCGAACGGTGGCGTGCCCGCGGCGGGCGGCGTCTGCCCTGAGGCAGCTCCAACCGTAAACATGAGCACGATCATGAGATAAAAAGCGCGGTGTGCGGGGAACATCGGTACTCTCCAATTCCGTGATTTTTATTGAGCGCTGAACGCGATTGCGTTCAGGCCGCTGTTGAGAGTGACGGTCTGCGCTTGAAAATCGAGCATGAGGGTGTTGTTCACGTATTTCTGGATGTGGAAAGGCACCTGGGTTCCGTTCACGGCGCGGTAGTCGGAGTAGCGGATTTCGGAGGGGATGTCGAGACCGGCATCGTTGTCCGGATGGAGGTTGAAGCTTAAACTGACCGGGAGGAACGTGGTGGAGTCGAGATAAAAATCCACCTGGGATAGGTGCTGGAAGAGGGCGGCTGTCTTTGGGGAACTAGCAATCGGTTGAGACAGAGAAACGTGCTCGACGGCGATAGAGTTCCTGGATTCGTGGCCGACGTAGGTTGCGACGTAGCCAGATGTAGAAAGTCTGCGAGCGATGGCGAAGGTCGGGAAGAACCAGGCGGGCTCGGCGAGAAGGTTTTGGAAAGCGATTGGGTGGGAAACGCCATCCGGACCCGACCAGGTTCCGGCGGGCGTCGTCGACAGATCGCAGACCTCGCTGCGCTGGCCAGAAGAGAGGCTGAGGTCGGTGCGGCCTGAACCTGAGGCTAGCGCTTTGAAAATAGCTGTGCCGGTGTCGTCGTCAGAGCCGGCGATGCGGCGCGCGGTGCCGGTGAGAGTGACGTCGGTGAGCGCTTGGCCGCCGCTGAGGGCGCTGAGCGAGCTTTGCAATATGGCCGTGGCTTGGGTTGATGTTGTCGCGGTTTGCTGCGCGACGGCGAATGGGGCGACGACTGTAAGAACGGCGAGAAGAGCGAAACGAGGGAAGCGCACAGGAACCTCCTCAGGGCGGAGTGGCAGGAATGTACCCCTCCCCGCAAGTAGCTTTCAAGTGGATGCCGTGTTATAGCTGTAGAAATCTGGTAATGGAAGAGAGGCCAGAATGCCGGGCGGGGGGATTACGCGTCGAGGGGGGGCTTGATGTAGGCGGCGCCGTGGCGGTAGAGGCCGACGGCGGGGATGGCTTGGGAGAAGACGATGCGGATGGGGACGAAGATGGCGCCGGTGCCGGGAGTGAAGGGCACGGCGACTTCCACGCGGGAGCCTTCGGGATATTGATTGCGGCTGCGGAAGCTGAGGCCGCCTTTGGACAAATCTTCGCAGACGGCGATTTCTTCCTGAAAGCCGCGGCGGCGAATGCAGGCGAGGATGCGGGCCTTGACGCGCGTGCGGTTGCGGCGAGGAATCACGCGCTCTTCGACGGTGGGCACAGGCGCGCCGTTTTCCGGCTCGCGAACTTCGGATTGGGATTCGATCCAGATGGACGGCGCTTCGCAGAGCTTGCAGATCCGCGCGACGCATTTGCGAACTTCGAAGGATTTCAGTTCGAGCTCGTTGAGATAGACGACTTCGCGGCGCTGGCAGAAGCTGCATTCCATGAGAAGTCGCGCGAGGGCTTCTTCGGCTTTGTGGGGAGCGGGGAAGTCGATGTCCCAGAAGTCGGAGCGCGGCTCGAGAAGGTGAATGGCGTAGAGGAAGTGATTGGGGGGATCCTGGTCGATTTCGGCGACCACGCGCGCGCGAGTGTTTTTCCAATGATCGCCTTCGAGATTGCGGCGGAGGTGGAGCTCCTGGCCGGAGGAAAGTTTTTCGGCCAGGCGGAGGACGCCGCCATTGCGGCTGACGAGCAGGGTTTCCGCGGCCTGCGTGAGGGTGACGCCGGCGGTCGAAACCCACGAAGCCTCCAGGGGCATGCGGAAGCTGACGCGGTCACTCTGCCGGAGTCCATCGGATGGTGTGCTCATGGCGTGATCAGAGATAAATCTGCGTTTAGGCTAGCACGCCAAGCCGGCGTGGCCCGTTTGGAGAATCCGCGGTTTGTCGTTCCAAGTAATAACGGGCAGGGACAAGGCCGGGCGCCGCTACCGTTGTCTTTTTGGTGCGCTTGCCGGTCTGAAAAATCAACAGGTCAGCCTATACGAGGCAAACTAAAGGGGACCGGACACGTCCCCGGTAACTAAACGCAGTTTGCAGCCCGGCGAAAGCTACTGTGAGCAACGTAATCTCCATGCGTGACCGAACCGTGAAAGGCGACGCGCGAGGCATCACCGTGCGCGACCGCCGGTGCTCTATTCGCTACCCGTTTGCCGCAGATGTTGAAGTGCTGAACCTGCAAAGCGGCGCCAAGACCGAGGGCGTGACCTCCGACATCTCCATGTTCGGCGCGTTTATCTGCACGAGCCGTCCGTTCTCCTCGAATGCCCGCATTCGAATCACGCTCACGCGGAAGGATCAAAGGATGGAAGCACTGGGCGTGGTGCGAGTCGTGAAGCCACGGATCGGCATGGGAATTGAATTTATCGATCTGCGATCGCCACACCGCGAAGTGCTGCGCCGCTGGGTGGAACAAGGCAGCAAAGCCCGCTGACGATTTCTACTTGGCCGACCATCCTAATCCATCCTCCGAAAATAGCCTCCTGACCTTATTAGTTCTAACAAAATCTTCCTTTTCCCTGCAAACCGCCTAAGCAGTTGGTACATCCTTCGAGTGCGGGCCGGCCACGAGGATCGAATATTCCGATCGGCCAGGCCCGAACATCGCGAGTGCGTTACGGAGCGTTCTCAACCGGGAGATTCATCCGGGCGAGCAAATCGCGGTAGGCGGGTTCGTCGTGCAGGTTTTCGAATTCCAGGTAGACTTCGATAAAGAGCAGCGAGCTATCTCGTTGCTCGTAGGCGGTTTTTAAGTACCGCAGAGCTTCGGTCTTGTTCCCTAGCAAGGCGAAGGTTTGGGCCAGGGCGGTGGGTGGAAGAGAGTTCTGGGCGTAGAGTCTTTTCTGGACCTGCAGCCTGGCTTCGAGCATACGTCGCGCCCCACCGGCGGCGAAGCCCTTCTCGGCCGCGCTCGCGATGGCTAGCGCCGAATCGTCATGCACCAGAAGAGCATCCTTCCGCAACTCGGAAATGTAGTTGGGATAGTCCTGGTTTTGCAAGTAGATGCCTTGCAGGTAAGCATGTGGAGAGCGAAACGACGGGTCCCGGCTCTCCATTTGTTTCAGCAGGCTGAGTGCCTCGTCTCGCCGGCCAAGATTGCCGAGAATGTTTCCCTTGTCGGCCAGGATCGCGCTAGAAGCCGGATCCAGGGCTTGCGCCCGTTCAATCTCCGCCAGCGCTTCGGGCAAGCGGTGCAGCGCAAGCAGCGCGTTGGCATACCAGTGATGCGGGGCCGCATTGTTGGGATTGAGATCGATGGCGCGGCGGAATTCCCGCTCGCCGGTCGCGACATCCCACATTCCGAAGAACGTCACGAAGGCCAGGGAGGCGTGGGCTTCGGAAGACAGATCATCAAGTTCCACGGCCTTTTTCGCCGCCGCCAGCGCCCGAGGGTAGGCTTCGCTCGAGGGCATTAGCGTGTACTCACGCAGCAGGTTGTAACAATCTGCCATCCCCACATAAGCCATGGAGTAGTTCGGATCGTGCACAATGGCCTGCATGAAATAGTCCAGGGCCTTGTTCAAGTCGTCCGGGGTTCGCTTGTTCCAGTAGTACCTGCCCTTGAGATAGAGCTGTTCAGCTTCGGGATCGTGGGGAGGAGTCGAGGCCCGCACCACGCCGCCGGGCGAGGTTTGCCGAGGCAGGGAAGCCGCCTGGCCAGCGGTCTTCGACCTGCGGCTTGCGCTCGGATAAAAAAGGACCAGAGCCAGAGCCCCCGTCCCCAGGATTGCGACGGACAAGAGTCTGATAATGTTCTTGTAGCGCCCGGCGGAAGGCGCCCTGACTTCTTCCCCTGACGGAATTTCGAGCGACCCCACGTCAACTGAGGCGCGCCGGCCGGCGATGACGGTCAAGCCCGAGGCTCGCACTTCCGGTTGGCCCGGTCCCGAGTGGCCCTCCGAGTCATACCCGGGTAAGGCGGCACCGGCATTCTTGGTCTCAGCCGACCATGCAGAGAGTTCCTCGGGGTAGGCGTAGACCCGCCCTTTGGTTCCCGGCAAACGGTGAACGGGGAGGCCGAGTTCTTTCTCCCAGCGATTGACGGTACGCTCGTCGCGGCCAAAGAAGGCCGCAATCTCCTTCCACGAATCCAAGCGCTTTTGACCGGATGAGGGGTTGCTCGCAGACATTGTCGTGAAGTGTCCGGTTGTGTCGGGTAACGCCTATTGCCGCAGGGAACAGCGTACCCCAGTATAGGCAAGCCGGAAGAGATTGGCCACTTAATTCTGCGAACCACAGGCGTGCCGCCCGGCATTACGTCCACCACCGTGAACCACCTCGACATAGCGGTCAGCCAAACGTCGGAAGCGATTCAGAGCTGAAGAAGGAGATTTCTGTGAACACCGCACTCAACTCATCCACTGAGGTCGGCCGCCGTTCGGGGCGCACACCGAACTGCCAAGCGATTCTTCCTATACTGCTGACGGCTTTGCTTCTGGCCTCCTTTCCCTGGCTGAGTGGATGCAGCAGCGGGGGCGCTCCCATCCTGGCTTCCATCAGTCCAACCAGCGCGCAGCAGGGGCAGACGCTCAGCAGCGTGGTGATCACAGGTACGGCGACTCACTTCGCGCAGGCGACGACGACGGCCAGCTTTGGGGTAGGCATTACGGTCAACATGCTCACGGTGACGGACGCCACCCACGCCACCGCCAACATCAGTATCTCGCCCACCACTGCCACCGGCCCGCGCGACGTGACCCTGACGACCGGGACCCAGATCGTCAAGCTGACGAACGGTTTTACGGTGCAGGCAGGGCCGGCAGCCATCGGTTCGGTCAATTCCAATTCAGCGCAGCAGGCACAGGCGAACCTGAACGTGGCCATCACTGGCACGGCCACCCATTTCGCGCAGGGAACAACCGTGGCCAGCTTTGGCAGCTCGGACATCACCGTCAACACGCTGACGGTGACAGACGCCACCCACGCCACCGCCAACATCAGCATCTCGCCCAC